>Ga0187783_10001031_pt1 | contig 20555 bp, 17 predicted proteins | sample 1015_SJ02_MP02_2_FD_132471 | JGI IMG/M metagenome (GOLD analysis project Ga0187783, IMG submission 132471) | Tropical peat soil microbial communities from peatlands in Department of Meta, Colombia - 1015_SJ02_MP02_20_MG | ecosystem: Environmental > Terrestrial > Soil > Wetlands > Peat | place...
ACGCGGCAATTTCCGAGCTGCGGTTCGATCGGGTGACGGTATTGATGTTGGCGACTATCGCACTGACCGTGGCGATCGATACTTTATCCCGAACGATTCGCAACTCCCTGCGCATTTCGACCCTCCCGACCCGGCTTTCCGATGGCGGCTTGGTATTGATCAAGAAGGGCGCAACCTAATGCAGCCGACAACCACGCCCGTTCTCAAAGACATCGTGCTCGTCGGCGCCGGGCACGCACATGTCGGCGTCTTGCGCATGTTCGGCATGAAGCCCATTCCTGGGCTACGACTCACGCTGATCACTCGCGAAGTCAACACGCCTTATTCCGGAATGCTGCCAGGCATGATCGCCGGCTCCTACACCGCGGAGGAGGCGCACATCGATACTGGGCCGCTCGCCGTTTTCGCTGGCGCCCGGCTCTATCATGACGAAGCGACCGGAGTCGACCTCGATGCCAAGCGTGTCCTGTGCCGGAACCGGCCGCCCGTGCCCTACGATCTTCTATCCCTCGACATCGGGTCTACGCCGAGCCATGGTGACGCGGCCGGCGTCGAGGCGCATGCCATCCCGGTCAAACCTATCGACGGGTTTCTCCAGCGCTTCGAGGCAGCAAGGCAGCGCGTGCTCGCGGCCCGCGGCAAGGCGGTCATCGCCGTCGTCGGCGCGGGTGCCGGCGGTGTCGAGTTGATGCTGGCCCTGCACAAGCGCCTCACGGAGGAAGTGGCGCGCGCAAAGCTCGATCCTTCAACCTTGTCATTCCGGCTCATCGCCTCGCACGCCGAGCTCCTTCCCGCCTTTCCCAAACGCATGCGCCAGCACGTCGCCGAAACGCTGCGCAAGCGTGGCGTCGAGATCGTCGCCGGGCAGCGCGTTGTCGAGTGCGCGCCTGGCGGCCTCAAGCTGGCCAGCGGACGGCGCGTCTCCGCCAACGAAGTGTTTTGGACGACCCAGGCGATGCCGCCGGCTTGGCTGCGGGAGAGCGGTCTCGCGCTTGACGAACGCGGCTTCATTCGCGTCGCCGGTACGTTGCAATCGGTGTCGCACCCGGACGTTTTCGCTGCCGGCGATGTTGCCTCAATGGATTATGCGCCGCGCCCGAAGTCCGGCGTATTCGCCGTTCGACAGGGTGCGCCGCTCGCCAAGAATTTGCGCCGGAGAATCGCCGCCAGACCGCTCGCAATATACCGGGCCCAGCGCGATGCTATGTACTTGTTGTCGACGGCCGACGGCCGTGCCGTCGGCACGCGAAACGGCATCGTCTTCGAAGGATCGTGGGTGTGGCGCTGGAAAGACGCGATCGACCGGCGCTTCATGGAGAAATTCAACAACCTCCCCGAAATGCGGCCGGCCGCCCCCAAGGCGCCCTTTGGTATTGCCGACGGAGACGCCCTCAAGGAGATATCGGCGATGGCCATGCGCTGCGGTGGATGCGGTGCCAAGGTTGGCGCAACCGTACTGTCGGCTGCTCTGCGTGCGATCGTACCGTCGGAGCGTGACGACGTGGTCGTTGGCCTCGACGCACCGGATGATGCGGCGATCGTCGATACCGGCGGGCCCGAACTGTCCGTCCACACGGTCGACTATTTCCGCGCGATCGTCGATGATCCTTATCTGTTCGGCAAGATCGCGGCCAACCACGCGCTCGGCGATATCTATGCCATGGGCGGGGCCCCGCAATCGGCGTTGGCGATCGTCACGGTGCCTTATGGGCGCGAAGCCAAAGTCGAAGCCGATTTGGCAATGATGATGACCGGGGCCAACGAGGTCCTGCGCGAGGCAAATTGCGCGCTGGTCGGTGGACATACGAGCGAGGGTGCTGAACTGGCACTCGGCTTTTCCGTCAACGGCCGCGTCGCGCGCGACAAGGCACTGCGAAAGGGCGGCTTGACGCCCGGCGACGCGTTAATCTTGACCAAACCCATCGGCACGGGATCGCTGCTCGCCGCGCACATGCGCGGCAAGGCCAAGTCGCGATGGACGATGGGCGCCATCGGGCACATGATGCGCTCCAACCGGGATGCCGCGAGCGTTCTTCTCGCGCATGGCGTGCATGCAGCGACCGATGTCACGGGCTTCGGGCTGATCGGGCACCTCGTGGAAATGATGCGTCCGAGCAACGTCGATGCCGTGCTCGCCCTGTCTGCAATTCCCGTGCTGGAAGGGCTAAAGGAAACGCTGGCGATGGGAATCTTCTCCTCGCTGCAGCCGCAGAACGTGCGCTTACGCCGTGCGATCGTCAATCTCGACGAAGCCGGCAGAAATCCGCTTTTTCCGGCGCTCTTTGATCCGCAGACGGCCGGCGGCTTGCTCGCATCCGTCCCGGTGGCGTCGGCCAAGGCCTGTGTCGCGGCGTTGCAGTCCGCCGGCTACGCCGATGCCGCGGTTATCGGTGAAGTTTTGCCACGCTCCGCATCACTCGCGTCGATCACCATCGATCTCGAGGATGTGTCGCAGCGTGACGACGTCAACGGAAAAAGACCGACTAAACTCGGTAAGCTGAACGCGGCGGGGGAGGAGCAAAATGCGAACGAACCCGTTTCTTGATACCTTCCTCTTTTTGATCGGCCGAACCCCTGATCATCAGAACAGCGGCGTTGGCCCGCTGCTGACAGTACTGTTCCTCGTCTTGCTCATCGCCAGTTTCGTCATTGCGCGACGCAACTGGCTCATCGATCCCGCGCAGCGCACGTACGAGCACCTAGCGAGATTGTTCATGCGTGTGATGATCGGCTGTATGTGGTTCCAAGGTTCGTTGTGGAAGCTGCCGCTACCGGTCTCGGGCGGCCTAAAATTTTGGACCGAGGAAGAAGGACGCTATGCCGCCTTTGAAGCGCACAAATGGTTCGCGACGCACGTGATGGTTCCAGGGCTGCCGGTGCTCAATTCCGCGGTCTACCTGACCGAACTGTCGCTGGCCGTCTCTTTCATGCTGGGACTGTTCGTTCGGCCGATGGCGATCGTCGGCATCCTGTTCACGTTGCAGCTTTGGCTCGGCCTCTACCAGCATCCGAACGAATGGCCCTGGGAATACATATTTTTGTGCTTCACGATGGGCTTCTTCTTCATTGATCGCGCCGGCATGAGCCTCGGCCTCGATGCGCTTCTGGCCAAACGCGCGCCAACCGTCAATGACGGCCCGCTGCTGCGGTTGTACCGCCGCTTCGCGTGACGTTCGTAGGCGCCGCGGGCACCGATTACCGACCACCTCGACCATCGAAAACATGAAGGATTTGCCCCCATAAGTACCGCCCCCGCTAACAAGCGCCACATCGATCGCAACCGCCACGAAGAGACGGTTGCTTATGCCATGTCGGCGGTCGCGTCAGCCGTGCCATCCACCGGTACCTCGAGACGACCGACCGCTGCAACCTTTTGTGCACTAATCCGCGAAACTAGAAGACGGTCGAGTCCGAGGATATGAGCTGGGAGCTGTTCACGCCCATCGTCGACCAAACGCCCAACAGCGCGCGTGTCGTCGTTCATGGCGCCGGCGAACCGATGCTCAACGATCGGCCGCGCATGATCCGTTGCTTGGGGCTCGGTGCGTACGGGCGTTTCAACGCCATTGGCTTGCTCCTGACGTCCAAGGGCGCCAAACTGGCCGAAACCGGCTTTGACGAGCTGCGCGTATCACTCGACGCCGCGAACGCTAAGACATTCCTCCTCGATCATGGCAACGATAACATACGCGCTTTTCGTGGGATGCAAGTGCGCGCGGGGGTTGGCGCGGTCACGGCTCCCGACCGAAACAAACGCTGCAGCAACTGCCGGAGTTCGTGAAGGCCGCCCAAGACGTTGGCGTCGTGCGCTTGCTATTTTTCGAGAGCGGTGCGATCGGCTTGGCAATGGTAGTCGTCAGGCAAGGCCGTAGAACCTACCGTGTCGCAGGAGACCAAGCATGCCACCTGAAAGCTCTGCGCGCTTGTCGCCGACGCGCCAACAATTTGCACTCGGCCTCGGTCTCACCAATGAATGCAATCTCGCCTGCAGCTTCTGCTACCGAGACCCGACCCGGTTCGACCGGCTGTCGCTGGATCAGGTTCGGGAGGTCATCGCAAGTCTACCGGTCCGGTCGGTCAATCTGGGCACTGGCGAGAATGGCATGCACCCCGACTTTGCGGCCATCGTCACCTATCTGAAAACGCAGCCGCTCAAGCTGACCATGACGTCGAACGGCTATTCGGCCGCCATGCAGAGCGACGAGCAGCTACTCGCCTTTAAGGATATCGAGTTCTCTCTCGATTTTCCGAACAAGGAAGAGCAGGACGAGCAGCGCGGTGCAGGCAATTGGGACCTGCTCCACCATCAGGCGATGCGCTGCCGCAAGCTCGGCGTTCCGGTCACGTTCATTGCGGTGATCATGCGCTCCAACTACGACCGTCTCGCTGACATTGCCGCCCTTGTCAAGGCCTACGACGCACCGTTGCGGGTCAACGTCTATCAGGCGGTGCGAAGTGACAAGTTCGCGCTCAGCTATGAGGAGTATTGGCGCGCATTCGAGCTGCTGTTCGCCGAAACCGACGTCATCGCCGTCGGCGAACCGCTGGTGCGCGCGATGGCGGGCCTGCCGCCGCGCTCAGGCGGCTCGGTATAGCCACGGTGCGGGTAACGCCGCGCGCCACCGTGCAGCCGTGTGTCTTACTGGCCGGGGGCGGGCGATGCACTCGACATGTTGATCGAAACAGGAGCGGCAATCGTTGATACCAATGCCTTTTCGGACGCCCGCTCAATCCCTGCTGCCTGCCGCTCGTGCGATTATCTAGAGGCCTGCCGGGGCGGCTGCTCCGGCCGGCGGCGCCTGCAGGGCGCATTGGCAGATCCAGACCCCTATTGCCCGATCATTCGTAACGACAGCCGCAAGCTGTCGATCCGCACGGCGTCGGCGCGTGAGTTGCCGAAACTCGACAGCGCATGCACGACGATCGTGATCGCTCGCTGACGGCCGGAGCCGCTGACCGGCCGCTCTGCGAAGGAGGAACGCATCCAATCTGACGCGCATGGCTGCATCATGGTTCGGGGTCTGACCCGAATAGGGCTGGCCTTTTTTTGTTGCCGTGATTAGCGCGGACAGCGAGACACGGCAGTGGTCGGGCGCGCGCACCAGAAGCGCCGCATTGGTGCCTTAGGACAGGTTAGACCGAGCCGGCGGCGCGCTTACTCATCCTGGCGCGGCGCCTTGCGTGGCGAGATAGACCGCATAGAGCGACTGACTCGCCGCCATGAACAGGCGATTGCGCTTGGGACCGCCAAAGCAGATGTTGCCGCACACCTCCGGCAACCGAATGCGGCCGATGAGCTTGCCTTCCGGCGTCCACACGGTCACGCCATTGTAGCCAACTGCACGGCCGGCATTGCTCGAGACCCATACATTGCCGTTGACGTCGCAGCGCGCGCCGTCAGGCCCGCACTTCACTCCGTCGACCACGCAGTCGGTGAACAGCTTCTGATTGGAGAGCTTGTTGTCGGAGCCGACGTCGAACACGTGCATGTCGCCTTTGCCGCCGGAGCCCGTATCGCCCGGACCCTTGCCGGTCGAGATAACGTAGAGCTTCTTGTAGTCGGGCGAGAACACGAGGCCGTTCGGATCGGGCACCTGGTCTTCGCTAACTACCAGATCGACGCGTCCGCTCGGATCGACGCGATAGCAGTTGGTCGGCAGCTCGCGCCGGCCTGGGACGAAGCCAGCAGGCTGCCCGATGCGCGGGTTGAGCTTGCCGGCTACGTTGGAAGGACCGCCCGCCACGTCTGGCTCACCCTCGTACAGCTGGCCGCCATAGGGCGGATCGGTGAACCAGTAGCTGCCGTCCGGATGCGGCACAATGTCGTTGGGCGAGTTGAGCTTCTTGCCGTTATAGGAATCGGCGATCACCGTCACCGTCCCGTCGTGCTCGTAGCGCACCACGCGACGGGCGAGGTGCTCGCAGGAAAGCTGCCGGCCCTGGAAATCGAATGTGTTGCCGTTGCTGTTGTTCGACGGAAAACGGAACACGCTGACGTGGCCATCATCCTCTGACCAGCGCATCTGCCGATTGTTCGGGATGTCGCTCCACAGGAGATAGCGCCCCTGCGCGCTCCAGGCCGGGCCCTCAGCCCACAATAACCCGGTGTACAGACGCTTGATCGCCGTGTTGGGCTGCGCGAGGCTGTTGAACACCGGATCGACGGCGATGATGTCCGGATCCCAGAAATAGGTCGTCGGTGCGCCGCGCGGACCGAAGTCGCGCGGTGGGCTCGTGATGGTGGTCGGCGGCGCTACCGGTGCGCTTTGCGCCTGCGCCGTGCCAGCTCTGGCAATCACCGCTCCGGCGCCGGCGGCCAACGCCTGCACCAGCGTCCTCCGCGACAGCGTCTTGTCGTGATCCAGCTTCTCCTGATGTGTCACAGGCGCCTCCCTTTAGTGAGATGGCCGGTTGATCCGACCCGACAATCCGAGGTTAAACCTTCGGGCGCGTCTGGAGAAGGCGCATGAGCCAGGGGGACGAGGCCAGCGCCTGATCAGCCTTCAAATCGGCGCATTCATGGCGGTGCGCTTCTCGATTTCCATGCCTTGAGGACCAAAAGACGACATGCTCAATCAATGTCGCGCGATATAGCGCTGCACTAGGTGGAACTCTCCCGATTGATTTCACGCATTCGTGATGATCACGTGATGCCCCAACAAGACCAGCCCATCCCCGAGTCGGTCAAACAAGCGGCTCTTCCCCGAGATTGTCGCCAAGGGGCGATCGGCAACGTGTTGCCCCTGACCCTGCTCGGCCGCTCGGTAACGATCCGCAAGCAGCGTTTACGCGTCAGACGAGGCGCGCCCACAACCCAAGGAGCACTACGCCGAGGTGGGCGGCGTCGTCGAGCTGGCGAATTTCCGCGCGCCTCGCGTCTCAGGACGCGGCGCCTCACGAGCGCCTGCAGGAGATAGGCTGTTAGCCTACCCGCACACTAGGAACTTGAAGTGCGCGTCGTCGCCCCGTCGAGGCCCCGGTCGGAACCGATGCGTCTCCCAAAACAAGCGCCGCTGCGATCGACTAATTGGAGACGGCAGACCGTCCCGACAATCGGCGATAACATCACAAAGCATAGCGTCTGTTTTGCGACTTACTATAATTGGGCACGGCAATTTCACGAGCCCGCTCGATCGTCGAGCAACGTCTTTGAACTTGGCGTCTTCGCCGGACCGTTTCCCAGGATCAGATGGACGCTCGCTTTCCCAGGATATGCGCGCAGCCCATCAGCACAACCGTCAGCACGATGGTTAGGGTTGAGACCGCAGCGATAGTTGGCTCGATCTGAAAGAGCAAGTCGTCCCACATGCGTCGCGGTAGCGTGACGGCGCCGGAGCCGGATATGAACAGCGCAACAACCAGTTCATCGAACGACGTGATGAAGGCGAACAGGGCGCCGACCAGGATCCCTGGTCGAATGAGCGGCAGCGTGATCTGGAGAAAAGTGCCGGCGGGCGTCGCGCCGAGACTGTACGCGGCCTGTTCCAGACGTGGGTCGATGCCCATCAGGCTGGCGCCCACGCTGGTGACCACGAAGGGGGCCGCAAGGCACGTGTGGGCAAGAATCAGGCCGGTCGGCGAGCCGACCAGACCGTACCGGGCGAAAGAGTAGTAGATGCCGATCGCTACTACGATCACTGGCACGATCAAAGGCGACAGGATCAGAGCGGAAGCCAGCACGCGCAGCGCTCCGGGGAGGCGGGCGATGCCAAGTGCCGCCAGTGTGCCAAGGAGCGTTGCCAGCGCGACGACGGCCGCCGCGACCCAAAGGCTGAGCCAGGTAGACTGCAGCCAATCGTCGCTGCCGAAATAGGCGCTGTACCAACGCAGCCCGAAGGCAGGTGGCGGAAAGGTGAGGTAGGTCGCCGAAGAGAAGGAGACCACCATCACGACCACAATGGGGAAGGCGACGAACACGAGGATCAAGCCGACGACCGTCGCCGCCATTAAGTGTGTGACTGTCATCGTGCGCTCATGCGCAAGGCGTTGCCGATGCCAGGCAATCGATAGAACGCTGCGATAATGGCGAGCGCCGTCGCAAGCAGCACGGCCGATAGGGTCGCGGCATGTGCCCAGTTGAGCTGATCGACCTGTTGCGCGATTAGCATCGACAGCGTGATCTCGCGTGGGCCGCCAACCATTGCTGGCGTGATGTAGAAGCCGAGGGCCAGTACGAATACCAGCAGCACACCGGCGGCGACGCCTGGCATGGAGAGCGGCAGGGTTATCTGGCGAAAGGTTGCCCACGGCCTGGCCCCAAGCCCCGACGATGCCCGTGCCAGGGACGGATCGATCAACCGCAGCGCATTGGCGATCGGCAGAACCATGTAAGGTAGAAGGATATGGATCATCGCGATCTGCGTCGCCAGCGGCGTATTGAGAATGCGCAACGGCCGGTCGATCATGCCCGCCACGAGCAGAGCCTCATTGATGAGGCCATGCCGACCCATCAGCACCATCCAGGCGTAGCTGCGAACCAGCACGCTGGTCCAGAATGGCAGCAGGATCAGCGTCAGGATCAACGGTGCCCAGCGCGGCGCGCGCACCAGGGAGAGGGCGACAGGGTAGCCGAGTACCAGGGTCCCAAGCGTGACGATCAAAGAGGTGTAGAGCGTGTTCGAGAAGACCTTCAGGAAAACCGTGTCGCCTGGCAGCGATGCGTAGTGCGACAGCGTCCAGAAGGGATCGTTGATGCTGCGCATCAACATCGACAGCACCGGCACGGCATAGAACGCCAACATGAAGAGCAGAAGTGGCGCCGCCAGCAGCAGCGGCACCGCACGCTGCCACACCAGCGGAGCACGGAGTGGCCGCGCGGCCAGTCGACGGACCCGCTTAGACAAGGATCATATCCGCGACCGACCAAGCAATCCCCGCCGGCTCGCCGACCGCGCGACGCTCTACTGCCACGCGAGCGCGGCTCATTTCCAGGCGGTTGAGCGACACCGACGCGCCGCGTCCGGCTCCGTTCATTGCGGTCAGCTCAGCAACCATTTATTGAATCGATCGACGACCGCGTCGCGATTTTCGATCCACCAATCGTAGTCGTAGTTTATAAGCTGCGATCGGATGCTGGGGGCGCTGGGAAGCACGGCCAACCGCTCGGGCGGAATGTATGTGTTCGACTTGCCGTTGACCGAGCCGTAAGGGATTCCAAGGGACACGCGCGCTTGTGGGATCGCCATGGTCGAGTAGGCCGCAAACTTCATCGCATTCACCTTGTTCTTGGCGCCCTTGGGGATGCCCCAAGCGTCGCGCTTCAGCAGTCCCTGACTCCAACTTATGGCCGCTGGGACGCCCGCCGCCTGAAGCGCCGCCATGCGGCCATTCCAAACGGTTGTCATGACGACTTCGCGGTCGGTCAGGAGCTGGATCGGCACTGCACCGGTGTCCCACCATTTCACGACAGCCTTCTTGATCTTGTCGTAGCTCGCGAAGGCCCTCTCGATATCCAAGGGATAGAGCGTGGCGGAGGGCACGTCGGCCGCCATCAGCGCGAATTCCATTTCGGGCCAGCTGCCGCCACTCGTGCCGATCATGGCCCTGTCGCCCGGAAACCTCCTGGTGTCCCAGAAGTCCACCCAACCTTTGGGCGCGGCGCCCGCAAAGGCGTCCGTGCGGTAGGCCATCACCTGCGCCCACACCAGCATCTCAAGGCCATACTCGAAGCGGTACTCGGGGCCCACTCCATCGTCCACGAGGGCATAGTCGATCCTTTCGAAGTAATCGCCCTGCTTTTGCAGGTTCAGGATTGACCCGCGACTGAGTTGGGCCATGTCCCATTCGACGTTGCCGGTCTCGACCATCGCCTTGATCTTGGTCGGGTTCGAGCCGGGAAACGCACGTACCTTGATGCCGGACATCTTCTCGAACGGCTCGAAGTAGGCCTTTTGCTGTGTCTCCTGCATGGTGCCGCCGAAGGTAGCGATGCGGACCTCGCCGCTACCCTTTAAGATGTCCGGGAGCGTCGTCTGTTCGGGCCAAGCCGATTGCGCGTGGCTCGAGCGGATGAATGGCGCGGCGAGGCCTGCACCTAGCAGGCCGATGGCGGTGCGACGGCCGAACTTGCGTGGAAAACGGTGATTGCGCATGACGGCTTACCTGCCTTCCTCTGGGTCGATCAGTATGCCAGCAGATTTTCGCGGAAGTGCTTGTGCTCGTAAGCGGCGCGCACCAGACCGCGATCCCGCAGCGCCGGCACCAGCCCGTCCTCGATCTCGGCAAGCGTGCGCCGATTGACGTTTGGCATCGACAACAGGAAGCCGTCGCCACCTACCTCCTGCATCACCTCGCCCATGCGCGCCGCAACGGCATCGGGTGTGCCGCACAGCTCTACCGACAGGTCGACGGCATTGAAGCTCGCCATCGTCTCCCGAATCGAGCGCCCGTTTGCGACTTTGCGGAACTGCTCGAGATTCTGCTGGTGGCCATTGGTCGTCACATGGTCAGGCAACGGTTTGTCGAGATCGAACCTGCCGAAATCGATGTTGGTGACCTTGCCAAAGTGCGCAAGCCGCTCGTCGATGCGTTCCATCGCAAGAGCGCGCCGCCTCTTCCTGCGCTCCTCGGCCTCCTGCATGGTCTCGCCGAGGATCGGATTGACAAGGTAGAGGATCTTGCAGTCCGCCGGCCTACGGCCTAGCACGACCATGTGCTTGTGCACGTCGTCACGGTAGGCGCGCATGGCCTCGATGCCCTTGGCGTGAACGACAATGGTGTCGGCATGGGTGGCGGCGAACTTGCGTCCCCGCGGCGAGCCCCCTGCCTGGGCGATCACCGGCTGGCCCTGTGGCGCCGGCCCGCAGTTTAGCGGGCCGTGCGTTCTGAAATACTTGCCGTTGTAATCGACGGCGTGGACCTTGGTGTGGTCGATCAGCACACCGCGCTTGCGATCAGCGACAATCGCCCCTGGTTCCCACGAGCCCCACAGGCCGCGGCAAACCTCCATGTATTCGTCCGCCATGTCGTAGCGCAGGTCGTGCTCTGGCATACCCTGCATGCCGAAGTTCATGGCTGCAACGTTCGAGCTGCCGGTGACGACGTTCCAGCCGATGCGTCCGCCCGACACCTGATCGAGCGTCGCCACAAGGCGGGCGAGCAGATAGGGGTGATAGGCGTAGGTTCCGAACGTGGGCACGATGCCGATCCGCGATGTGACCTGCGTCATCAACGCCGCCACTATGGACGGATCCTGACGCGGCACGGCAATGCCCTTCTTGAGGTAGATCTCGGTCGAGCCGCCGAAACTCTCGCCGACGTACGATGAATCTTCGAGCAGGACGTAGTCGAAACAGGCACGCTCGAGCGTGCGCGCCATGTTCAAGAACAGCTCGGGTTCCATCCAGGTCTGGCCGATGTGCCCGGTCCATGCTTCGCCCCAGGCCTGCACACTCGATCCCTGAAGGAACCACGCCAGGTGAAACGGTCTGGTGACCATCTATGCTCCCGCGCCGCGATCCGGCCGACAAGGCCGCTTGCGAGCTAAAAATTAAGCAAATTCCGTGCCGACCCGAGTCCTGGCGGTCGCCGCTTGGAAAAATTTCCGGGCCGGGATCGGATGGTCGGGGAAGTCGCTCTACGTCGCGCATGCTATCGGCCATTTCCGCGAGCCGTCTTCTGAGCCTTCGGGCGCGGTTCGTCGGCGCAACCTCTCCGGCCGAGGGTCTATCGTTCGGCCTTCCCGGCCCTGCACTTGGATCCCGCAAAATGCCTAGCGCGATGCTCTCTAGCGATAGAAGTCGCAAACATATCCGCAACTGACCGCCAACCGCACGGCCCCGATCGGCTTAAGCGGCGAGCCGGTGTGCGCAAGCTTCGGGCCATGACAATATCACTTCGTCGCCAGTGGAGAGCGGACGTTCCTTAAAGACGTGGTCGCGTAGGACCACTGCCGCCTCGAGGCCGGCACTTGTCTTTAGCCCCACGCGGATCGTCGGCCCTTGATATTCCACGGTGGAGACCCTCCCTGCCAGACCAGGGGCTGCTCCCGGCCGATCGATCACACATTGATCGGTGCGCACGGCAATGAGCTTGTCCTTCCAGGGCAGCACATTGTGACCGCCGATGAACCGGGCCACGAACGCGCTCGTTGGACGCTCGAACACCTCGACTGGCGCGCCGATCTGGCAGATCTTGCCTCGGTCCATTACCACCATCAGATCGGCGAGCGCCATCGCCTCGTCTTGTGCGTGCGTGACGTGGACGAAAGCGATCTTGAGCTCACGCTGCAGGCGTTTCAGCTCCTCGCGCATGCGAACCCGCAGGAAGGGGTCCAGCGCGGAAAGCGGCTCGTCCAGCAGCAGCACGCGGGGTCGCATGATGAGTGCGCGTGCCAGGGCGATGCGCTGTTGCTGGCCGCCCGATAGCTGACCCGGGAACCGTGTTGCATAGTCGCTCATCTGTACAAGATCAAGGAATTCGCGTGCTCGCCTGTGTCGCTCGACCTTCCTCTCGCCTCGCATCCGGGGACCGAAAGCGACGTTGTCGAGGCAGTTGAGGTGCGGAAAGAGCGCGTAGTTCTGGAACATCATCGCCGTCCCGCGCGCCGACGGCGGCAAATCCGTGACATTGCGCCCGTCGATCAGCACGTCACCCTCGGTGATGCCCTCGTGGCCGGCGATCATACGCAGCGTCGAGGTCTTGCCGCATCCGCTGGGCCCGAGCAAGCAGCAATAACCGGCCTTGGGCACGCGCAGCGAGATCGAGTCGACGGCAATGCTCGAGCCGTAACGTTTGGTGACTGCGGCGAGCTCTACTTCGTAAAGAGGGTCCATGCGCGTCCAGCAGCCTTGGTCAGGACCGCGACGCCCACTCTCTCCGCCGCCGCTGCATCTGCAGCACGACGACAAGCGTGATGCCGATGAGAAGGAACGAGACGGCGGTGGTGAGCGTGCCGAGGGCGAACAGCATTGGCGTCGTGGCGCTGGAGATCAGTGCGTAAATCTCGAGAGGCAGTGTGTTGTGGGCACCGACGGTGAGAGTTGTGCGAGCGTACTCGTCATAGGAGAGCGTAAACGCACTGAGCGCGACCCCGAATATGCCGGGAAGGAGAATCGGCACCGTGACGTGGCGCAGCCGCTGCAGCGGCGTTGCGCCCAAGTCGGTTGCCGCCTCCTCCCAGGTGCGGTTGAAGCGATTGACGACGGCAAACATTCCTAGGAGACCGAACGGAAGCGTCCAGGTCAGCTGCGCCCCCAGTGCCGAGGTGAAGAGATCGGGCTGCAGCCCAAGGAACTGGAAGCCGAGTCCGATGCCGAAACCCACCAGCAGGCCCGGCATGACGAGGCTGGAAATCACCAAATAGAAGACGGCGCCTGCCCCCGGAAATGGTCGTCGGAATGCCAATCCGCCGGCCAAGGAGATGACGACGGTGATGGTGCAGACGGCACTCGCGAGCGTCAGCGAGCGCGAGAAGGCCACCGGAATGTTGGCCATCTGCCCCGGACGCCACACATCGCGGAACCATTCGAAAGATACGCCCGTGAGCGGAAACGTCACGCCGCCGTTGGGACCCTGAAAGGACAGCGTGTAGATCACCAGCATCGGGCCGTAGAGGAACAGCATGTAGAACAGGAAGAGCATGGCCAGCGCGTAGAATGTCCACGGCCGCGCATCGATCGGGTTGGGTCTCGGAATTCGTTCTGTCAAGACATGCCTCGCTACTTCACAAGCTCCTTGCGCACGTCCACGACCCGCATCAGACAGGCCACCATGGTTGCGACGATGATCACAAGGACCATGGCGTTGGCGGCCGCGGGGGGATACTGCATGGCTTGAATCTCAGTAGAGAGCGCAGAAACGATAGAGGCGCTCTGGCCGCCGCTCATCTGACGCACGACGAAGAAGTCTCCCATGACCTGGGTGACGACCAAAATCGACCCCAACGCGATTCCGGTCTTGCTCAGTGGAATGATCACGTGCGTCATAATTTGTCTTCGGCTCGCGCCGGCATCGCGCGCAGCTTCTATGAGGGACCGGTCAATCTTGGAGAGCGAGTTAGCGATCGGCCCGATCATCAGCAGGGTGTACAGATACACGTAGGCGATCACGACCGAGAAATCGGAATACAGCAGAAAATCGAGCGGCCGCGCGGTGAGCTGCAGACTTATCAGCATATTGTTGAATGCCCCGGAGCGACCGAGGAACGGGATCCAGGCGATCGTGCGGATGATCGCCGACGTGAAGAATGGGATGGCACAGAGGAGGAAAAACACGATCCGGATCTTTGCGTTGCGGACGTGGAAGATCAGGAAGTATGCGATATTGAAGCCAACAAACAGCGTGATCGCCCAGACGATCAGCGCAAACTTGAGCGTGCTGCCATACACCCGAAGGGTCGAAATGCTGGTAAAGATCTCGCGGTAGCTGTCGAGCATGAATGCCGGGTAGATCCCGGTGCGGTCGTAATCGAAGAAGCTGACAATCAAGAACAGGGCGGTCGGCAACGCGAAAAAGAGGACTAGGATTGTCGTCAGCGGCAGGATCTGCATCCAGGACGCCACCCACGCCGGCAAACGTAGGCGGCGGCCCGTTCGCTGCCGCGGTAAGGACGCTCCCTGATCGGCTACGAATGCCACATTTGCACCGATGTCGGCCTTCCGGGTTCCCCGATCAAGCTGCTCGCTTCGCCGCGTCGAGACAACGCATGTGTGGCATGACGCGGGTGCCGAACTGCTCGATGCCGGTCACGAAGTCGTCAAAGGTAAGCATGACCCCGCGCACGCCCGGCACTTCGGACAGCTCGTCCAGCATCCGTGCCACGCTCGCGTAGGATCCGACAAGGACTCCCTGATTCGTCGGCAGTTTGTCGGTGCCGGCAATGGCGCGCCGATTCGGCTGGCTGTAGATGTCCGTGTTGGGATCGTCCCTTGCTTGCGCGTCGCGGTAGGCGATTGCCTCGAGGTCCGTGCCGTCCTTGTAGCATTGCCATTTCGCGAACGCGGCGGCGTCGGTCTCGTCGGCAATTACCATGGTTAGCACCAGCGCATCGCAGTTTCGGCCGGTCTCCCTGTTTGCCGCTGCGAGCCTGGCCACGCTTGGAGCGACGGCCGTCGGCATGTTCTCGCCGAAGCTTGCACAAAAATTGTATTCGGCGTGCTGGGAGGCAAAGCGGGTCCCGGCATCGCTCTGGGCAGCACAAATAATGGGAATGGGCGCGCTCGGCAGAGGGCTGCAGCGGCAGTCCTCCATCGTGAAGAAATCGCCCTTGAAGTCCGACCGCCCGGTGGCCCACAGCTCGCGCATGATGGTTACGTACTCCGCGCAATACTGGTAGCGCCGCATGTAGTGCGCGGAGCCCGGCCAGATTCCCATCTGCGTGTACTCGCGCCGCTGCCAGCCGGAGATGATATTCACGCCGAAGCGACCGTGCGAAATGCTGTCGATGGTGACGGCCATGCGCGCCGCGATCGGCGGGGGCATGGTCAGGACGGCGCATGTGGCGAACAGCTGGATGCGATTCGTGACGGCCGCAAGCCCCGCCATCAGCGTAAACGACTCGAGGTTGTGCTCCCAGAACTGCGACGGGCCGCCAAAGCCATGGAGCTTGATCATCGAGAGCGCAAAATCAAAGCCGAAGTGCTCGGCCTTCTCGACAATCGTCCGGTTCAGGTCGAACGACGGCATGTACTGCGGCGACGTCGTGCTGATTAGCCAGCCGTTGTTGCCGATCGGAATGAATACACCTAGCTGCATGGTGTCTCCGCCACTGGCCGCAGCGATGAATTTAGGACGTGATAAACTCGTTCCACTTGCGCGTCAGGTACCGGTCCTCGTCCATAACCGAGTTCCACACTGCGATATTGCCGAGACGCTGCTCTAGGGAGCCGCCATCGCGCACCTTGCCGGCCTTCTCCATCAACTTGCCGAACGGGCTGACAATGTCACCTTGTGCCGGCTTGCCTTCGAACCAGTAACCGCGCTCGTCCTCGGTCAGAAACTTCTTGGCATTCTCCGGCTGTGCCGCGTAGTAGCCCTGTCGCGCGATGAACGCGCCCTGGAACCCGCTCGTGTACCAGTTCATGTATTCGTAGAAGCAATCGCGCTTAAGGCCGTCGACGTGCTTCATCACGCCCAGCGTGTAGCCCCATCCACGATAACCCTCCTTGAGCGGCTGAAACGCGCAAGGGATACCTCGGGCGCGGACCGCGGCGACGGCCGGCGACCACATGGACTGGATGACGACCTCGCCTGCGGCCATCAGGTTCACGGACTGATCAAACGTGGTCCAGAAAGAGCGGAAATGCCCCGCCTTCTTGGTCTCCATCATGGTGGCGATCGTCGCATCTATCTCCGGCTTCGTCATATTGCCCTTGTTGCCGTATTTGATGTCGCCGCGCGCTTCGAGCGCCATGGCCACGTCAATGATGCCAATCGTCGGATTGTCCTGCAGAGCGGCTCTGCCCTTGAAATCGGGGCTCAGCAAATCCGCCCAAGTCGTGATCGGTCTTCCGGTCAGGTCCGGCCGGATACCAAGCGTGTCGCCGTTGGTCACCGTCGGAATGCCGGTCACCCATTCGGTCGGTGTCCCTGCCGTCACCTTCTGCCCGTCGAGTCCCGTTGCGTAGAGGATCATCGTTGGTGTGATGCCCTGTTGCGGCGCCTTGCGGCCATCGGCGAACTCGCCCTTGGTGAAGAGCGGCAGCGTCTCAGCCCAATATTTAAACTTTGCGAGCGGGATGGCCTGCAGGACGCCGCGGCCGATCAGATAGCGCATGTACACGAGGCTGACGTCCGCACAATCGATGGCATTCGACTGTGACAGAAACCGGTTGAGGAGGTCTGCGTTCTCAGAGGCCTGCATCTGCACTGTGAAGCCGAGATCCTTAGTCGCCTGCTCCGCGATACGTGGAATGGCGGTGACAGGCGGGCCTGCGTGGCGTAGCACTATGTCCTTGGCCTCTTGTGCCCAAATCGTGGGAAATCCGCCTATGGCGCCGGCCCCGGCCGACAGACCGGCACCAGCAGCTGCGGCTCCCTTGAGTACGGCGCGCCGCGATGGCCCGTTGCGCCTGAACTTCCTCGTATCAGACATGTTCGGCACACCTCGGCTTGCATTTCATGGTGAGCATTAGCGCAAGCGAAACCGTCCGAGACGACGGCGATGAAGCATTCTTGCGACCTCGGGCGAAGTGGCTCCGGGGTGATGTGGCGAGGCTGTCCCGGACGGTCGCGCCGCAAGAAGTAGCAACTAGCATGCCAATCCGGGAGGTATGAGGCCGTGCCGAGCGGCCGAGCCTCGCGTTGAGGTTCGCGAGGCGGAGGTCGAGTCGCATGCGCCACTGGTCGCCGCAATCTGCACGCTCAAGAGGCGGCGACTCGCCAAAAAACTGCGCAGAACCGGTGCATTCGTTCAAGCAACTGGGCCAATGACAATTAACTCGCCGGCTCAAGCGGCAGGTATCGGATATTGACGCGCATTCTGCACGCTCGAAGGCGCTCAGATCGCGTTGGCCCTGTCGGTGGCCCTGTAGACGATGCGCCCACCCACCGCGGCGACACCCCGACTAGCCTCGCGTTCCACTTGAGCGGCGCACAAGCGTCGGGCCGAGGCCCGACGATCACCGGCTTTTGCGCTCTTTGCTGACGTCTGGTGAAGGCCGGCACGGTGAACACGGCTATGACCATCGCACCGTCGAAACGCCATCAAGGTCCTCATGGTATCAGTTGGGGGCGGAGCAGATTCGGACGACGGGCAGACGAGGACGGACTTGCCACTATCGCGCGAATCACTGCCGACGCAGGTTGCCCACGAGACGGCGGAAGGAATTGCGCGCAACATGGGGTAAGCGCGAGCGGAAGATCCGCAAGGGATTTGCCGCGGCGGTACAGCGCGCCGGGCTCAGTTGGCACGAGGACGACCCGACGCAAGCGGGCAAGCAGCGGCGGGTCACAGATATGACGCCGCATGCGCTGCGCCGCACGGCCCTGACGTGGCTCAAAGAGGATGGTTTCCCGATCGAGATGATCTGCAAGCTCGCTGACCTTAGCGGGCCGGACAACACCCGACAGGTCTACTTGCATTCGCCGCCTGGAGGTCGACCCGCGGCGGACGCGATCGAACATAAGTTGCAGCAACCACCGTTGCCGGCGCCGATCGATCTGAAGAGTGCGAATGCACAATGGCAGGTAGATAATTTAACAGCGTTGAGTTCATTGAGCCCAGGGGCACTTCGCGAAACCGCGATTAAGTCATATTGTGAGCGGCCCGAGACATGGGTGACGGGCCGACGACCTTCGGCGATGCAGCGAGACTGTCGGCTACCCCAGGTACTACAGAGCAGCGCCGCTCCTCGACCAGCGTCCGACACCGTCGGAACGGTGCATCGAGGCGTTCCACCTCCAGGACCGGGTTCGAATGATCGCGGAGCGGAAGCTGCGTCGCCGGCGACTCACTAAGACCGGCGATGTTGAGATCAACGGGCGAGACCTGCGCGAGAGGACGCCTCCAGTCGGCCAGGGCACCTTGTTGGAGACGAGCGCTGCACGCGGCCTTTAAAGCCCAGCCTCAACCCATATTCGGTGGGCCGGGGCGAAACTGCGCTCCTTCCGTGAGCAGACCCGCACCCGGAACGAAATTCACCTCCAGTCTGATCCCGTCTGGGTCCTCGAACAGTATGGAGTAATAGCCCGGTGCCCATGTGTCCTCGGTAGGGCCGCGAACGATGGTCGCGCTCATATTCTTGAGTATAGCGGCGCATTTATCCACATCCTCACGTGAGCGGGCGCGGAGGCAAAGGTGGTGCAGTCCAACCCGCTGCTGCACGAAGCGCTCGCCGGCTAGCGTCGGATCACATGGTTCGATGCCGATCGCAGTTCGCGCGCCGACGCAGTAGAAAAACCTGTCGTCGTCCGACACCACCTTCATCCCGAACTCGGGCAAGAGACGACGGTAAAACTCGCGGGCAGTCTTGAAGTTGCTCACCGTCAGGATCACATGCGCCATTCCGTTGATTTCAATGGTCATGGGTCACGCCTTGAGGCTGAATCGGATTGATCGACCGGAGGATTTCTGACCATATCATCATTTCCTCTGGCCCGGCCGTCAGGAGATGCCGGACACCACAAGGTTCACACAAGGTTTTGTGGCCCACAACCTCAAGGCGATTTCAGTAGGCCGCAACCCAACAGCCGGTAATGGCGCGTCAGGAGCAAAGTCATTACCGTAATGGCAGGAGGCGGTCCCGGCATCGTTACGTATTCCTAGTCAACTTGAGAATGGCTGCCACCGCGACGCTTCAGTCAAGTGCCCGACGGCATATGGCATCCATGTGGATTGCCGCACAATCGATCACCTGAAATCCGCATTTCTGGCCCTCGACGGCGAGGAACAGGTCCGTTCCGCCGAGGAGGACGGCCTCGGCACCTCGCTCTCGCTGCATCCATTCCCCGACCCCGAAAAATGTTTGTCGCTGGTCCTCGGTGACCCGACCGGCCTGGGCCATTTCGATATAGCTCCGATGCACTCGTTCGAGCGTATCACCTTCGGGGGCGACGATCGTTGCCGAGGAGATCCCGCCGTATAAGCCGGTTTCCATCACAAGCTTGGTGCCAAGGATTCCAATTGTCCTTAGTCCCCGCTCCCTAATAGCAGCCTCGACTTCAGGAATGGCGTTGACCAGGGGCAGCGGCGACAACCGCTCAAGCTCGGCGATGCAAAAATGGCCGCCCATCGAGGTTACGGCAACGAGTTGTGCGCCGGCGCCGGCCAGGCGTCGGACCAAACCGGCAAAAACCTCCGCCTGCGCCTGTCGTGCCAGGGCTGCCACATTTCGTGCGAGCTCCCGAACATCGGCGTGCACGATGGTCAGTTCGAGCGGGATACCCGAGCGGCCATGCCGCTCGATAAGCCCCCGATAGTAGTGTTCGGTGGCGGCAGGTCCGATACCGCCGATGAGACCGATGTGCATCGAAGCCCCCCAGGCATGAGCTGGCTGCTCTTGGCTTAGAGCATCTTCATCAGGAACACACACGCTGCTCCGATCTCTCGGCTTGGGGCCGCTGTTGCCGCGTGCTTGGGGTGCGCCGGGCCTTCATCATCTCGGTAAGCGAGCTTCGCGCATTCCCGCCCGGATCGAAATTGTCGTCGTGGAGCCAGCGCTCGATATTCGCGCGGGCTTCGGGCCATTCGTCATCGAGGATCGAATACCAAGCCGTGTCGCGGTTCCGTCCCTTTGAGATTTGATGGTTGTAGAAGATGCCCTCAAATCGAAACCCAAGCCGCCGCGCCGCATTGCGAGACTTGACGTTCAGCGAATTGCATCGCCATTGCATCCGCCGATACCGAAGCTCGTCCATAGCGTAAGAGAGCAGGAGGAACAAAGCCTCGGTCGCGGCGCGGGTGCGTTGCAGATTCGGGCTAAACCAGATGCCGCCAATCTCGATCACACCGTCTTTCGGGTCTATGTCCATGTAACTCGCCATGCCGGAGGCAACACCGGTTGCCGCAGGCCGGACGACGAAACGGATCTGGTCGAGATCGGCAGCTTGGTTGCGGAGGTGGGCCGTGAAGGAGGCCTCATCCGACCAGGGGCCATGCGGGAGGTAATCCCAAATAT
>Ga0187783_10001032_pt1 | contig 20538 bp, 14 predicted proteins | sample 1015_SJ02_MP02_2_FD_132471 | JGI IMG/M metagenome (GOLD analysis project Ga0187783, IMG submission 132471) | Tropical peat soil microbial communities from peatlands in Department of Meta, Colombia - 1015_SJ02_MP02_20_MG | ecosystem: Environmental > Terrestrial > Soil > Wetlands > Peat | place...
CCACGAACTGTTGCTACAGGAGGATGACCTGCTCCAGTTCCTGCCGCGCATGATTCGACATCAGGATGAACCGTTGGCCGATCCGGTCTGCGTGCCCGTCTACTACGTTTCCAAGCTGGCCCGCGATAACGGGGTGATTGTCTGCCAGGTGGGCGAGGGATCCGATGAACTATTCTGGGGATATCCCTACTGGAAGGTCGCACGTCAACTGCAGCGCTACAGTGACCTGCTCCCCATCCCCAACCGGCTACGAGGGTTAGCGATTTCCGGCGTGAATGGGTGGGAGCAAAACTACAGTTCCTCTCTTCGTAGCCAGCTTTTCTGCGAACTTGTGAGAAGAGGCGTGGCCAAAGTACCCGTATTCTGGAGCGGTAGCGAAATTTACACCGATATGCAAAAGCATCGCGTGCTCACACCACGCTTACGCAGAAAATTCGCCGGGTACAGTTCCTGGGAGACCCTGCGACCGATCCGGCAACGTTTTGAGGAGAGGGCCTGGGAAACCTCAATCCTGAATTGGATGACGTACGCCGACTTGAACCTGCGACTGCCGGAACTTTTGCTGATGCGCGTGGACAAGATGAGTATGGCGGTGGGTCTCGAAGCACGTGTTCCGTTTCTCGATCACAAATTCGTGGAGCTGGCCATGAGTATCCCGGAGGCAATCAAAACCAAGAATGGGGTGCTCAAATCTATTCTGAAAAAAGCGGTGAGGGGTGTCATTCCCGACGAATTGATCGATCGCAAGAAGCAGGGCTTCGGCGTGCCCGTCCATGAATGGTTTTACACCAACTTGGGACAATACCTTTTAAAGGAACTGAGAGAATTCTGCCACCACACAGATTTTCTAGAATGGGATGCCTTATCGCCGTTCCTTGCCCAAAAAGGCTGGCCGTTGCTGAATATTGCGCTGTGGTGGAAACAGTACATTGCTTGTTGCCCGGCTACCGAGCCCGACGTCCTGACTGCAACATCTCGAACACACAATCACTCTGATTTTCCCCGCATACCGGTCTCTTCAGAAATCCCGACGGGCTAAATCGCCGCGCTTCGGCAATGCCTCGGCTCTTTCCGCTCGCATCAGGACTTTGTGTTTGAGGCTGCTGCTAATTGTGGACGAGCCTGACCAAAAGATAAGGAAAGGATAGTAAAGGCTCAGATCGAATCGCCAACCAAGGCTCGCGGTCGAGAAATGTTCAAAGAAACAAAACATAACCAAACTCTACCGGCCAAGATGGATTATGGGCTCTCCGGCGAGTCGATCGTGTGCTTTGCCGGCGAAGACTGGTGGTACCACTTTCCTCACTCGAAAAATCACATCATGAAAAGGCTAGCGCGGCAGAACCGGGTTTTGTTTGTCAATTCGATAACCGCGGGTCTGCCGTCACTCTCCAATCCAGATTTTTTTCTCAAGATTCGGCGAAAGCTGCCCAGCTACCTTCGTTGGTTACGAAAGGTACCGGAAGGCCTCTACGTTCTGACTCCGATTACCTTGCCTCTGTACAGCTCACGGATCGCACGTGCTGTAAACCGACTGCTACTCGTCGTGCAGCTCCGGCTGGCGATGTGGCTTTGTAGAATCCACAACCCCGTTTTGTGGGTAGCCACGGTCACGGCAGTGGACGTCGTCGATCACCTTGGTCCAAAGCTCGTCCTCTACCAAGTTTCTGACAAGTATGATGCCAATGAGGATAGCGCATTATCTCCGGATATCATTCGCGGCATGGATCAGCGCCTCAAGAGCCGGGCGGCTGTGGTAATGTATTCGGGAAGGAAGCTGTTCCATGAAGCCGACGTGCCGCACCGCTATTTCCTCGAGCAGGCGGTTGACTTCGAGCACTTTGCAACGGCACCAGAGGAAACACCCGCGGACATCGCAGCCATTCCCAAACCCGTGTTGGGATACTTCGGGTTCATGGATTATGTCATGGATGTGTCTCTCATTGAGGAAGTAGCGAGACTGCGACCGGATTGGCACTGGGCCCTGATCGGTACAAAATCCAATTTGGTCCAGATCCGTGCCTCCAATGTTCACTTCCTGGGACGAAAGGACTACCGCGAACTCCCTGGGTACGCCAACCATTTCGATGTTTGCGTACTCCCTTGGAGCCAACAGAATATTTTCACCAGTTATGGCAGTGCGATCAAGGTACGGGAATACCTTGCCACTGGCAAGCCGGTGGTCATCTCTCCACTGTATGAGTATTTGAACACGCCCGGAGTCCGTGTTTACCGTACGACGCAAGAGTTTATCGCTGCCGTGGAGGATGCCCTGCTGCGGGACACAGAAATGGACCGGCAAGTTCGTCAATCCGCGGTTCGAAACAGCGGATGGGATTTGCGCACGCAACAAGTGGGCGCGCTGATTGCTTCGCTTCTCGACAACGGCGGCTCTTTGACCGCGAGTATGTCGCAAGACCGCAGCCAACTGCAGTCTCTTTCCGGCGTTTAGTCTTCGAATTCTTTCCAGTGCATATCGTAGTCAGTGACTCGGAACGGTAAAGGATAGCGATGCTAGCGATTTTGGAAGATGTCCGCTTGGGATTAGTAAGTTGCTACGAGGTTCCGCAGCCCGAGCTGCGCGAGGGCGGCATTTTGATACGCACGGCTTTTTCAGCGGTGAGCGCAGGCACAGAGCGCGCGCACCGCGAGCAGGTGAACAAGTCTCTCGTTGGCAAAGCGCTGGCTCGGCCAGACCAGGTCCGGCAAGTGTTAGATTGTGCGCGAACCGATGGCATTAAGGCGGCCTACGATCGGGTACGCTCGCGGCTCAGTGCAATTTCTCCCCTGGGATACAGCTGTGCCGGGGTCGTTCTGGCCACCGGACAGGGCGTGCAGGAATTTCAGCCCGGAGACCGTGTTGCCTGTGGCGGGGCCGGCTACGCGAGTCACTGCGAAATCAACTTCGTTCCCAAGAACTTGGCGGTGCGAGTTCCAGATTCGGTTCCGTTGGACGCGGCGTCTTTGACTACCATCGGTGCCATTGCGCTGCAGGGGTTCCGGCAGGGTCAGGCGGTGTTGGGCGAAACCGTGGCCGTTATCGGAGCAGGGCTGGTCGGAGTGCTTACGATTCAGATCGCGAAAGCCGCGGGCTGCCGCGTAATTGCCATTGACCTCGATCCGCAAAGGGTGGAACGCGCCAAACTGTTCGGTGCCGATCTAGCACTGGCTTCGGCGGACCGCCAAACTGCCATCTGGGTCAAGGAATTTACCTCCTATGGAGCCGATGTTGCGATCCTCACCGCTGCGACTCCCTCCAGCGAACCGATCGAACTGGCAGCCAACATCGTTCGTGACCGTGGGCGGATCATCGCTGTCGGGGACGTGGGCCTCGGAGTATCTCGGCAGCCCCTATACATCAAGGAACTCTCGGTTGCTTTGTCGCGTTCGTATGGGCCTGGACGTTACGACCCCCAGTACGAAGAAGGAGGGGTGGATTACCCGATTGGCTATGTGCGCTGGACCGAGAAGCGCAACATGCAGGCGTTCCTGGAGCTCTTGGCCTCGGGAGCCATCAAAGTTGGACCTCTTATCGAGCGGCGGTGTGCGGTCGAACGGGGTGGGGCGGTGTATGAAGAATTGAAGAACACCGGCTCGTATACCGTGTTGGTCGAATACCCTGCCGCCCCTCCGGCAAGAGAGGTACTGGTATCGGACCATGCTCGGGTGCCAACCGCCCAGGTACCCCGGCAGGGCGAACTCAAGGTAGGTTGCATCGGTGCTGGCTCCTTTGCCCGCGATGTGATCTTTCCCGCGCTGCGTAAAGCGGGGCAGGTTTCTCTGCACTCGGTTGCCACGGCATCCGGCGTGACCTCAGAGGCCGTGCGCAAGTCCTTCGACTTTGCCCGGGCCCTGACTCCTGGAGATTTGCTCAAGGATCCCGAAACCCACGCAGTATTTGTAGCGACTCGTCACGACACTCATGCACAGTATGCGATCGCCTCCATTTCCCACCACAAACCCGTTTTCGTTGAAAAACCATTGGCCTTAAACCGTGAGCAGCTCGACGAGATCCGATGCGCTTACGAGGCAGAGCAAAAAGCGGGTCGGGCTCCCCTGCTGATGGTAGGGTTTAATCGCAGATTTGCGCCGTTCAGCGCGAGGGTACGGCAATTTTTCGCGAATCGTCAGGAACCTATGGTTGTGCAGGTTCGAGTGAATGCGGGATATATTCCTCGCGATCACTGGGTACAGCTGTCGAGCGGCGGAGGAAGGATCATTGGCGAGTTTTGTCATTTCGTGGACTGGGCGCGTTCCGTGGTGGGCAGCCCCATCGTAGGTGTTACCGCAAAAGCTCTTCCCGATGGAGCTCGCTACAACCGCGACAACATTGTAGCCATCCTCTCCTTCCGCGACGGCTCCATCGCTAACCTTCTCTATCTTGCCAACGGTGATAAATCGATTGCCAAGGAGCATTACGAAGTATTCTGCGAAGGCAGTGTTGCCTGCATCCGCGACTTTCTTACTTTAGAACTAACGCGGGGTGGAAAGACACAACGCGCCAAGGCCGGTCGTGATAAGGGACACAACCGGGAGATCGAACGTACTGTGGAAGCCATGCGCGGCATGGTACCTTCCCCCATTCCCTTCGAAGAGCTGTTGGAAGTTTCCGAAGCGACCATCGCTATCGCCGAAGCAATCGGGACCGGCTCCTCCATTCCGCTGCCGGCGACGCAGCCAGCTCTCTTGGTATGCGAACCTACGCCCTCGAAGGGAGATGGCTCATGATCTACGTCGCATTAACGGATGATTGGGAACTACGGGGTAACGGCTCTGGTGATGTGAAAACTCTACAGATCCGGCCGATGCAGGAGCTTGTCAGTATCTTTAATCGCTATGGAGTCCGAGCATCTTTCTACGCAGAAATCATGCAGCAGGTAACCTTTCGACGATGGCAAAGCCGGTATCCTGAGTTGAAAGCTTTGGCGGACGAATGGGATGCGGCGGTCCTGGACACTTACCGGCAAGGTCACGACATTCAGTTGCACCTTCATCCGCAGTGGAAGGACGCGACCTACGAAGCGAAGCGTTGGCGATTACCTGCTCCCTGGTCCTTGTGCGACCATAATGCGGCCGACGTCAAGCTAATGATCGCGCAAGGAAAGGCATACTTGGAGAACCTGTTGCGGAGCGTCGACCCTAACTATCGGTGTGTTGCCTTTCGCGCTGGAAGCTGGGCCATCGCACCGAGTCCCTTCGCGATGCATACCTTGGCCCAGCTTGGAGTCGTCATGGACACAAGCATTGTGGGTGGTCTTCGGTACACGACGAGAAACCTTGAAGTAGACTACCGAAATGTTGAAGAGAGGATCTGGCCCTACTACCCAAGGATGGAGGACGCACGTCAGGTGTCCACCCATCCTGAACCGATTGTCTGTTTGCCGACACACACCCACAAAGGGGCACGCAGTCAATATTTGAGACGCGATATCAAGTTGCACTGGCAGCGTTTCACTTCGAAGAACAAGAGTACGTCGTCGGGCGATTGGACTGATACCAGCGTTCCCTCGTGGTTTCTACCACTCAAGAAGGTTGTTTGCATCGTTTTCTGCAGGTATTTATGGGGCGAGACGAGTATTTCCGACCTCTCGTGTCTTGATTACGGGCTCCTGTCCCACATTATTAAGAAAGTTCGAAGGCAAGCACACAAGCTCAATGGGCGAGATGTGCCTGTGGTCCTCACTTGCCACAGCAAGGATGTACGTAACTTTGACTACATTGACCGGTTTATTCATGATCTTAGCCGGGCCAACGATGTCCGCTGCCTCACGTTAACGGAACTCGCGCAAAAGCTGTCGGATGGTACTTTCCCAGTGCGGTACAAAACTGAGAGGAGTCCGGAAGGGAAGACTCGCGCCGTAGTGGAAGAATACGTGCGCGAATCGCACCAAGTTGACGAAGGCGGTCGCCCCAAGGCGCCGGTCACTATTCGACAAGGTTGAACGCCTGAACTGAGGAAAGTGTGTGTGCCCTGTGAGCAGTTTGGCCAAAATCCGGCCGCGTATTTGGTTCACCCTGCCGCTTCTGGCCGGCGGAGCGCTACTGTTTCTCCCCAAGATGCTCGTGGTGATGGGAGTAGCCGCGGGAGTGACGACCGTCTTGGTTATCGCCCTGACACTCTTTTTTGCCGGTTCGGTGCTTCACGGACATGTCGACCTGTTCGTGCTCAGCTGGCTTCTGATTTTTCCCCTGGGATACTACTTCCTGACCTTCCCCCACGAAAGATCGGTCTTTACCCTGGACCGCGCTTTGGTCGGTCTCTTGATAGCCGCGCTGATTTTCGCGCCCTCGCCTCGAGAAAAGTTCTTGACCAAAACCATGGGCAAGGCAGCGCTCGCATGGAGCCTGTTCCTTGCTGCGGCTTTCGTGTCCTTGCGCAAGATGGAAAATCCATTGGGCGCATCGAAAAATGTTCTGGATCCATTTGTGTCCCCGGCCCTACTCGCGTATTACGTTATTCGTCATTTCCGCCTTCGCCAATGGCTTCCAACAATTCACATCCTGACCTGCCTGATGGCTTGCTATGTAGCCGTGATTGCCGGAGTTGAGCTGATGACCGGAGAGGATTTGTTGCCTTTGCCGAATGCCACGTTTTTCGTCGAGGAGACCGGAAACCTGATGCGCGTGAACGGACCGTTCGGCACGAATTGCTCCCTCGCCATTATTGGTATGCTCACGCTGTGGTTTGTGGTTTTCTTGGGTCGGGCACTGGCCGATCGGCTTACAGGTTGGAGGCGTCTTTTGCATCAGATCGGAATCGCATCGGCATTTGCGGCTGCTATGATGCCCATGTTCCGCTCCATCGCCATCACGCTGGTGCTGGTGCTGCTGATCGAGGTGGCCTTCAATAGGCAACTCCATGGACGACTCATCATCCTTAGCTTTCTGCTGCTTGGAGTCGTAGGCTTCTTGGAGCTGCCTAAAATAGCTCCCGAGTTCTTCGAAGCGCGCGTATCTGATCCCTCCGACTTGTACGGGCGCATTGCCCAACAGCAACAGACGTTTGATCTGTTTCTTCGCTATCCTGTTAACGGTGTAGGGTTGGGAAACTACATGGACACTGCTTTGGCGTTCCCCTCTCACTCTTATCACGGCGCCGACTCGGTGGGTTCGCCGCACAATACTTTAGGTTCCATCCTAGCCGAAACCGGGTTGACAGGATTTATACCGTTCTTGGTGGCGCAAGTATATTTTTTCCGGGCCTTTTGGAAGTTGCGAAGGCTGCGCAACCCTGACACACTCCTGGCGACCACGTTCTTTCTTTACGTTTTTCTCACTTATTGGATCAACGGCGTGATGCTGACCAGCGGTTATTACTCCGATTTGAATTACTGGTACTTGTTTGTAAGCGCCGTTCTTTACAAGTTTGCTATAACCGAGCCATTAACAGAGGCATCCAGGGTGCGTCCCAGAGCTTTCGCCCGCGCCCGGAGTGGTGTTCAGCTCGAGGGAATGGCGTCATGATCCAGCCGAAAACCACCTACCTTCATAATTGGACCGTAGACGCTCAGGTGGCCCGTGACCTAGTCGAGAAGTATCGGCCAGGCTCAGCGGTGATTGAACTTTCGCATCACAAGTTGCGGGCCGGGGGTTGGAGAGACCAACTACGCACCTTGCGCAGCCTTCGGGGACAAGCGCTGATTGTATTTTTCGAGTCGCTCAACGACGCGCCGCAGTTGCCACTGGTGCTCTGGTCAGGGCTCGTGCACCGCTGCAAGGAAACGATTGTCGCGGATGCCAGTGGAGAGTTTCGTGTTTATCGTCGCACGGATTGGGCTTGGCTACTGCCCCGCACCTTGATCAGTGCCTTCGCCGATATAGCCGTGCTGCTGTTTTTCTTGCCCTTGCTGTCCGTGTGGAAACGGATTGCTCGTCCGATCCCGTTTCACAGCGGTTCCACCAACTTGGATGTGGCCTATCTGTTTCCATACCCGTGGTTCCGCAACACCGCTGGCGGCGCCTTGAGTCACATCCGGGGAGTCCTGGGAGGAATTGCCGCGAATGGCGCCAAGTGCGAGGTGTTCTCCGGTACCCCTCTATCCACCCGTAGCTTTCCTGTGCACGAAATCAAAGCGCGGCGAAGGTTTTTCTTATTCTGGGAAACCACGATGCTGTCTTATAGCATACGTTTCGCACGCACAGTGCGGAAAATGCTGGGCGGCGCTCGACCCGCGATGGTGTATCAGCGGCACGGTCGCTTTACGGTGGCTGGCGCGCTGCTATCGCGATGGATGAAAGTTCCGCTGGTGTTGGAATACAACACATGCGAGCTGTGGATTGCCCGTTACTGGGACCCCACACGATTTCTGACCTGGCTGCGTCTGTGCCAAGAATTCTCCCTGGCTTGCGCGTCGCTGATCGTGGTTGTGTCTGAACCAATCCGCGACGGACTGCTGAAGGAGGGCATCCCTGCCAGTCGTATCCTAGTAAACCCGAATGCCGTGGATCCGGATCACTTTCATCCGGGATGCGGCGGCGAGGAGCTAAGGCAGTCGCTCGGAATCGCCGCGCAAGAAGTTGTGGTCGGCTTCGTGGGGAGCTTCGGCCCGTGGCACGGTATCCCAATCCTGCAGGAAGCTATCCTGCAACTTTTGAAAGAGAGCACAGGGAACTCGTTTCGCTTCCTGCTGGTTGGCAGCGGCTCTTTGCTTGCTGATATGCGACGTGCGCTGCAGGAATTTGAGACCGCCGGGAAAGTGCTCCTTCCCGGCATCGTGCCGCACGATCAGGTGCGAGCCTATCTGGATGCTGCCGACATATTAGTCTCGCCCCATGTGCCCATGCCCGACGGAGAGGCCTTTGTCGGGTCGCCGACGAAACTGTTTGAGTACATGGCGATGGGTAAGCCAATTGTCGCGAGCAACTTGGATCAACTCGCCCAAGTGCTTCGGCATCAGGTCACCGCGCTTTTGGTCGAGCCCGGAAATGTCGCCGAGCTGGTAAGTGCCATCCGACTGCTGGCACAGCATCCGGCGTTGCGATCCCAACTCGGCAAGCAGGCGCGACAAACGGCGATTGCGCTGCACACTTGGCGGCAGAACGTAGCGCAGGTATTTGAGACTTCTCGTGTCATCCCGCCCCGCGAAGCCGATGCCGGGCTTCAACAGGCGGTCCTGAGGTCAACCAAGTGAGTACAGGTCTAAACGATAGCTCCCTAGGTGTGATCGCGCAGGATATCGCCAAGAGCGCTAAGTCGGCGAGCGTTAGCAGCGTACTTCAGCGCAAGGTTCGACAACTAGCAGAATCTGATTTTGTACGTAAGGTCGCTGAGACGTATGCGACACAGATCGTCGTGATCGGGCTCGGACTCATAACCAGCGTCACGGTTGCAAGAACCCTGGGACCAGAGGGTCGTGGTCTTTATGCCGTAGCCATGGCTATGGGCGTGACCGGCGTACAGCTCGCCAATCTTGGTCTGCATGCCTCCAATACTTATTACCTTGCGCAACAGCGGTCGCTGCTGCCCACCTTGGTCGGCAACTCCCTAACGGTCAGTTGTGGGCTGGGTGGACTGATCGCCGCCACCTGTTGGCTGGTATTCCACAACGCGTCACGGCTGGCGCCCGTTCCTGAGCCTCTCCTCTCCCTGGGCCTGGCCTGGATCCCGGTGGGTCTATCATTTGTGCTCATGGAGAACTTGCTGCTTGGTTTACAGGAGGTGCGTTCGTTCAACAAGGTGGAATTACTGAATCGGCTGGTGTCACTTTGCCTTGTCGGGACAGTTATCCTCTTCGGCCGGACCACGCCGAATCAGCTCTTTACCGCCGCGCTTTTAGGCGCTTCCCTGAGTCTAGCTTGGACGTACACACTGCTCAGACGGGTTGCGCGATTTCGCCCGCAGGTCTCTTTCAGCTTGCTAGGCGAACACGTCCGGCTCGGGATTAAGGCTTATTTCATTGCGCTGTTTGGGTTTCTGCTCTTTCGCATCGACTTGCTGATGGTCAAATATTTCCTGGGCGCCGAGCAGGCCGGATACTACTCGATCGCCTCCACCATGGGAGACTACATTCTCATGTTGCCAGGTGTCATCGGGCTCATCCTCTTTCCGCGGCTCTCCGCGGTTGCTGATCGTGGCGAAAAACTGGTCCGGGCCAGGAAGGTCGCTCTGGGTACTGCCCTGGCCCTCATCCCCATCCTCGGGCTGGCGGCCATCACCGCAAAACCTATCGTCTGGCTGTTGTTCGGAAGGGCATTTCTTCCTGCCGTACCCCCCTTCCTTTGGCTTCTTCCCGGCATCTACGCTATGGGCATCGAGATCGCCCTGGTGCAATTCCTCAATAGCATCGGCTATCCGCCGATTGTGGTATGGCTCTGGTTCGGCTCTACCTTACTCAACATCGGGATGAATTTTTGGGCCATTCCTCATTTCGGAATTAGCGGCGCCTCGGTAATGTCCTCGCTTTCGTATTCCCTCGTCCTGTTGGCAGTCATCATAATAATATTTACAACTACTTACGGCGCGCCTAAGGCGGCCCCGATTTCATAGTTCAGCGGGAGATGTTTTAGCAGCGTGGTTGCAGAGTAAAAGGCATGCGTTCACTCGGGTTTCTTTTGGGCACCGAATTGAAGAAGGGCTTCCAGCCGCAATTTCCCCTCGTGGTGGCCCGTGAAGCCATTTGGCGCGCCCGCAAAATCTTGGTTCACAAGCGAGTTCAGGCTAGCCTACGGCGCGATGTGTGCGATGTTCGCGTGCGCTACGTCGAGTACTTTGTACGCAACCCGGACCTTTGTAACGCGGCCGCCCGAGCTACGATCGTGGGCCTCGCCGATTTCCTGGTCGACGGCAAGTTCCCATTTCTGAGTTACCCTACCGCGCCCCTCGGGATTGCGCCCGATTGGAACCGCGATTTTGTTTCCGGCAAGGGATGGCCGCACATTCATGCATCCGGCATCAAAATCATTCGTCACGACGGGTCGGACGTAAAAGTCCCGTGGGAACTTTCTCGCCTGCAATTCTTGCCCGTGCTGGCTAAGGCCCATGTCCTGACTGGCGAACAGCGCTACCGGGATACTGCCAAGCGTCTGGTGTCTGATTGGATTGAGGAAAATCCGGTGGGCGTGGGTGTGAACTGGACGATCGCGATGGAAGCCGCGCTGCGGGCGATCAGCATCTGTCTGACCTTAGATCTGTTGTGGCCCCTGCGCCAGGACGAGCAGCCGTGGCTCGAGAAGGTAACGCACTCATTGTGGCAACACCTGTTATTCATAGAAGGCCATTCGGAGTTTTCGCACTTCACGCGCAGCAACCACTATCTCAGCAACATCGTTGGATTGCTATGCCTTTCGACCTTTTTGCAAGGGCCGCGCATGGAGCGCCGCCGGAAGCATTACCAGCGGCGCGTGGAACAGGAGATACTTCATCAAACCTACGAAGATGGCGGGGATTACGAGGCCTCCACCGGCTATCACGTGCTGGTGACGCAGATGTTTACCTGCGCGCTTCTGCTGATCAAAGCAGCTGGAGCCCAGCCAGCTAAGACCTTTCTCGACCGGCTTCGCAAGATGTACAGTTTTGCGGCGGCTCTGGCTGATTCGGAGGGAAGAATTCCTCATGTCGGAGACTGCGACGATGGCCGGGTCGAACTGCTCTTGGACGATTTGGAGCAGATGCTAACCCTGCCCATTCCTGAAAGGCATTCTCTGGCAGTCTCGAGCTTTCTGGGGACGGGCAGCGCGCTTTTCGGTGATTTTTATGCGGGACGGCTGGAAGACGCAGCGTGGTACGGGCTTCTGCCTCCCGGGCGAACGGCCAAGTTACGAGTGCCTTCTCCCGCCCGGAGTCAGAATCCCATTTCCGTTTTCCCCCGGAGTGGTGTGGCGGTCGCCCACCATGGAAAGTGGGGCATTTTGTTCTTTGCCATGCCTAACGGGGTCCAGGGTAGAGGTTCCCACACGCATAATGACAAGCTAAGCTTGGTGGTTCGGCTCGACGGAGAAGAGTTGTTCAGCGATTCCGGTACTGGCGTGTACACCCGTGATGCTGCCACGCGCAATCATTTCCGCTCTACTGCTGCGCACAATACCATGATGGTGGATGGCTTAGAACAAAACCGAATTTCACAGCTTCCAGAGCATCTCTTCCTGCTCGGCAACGAAGCCGAGGTAACGCCCATTCAGGGGCGATGCCTCCAGGATGGCCTGGTTCTGAATGCCTCCCATCGCGGGTACGGCCAATTGAACATCGTCCATTCCCGACGGTTAACAGCGACTGAGAACACGCTTCTGATCGAGGACACCATCGAGGGCACGGGTGAGCACGAATTCCTGCTTAATTTCCACGTTCCATCAGACTGGAAGGTGGAACATCAGCAATCGCAGGGTAAGGTAGTGTCCTGCCGCCTGCACAAGACCTCCCTGGTTTCACTGGTAGTTAGTGCTCCGATTGCATTGCGATTTGAAACGGAGCCTGCCCTGCGCTCACGAAGCTATGGCTCCTCATCGCTCTTGGCAACATGCCTGCGTGTGTCGGGTCGCGCCGCCTTGCCCTTGGTTATCGTGACCAAAGTCGCTAGCTAAAACCCTGCAAAAGAATCAGTTTGCCGGAGCCGATCGGTGGTCCCCGCGCACAAGGGAACGCAGTGTGCTCACGGCTAGTAGGATCGCTTCTTTAGCGGATGGCGGTCTGCGACGCATTTTGCAGAGACCGGTTGCAGCGCGGTGCGCTGCCAGACAGCTATCCTGATGTGTTTTTGCAATCTCCAGCTCTCCCAACGTTCTAATTGCGTGCTTGGGGAACACGAAACCGAAATACAACAATTCCGCGGCTTATCAAGCTTAACCATAGCTTGCTATCCGCTGCAGCGGGTGCCGGGTCATGGAAACAGCACGTGGCTTTCGCCTGCGTATCTGCGATTGAGATGTTGGCGAACGATCCGGAGTTGGCCTCCCAAAGTGTCCCATCCACTGTGAAGTGTTCATCTGAAAGCAGATTCCGCTCGCGTGCCTGCTTCAGATGGCGTCATCCATGTTCAGCCCGACAAACCAACGGAACAGGAGTTATAGCCGAACTGCTCGATGAGAATCCTTTCGCTACGCACCGAGAAAAGCGCTTGCAGCAAAAGCGCTCGCAACACCTTCTCTGGGGCAATCGAGGGCCGTCCGGTTTTCGCGTACAACTTATTGAAGCGCGGCTGCAGCCGTTGCAGCGCATGGTCGGTCATTGCACGTAGCGGTCGCAGCGGATAATCCTCTGGAACACGTTGCTCAGGGCTGATGTAACTGAACACTTCCAGCTGTAGCTCATCTTTTCCACGCATGAGTTCCTCTTAGCAGGTTGCGCTGTGGGAACAAGAGAGTCTTCTGGTGCTCTGCTCCCGTGGCAAACCTAAGCGGAAATGACGCGCCAGCAGTGCTCGTTATGGGTGCCGGGTTCTTGGCATTCGGATTGACTATGATTCTCCGGCCCAGTTACGTTAGGGCAAATTTGGATCGTTTTGCCGACAGCTGGAGGGTAGCTGGCATCCGTACAAGATGCCTGATTGGGGATTGCGCCTCGCGGGGATGATTGGAATCGCGGAGGCTCTTCGTTTACATCGCTTATCTCGCCGTCATCGCTGGTTCGAGCCTATCCTTGTTAGGCGTCCCGTTGTAGACCATGCTGCTGAGAGTTTTGTCGCAACCTGCTGGACCGTTACCCTTGGTAGGCTAATACCGCACGCACGTGTTCTCGCAATTCTGGGCGGATTGGGACAGTCAAGTCTGATCCAAATCAGCTAGCGATTGATTCTGAGATTATCGGAATCCGTGTAGATCAACCGGCGAGTGGAGGACTTCATGGTTGGTATCAGAGAGGTTTCGAAGGCAATCTTGCCGTCCCGCGTACACGCATTGTTGGTGCGCGCCAAGAGAAGAGTCAACAGAGCTCGAGTGGCTTCTCTCCCTCCTCTGGGGGAAAGTGCGTTCGCAGCACTATTAAGAGAGGACCTTGGGATTACAGCTGGCGACACCGTATTCGTCCACAGTTCGATCGACCGTCTGAATTTAGGCTTTCCAGTCGGTAAAATGCTCACCATTCTTCAGGCGGCGGTTGGCGACCGGGGTACACTCCTGTTCCCCACTTATCCGCGGCTAAAATCCTACGAGTTCCTCCTCCGAGGCGAGGTCTTTGACCTCCGTAAGAGCCCATCGTACATGGGTTTCCTGACGGAGATAGCCCGAAGACAGCCAAAGGCAGTGCGAAGCTTGCACCCCACAAAATCCGTGTGCGCCATCGGCCAGCACGCCAGCGATCTGGTCAGGACCCATCAATGTTCGATCTACCCGTTTGACAACTGCAGCCCGTACTACAAGCTAATGGAATATGGTGGCAAGGTAATCGGAATTGGGGTCTCGACCGACAAGTTATCCTTTTCACATTGTGTAGACGACGCACTCAAAAAAGAGTTCCCCATAAGGGTTTATCATGATCGCGTTTTTGAAGCACGCTGCATAGATTACGACGGTCAAATGCAAATCGTCAGGACCTACGCACACGATACCTCCCACGCGATCCACCAAACCTCACGCTTCATAAAGCTTCATATAGCTGAACACATCTGCAAGGACCTAACTGTTTCCGGCATGAACTTCTTCCGTGCCGACACCAGGCAGCTTTTCCCAGTCATGGTAGAGCTAGCGAAGGCTAACATCACGGTCTACTCACCCATGTCCTCTGCCCGATTATCGCTCGGCTGCCCAAGTGACAGTGAAATGAGGCAAAGCGCCTAGACTTCGCAGTACGTAACCTTACTCTGGCCGAGAAGGGTTTACCCCATGGCGCAGCCACAAAACGCAGAGGAACCTGAAGTTGAACGGATACAGCGAGAACTGATTGAGACCTTCGCCCAGAAGCTAAGCGTTCGCGTCCCGTCCGAGACCACGGATCTATTCGAGAGCGGTATTCTCGACTCGCAAGGTGTAGTGGAGTTGTTAGCATATATCGAAGACCGGTTTAACGCTCTGATTCCTGTTGAGGACTTGGAACTTGACAATCTTCGCAGTGTCCAGAGGATTGCAAGCCTGATTATGCAACACAAGCCCTCGACGGTAGAACGCGCACAGACGCACGCTGCAAGAGGAGCGGGCTGCGAATCTAACAGATAGGGTACATCCGCGGATTGTGGTGCAGATCGCCACTCAGCACACAAGTCTCCGGACTTGGCACTCCGCCTAAGGTCATTAGCCGGTAATAGGAAGACGACGCCTGGTGTCGCCAGTCGGCCCCATCACGGCTTGTGAATCGGAAAGGTCGGCGCACCCGTCAATTGCTCCAGTAAACGTCCGATTCCGCATGGTGTAAACAACCGTCACGGGTAAACAACTTTTGTCCCTAGTTGATTGGAGCTAGGAAGGTGTGGTTGTCCGAGGTGACCCAGTACTTCGAGCGTAAATCTCGCGCTAGCTTGGATGCCCTTCGAACGAGGAAAGGCAGCAGAACCTTGATATGTTGTTCAACCGCCCTGGGGAGATCGTGATCGAATGAGCCGCCTATTGCAGCACTGGATTCGAGAACAGGCCGAGCGTCGGCCGGATGCCGTGGCGCTTGTCGCACTCGGAGATACCGTCACCTATGGCGAGCTAGAGGCACGCAGCAACCAGTTAGCCCGGCTGTTGCGGGGGGCCGGTTGCAGACGAGGCGATCGCGTTTGCTTCGCGATCCCAAAGTCACCTGCTGCTATTATTGCCATCCTGGCCATCTTGAAGGCCGACTGCATACATGTGCCCTTGGATACTGCCAGTCCCGCTCCCAGGGCATCGAAGATTGTTGCGCGTGGCGACCCACGTTTCATCCTGGGTGTCGGGGCAGCCCAGAACTTTGTCGCTGAGCTGTTCGCTGTCGACAAAGCGCACCAGGCTATACGCATAGGGTGGCTAGACCGTCTGCCCTCCCCCCCCACAACTTTTGCAGCGGTCTTTTCCTGGGAGGACCTCCAGGCTTATTCGACCGAACCCCTAGATTACGAGAATGACTCAACAAATCCGGCCCACATCTTGTTCACCTCAGGATCAACAGGTGACCCCAAAGGCGTAATCATCAGCCATTCCAATGTCATACATTTCGTGGAGTGGGGAATCAGGTATTTCGGCATCACCTCTTCAGATCGGGTCTCTTGCCATCCGCCCTTGCACTTTGATCTCTCATATTTTGATATCTTTGGTGCCTTCGGTGCCGGGGCTCAACTTCACCTGGTGCCTCCCGAACTGAACCCGCTTCCCAATCAGACTATAGAATTCATGCGCGCCTCGGAGCTGACGCAGTGGTTCTCGGTCCCCTCGGTGCTAAACTATGTGGCTAAGTTCGATGTTCTGAAAGTCGGTGATCTGCCGGCTTTGCAACGCCTCCTCTGGTGTGGGGAAGTATTGCCCACGCCGGTACTTGTCTACTGGATGGAGCGGCTCCCAAAAGTCAGGTTTACCAACTTGTACGGGCCAACTGAGACTACCATCGCCAGCAGTTATTACACGGTACCGCATCGTCCCTTGGACGAAAAAGCACCAATACCGATTGGAAAGGCGTGCGACGGCGAAGAACTTCTGGTGTTGGATGATAAGCTTCAAGCCCTACCCCCGGATACCGTGGGAGACCTCTATATCCGCGGTGTTGGATTAAGCCCAGGTTACTGGCGCGATCCGCAAAACACCAAACTAGCATTCCTCCCCTATGGGCCGGATGAGTGTGACCGCATTTACAAAACCGGAGATCTGGCACGGCGCGGTGCAGACGGTCTGATCTATTTTGTCGGTCGTGCGGATTCTCAGATTAAGAGTCGCGGATACCGGATTGAGCTCGGCGAAATCGAAGCGGCACTTCAAACCTTAGACGACCTGCAAGAATGCGCAGTGGTAGCGGTTGCTGGTGATTCTTTCGAAGGCAACATCATTTGTTGTGCGTATGTTATCGCCAAGGGCTCTCAAATCGATAACGTTCAGCTTCGAAGCAAGCTCAGCCAGCTCCTACCCTCTTATATGTTGCCATCCCGATGGATGTGCCTTGATCGACTTCCGACGAATCGAAATGGAAAGATCGACCGGCCGGCTCTCAGGACGATGTTCTCCAGTCAGGAGAAGGCAAAGTCGGTAGCGGCAAGTCGACCTATTCAAGTTGCCAGCTAAGGAGATGATAGAAAGAATTCTACACTCAGCTGAAAACGTTCGTTGGCCAGAGGAACCGAGGTACCCACGTCGAAATCGTTGTTGCGGTGTTTGTTCCAGCGTTCCGCCACTCAAGAGGGAGTTCGCAATAGTAATCATGGTCCATAGTCGCGATGGATCGATGGTTGAATCCAGCCGCATCGCCGGAACATGCCGGCTAGCCTCGGTCGGGCTTTCCACCGAACGTCTTCGCGCATAATCCGACGACGTTTGAGGATGGACCACAACAAGTTAACAGCTGCTGAAGCAATGAAGCTCAGCTGAGGGCGTTGCGCTTTTACTCCCGGGTGTAGAGCTGTCAGGAACGGTTGACGCCCGAAGAACGCGGTTTGGCGGCCCTGATAGTTCCCACGAGCCCTGAGGGTTCTTGTGTCTAAAAGCGAGGGCTACCCATTGGTTCCTGTCACTGAAATCGTTCGCCTATCTTCTGGCTCACATTACGGCCGTCTTCGTTGGCGGCCTAGAGACTTTAGACTAGGTGTCCGCACAAGGAAGCACAAAGGAAAGGAATGAAGCTGACTGTCGCCTGCGATCGAATTTCTGCCACTTGACCTTCATTCAACTAAGACTTCATGCGCCGGCAGCTCACCACAGTGTGAAAGCGTAAACGAACGCTTTATTCTTAGCTGAAGAATGGGCCCGGCTGCAACTGTGCCGACCCTTGCGCGCACCAATCATCGGCTGCTTACAGCCCTGTCACGCCACCGCCGCCGGCGGAGCCTTAGCCCAGCCTGTGCCTATTGGTTTCGAAACCTGGCCCGCGAAAATGGGGAAGGATCCGGCGCCTAGCGAGAAAATTCACTCTTGGCAAGTGGACATTCTGTTGAATGCCGACTCTCTTTACATGATCCACGAGGGGATACTGTCTGCGCCGCACACGTTCAAGCACATCCCGGGTCGGTTGCTGAATTACGCCGGACTCAAGTGCGCACCTTATCGAGGAGACAAAAACTCATGGTGTCACGGCCCACAGCGCACAAGATGGACCCCAAAATTGACGTCGGGCCCATCATTCCAAGCACTGTTTCCTCTCTGCGAAGAAGATAACGCTCTTTCCCTCAGCTTCAGCAAGCGGGTGCCTGAATGGCATCGTATCCCTCGGTCGGATTTTTAGCGTGACCATTAACGTGAACGGAAAGGTGGACCGAACGCTCCACGGTGGCGAGGCCGTCCAGCCAGCTTGTGCTGGCTTGCCTGCCATGCAAATGAGCATCGAAATCAAGCTTGATAAAGAGACTTTCCTCCAGTTGGAGCAGCAGGCGTCGGAACCTTACAACCGTTTTGCTTACCGAGACCATGAGCAATTCGACATGATTCGCCGCTTTTTATTTGAGCGAGGATTGTGTGAATTCTGTCCCCCGTTTGGGCGTGTCCTGATAGATGATGGGCGCGTGGTTGCAATGATGGCCTGTCTTTCTACCGAAGATCTGGTGCGGTGCCGTTTATTGGTGGCATTGGCACTTTCACAACTCGATTCTTTTCGACAGGACAAGGCACTGCAGCAACGGCTCTGGCTCGCACGCAGGATTTTGATCAAGCCGCAGCCTGGGGATTTCTATCTCGCCCGTATCGCAATCGTGAACTCAATGCGCCGGCGCGGGATTGGACGTTATTTGCTAGGACAATGCGAGTCGGAGGCGAGGAAGTGTGGCTGCCGTCGGGTAATACTCGAGGTAGACCCTGGCAACGACAGTGCGGTATCCCTTTATCGAAAGGCATGCCTCCAGGATGGAGCCGTTTGCTCCGTTACAGATCCAGAAACTGGCCGGTCACTAAAATATTTGCATATGGCCAAAACTCTACAGACCTGAAGCCAGGAAGCCAGAGACGTTATCGTCGTCGATGACGTTTCCAGGATCGAACCTTCGTTGTCGCGAAGCAGCCTAAATTGCATGGCGTTCGCGTTACTCAGCCTGGAGTTAAGTGGCGGATATTATTCCAGACAAGGTCTGCCAGGACGGCGGAGGAAAGCTAGGTTCGGCAGAGGCTGGGTTAGAGTGCTGTTCACCGCAGAAGCGACGGAGCGGAACAAATTATCGTTCCCACGTAGGGCCGTAGGGACGATCAAAATTCGAAGAATGCTTTTCGTTCGGCCCTGATACTTCTTGCGAGCGTATTGTGTCTCCAAAAGCGAGAGCTGCCGTATTCAGGCTCATCTTATTGAAATCGTTCGCCCATGCTCCGCTCTAGTGACGCTGTGGCCGTCTTCGTTGGCCGTTAGTGTCATCTGCCACGAGTTTCTGTCACTTGACCTTCATTCAAAACCAAGCTGCGAAAACGTAAATGAATGTTTTACTGGTAGCTGAGGAATGGGCCGGGCTACAACTGTTGCAGACCCTTGCGCGCACCAAGCATCGGCTGGTTGCAGTCCTGTCAACGCCACCGCCGCCGGGAGAGACCGCGCCCAGCCTCTGGAGTGCCGCCCGGGCTATGGGTTTGGAAACGTGGCCCGCGAAAATGGTAAGAGATCCGGCGCTTAGCGAGCAGATTCGCTCCTGGCAAGTGGACATTCTGTTGAATGTCCATTCCCTTCACATCATCCATGAGGACATATTGTCGGCGCCGCGTTATGGCGCGTTCAATCTGCATCCCGGTCCATTGCCGAATTATGCCGGGCTCAATGTCATCAGCTGGGCACTTTATCGAGGAGAAAAAACTCACGGAGTCACGGTCCACAAGATGGAACCCAAGATTGATGTCGGGCCCATCGTTTCCCAAACAGTGTTTCCTGTCTGCGAAGAAGATAACGCTCTTTCCCTCAGCTTCAGATGCGTAAAGGAAGGCCTGCAGCTGATTCTGAAGCTTCTTGATATGGCATCCGCTGATCCAGAAGGGATCCCACTACTGCCACAGGACCTCACCAAGCGGCGATATTTTGGGAAAGGGATTCCACAGGAAGGAAAGCTTTGTTGGTCTTCACCCGCCCAGGCGATCCTTAACTTTATTCGCGCGTGCGACTATTTTCCCTTTCGCTCTCCCTGGGGCTACCCAGGCACTCGGTTGGGCGACCAGGAACTTGCCGTCATGAAGGGTGCCCGAACCGGTCGACGCTGTGAAGTTGCTCCTGGCACAGTCAGTCAATCAATGGACCTGGGTATGCTCGTATCCACGGCGGATGAATGGATTGCAGTCACGAAATTGAAGGTCGGCAACAAACAAGTGAATGCCGCAGAAATACTCAGCAAAAATGATCGGCTGGGCTAGTCTCTGTATTACTCACAGAGACGATGACTTTCGGTCCCGGCAGTTGAATGTGCTTTCTTCCTTCCCGGGTATTAAGACATTTGAGACCTACCTAATTACACGAACCCGGGGTCAAAGTGGTTGTTAATCCATTGAAGCTATTTGCAGAACCTGTATCGTTGGGGAAGGCAGCGCTGATGGCCGACGTAAGGCCGGTTCCGGAGA
>Ga0187783_10001033_pt1 | contig 20536 bp, 16 predicted proteins | sample 1015_SJ02_MP02_2_FD_132471 | JGI IMG/M metagenome (GOLD analysis project Ga0187783, IMG submission 132471) | Tropical peat soil microbial communities from peatlands in Department of Meta, Colombia - 1015_SJ02_MP02_20_MG | ecosystem: Environmental > Terrestrial > Soil > Wetlands > Peat | place...
CGTAGCGGAGATCTTCCTTTTGCGACCGAGAAGTGGGATAGTTTGTGGAAGGCGTATCAGTTTCTGAAGTCAACCTACGGGCCTCACGGACTTCCACAAAACCTCGACTTTGGCCATGGATGGGTTGAGGGCGGTCCGTTCGTGCCGGTCGAATCCGAGCTCTATCAGAGTTCGCTTGGTACCCAGGCTCTGCGTGCGCTCGCCGACCTCGCACATCTGATTGGCAAGGAGGATCTATTCCACCAACTCCAAGCTGAATTTGCCCACCAGACCCAACTGTTGAACCAAACTTTCTGGTCGAAGGAGAAGGGCTTATATGCCTTTGCGCTCGACCAGAAAGGACAACGGTCCGATTTTGCCAGTGTACTGGCGACAACGCCCATGTGGTTTGATCTGCTCGATCCTACGAATGCGGAAGCCATGATTGACCAGCTCGCCAGCTCCGGATTTCAGACCGACTGGGGTATGCGAATCGTCTCCTCCAGCAACCCAATGTACAGCCCAGGCGGATATCATTATGGTTCGGTTTGGCCTCTGTTCACCGGGTGGGCGGCCGTAGCTGAATATCGTTATCATCGTACTCTGCCGGCATATTTGAACCTTTTGGCAAACGCGCTGCTGACTCTGGACGGCTCTCTGGGACACGTCACCGAGGTTCTTTCTGGCGATTACTACCAGCCTCTTTCTACGAGTTCTCCTCACCAGGTGTGGTCAGCTGCTATGGTGGTGAGCCCTGTGCTACGCGGAATGTTCGGCTTGGAAAGCGACTCCACTTCTCATCAGCTGCGCTTTGCCCCCCACCTGCCTGCCGAATGGAAATCCTTTGCGATACACAATCTCCAAATGAGGGACACGAAAATTGATCTCGATTTTCAGCGAACCGAAGACGAAATGATTCTGGGAGTTCGACAGGTTGGCTCAGAAGCTTGCACTCTGGATTTTTCACCCTCGCTCAGCCCGCGTGCCGAGATCCTAGGCGCGGAACTGAACGGGCGACCGGCGCCAATGCAGGTGGAGCACAATAGCGAAGATCAACACGTCTCTGTGCGCTTTACGCTTGAGGGTGGCCGCAACATTGTCCGGATTCATCTGCGCAATGATTTTGGTATCGGCATCTCGGCTAACCTGCCGCCGCTTGGCGAACGCAGCCAAGGGCTTCGAATTGTTTCGGAGACCTGGAATCCGCAAAGCATGATCATGAACGTCTCTGGAATTGCCGGGCACACCTATGAGCTTTCAATTTGGAATCCAAAGCAACTCGTCCAAGTGGACGGGGCCGAAATCTCTAAGCATGATAGCGAAATCAGCGGAATTCGCATTTCCATTCCTAAGGATGAGGGCAGCGCGTATGTCAGTGAGAAGATCGTATTCCACTTCTCCCCGGTCTCCAGGGACAGCAAAGAAGGAGGAGGCTACCCTTAAGCAAAACTGACGGCTGCATCGATGTAGCACCCCACTGGCGGTAGGTTGGGGCAGGAATCGGATAGCCGAGCCTTCCAGAATCGATACTGCCTTGCACGGCAGCGGTAGCTGATGGCGTGCTTATGAGCATTTGCTGGTCATGTCCTCGTTGGCAGCCTGATCGAGAACCCACAAGTAGGTGTTTATGGCATCCTCAGCACAAAAACACCGGACAGGATTTGTAGGTATGAGGCTCACCTCGGTGCTACGGATCAAGTTCGCTTTCTTGCAGCAACCCAGTCTCGCGATCACCTACCATTTGCCTTTCGGAATACTCCGCAATCAACAGACCACTAGGGTTGAATTCTGAACGTTCTTCTTCAACTAGCCTCAGGTCGTAGCGCGCGACAATACGGTCTGTTAGCTCTGAACCGTTAATTAAACGATGCACTTCTTTGACGCCAAAGATCGTGTAACTCAATGATTTTGGATTCGCTAGCTCGACCGAACGAATTCGAAAGTCGGTGATGATATGATTCGCAAGAATCTTCCCAATTGTGTCCTCATCACGCAGTTTGCCGATAGTGTAAGTGCGCAGATTGGCAGTCATCATGTTGAGTGCTTCCGCAAAATTCCGAGCCGCTGAATCTGGCGTATATGCGAGATAGTGCTCTAGAAAACGACGCACAACCGCTTTACCTTCTAGGTCCATAGGCGTCACAGTTGGAGTGAATGCGGTCGAAGCGCTTGGGCCCGGTGACGCTTGCATCGATAAAGCCATCGCCAGCCGTGATATGGCACGATCTTGCCGAACGTCTCCACCAACAACCGTGGCCTCTCCTTTCTCGTTTATACGAATCACTGTGGGGGGCTGGACACGAACGTAAATTGCGAAGGCCAACGCGCCCAATGTGATAAGTCCGAAGAGCATGGCTAAAAACATTGCTCGGTTCGCATACGCTCGTAGCATGCCGTCGTGTTCATAATATCTCGTAAACCGAGTCATCTCAGGTATCTCAGTTTGCATGAATCGTTTCATTTACTGTCTCTCAAATACTGTCTCTCAAACTCTCCAATCGTTCTCCAATTGATTGTTCACACCATCGCCGCAGATTTCATGCTTTATCATCATCGGACAGGTCTGGGTAACGTGTGGCAGCGCCGGTAGCTGGGTACTTTTCCGCACCATCGGCGACGATTGGAAGAGACTTAACGAAGCCTCCTTCTTCCCCAGCCGACGAGAGCACAGGCGGTCTTGACGATGCCATCGCTGCGGCCATCGAATCACCGTCAGGCGCTCGCCTTCCAATTGTCTGATCTGACACATCACTCCCACGGTTTAACCCGGAACATGGTAAAGACAGGTCTGCACCAAACGCGCGGTCTGAGAAGTATGATGGCCCCGCTGCCGCCGCCAGCGTCGCAGTTGTTCCGACAACGATAGTCAGAGCGTGAGCTACCGTGAACAGTGTGCTACCTATATCTCCTCGGACGATTCGGCTTGCCACGAACGGAATGAGCCCGATTGTGACCGCAAAAATAATGGTACTCGCTGCTAACAGAATCATCTGGCTGGAGCCGACGAAACCATTAAGAACTCCGCTGCCCTCTAGCACAACCTGAGGGCTGCTAAGATTCACAGCGCTCATCAGCACCTGCAGAATCGCATAGATTACACCCCAGGCCTGGAAGGTTATCAGATTAATCATGTATGTGCGCGCCAACCGTCCGAAGCTTCGAGAAGGAAGCAGCGCAAGCACAAAAGGCCCCGTCACATATAAGACAGAACCGTAGACGGCATAAAATAGAGCAAAAAGCGTATACATGACAGGGAAAATAATGAAGCCGATCAAGATCAGCAACACACTAAGAAGACCGGAAGCTCCTGTTTGGCCTGGTACCAAGGCGAACAGCGCCGACCAGCCCCCGCTTTGAACGTAGTTCGCGACTGCATTTAGCCAATTCCTATAAACATCTCCAATTCCACTTAGGTTGTACATGAAATCGGCGACGGCGCTAAACATTTGGTTCAGTCCACGAAATGTCCCCTGATAGTTCAGAAAAACAAGACCTAAAACCAGATACTTTATGCCAGCAAGGCCGAGCGCTCGTACATCCCCGCCGTTGCTGTAGGCCTCGTACGCAGCAAAAAGAAGACTCACGATAAGAATTACACTGCCAATCTGCACGGCAGCAGCACTGATTCCCTGGCTATCAATTCCATCCAAAGCTGTTTGAAGCAATTGCTCGAAGTAAAACATGTTTCTCACCTAATTATATGCATGACATTCGTGAGATGTTGCCGTATCCAGAAATCAATTATCAGTCGGACAATGTTGCTGTTTTCTGCACCTTTCCACCTTTATCTCCCACTCTCACCGTGTTCCCTCATCATGAAGTGGTCTCGGTACCGCTTGGAATCGGCGATCAGTCCTTCGAAACCAGATCGTAACAACAATCGTTTTCGGTCTGCATCAGTCTTGGCTATAAGTGGCAATAACAAGTCTCGCTGATTATCAGATACTTCCTGAACTCCGAGAAGTTCTAGGGCTTGTGCCAGATCCAACATTTCTGCGATCGATGGTGGCTTCTCCAGGTTCCATCCTCGCAGCGCTCGGGCCAAACCGGCAATCTGACCGTGCAGTTGAGGGCTTTTATTTCTGCCCCGCAAAGTCAGAATCTCTGTCTCTCGCTCCACGGTCGGATTTTCGAAACGGAGATAGAAACATCGTCTTCTTAGCGGATCTCCCAGGCGACGTTCCTCGTTCGAACTTAGTACAACGAACGGCACACGTTTTGCTATGACCGTTCCCAATTTTGGAACGGTGATTTGCCAGGCACTGAGGATCTCGAGCAACAAAGCTTCAAACGAATGGTCGACCTTATCAATTTCATCTATTAGTAGTACGCAGGAACGATCTTCATAGCGCAACGCTTTCACGAGGGGGCCTTCTACAAAAAAGTCCAGCGTATGCAGTTGCTTACGGATAGAGTTCCACTCCCTTTTTAGGTCGTCATTGTAGGTTTGCAAAAAGAGTTTCTGCAAAGGTTCATCGAATTGTCCGATGGCCTTTTCCTCCGTAATTCCGGGAAAGCACTGCAGGCGTTCAAGAGCAGTACCAGCCGCTTCAGCCACGGCATATGCAAGTTCGGTCTTTCCGCAGCCTGGTGGACCTTCAATCAGCAATGGCTTTTGCATTTGGGTCGCGAGAAAGACGACATTAAGCGTCACCTCATCGATGATGTAGCGCGCGGCGTAAAGCTTCTCAGCAAATTCCGCAAGAGATAGAAACATATCTGTGCTTTTGGTTGGTCAAGAGTACACCGCAAAACTCGAGTCTGCACTTTTGGTGCGTTTAAATGGATGAACCCACAGCAGTCAGGTACTTTCCAAACTATCAAAAGAAAAGCGCCCATCCGAACAATTGTGTCCTTTCAGATCAATGGCGACGGTCGCCGTAGTGAACAACGGTAATACTCCACCCTGAACAGGGTTCTCTCAGCGTTGATAAGCTTGATTGGACGCGAGCCCATTAAAACGCATGTCGAGCGTTACCGAGTGGTTGCATCTTTTTTCGACTGAAAGCATGTTGGGTGGTTGCCAGCACGAGATCACCCCGGTACATGGTGTCATACGGAGCCTAGCTTAGCTAAGCTAGTTCACGGTGCGAAACTGAGCACTTCTGTGCAGAACACTGCCACATACTTAGGGCATCAGCTTGGAAGGTACAGAAGCACCGCACGGATGAAGCGGCTGTCCGAACCGCGAGCCTATGGCAAAGTCTGTCTAGCTAGAGAAGCTGCTCGGCGATTGATCCCCGACTTGTCGGAAAGTGAGGAACCCTTGACGTGGTCGACAAGTCTCAGGCAAGCGGTAAGCGAACCCTCTAAAGCGCCAGCAACCCTGACCGAAATGGCACTCCTGTTGATTTTTAGACATACGCGCAATTCGAGCTGTAAACTGCTGGCCCGCGATCAACCCGATGGCTGGCGACTGCTCCCTTACATCTCTTTGAATGGATAAAATATGCGTTGCCACGAATAGTCCGCTGGCACTTTTTACACAGCCTAGCAACAAGAGCATGCTTTTCAGAACCAGGAACTGATGAGCTGGCCGCGAGGTGTGGGATTGCAATTCCGTAGTCTTTAAGCCAATGCACCACCTTGGGATCCAAAAGCCGATAGTTTAGTTTAGGACCACCATTTCTGCCGCAGCTTCTGCAGAACTCCTCAAGTGCTTTCTCAGTCACGAACGTATCTACAACTTTTAGTTGTCCTGTTGCAAGCCGGCCTTGAACTTGGTCGAGCGAAGTTCCTAGCAAGTCCGCAACTCGTTCCCAAGACAAACCGCTGTGGTTTGCTTTCTTGGCATTGCGCACGTCAACACTGTTCTGATTTCGGTCACGTTGTTTACAGAACGCGGCCGCTGATGTAATCGATATTCTGGCGTTTCTAACTTTCAGCATACCTCTTGCGATCAATACATAAGCCTTTCGATGTCCGATATGGAACATCTCTTGAAAAGCTCTAAGCGACATGCCATCCTTGACCTTTCCACTCAGGCCCTGCGCTTTAAGTCGGCACCGCACCGCACCTTCTGTTCGCTTCAGCTTGTGCGCAATTTGTTGCGGTGACTCATAACCCGCTAGTCTCCACAGAACCTGATCCTCATGCTTGCTCCATGCGCGATGCATCTTCCGAGTCGCCATCATTGTTCCTTTTAATAGCCATCCTTCCCGGCGCGCGAATCGCGAGATCACATAGCTGGGAACTCCAGGGTAGTACACTCTGTAAATCCGAAAAGCCTCCCTTTTTTTTGTGCCACCATCCCGGTAGCCATCTTTGAGAAGTTCGATGAGCTCCGGAGGCCACCGACTCGGATCACGATGGCAGGGGCTGCCGCCTTCTCGGAGGTGACGCATGCGCCCCCAAATTTCACCCGGGGTGAGTGCTGGTGCCAATTGCTTAAGTTGCTTCGTGACCAGCTGGATTCCCGCCGGCCCGTGCTTCACACCGAGCCGTAAAAGGCGATCCATTTCCGGCAACCAAGCTACTTTTCTTGGGTCCTCCCTTTGCTTTTCCATAGCAGAACTCCACCGCTCGCTTTCGCGACACTGCCAAGCTCCGACGGTACCGTACGCAATAACTGCTGTTGTTAAAGTGTCGGCTTTCCTGTCGTTCCGGTTTAACCAGCGCTAGCCGGGCCGCCACTACTCGAATTACCCTTCACTTAATAAAAGGAACTGTAAAAATAGAAAAGTAAGAAAATAGTTTGCTGCTCATTTTCCGCCAGACGAAACGGCAAAGCTGTGGAAACTGATTTATCGTCGATCTTGCCCATTGGTTGACACGCCCTGTGTTCGATGGCACTCTGTCACAATCTCAGCGCTGCCCCAGGGGGCTGCAGGCTTGTGAGGCAGTTTATGCCTAGCGACGATTTTGGTCCGAACTGGATAATTTCCGGCTGTTTACCAGCCTCGACACACGACAATATCCCCGATGAACTGTTACTCTCAGCTCGACGGGTGTGGCCTCGTGTGCACGCCCATGCCAAACGAGAACTCGGTGAAAGGCACGACGATCCTGAAAATGCCACGCTGGCTGCTGAAGTGTGGGAAGGTGTATTGCAATCGATTGCGCGCAGCTTTCGTCGATTCAGAGTCTCGTGTACAGGGATCGCGAATATGGACTCATACCTGATCGGAGCGTTCCGGCACCGCTTCAATCGGGCTCGGTATCGCCAGCAGAGGCGAGAGCAAGTAATTCAGTTGGTCGCGTCGGTCAACGAACTGGATGCACTTGCGGGAAACCGACACCGAAATACCTCAGCCGACATCGAAGGTCACGTTCTCGCAAACGAAGTGTTCAGTCTCATGGATCGTTGGCTAAAGAGAGTGTGGACGGCAAGGCAATATGGTTATTCATGGAAGGAGATTGCTGAATACCTGGGTACGGCCGAGGGGCGAACTAAAATGAAGTTCAGATATAAAGTTTCCGTCCTACGCATGCGGCTCGGAGGCTAGCATCAAAGCTTACGCATACCACTTGCAAGACCTTGATTGACAAGTCGACACCGTAGTAGCGGGCACAGAGCTCCCGAGCGACAAGTGAAAGATCACAACCAACCCGCAATAGACGAAAAGCGAATACTAGAAGTCTTGTCGATGGGACTGCCCACAGATTTTGAGAACCCTAATCGCGTCGGTTGCCCGGCTTCAGCTATTTTGGAGGGCATTGCTTCGCACAGACTCACGCTTTCCGAAACCAACCAATGGTTAGACCACTTTGGGTCATGCAGTCCATGCTTCGTAGAATTTAGCGCGATTCGAAAAAGGCTGCGAACTAAACGGAAGATTAAGCTGGGAGGCATTGTAACGACGTTGATTGCGGCGGGTATTGTTTGGTTTAGTCAGCGCCATCGCTCCGCGTCTGTGGTCGCCACACTTGATCTCCACACCTATTCACTCGAGCGCGGTTCTCAAAGTCCAAATAGCAAACCAGAACCGGAGATTCGGCGGGGCATTAGGCATCTGATTTTATACTTGCCCGTGGGAAGCAAAGAGGGAGATTACGATGTTGTACTGATGAGAGAGGCTGGAGATGAGCTTTTCCGTGCTACAGGGAAAGCACAACTAGCAAACCATGTTGTGATTCTGAAGGCGGACATCAATTTGTCAGATGTCCCTGAAGGTTTATGTTTGTTAGGTATCCGAAAGCCCGGTTTAGAATGGAACCTATTTCCAGTGCGACTCCGTTAGCATGACGATATGTAGAGGCTGCAATCCACTTTAGCTTGCACCTTACTTATGATGTGAGGCATCGCTGGAAATTAGCCACACCTTCGAATTGTTCATAAGTAAGTCTAGTTGACCACAGTTTAAAGTGGGTCGGCTTTTGTGAGTTAGTTGGTTTGTGCCATGCAGGGTAAAGACACACTACGAATGACATTTGGTCGATCCATTGTAAACGTACTTAGACTTTGTGTTCGTACCACGGAGCTTTTGGTGGCAGTGTGTCAACGTCGACGAAGCAACCTTTCTCCGCTAAGTCAGATTAGGATATCCGTTGTCTTAGCGGTTTTGCTGTTTCTGGCCTGGTGGACAGGCAACAGGCTGCATTCATATGAAAATGACAACAAGCGCTTGGGAACCAGAAACGGCTTGAATTCCGTTGAAAGTTCTGAAGACCCATATTTGCTGCTAGCGATGGCTGATCGATTTTACTGGCTGAACAACGGCTTTAGAGCCGCACCTCTTTATGCGAAAGCAGAGCGATTACTTGCTGACAGAGGAGATATCGGAAATGGAATTCATGCAACTGTGGGACGTCTGAGGTCAGAAGCCGAAACGATGCCATTCGTGGAGCTTTCGGAGTTATTGAATGAACAGCTACGAAACCCAGTGGTTTATCGCGACCCAAGATTACGATTGTGGTGTCTGATAGCGAAGGGCTACACAGATATCGAAATCGATTATAGAGCAGCAAAGCAGGACTGGCGAGAGGTTCAAAACATCGCAGGGAGGCTGGGTGAGAGTCGATGGGTCACTCGGGCTTCTGGCGAGTTGGGTTTGATTGCGTTCCTAGAAGGCAATCTTGGCCGAGCAGCTCGACTAGTTGGGGGCGCCCTAGTTGCGACGATGACTACTGGTGATGCGGGTGGGCAAATCAGATTTTTGGAATTAATAGGCACTGGTTTTGGAGAAGCGAATCGTCATGCTGAAGCGCTGAAGTTCTTCGAAAGAGCCATCACATTGGCAGACGCAGAAAAGGATTCGGGATTCCCGTTTACGGCATACGAAGGAAAGGCTCAAGCGCTGATAGCCTTGGGTAAGTTAGACGAATCAAAGGTGATCCTTGAGAAGGCTCTACTACAGGCTCGATGTCAAGAGAAACGAGGCCACGAAGCGCAGTTGTTGATGCTTCTTGGGAAGCTGGCTGCCCAGACTGGGGACAGAAAACAAGCAATTCTTTATCTCGAGGAGGCGGGTCAAGACGCAACGCGAATGCAGCTCTTTCGTATGGAAGCGGACGCCTCGTTCGAGCTGGCAAAGTTGTACCGTGATATTGGGGATGTTGCAACTGCAGCGGCTCGTGCTGTTCAAGGTTTAACGTCAAGCCGGCGTGTAGGTGATCGCTATTATGTGCCGCGCAATTTGACAATTCTGGCGGAATTGGAGGCACTTCGCGGCCAAGTGGCAGAAGCCGACGCCTTATACAAACAGGCAGAAGATGCGATTGAGTGGATGCTGATGAGCGTTGATCAGCCATATTGGAACAGTTCAGCCGCAGGGTCCATGGGCCAGGCATATTTGCAGCATTTTAAGCTCCTCTACGAGAAAGGCAATATCACTGGAGCTTTCAGAGTCTTAGAGCGCATCCGGGGACGAACTTTGGTAAGGAGTCTTCAAGACAGGAAGGCATTTCGGGCAGCAGAATCAGAACAAGGTGTGGCGCTTGAGAATGATGTAGCGCGTGTCCAGGTGAGATTAATGCGGGCGACAAGCACCAGAGAACGTGAAAAGCTCCTCGATAAGCTAGTTGAATACGAGCGGCGACTTGGTTGGGTGTGGCTAAAACCGGGAGTTTTTAGCCGGCGCTTGCGAGTGGCGCCATTGAGGAGAGTAGAGAAAGACCTTCGATCAGATGAGGTGTTTCTTGAATACGTTCTCGATGATCCGCGCTCTTTTTGTCTTTCAATATCGAGAAAGGGTGCATACGCACGAGTGCTACCTGCTGGGCGCAAGGAAATCGAAGGGTTAGCTCATGAATTCATTGACGAAATCCGCTCGAAGGGCCCAGCTGCCGAGATTTCAAAACAGCTGTATAACTTGCTGCTGAAACCGGTTCGAGAAACGAGCAGTGCAACTCGATTCCTAATCGTACCAGATGGCATATTGAACCTGGTTCCATTTGAAGCACTTCGAGATGCCGAGGGGAAGTACCTTTTAGAATCGCGGGTGATTAGCTACGTACCTTCGGGCACCGTTCTCGACACACTTCGTCGCACCGCGAGGCGGCAATTGGCACCGAAGGAGCTCTTGGCCGTCGGCGATGTCGCCTACGAAGATCAACCCAGTGTTGCACAGGGATTACAACTCCCGGCGACGAGTCTCAGAAGGCTTGAGGACAGTTTCGCAGACCTGTCAAGAATCGTACTTCCCAATCTTCCTCAGACGGGAGAAGAGGTTAAAGAAATCAGCAAGATGTTCGGGCAAGATGCAGTTGTACTGCTCGGTAAAGACGCCACCGAAACGGCATTCAAGAGAGAACCGCTCGATCAGTTTCGGATCCTGCATTTGGCTGTTCATGGTTTTGCAGACCTGGTATACCCCGAACGGTCGGCCCTCGTGTTGGGCATTGATCCAACCTCTGATGACGACGGATTGCTTCAGGCGCGCGAGATCATGAGGTTGCACTTGAATGCCGAACTGACAACTTTATCCGCGTGTGACAGTGGCGTGGGCAGGCTTCAAGGACAGGAGGGCATCAGTAATCTGGTTGAGGCATTTCTCGTTGCCGGATCGAAAGCAGTCGTCGCCAGCTTGTGGAATGCTGATGACACGTTTGCGAGTGCACTGATGGAAGAGTTTTATGGTCGCCTAGCATATGGCGATGACATCAGTCACGCTCTGCGGAACGCGAAGTTGGACCTGCTCACAAGATATGGAGAACAAGCGAGTCCGTTTTATTGGGCAGGATTCGTCATCGTGGGGGAAGCAGTGACACCGATCCTCGTCAATAGTGAGTCTAAGATAAGGAAAAGCTTTGCTTTAAACAAGGCCAAATAGCCCGAGTTCGTGGTCAAAGTGAGTTGGCATCTAGCGGCGTAGTTTGACTCTGGTTGCACTCCTAACCAATGTCGATTGTCTTCCTTTCTAAGCATCCTTATGGAGCCGGGGGAGAGAGGGCTGCCGTCCTGTATAGTCTGATCGGATCGGCTAAACTAAATGGGCTCGATCCCGAAAGCTATCTGCGGCAGGTGCTGACGCGAATCGCCGATCATCCCATTCGCCGCATCGAGGAGCTGCTACCGTGGAACCTCGCAGCCTAGACCAGGCTCTGCCTCACATCGGGGAGCTCATGAAGTATGGCCAGATCACCCTTGCCAATGTAAGCCGGGTGGGGTGCGTAGCGGTTGCCCATGACCGCCGTCAGACGGTGTCGATGTTGCTTCGCCGGGAGGGAGAAACTGTGACTCATCTCCTCACTCGCCTTGACCTGGCGGTCGCAAAGCCCTCACCGAAGGCATCCGCACGGACGAGGTCAACCCCCCTCAAACAGGAATTCGTCCCGACGAAGTAAGTGTCCACTTCCATTCTAGTGGACACTTCAGAACCCCCACTTGTGTTGTCAATGCGGTCTCGAACGCACGCTTACGAAAAAGCAGAGCTCAAAAAGAAACCAGAACAGTGACATCGTACTCAGCAATTCTAGATTCGAAGTGAACTTCCAATTCGAATCGGCATGGCGCGCCCTAAGGGACGATTGCGCCTCAATTGACATGACCGAGTACACAGTATTACCGTGTGGGGACCTAAGGAACACCCTGCCGGAGGGCTCGACGCTGGAATACGGAGGACACATGAAGGTTCAGTCGCACATTCTCGTGGTAAGCCTAATTCTCTCTGCTGGGGCAGTTCTCGGTCAACAGACACTCAATGACGACGCCGTCGTAAAGATGGCTAAGGCGGGTCTTAGTGATGACGTAATCGTCGCTACAATCAAGAGTTCGCCTGGAACCTATTCGCTGAGTCCTAACGATCTGATTAACTTGAAGCAGCAGGGCCTGTCGGACAAAGTCCTTGCCGCCATGATTGAAAAGAACTCTGGCGCCGCAGGTTCTCCGTCCGGCAGCGCTGCCGCTGCCAATCCCGACGATCCCGCCACGCCGCACGACGCAGGCGTTTACGCCCTGATCGGCGGCCACCTCAGCCAGCTCGACGCCGGAAGTTTCTCGCAGCAGAAGACCTCGGGAGTGGCAAAATCCATGTTCACGGGTGGTTTGGCCAAGATGCACATGGTCGTGCAGATGAGCGGCGCACATTCGCCCGTGCAGCTATCCGATCCAAATGCCGCTTTTTACGTCTACATTCCGCCGAACACCGGCTTCAATTTGTTCCAACCAACATCGGTGAACGACTTCACGCTGATCCTACTTGATGTTAAAGGCGATCATCGCCAGCTCAGTGTCATGGCTTCAGGTGCGCACGGGTCGCAAATGGGCCCCGATGAACAGCACGCGGTCAAATTCACGTCCACAAAAATCGGCGAGGGAATATATAAAATTACGCCGCGTTCGGCCTTGACCCCCGGCGAATATTGCTTTGCTTCGACAGTGAACGGGCAGCCGACGATTATGTCGGGTGGACGCGTTTGGGATTTTGATATCTCCAACGCCCCGAAGTGAGAGCCGCCGTAAACCAGTTTGCCTCCAGTAGGATAGCCCGGCAACGAGGGCCGGCGAGTCAGCCCCATCTACTTTAGTAGGAGGTGCGCCATGAGAAACAAGCTGAAATGCTAGGATTGCCTCTCTTGACGGTGCTCCTTTTGAACGGCTTCCCAGCTTTTGGCGCTAGCAGGGACATCAACTTTGAGATAACGAATACAGCCGAGGTTTCGGCAGAACCCGTCGCCTACCACTATCAATACTCTACGATGGCTGGATACCACAGGCACCGTCGTAACTGGTGGTATTTCGGGTTCCGGGGAAAAAAAGCAGCGCTACGATGGATGGGTGCCAGAGCGCTATGCTGGGATGATGGACGACAATTAAAACTCCTCATCGTGTTGCCTCACTCTCGAGTGTTGCTTGGCGAGAAGGACCAACATCCCCGGGACCTCAAAAGTTTCTGGAGGTCTCATCTGAGCTTTGTGGCCGGCACGGCGCGGTGAAACTCTCCGGCAATTGGCCGCGTTTCTCCGAATGCCCAATTAGAAGAGGAACCGGAGTGCGTGGCGACACCATCCGGCTAATTCGTCATGGCACAGGTGTAAAGCGGTCTACAGACGAGAGGGTAGTTAATTCTCTGAGCGAAAACGCAGGCTCTGCGAGGCAGATTGCCTGGGTTTAATTGATTTTTCGGCAGCGGAATCCTCCAGCGGGCTTGCCGCCCACATACAGGAAGTCCTTCGACCTGATCTTTGAACGGGCGAAAAAAGGGGGATGGCGCGCACTGAGAGACGATTTTCGAACTCTGGCTTGTGTTTGGGAATGCCACTACGTAATCGTTGCTTGTTGTGTAGGGTGACGGCAGGTTCATGAATCTTCAGTCTTCCGGGCAAAATAAGGAAGGATTGGCATTAAAAGCATAAATCTAGATTCGGCTGGGAATTTCTCCCTCTTGCCAGCTTTTGAAGACAAAGGACTTACGGTAAAGCTACAGGATTTGCCGGAATTTTTCTCGAACAAGGGACCCTCCCGAATCGCGGGGTGTTTCCTGGACCGGGCGACGTGGCTGGGCTTTTGAACATTCACGATCGCTGGTAGCGCAACCGGTTGACTCAAACGATAAAATGTTTCCCGCCGTGACCAATCCTAGTCGTGCCGCAGCAAACTTCTTCCTCACTTTCCTTTTCTTTCTTAACCCCTCCGCACAGATCGGTGATACCCGCGAGGTCAAAGGTGGCAACGGAATCACGCTTCCGCCTCCGCCCACGACCGAAGTCAAACCTGTTAGCGAAGACATTCACGGAACCGCGCTCACCGATCCCTATCGCTGGCTTGAGGACGGCAAAAGTCCCGAGACGCGCGCCTGGATCGCAAAGCAGAAGCAGTACACGGAGGACTATCTTAGGCAGGTCAAAATCCGAACCAAGATCGTCAGCGACATCACGAGGCTCGAACGAGTAGAGAGCTACAGTATCCCCATCGAGCGCGGCGGCATCTATTTTTTCAAAAGGCGGCTTGCTGACCAGAACCAGGGCTCTATTGACCTGCGTCGTGGCTTACACGGGCCCGACAACCGCCTGGTCGATGCCAACAAACTGAGCGCGGACCAGAATACGTCCGTCGAGATTGACGACGTCTCCAAAGATGGTAGCCTGCTCGCCTACGGAATTCGGTCCGGAGGCGCCGATGAAGAGTCGGTCCACGTTATCGAAGTAGACAAACGCAATATCTCGAATAGTCATGAACTCACCGACTCTTTGCCCAGCGCACGTTATTCCAGCATCCAGCTCAGCCCAGATAAAAAGGGCCTCTACTATGCACGTTTTGATCCCACCGGAACCCTTGTCTTTTACCACAAATTCGGCTCGCCGGCCGCGAGCGATGAACTCATCTTCGGCAAGAGTGTTGGAGGCGAAACTCTCGGGCCCATGGAGCTCATCGGCGCCGAGATCACAGAGAACGAGCGTTATCTTCTCATCGCCGTTGAGCACGGCGTTCCGGCCAAACGGATTGACATCTACGCAAGAGACATACGCCAGCCCGATTCGGCCATTCGCCCGGTTATTCATGGCATCGACAACCGCTTCACGCCCGTTAATTGGGGAGACGACCTCTATGTACTGACCGATTACCAGGCACCCAACTACCGCGTGGTCAAGGTTTCGATTGCCGATCCGCAGCAGCAACACTGGACCAGCATCGTGCCAGAGAGCAAGGACGTAATCTCCAGCATTTCGATTGTAGGACGCAAACTGTTCGCGACGGGGCTGCACGATGTCGTCACCCAGACCCGCATCTTCACGCTTGATGGTCATCAGACCGGAGACATCGAATATCCGACGCTTGGAGCGGCTACCAAGCTCTATGGGCGCGAAGACTCGAAAGAAGGCTTCTATAGTTTTCAGTCATTCATTATTCCCCCCACCATCTACCGCTATGACGTTCGCACAGGAAAGACCGAGATTTTTGCGAAGCCGACCGTGCCGTTTGCCTCCGATGATTACGAGGTGAAGCAGGTTTTCTACAAATCGAGAGACGGCACCGATGTGCCGATGTTCATCTCCTCGAAGAAAGATGTGAAGCGTGATGGCAACACGCCAACCCTGATGTTTGCCTATGGAGGCTTCCTCGTGGATTTGACGCCCTCGTGGAATCCGGAATACGCCTGGTGGATGGAGCAAGGCGGCTTTTATGCGCAGCCCAATCTGCGCGGCGGCGGTGAGTACGGAGAAAAGTGGCATCAGGCGGGAATGTTCGAACACAAGCAGAATGTATTCGACGACTTCTTCGCGGCAGCGCAATACCTGGTTGAGGAAACATACACATCGCCTGAGCACCTCGCCATTCGCGGGCGCTCCAACGGCGGCCTGCTGATGGGCGCTGCCATGACCCAGCATCCGGAAATGTTCGGCGCCATCTGGTGCGGCTATCCGCTGCTCGACATGATCCGCTTCCAGAACTTTCTCGTGGGTAAGTGGTGGACCGCCGAATACGGATCCTCGGATAATGCCGACCAGTTCCCTTACCTGCTCAAATATTCTCCCTATCAGAACGTGAAACCCGGGGTGAAATTTCCGGCAATCATGTTCAATAGCGGAGACAGCGACACGCGCGTCGACCCGCTGCACGCCCGCAAAATGGCTGCTCTCGTCCAGGCCGCTAACGCCAGCGACCGTCCTATCCTGCTCCACTACCTAACCGTGAGCGGCCACAGTGCTGGCGTGTCCGTCACCCAGGCGATCACCGACACCGCTGACGAGTTGGCATTTCTCTGGAATGAGGTCGGGACGAAGTGATCCCAATTGCTTGACGAGGCGGCTATGTGAGTGTGGCGAGGCGGGACAAGTACGCAGCAGAGGCAGAATCCGGCAGGACCAGGCGAAATTGCTCATGGTGCTTTCGAACTGCAGGATTGACGCTGTAAACATCACGCCCACATACAGGAAGCCCTTCGACCTGATCTTTGAACGGGCGAAAAAAGAGAAATGGCGCGCCCGAAGGGACTCGAACCCCTAACCTACGGCTCCGGAGGCCGGCGCTCTATCCAATTGAGCTACGGGCGCGCGCTACATCCTCAAGTCTACATATAGAGCTTTGCCCCATCAATCCAGCAATGCGCGAGGGCGGGATTAAGTTGGACCTACCAACGGCTCCGGCGACCGCCGCCGCGGCCTCCGCGATCACGACCACCACTGCCAACGCGTTCTGCCTTGGGTCGTGCTTCGTTCACGTTCAACGTTCGTCCAGCAAGCTGAGTGCCGTTGAGCGCCGCAATCGCTTTTTCTCCTTCTTCGGCGTTCGCCATCTCGACGAATCCGAAGCCTCGTGAGCGGCCGGTGTCGCGATCCGTTACAATGCTTACGCGATCTACCTGTCCATAGGTTGCAAAAAGGTTGCGCAGCTCATCTTCCGAGATGTTGAAATCGAGGTTGCCAACGAAAATGTTTTTCAAGCGACCCGCCTCACTGTTTAGGGGCTATTTGAGTGTGCGGCTTCGGCGAGACAGAGGAGGCTGGTTGGCCACAAAGCCAAAGTTGACGAACAGTCAAATGCGCATGAAGTATAGCAGGTCTGGCAAGAATAGGCGGATTGCTCCTTAGGACCGGAAAGGTTGGTCTGCCTAGCGTTCAAGCTTCTACAACTACACGGAAATCCAGACCCTCCCAGCGCTGCTCCTGCAGCCAATAAAAGGTGAAAACGATGTGGCTGCCAGATGCCAGCCTATCGGATGGTAAATCGGCGACGTGCGTTGCCAAACCCGTATCGCGCGTCCTTGTATCGCACGTGCTCTGCCAGTCATCGAAGCTCCAACGCACCAACGCGGGCAATCGCAAGAGAAGGCGGAGAATCTTCCCTTGGGGCGCATTTTGGCATTTATTGTTGAATCGCCACGCGAAATATGGTGATTTTCTCTTCTCGACCAGATAACGCTGCCGGGGCTGCGGAGGCTGGTCGAAGATTCGCCGATCCCGAAGGGAACGTCGCAGTTTGATATATTCCGAGTGTGCCCACACCAATGGGCACGCGGAACCAGAAGGCTTTCCAGTAAACAACTCGCGCTCGGGAAGATCGGGCCCATCCCAGACCTGTTCGGGAAGGAGACGTCCGCCCTCGGTCGAGAACTCCATCACTTTGAGCAGCTCTAGGGCCACGCTTTCACGACCAGCGGCCAATTCATAGTGTGCTCGCTCACCCGCCAATAAGGGCCACGGTCGGCCGATGCCGAACCCGTCAAAGGGTGAGCCGTCTTCATGCTCTCCGTAGCCGTCACCGTTGTAGCGATACCAGCAGAATCCTTGTGGCAGTTTCACGCGCAGCAGAGCGTCGATCACTTTGAGGGTATTCAGGATACGTGGATCATCGGGAGCACGCAGCCCGAAGCGGACCAGCGCTAGCGCATCCGGGCTAATGAGGTGGATTGCCGGCTCTGAGCTCTGTGCCGCTGGCCGATTCTTGATCGGCACGAAGCCCTGGAGCGGAGAGGCAACTCCGTCTCCTTCAGGCGGAGCGATTCGCACGTAGTAGCCCTCCACGCCGATTTGCCGCGCCACATCGGTGCCGACGGCATACGTCCAGCGTTCAATATTGTCGTTCCAGTTGTCGGCGGAGTCGCGCAGATAACCGGCAATCACTTTTTCTCCTACGGCTTCGGCAAGGTCCGCGCCCGCCAACAGGGCCGAAATCTCGACCGCCAAGGTAAACGGTGAATACCCAGCATCCTCCTCCCAACGATCCTGCTCTGTGACCGGACCATTACGCACCAGAAAACCCGCGGCACGGCGCACCAAACTCCACCAGCGCTCGGGCTTAACAACCTCGGGCGCATCCCGCCGCAGCCGGTCCACCAGCAGAATGGGAAAGGCCGATTCATCCATTTGCAGGCCAGTCCAATAAGGACGCCCGTCGAGCCACATGTTTTGCGCCCAGTGGCCATCCTCCTCCTGGATGGACTCGAGGTAGTGAAGAACGCGGATCGCATCCGAGGTGGCCCCGGCGGCCAGAAATCCGAAAGCAGTCTCCACCAGGTCGCGCGGCCAGACCAGATGATAACCGCCCAGGTCCTCATCACCCTTGTTGAAGCCCCATGGAATGGAAAGGCTGGCAATGCCCCCGCCCAGAAAATCCTTGGACTCGTGTGTGCGCAACACGACGGCGCTCGCGCGGTACAGATCCCGTTCGCGCTGCGCCTGATCAAGTTTCAGCAGTCCGTTCTGCCACTCCTTCCAGTCGTTTACATAACGCTGGCGCAACTGCTCGTAGGATTCGTACAAGCTTGATCGTGTGTGCTGGCCAGCCTCCGACCAAATCTCACCAAAGCCAAGCGCCAGAATGAACTCCCCTTTGGAGGAAGCCAAATCGACTTCCCCGATCAGCGCGATATTCCCGTTTTCCGCACGCGTATATTCCCAGGTCATCTGGTGATGCTTGGCGAGATCCTGCCAGCCATCGGAACCACCCACAAAGCCGACCGACATCTTTCTCCACGGCGTGGAACATCCGAAAGCCAGAGCGGTGCGATTACGCTCCGCAAATAGCATGCGCTCGCCCTTGTAGTCGCCGGTCCAGCCGGTATTGCCCGCTCCACAATTGGCAAGGTGCGGAGCCAGCAGCGCGTACAGATGGTAGTCGTCGAGCTTCCCCGCGAGCGGAACAAACCGAACTCTCTGGAGAACGACATTACGGAAGGGATCGGTAAGCACTTCCTTTTCGATTCGGTATCGCCCGTTGAATTCTGTGTTCGTCAACTCGTAAACGGGAATGCCGGGTTCGAGCGGTAAATTCTCGAACTGGCAGTGGCGCTTCTCCTCTGAGAAATAGTCCACACCATTTGTGACGAGGAGTCCCAAATCTCGAATGCACGCCTGGTCCAGACGCGGATAGTAGACTTCGTTGAGGATGCCATGACTGATGGTGAACCAGACCCGGCTGCGGTGGCTTAAGGCCGTGCCCACCCCAGTTTTTGCACTCGAAGTCCAGCGCGGCTCAATGCCAGGCCATCCTGGGGCAAAGCGTTCTGACTCGCTCACCTGGTTTGTTCCTGGCTGCGGTTTCGAAACAGAAATTCGAGCGCTTGGGGGAACCGCGCTGCCCAGGCACGTTCGCTGTGGGTGGCGCCTTCATCGATCCTGACCAGCAGGCGTTCGTCGTCCGATCCGGCCCCGCGGATGATCCGTTCGAGAGCGCGCACCGCTTCCACGACTTGCCGATCTTTGTCTTCCCTTCCCGCTTCCCGGGTACCCACCGCCAGAAACACCTTCTCCGGCCAGTCTCGCAAAGTGCGGCTGCAGCGCAAGATTCTGCCTTTCGAAACAAACAACGATGGACTCTCCAGAAGCAAGCGGCCCAACATTCCAGGTCGCTCGATCGCGGTGTACAGGGAAATCAAGGCACCCAGGGAGGACCCTCCCAAGCCGGTGTTCTCCGGCCCGCCCGCGATTCGATAGCGCTCGGACACGAAGGGCATCACCTCGCTCGCGAGAAAGACCGGATAGTGTTTGCCCTGCGGAAGGAGAACAGCCGGATTCAGTGAGCGGTAGGGCAAGTACTCTTTCACGCGATCGTTTTGGGCATGATCGATCCCGACCACGATGATGGGCGGAATGGCCTTCTGGCGAATGAGTCGATCAGTAGTCTCACCGACCTGCCAGTCCACACCGTTGAAGGCGGTAGCGGAGTCGAATAGGTTCTGACCGTCGTTGAGGTAGAGCACCGGATAGCGTCGGGATTGGTTGTCGGGCGTTTCGTACCCAGGTGGCAGCCAGACACGAATCATGCGGCTGTTCCGGAAAACCTTGCTGGGGAGTTGGTGGAGGCGAAGATCCCCGGTGACACCCGATGCCTTGGTGAGGGCATTCCCTCCGGGACGCTCGACCGGTGCGTGCGTGATCTTTTCCATGCTCCGATGCGCTCTGGTTTCAGCCCTGGAGTATCGAGCCCGCCGCCAAGTATAAAGAAAGGGCCGTAATCACCAGGATCATAGCCAGCGACGACAGACATAAGATGCACCACGTGGCCAACACGAAAGCTTCAATGTAGGTGAGATAAAGAGCAAAGCTCAGACCGGCAAGCGATGCAACCAGTAAGAGAACCGGAGTCGCCGGGCGTCTGCGGTACCGAGTCGCCAGCCCGAGCAAGCCGGCGTAGCCCACAATCCCGATCAGCGCATCCGGCATCCCCAGCACCGTTGAATAGGTGCTGCGGTTCACGATATCGCAATTGAAATTCTCCCCCAAGTCACAGTACGAC
>Ga0187783_10001034_pt1 | contig 20516 bp, 22 predicted proteins | sample 1015_SJ02_MP02_2_FD_132471 | JGI IMG/M metagenome (GOLD analysis project Ga0187783, IMG submission 132471) | Tropical peat soil microbial communities from peatlands in Department of Meta, Colombia - 1015_SJ02_MP02_20_MG | ecosystem: Environmental > Terrestrial > Soil > Wetlands > Peat | place...
ACGCCTCGCTAAAGGGGACGCTTGATAGACCAAATATGTATTTGGATAATGACTCCATACAACGTTTATAGAGACTCGGACTTGAGCAAACGTTAAGACTTGTTGGCGGATGCAGTGGGACCGAATCAGCATTCCAGGTTGTTCTTGGATGACTGGGTGGGCTATTTCGCCACGATCACCACCGACTCATTCTCCAGCGACAGGGTTACGCCAAGCCCGCAGGCGCTTGCCAAAAGGCCGGCGTGGAACGGCTGGATAGCGTGTGCATCAAGCGGCTCGACCGACTCACAGCAAACCAGCGCGGGCAACGCCGCCGGAATGCGCGCATTGAGTCCGGCAGCGGTCAATCGGAACCCCATGGTCTCGCCCTCGCCCACCGGGTCAACCGTCAGAACCCCGCCGCGCGGAATGGTTTGCCCGGCCAGCAGCACGAGATTGAGCAGCAGCTTTACCCGGTTCTTCGGCAGCAATAGGCGGGGGATATTCCAGACAAGCTTGGTCTTGTCGTCCTCGAAGCAGCCGCGCGTGACATTCTCCGCGTCCCCAAGGTCGATCGCGGCTCCGGCCGAACCGGAGGCGCCGAAGGCCAGTCGACAGAATTGCAGACGGGCCGACGCCTGCTGTGCGCTCTTTTTGATCAGTCCCAGGGCGAAGACCTTGGTCTGTTCGTCGTTATCGTCCTCCATCACTTCCAACCCATTGACGATCGCCCCCACAGGGCTGATCAGGTCGTGACACATTCGAGAGCAAAGCAGCGCGGCGAGATCGAGCGCTTCAAGCTTGGTGGTGCCGGACATGAACAGTTCTCCGGGGCGGCTGAATTGTGGGATCTAGGCATCGTCGCGTGAGCGACCATGCCATGCGCGTCACGTCGTGTGATACACGAGGCCCACGCAGCGGCCAAGGTGAAGGAGGCTAGCAAGTCGTGACGTCCTCTCCCCGATCGGATGCCCGCACCCTATTGTCGATCGCGGCCGAGTTCGAGGCGCTGACCGATGTGCTCGCCAGAGCATCGGCCGCCATTATGGCCCTCGACCGGACGCAAATGGCACAGCGCCTCAAGCCGAATGGTTCGCCGGTCACTACGGCCGACGAGGTCGCCGAGAACACGCTATTAAAGGGGCTTGCCGAGGTCACGCCGGGCCTGCCGGTCATATCGGAAGAATCGGCACGACCGGACCCATCCGAATCACCGGCCGAGATCTTTGCGCTTGTCGACCCGCTCGACGGTACCCGGGAATTCCTGGCGGGGAGCGATGAATTCACCGTCAACATCGCCATCGTGGCCGACGGGCAGCCCCGCATCGGCCTGGTCGCGGCACCGGCCCTCGGCCTCATCTGGCGCGGGATCGTTGGGCGAGGCGCGGAGCGCCTCACCTTGGCGAGCGGCGGACTGGTCGAGCGCCACACGCTGATCCCTATCCACACCCGCCCCGTCCCTTCGCAAGGCCTGACCGTTACTGTGAGCCGGTCGCATTTCGATGCACGCACGCAAGAGTTCTTGAACCGGTTATCGCCGATTCACCGCCTCGCGTGCGGCTCCTCGCTCAAGTTCTGCCGGATTGCCGAGGGCAGCGCCGACGTCTATCCGCGGCTCGCGCCAACCTCCGAATGGGATATTGCGGCAGGCCAGGCCCTCGTCGTGGCAGCCGGAGGCTCGGTCCTTAGCCCCGACAACAAGCCACTGCTTTACGGCCGTGCGGCGGACGCGTTCCGCGTCCCAGCCTTCATCGCGTGGGGTGTGCCGGCACCGCCAATGATGCCCCGTTGAACCCGTAAGCATGGCTTAAGGCTTGTCGCGCGGCGATGGGCCCGGGGGCGTTGGCTGGCCGAGGTTCCGGCTTGCAGCCGTGTTCCGTTTCCCCACCGCTGCCCAACCCAGGGACGCGAGTGGCAGCAAATGCGGAGCCCCGTTGCAGCAGACCGCCGGGTGGCCGACCTCTTGTCGGTGCCCGATTCGCTCCTGGGACCTGGCGGGACGTGGTAACGCCTGCGGAGGAGGCACTTCCGGGTCGCCGGAACCCGCAAGGGCCGAGGTGCGCCGGCGCTCGCGACGCCATTACGGCACCAGCGGGCTCTCGACTTCCGGCCATTTGGCCTCCGCGGCCGCGATTATCTCACGGGGGTTAGCCGCAAACTGGGTCCGGGCGGCGGCGGTGTGAAACAGAAAGAGCTGCCCATCCACGATCAGCCATTGCTCGGGGTGGCCCGGGGTGGCTACGCCCCGGGTGATGCCGAGCGGATCATAACCACCAAAGCGCGGCAGGTAGACATCCGGACGCTCCATGAATGCAGCCCTATTGCCTTCGCTGTGGAAACGCCAGATCACTCCCGCAAAATCGTATTCCAGATCGGGTCGCCCAAGCTCCGGCTGGGCATCGGCAAAATAGGCCACTGGATCAAAGCCATAGAGCCCGAGGCCGGTGCGCCAATCGGCGACCACGCGCTGCGTGGTGGCCGCCAGCAGCCCAACGGGCCTTGCTGCGGCGAACAGCAGGGCGGCCGCGAGTGCAAGCCGCACTGCGCCTGAAGGCTTCCTTCCGGGACACGGTGCCGTCATAGTTCTCGCCAACAAATGGTCGATTCGCATGGCCAATGGATTGCCGCCTTTTAGGACATTGGCGTATGCAACGGGTTAAGCGGTTGCCAACTTGATCCCAGGAGCACTCAATGCGTTGCGCCTTCCGCATTCTTGCCTTGGTAATCGCCTTTCTCGTCTTGAGAGCCGAGCCAAGCGTTGAACAACCGGCCCCACCGCCGGCCCCGCCGCCGGCGGCTCAACCGGCGGATCCCGGTTATTCGAGCAACGAACTGGTCGACCAGGGCCACCGATTCTTCGGCAGTGTTTCCCGCGGGCTCGCCACCGTCATCGAAAAGGCAGTGAGCCAGTGGGGATTGCCGAACGGGTACATTCTTGGCCAGGAAGGCGGCGGCGCCATCATTGGCGGCCTGCGTTACGGTGAAGGGATTCTTTACACGAAAAATGCCGGCGATCTCCGGGTCTTCTGGCAGGGACCAACGCTTGGCTGGGATATTGGTGGCGATGGCGCCCGAACCATGATGCTGGTCTACAACCTGCCGGCAACTGATGCGATCTATCAGCGCTTCGGCGGCCTCGATGGCTCGGCCTACTTGGTTGGAGGGTTCGGCATGACGGTGCTGACGGCCAACAACATCGTGCTAGTGCCGATTCGATCGGGCCTCGGTCTTCGACTCGGCGCCAACGTCGGCTACCTCAAGTTCACCCCCCAGGCGACCTGGAATCCGTTCTAATTTTGCGGCTCGCCAATTTCTAAAACTTGAGCGCTGTACGTCCGCGGACGTGCAACCCTCGTGTTCGATCTGGGGTTAACTGACGGCGAAGCTTTAAGTGTCAATGCGCGCGTGGCAAGGTGACCACTCACCTCTGCCCGAGTTTGGAGAGATCCGATGATCGAGCCGATCATGTTCTTCGGGCTCGGCTTTCTGGCGATGAGCCTCATCGCGCTCATCATTATGCCGTTTGTTCATAATCGGGCCGTACGCCTCACGACCCGCCGGCTGGAGGCCGCCACCCCGTTGTCGATGGCCGAAATCCAGGCCGACAAGGACCAGCTACGCGCCGAATTCGCCATGTCAACGCGACGCCTCGAAATGAGCGTCGATCAGCTCAAAGCCAAGACCACCGCTCAATTGGCCGAGTTGGGCAAGAAAAGCGACGCGATCAGCCGCCTCAAGGTCGAACTCGGTGAGAAGACTGCTACGATTTTTGCGCTGGAGGCGCGCGAGAAGGCCTTGCGGGACCAATTGCGCGCCACGGAAGACGAGTTGTCGGTCAAGACGACCTCTCTGCGAGAGGCGGAGCGCGCCCTTAGCGACCGGCAGACCCACCTCTCGAAGCTCACCGCGGATCTCGATCACCGCGCGATCAACTCCGACACCGACCGGGTTGAGATCATCGCGCTCAAGACCCAGATCGAGTCGCTTCGCGAACAGGTGGCCGACCTCGAACAGCAGGTCCGCGACACTGAACGCCGGCTCGCCCGAGAAAAAAGTGACGTCGAAAAAGCAGCCCTCGAGCTTGCGGCTGAGCGCGGAGAAGTCGAGAAACTCGGCACCCGGGTTGCGCAACTCGAAGACCAACTCGCTTCTCAGACCACCGAAGCGGAGTTGCTCGCCCGCCGCGTGTCCGAACTTGAGGCACGGCTTCTGGAACAAAGCCACTTGCTGGCCGATCGCGAGCGCGAACGCGACAAGTTGCGGATTGATCTTGAAGCCGCTCGGCGAATCGAAGCGGATCTGCGCAACGAGCTTGCAACCATCGACCGACGTCACGACGCGGCGACCGAAGCGCTGCGAGCCGACAAATCCTTAGCTGAGGAACAGCTTGAGAGGCTGCGCGAAGATCGAGCCAAACTGCAACGCGAAGTCCTGGCGATGAAACGTGAGACCGAAGCAACCTGGGCGACCGAGAGGGTCGAGAATGCGTTGCTGCGCGAGCGCATCAATGATGTGGCCGCGGAGGTGGCGAGACTCACATCGGTTCTCGAGGGCCCTGGTTCGCCGATCGAGGCGATCCTCGCTGACGACGCCAGCCGCCCATCACAGGCTTTCAATGGTGGACCGCGCGAGGCGGGGAGCCAACCTGATGAGAGCAAAGGCAGCCTCGCGGATCGTATCCGCGCGCTGCAGTCGCGTGCCTCGCGGCTCTCGTCGGCGACATGAGATCGACCGGCCGCTGCGTCGACGCAGCGGCCGAACGCCTGCGGTGTCGACATATCTGATCGACGCATCCCGGTGATCCTCGCCCACGATCGCGGTTGCGATTTCGGCACCGCGGTGCGAGCGCATGGCGCGGCATCACCGCGCCAAGGACCTCCGAATTCGATATCAACGATGAAATCATCTGCTTGACTCGCTGGGCGCGCCGTCCGGTGCGCCGCAAGCTTAGCGCTCAGCGGCTGAGACCCCTGCAGGATCGTGGACGCACCCGACCCGCTGGCCATCCAAAACCGCTTGAGCCATTCTCCGCCACGTGATTCTCTGTGGTTCGGCCCTAGCGCACGCTGTGAGGCGAAGACCACGCCGAGGCCGGGGCCGCGAGTGAAGTGTGTAAAGGGAGCATCGTCATGCGGTCGATAATCGGCGGCCTCGCCGCGGCGCTGGCCGGGCTCGCTCTTTCCAGCAGCGCAGCAGATGCCGCGGCTTGGTGCCTGTGGTATAACGCCTACACTTACAATTGTGGCTTTTACACCTTTGAAAGCTGCCTCTACACCGCGAGACCCGAGGGTGCCTATTGTTCACCCAATGTCTATCCTGACTCAGACCCGCCAGCCCTGCCGCACCACCACAAGAAAGTCCGACATGAACTCTGAAATCCACCGACGGTGCAGGAAGATCTGCATTGTCGTCGGCCACGCACGGTGGGTCGATATGCCCACGCCGGTCCTTGGCCGGCGTGGGGTTGACCCGACGAACGCCACGGTCTTCGGCCCACTCCGCCCTCGTCCTTGAGGAGATGCTTATGCGTGTTGCCATGGTGCTTGGGTCGATCGCGGTTTTCCTGACGAGTGGCTGCGCTTGGAAGCAGGGACCTTTCTGCGCGTGGACCCGCGAATATACCAATTGCAATTATTTCACCATGGCGAGCTGCCGGGCGGGGCTTAGCGGCGACGCCGGCTATTGCGGCGCCAACCCGGCCTACAAGGGCCCTGCGGTTCGCTAGTCGGTTCGCAGGTCCAACTTCGGGCAGTCATCGGTCTGTCGCCAATCGAGGCTTCGATCACTCGCCAGAAACGCGATGTTCTTTATCTCGGGCCCTTGAGCCTGGCCGGGAAGCCGGCATTCACGGCACTCCATTTGCCTTCCATCGTGACGCCCGCGCGCAACCGACCTGTGCATGGATCCAGCCCTGAAAATCGCGATCGTCGATGAAAGTCCGATCCGCGCCGCGATCATTGAGGACGGACTGCGGGAAGCGGGATTTATTCAAGTCACCCGCATCGAACAGATGACCAATTTACTGGCCAGCATCTACGTTGTCGATCCAGACGTCATTCTGATCGACCTGGAAAATCCCAGCCGGGATGTCCTCGAGCAGATGTTTCAGGTGAGCCGACTGGTGAAACGCCCGGTTGGAATGTTCGTCGACCAGAGCGACAGCGCTTCCATCCAGGCCGCGGTCGATGCCGGGGTGTCCGCTTACGTGGTCGGCGGACTCAAGAAGCAGCGCATCAAGCCGATTCTCGACATGTGCATTTCGCGTTTCAACGCCTTCGCGCGATTGCAGGACGAACTCGATCGCACCAAAACGGCGCTTGAGGAGCGCAAATTGATCGATCGCGCCAAAGGAATCGTCATGAGGCTGTGCAATTTGTCCGAGCAAGACGCTTACGCGCTGATGCGCCGAACTGCCATGCAGGAAAACAAGAAAATCGCCGAGATCGCCCAGTCAGTCATCACGGCCTCGGAGATGTTGAAATAATGGGCCACGCTGCGTAAACCCTGCGACTGACCACGCTGAACGTCAAATCGTTGATGCCATTCAAATCGCTGAGGCTGAAGCCTGTCGGTCTGTGGGGCATTCAAATCAACGCGATTACCTTATGAGCCCGTCGAGAAAGCGCAGCGTCCGGCCCCAGGCGATATTCGCGCTTTCGGCGTGATAGCTCAGCCTTTCATCGCAATAAAAGCCGTGCCCGGCCGCATAGGTGTAGATCTCGCATTCGGGCCGCTTCGTGCGGATGGTCTGCACATCCGTCATTGGAATGTGTTCATCCTTCTCGCCGAAATGCATCTGCACCGGACAGGCCGGTTTGCTGTCGGCGTGGCGGATAATCTGACCGCCATAAAAGCACACCGCGGCCGCAAGACCTGCAAACTGGGTCGCCGCCACGAATGCAACCGAGCCACCCATACAGAATCCGAGCACCCCGACGGAGCCGTGCTTCTTGAGTTCATCACAGGCTGCCGCGGTGTCACGCATCAATCCCGACCAATCGACATTGGCGACAAAGGAACGCGCCTTGGCTACTTCCTCGGGCGAATAGCCCGATTGGAAATTGGGCGAAATACGGTCGAACAGGGCCGGCGCGATCGCGCAATAGCCAAGCGCAGCGAGCCGATCACAGACCGACCGAATATGGTGATTGACCCCGAAAATCTCTTGCACCACCACGACTCCGCCGCGTGCCTTTCCAGAGGGATCGGCCCGATAGGCGCCAAGCCCATGACCATCGGCGGCGGTGAGCGAGATTGGCTTTCCCATGGAGACCTCCAGATCGATTGGCTGATGCTGCGCCTGCGCCAGTGTGGGTTCGCCAATCTAGGGATTTTGACTGTCGACGGCAATCACCGGCCTCCCACTCGCGACGATCTTGCAGCTCAGGCCCATCAATCAACAGCGGCATCGACCACTGTCTTACCGTCGACCCCAGATCGCGCTTGACTGACGGTCTGCCGCCGTATGCGCCCTACCGGCTTGGCGTCGATCCGACCACTCGCTCGTAGCTTGCCTGTGAATCCACGGAGGCGGCGTCATTTCCCGGACCAGTCGGCGGCGCGACCAGATGATGCGCCGCAAGCGGCGATGCCAGTGGATTGTAGGCCGTGGCGGCAATCTTGCGTACACGCTCGGCCAGAACATCTGGTGCTGGCAAGAATTTGTTCCGCCTGCTCGTCGAGCATCAGGCGATAGTCGCGGAAATGCGGTCCGCTAACATGCTAATGAAAATTCCTGGTCTTCAGATAGAGCACGAGTGTGTCGGCGAGCAGCCCATTGATGCCTCTTTGATGTCTCAGATGACAGATCGGTCGGGCGTGGTGAGCGGTAGCTCGACTCCGCGTTCGAACGCCCTTACCTTCGACATTGCAATCTCCGCCTCATGCAGCCGCGACAGATGTCAAAGCGTGCGGGCCCGAGCGTTCCAAGCGACCGAGTTCTTGGAACCTGCTCCGGCTGATTGATCCGGTTCCACAACCTGCCGCGATTCGGAGCTTGGAAGAACTTCTGTTCGCTCCGCGAATTACTTTGCCGCATTGCATTGTCGCCAACGCGTCAGCCAGCTTGGTGGGCTGATCGGCCCGCCCAGTCACGAGAATACGTCATGCGCAAAAATGCTCTTATCGTTCTGGCGGCGACCTTAGCGATCGCGAGCCCCTCCATTGCTGCCACCCAGCCCGCATCCACGCACCATCCCGTCGCGGCGGTCAAACACGAGTCTGTTCGTCGAGTGGCGCAGGCCCCGGCCGCCGACGTTGCGCAGCCAGGTTCGCGGAGGACAATGCGGGTGCGCGGCTCGTAGCTGCGGGCTTCAACCAGATTTTCGTGCCCTCCGAGTCGCTGTTTGCACCAGCGCCGGAACCAACCCCCTATGCGGCCGAGACGCCGGGAGGTCCGGTGGTCGCGCGCTACTGATCAGTCCGAGCATTTGGGTAGTTGAAACTTAGGGTTCATTGCGGGGCTTCACCCGCGCAAAGCCCGCTCTGCCGCCGCGATGCCAGCTCCCGCTCGAGGGGACGTCCTAACGGGATGGTTAGGCTTTGCCTGGTTTGCGCCCAGCGAAAGGCTCACTCAGGTCCTACCTCACAGATCGGCTGCAGGCGGCATTCGCGACCGGTATGCGCTTCCGCGTGGATTGGACGAAGGAACATCGGCACGGAATGGCAGTTGTGCACGGCCCCGATTCGCGCCAGACTTCCACTGCGAACACGGGGCTTGGTGGGACGATGGCTGGGGACCACTCATCTCAAGAGTCGGCCGATCGGGGCCACTGGTTCGTCTTGAAGGACGGTCAGGAACTTGGTCCGATTTCCACGAAAGAGCTCGCCGGATATTTGGCCGACGGGCTGGTGGCGGGATCTGATCTGGTACGCCGGACCGGTCAGGACTGGATGCCGGCCGATAAGATCGGTCAGGTCGGACCCGAGCTTCCGGCGATCAAAAATCGAGCCATCGCTGCAGCTGAGCCGGCACCCGCGAAGCCAGCACCGCGGCCACCCTTGTTTGCCTTCGCCCCCTCGTTGTTCGGATCGCTGAAGACTTCGGCCGAAACGTCTGAGCGCCTCGTCCTCGGCCCTGCGACACAGGTCCAAAAATCGACCTCCCCTCCCAAACACTCGGTGCACGCTGATGCGCTGCGAGTGCGTGACTACGCGCTTCGCCACTGGCACGGCGAACTCAGCCTGCCGGTTTCCTGCCTGATCAATGGTTTGCTTTTGGCTTGGCCTTTCGCCCTTGTGGCGTGGTTGAGTTTCACGTCTGTCGCGCAAGCCTCCATTCTGCCCTTCGGCTTGGCCTATATCTTCGCGGTCCTGGTTCCCCTGGCCGTTTTGGCCGCCTGGGAGATTGGACTTTGGCGTTCGGCAGACAAGTTTGCTGCCGGTGGCGGCGATTTGCGGTGGGCCATGCTGGCGCGGGCAATGGTGGTCGTTGCGATTGGCGCGTGGGCCTACGACGCCTGGACACGCGATTGGCAGACCGCTGAAAATCCCACAAACCCCGAGCCCAAAATCCAGGAGGCAAAATTCCAACAGGACAAGCAGGCAAACATCCCGGGGGTCGGGCCTCAGGGTACAAGCGCCCAGCCGCACACCCAGGAGACCAGCATTGCACCGGCAAAGCCGCACGAATCGAAAGCCAAGGAGATCGCAACCGCGAAATCCCGCGAAGCGAGTGCGACCGTCCAAGCTGTCGAAGGTGGGGCACTAGCGAGCGGCGATCACGCGGGCAACGCGTTCCGCACGCACCGTCGTGGGATGGAACTGGAATTGACCGGCGTTATTGGGCCGGACGCGGCGACGGAATTCAAGCGCGTGCTCGATGACTCGCCGCAGGTGAAGCTGGTTCGCCTCAACAGCCCCGGGGGCGATTTTTCCGAGGCAAAGCAGATCGGAGCGGAGATCAAGCGCCGCGGTCTCACCACGATGGTGTCGCAGAGTTGTACCTCAGCCTGTGTCGTCGTATTCCTCAATGGCCGCGAGCGTTCGATCGGCCGCAACGGCAAGCTTACCTTCAACGCGCCGCCCCCGGCGGGATCCGGAAAAGGCCAGGCCGCTACGGTGCAGGCCGGTGAAAAACAGGCCCTCCTCGACACGGGCCTGCCACTTGGATTTATCGACAAGGCGATGGGGGCGACCTCGCCGTTTGTGCCGTCTCGTGAGGAACTCATATCGGCAGGAATCATAACCGACGCGAGCGACCATCAACTCCACGCAGAGCATCGACTCCACCACACTCGCTCAGCGGCTCGACATCACCGATCGCTCTACCACACCTTCGGCCGCGATGACTAGATTGTCTGCAGACCCGCCGCCGATGTCAGGCCTGGCCGAAAGCGGCTCTCATCCGGCTGGACATACTGAATCTCACTTCTGAAGGGCTATTCCGCCGTGGCGCCGGACGCGCGCACAATCGGCGTCCAGCGAGCGATTTCGGCTTTGACAAATTGCGCGAAGCTGTCCGGGTCCATGCTTTCCACGCTAATGCCTTCCTGATCGAGTTCTCGCCGCAACAGTGGACCATCCAGTGCTCGCGTAACCTCGACATTGAGCCGATGTACGATCTCGGGGGGAATGCCAGATGGACCGGACAGCGAAAACCACGCGGTGGCGACCAGATCGGGATAGCCCAATTCCTTCAGCGTCGGTACGGTTGGGAACTCGGCAAATCGTCGCGACGCCGTTATTGCAAGAGGAACGACACTGCGCGCGCGAATGTGCGGGAGTGCGGTCGTCCAGCTTACAGAGGCCAATCTGATATGACCGGCGACAACGTCCAGCATGACAGGATTTGCGCCTTTGTAAGGCACATGCACCAGAGGCAAAGCCAGTTTCTGGATCAACGATGCAGCCACCAGATGACCTTGCGTGCCCGGTCCGGGCGAGCCATAGCTCAACGGCTCGGTTCTACCGCGAAGGAGCTTGAGCAATCCTTCAAATGTTGTCACGCCGAGCGAAGGATGCGCGACCCAAACGATGGGGGGACCGCCCAAATAAGCAATATGCGTGAAGTCCTGGATAGGATCGTAGTCGACATTGGTATTGAGCGCAGGACCGATTACGTGCGAGGCAATTCCGGACACCATGAGCGTGTAGCCATCTGGCTCGGCACGAGCGACCTGCGCGGCAGCGACCACACCGCCGGCTCCTCCGCGATTCTCCGCATAAACCCTTTGACCAAGCTCGTCGGAAAGGGCGTGTGCGAAGATGCGGCCGAGCGTATCGGCGCTTCCGCCGGGCGCGAAGGGTATGATCAGCCTGATCGGCTTGGACGGCCAATTCTCCGCAAGCGCTGCACCGGGACAGGACCAGCACAGAGAACTCAGGAACAGCAAACAAAGCCGTCGATTCATGAATCATCCCGATCAGGATGGCCATCGATGCTGAATGATCCTTGAACCGAGCTTTTCCGGCCTGTCAATTAGATTTGCGTTAGGCGGACACCAATCGAGCAGCGACCGAGTCCAAATGAGGCAGCGCCATGAATGTTAAACGTCGTCCAAGGATTGCAATTGCAACCGGTGATGCGGCCGGAATCGGCGCGGAAATTGCGATCAAGGCCGCCCTCGATCCGACGGTCGTCGACATGTGTCAACCAATCCTGGTGAGTGATCCGATACTCCTTGAGAGACATCGAACGGCCTGCGGAATGGACGGCAAATTTCATGTCGTCGATCGGATCGAGGATATCGACTTCTCCCTGAACGGACTGTTCGTACTTGATCCACATTGCGCTGATGCGACGAATGTCGAATTCGGTGAAGTCAGCGCCAACAGTGGCCGTGCCTCGCTCGCCTTTGCCCGCGCCGCAATCAAGACGGCGCTGGCCGGCACCGTCGACGCTGTCGTGGCCGCACCACAGAATCAGAAAGCCATCGCGCTGACCGGCGTCCTGTTCGACGGCTACCCGTCCTTTGTCGCCCGCGAAACCGGACTCGATCCGCACGACGTATTCCTGATGCTGTGCTTCGGGGCGACAAAAATCGCGCATTGCACCCTCCACGTCAGCGTCAGGCAAGCGATCGAACTCATCACTCCCGAACGTGTCATCAAAGTGATCCGGTCCACCGATCGCGCGCTCAGACGTCTGGGGACCCGATCGCCCACGATCTTGGTGGCAGGTCTCAATCCCCATGCCGGGGAGGACGGCATGTTCGGAAGCGAGGACGGTGAGATTATTGCCCCGGCCATTGCGGCGGCCGTCGCGGAGGGGATAAATGCATCCGGCCCGTATGGTGCAGACACGATGTTTCAGCGCAAGGGTTGTGACGCCTTCGTGGTCATGCTGCATGATCAGGGCCATATCGCCGCGAAACTGCAGGCTCCCCACGCGACCGCCGGCTTGTGCATCGGCAGCCCTGTCCTGTTCTCTTCGGTCGCGCACGGGACAGGTCACGATATCGCAGGCAAGGGTGTCGCCTCCCCGGACGCCATGATCGAGGCGATAACCCGGCTAGCGCGGACATGAAGGCAACTTCGCACAGTTACCTGTCATGCCAGCCCGCCCCTGGTCAACGCGGGCCGGTGAGACAGGCAGCCGCTCGTCGCGTTCAGGCTCGCAACGACGCCAACATATCGGCCACATAGTCCTCCTCATTGGCGACCACGAGCATCAGGGCCCAGGGTCGCAACGGCGCAAGCGTACGTGACAGCGTTTCCTCAGATACCGTGGCGTCGCTCAATACCAGCGCCGTGGTTGTCACACGCTTGAGACTGCAAGCCTCACCAATAATGGATGCAGCCTGCCCCTCCTCGCCAGCGGCTGCCACCATGACAACCAGATCTGCCGTACTGACCTCATCGATCAAGTCCTTGGTACGGCCGCCGAGATCCTTTAGCCAACCATCAACCGAAAATCGTTGCTCGCCTGGCGCAATTACGGAAAATGCCGACGCTGTAAAGAACGTCGCACCGTTCCACTCCAGGTTTGCGAGCCGCTCCACGCTGCGTTCACTCAAGCAATCGAGCGCGATGACTTTGATGGTCCGTGGCCTGGAATTGGGAGCTTCAATTCGAAAGCGAGCTTCTTCGGGAAGCGTGGCGACGGCGCACTGACTGGCCATGATGGTCGACCCCGTTCAAATCGAAGCATGGGCGACGCCTGGGCACACGGCAAGAGCCTCCCTGGCGGCGACCTTGAATGGCTCATCCGGCCCCAGAATGATTGAAGCAGACCGCACGCGCTGATGGGCGACATCGACCCCCGGAGGGATCACATTGTTTTCCATCAGCGCCTTCACGGCACGCAGCAGACGATGTCGCGCCATGATGATGCCGTTGTCGGTGGAAACCAGATTCTCCTTGGCTCGATCGACGATCGGCCCCATGCTTTCCTGCAAGGAAGCATCCTGCATCGCGATCCCTTTGACGCCACTGTAGGTCTTGCCGGCCTTCTGTGCCGCACGGTCGATCAGATAGTCATTGTCCTTGTTCGCAAGCGGCCGGAAGGTGCCGGGTACATATGTCACGTGGACCCCCTTGCCTTCCACCATCGCCTCCCGCTCCGATTTCGTCAGCGCGCGCGTCGGGTGATAGTCGTAGCTCCAGGCCCAGCAGTTATAATCGTCGATCGGAATCCAGAAATGACCATGGATGGTGTGCTCCCCGCGCGGCGGGATCATGGTGAAGGACGGCATGACCCACTGGGTAATGCGCCAGTAGTACTGGCCGTTTTCGGCATTGCGTCGCGCGCCGACATATAGGCCACCCGGGCTCTCGACGACCTCGAAAACCGGCCTTGAATCGGCAAGATTGTACTGATTGCCTCTGGCGCCTCGAAACAGCGGATCGGTTGAGAGTTCACCACGGTGGAGAAAGGAGACGTGGCTCGAATCGATGCCGCCTTCCAAGGCCTGAAGCCAATTGCACTCCTGGACGCGCTTTGAGACAAAGCTTTGACCGGCTGGGACCGTCACAAACTCCCATTCGGGCAGCGCCGGCTGACTATCCGGAGCACCCATAAAAGTCCACAGCACGCCGCCTCGTTCGACCAACGGATACGAGGCGAGCTTGATCTTCTTGCAGAAGCCGCCCTCCTCGGGTTCGGAGGGGACCTCGATGCACTGGCCCGTATAGTCATATTTCCAGCCGTGATAGGGGCAGCGGAGTCCGTTTTCCTCGTTTCGACCGAACCACAGGGATACTCCACGATGCGCGCAAAACTCGTCGATTAATCCGTAGCGCCCTTGGGTATCGCGAAATGCCAGTAATCGCTCCGATAGAAGCTTCACGCGCACGGGCGGACACTCGTTCTCGGGGAGCTCGCTGGCGAGCAGCGCCGGAATCCAATAGTTCCGAAACAGCCGGCCCGCCGGCGTTCCAGGCCCGGTTTGCGTCAGCAGTTCGTTTTGTTCCATCCGAAGCATGTCGACCTCCGGTTGATCGAGACCTGGCGGCCTTTGTCATTACCCTTATCAGAACGTGCTTTTTCGCGCCTCGCAAGCGGCGCGTCGGTTGGCTCGTCGGCCTGCTGCTCGACCCTTGAACGGCGTTGACGCCGTTTCGAGGCCGGAGCTATCAACACGCAAGTTGACCCTCAGGCCATACATTAGACGACCCGACCAATGACCTCTCCGCCAAGCCGCATCGAGCTCTGCCGCGCCGACGAAATCGATGTGGGGTGTGCACGCAAGATCGACGTCGCCGGACTGTCGCTTGCGGTTTTCAATGTCGATGGCCAATTCTTCGTCACGGACGACGCCTGCACCCACGGACCCGGGTCGCTGTCCGACGGATACCTCGACGGCGACGTGATCGAATGCAATTTTCATGGCGGCCAATTCAACGTCCGTACCGGAGAGGTTGTCTCGCCACCCTGCATGATTCCGGTCAAAACCTATCTGGTTACCGTGGAGGACGGGAAAGTCCTGATCGAGATTTAGCGACCCGTGTCCTCCTGCTGACTCCTTGGATTTGTCGGTCCAAAATCAGATGGCTGCTGAACTGCCGCTACGGACGGGGCCCGCAGCACGATCCAGATGGTCATGTCCCAGGCATTGCGGAGTCCAGCGAGAAGCAGGGTCATCAATCCGGCCGCAATCACGTCGGAGCTCGCGGCCCATTCCACGAACAATAGGACACCCGATGCGACTACCAGCGCGTAGCCGCACACCGGGATCATTGCATAGAAAATGCGGTCGACCCAGTCGACCTCGAAGCGGTGCTGAACCAGCAGTTCGATCCATATCCTCCCGGAATATGCCAATCCGGCGCCACCAGCAGCCACCAGAAATCCCGACAAGGTCATCGGCGTCTGCGAAGGTATGGTCACCAGCATACAAATGAACATGACCGCACCGAAATGCACGACCGTTGGACTGACGAAGGCGCGCATCGCGTTCCTGTGCTCCCGACTGAACACGTTGGCTCCGATCGATGCGGCGACAAACATCAGGCCAACCAGAGTGGCCGATGCGGTACCGGCCAGCAGGTAAAAATCGTGCCAGTCCCGGAATAGCTCTGCCACGTGTGCATTCATTATCTGCTCTCCAATAGACTCGAGTTGGTGTTCGGCGCTCTTTGTCGGCTATCAAGTAGCTTGATCCGGTCAAAATGACCTGCCCCTCCATTCGGAGGGCGTCCCCGCTTGGAGCCGCGCCATCCGCTCCCTCACCCCATGGTTAAGGCCGCGACGTCCGGCCTTTCGATACACCCCGGGTCGTGGTTATCGTGACTGGCTCAGAGAGCGTGGCGATCGGATGGCGCAACGGGGCTCCCAGAGACCACTATGGACGTCGGCCGCATCGGCACTGCGATGCAACCATCCCTTGGGGCGCACGGAAGCGTTGGCTGAACATGTTCTTGTCATTCTGAGTCTCGATCGAATGAGGCCGTTGTTTGGGGCATCGACCATCGAGAGTCCCTGTATGCAGCCCGCGGGAGCCCCATCCTGTCAAGGACGCCTTGACGATCTCTTCGCGAGCGCCGGTCCCTCGCCCCTCAGAGCTAGGCGCGGCTGGCGGTCGCCCGTCGTCGAGGTCGTTACCCAGGAAAACCAAGCAAATCGCATCGGTCCGGTAGTGTCCGGTCAGAACAGACCGGCAGTCGGTTTGCCATGACAGAATTTGTCGCCCCCGCGCGATAGTAGTTGACTGTCCGCTGAACTCAGCTGATCAAGAAGAAGGGCCGACCATGAACCATGTACCTGTCATCCGTGTCACCCGACCATTTCTCCACCACGAAGAGCCGCTTCGGCTCCACTTTGCGATGCTCGACCAAACCGACCCAAACGAGGCAATAGCCGCTTTCCCAGCGGCGCCCGGCGATGTGGTCGAGTTCGCTCGCTGGGCCCCTACCTCGGAGGTTTATCACAACCGAATCCCCGCCTGGCTGCAGTCTGAACATTGATGACCGCATCGGCCGCAAACGATCCAAATCGGTTCACAAGCCCTTGGTCACCGTTATCCTCCCATTTCGGGGGTGCCAAATTGTGGGATCGGCATCGAGGCGCAGGGGCGACCGGGCAGGCGGTGTCGTCGAACATGGCTTTGCTAAGATCATGCCCCAGCCGCCGATCCAGCTCCGACGGCTTGCCGTTGTTTTCGGTCGCTAAATGCCGAGATAAGCGGCCTGCACTTGCCGGTTGTTTGCTAACTCTTCACTGGTGCCTTGCATGATCACTTTACCGCTCTCAAGTACGTAGGCGCGCTGTATCAGAGCCAGGGCACGGCTCACATTCTGTTCGACCAGCAGGATTGCTGTTCCCATAGAATGAATCTCCTGGATTTTCTGAAACGTCACGTCGGTCACGACCGGTGCAAGCCCCAACGACGGTTCGTCCAGCATCAGCAAACGGGGCTTCAACATCAGACCGCGGCCTACCGCGAGCATCTGTTGTTCCCCGCCGCTCATGGTGCCGGCGAGTTGCTTGCGACGCTCGGCCAGCACCGGGAAGATGCTGTAAACAAGTTCCAGCGTGCGGCGACGCTCGGCCTTGGCGCGCGGGACGTAGGCGCCGATCTCGAGGTTCTCCTGTACGCTCAGTTCAGGAAATACCTGTCGCCCCTCCGGCACATGGGCGATTCCGAGTTCAGCGGTCTTGTACGGCGGCAATGAGGCGATGTCTGTCCCCAAGAACGTGATTGTGCCTGATCTCAGCCGGATGAGACCTGAGATGGCCCGCAAGGTGGTGCTTTTGCCAGCCCCATTTGCTCCCAGCAGGCCGACTGCTTCACCTTCGGCGATCTCGATACTGACGTCGCGGACGGCTGGGACCGGTCCGTAGCTGGCGCTCACCCCCGACAGCGTCAACACTCATCTGCTCCGGGTTTCGTACCATGCGTGTAACCTGATCCCAGATAAGCGCGAATTACCTCTTTGTTTGCAACTACCTCCGTGGGACTGCCTTCAGCAATCTTTTGCCCGTGGTCGAGGACCACGACGTGACGTGCAACCGCGAGCACGGCACGCATTACGTGCTCGACAATGATGATGGTCAGTCCACGCTTCGAAAGCTTATGCACGAGTGCAACCGCCTGGTCGATTTCTGTTGGATTGAGTCCCGCCATGACTTCATCGAGAAGGAGGAGCCGGGGCTCGGTCGCCAGCGCACGCGCCATCTCGAGTCGCCGCTGGTCAATCGTCGTCAAATCACGTGCTGCGACGCGCTCTTTCGCGGATAGTCCAACAAATTCAATCGCGTCGCACGCCTTTGCGCGAGCGTTGACCCGATTCCTGTCGCGCAGGAATGCCCCCGTCATGACATTCGCCAAAACCGACATGTTGCCGAATGGCCTGGCGACCTGGAACGTACGGGCCAGGCCATGGGCGCAAATGTCAAATGGTCTCAAGCCGACGATCTCGCGCCCGAAGGCAAGTACCGAACCTGCGTCCGGCCGGTGATAACCGGTGATAAGATTGAAACTTGTCGTCTTGCCGGCGCCGTTGGGCCCGATGAGCGCAATGGTCTCGCTTTCGTTGACCGCGAAGCTGAGGTCCTGAACGGCCCGCAGTCCGCCGAACCGCTTGCTGAGGTTACGAATAACGAGGACCTCACGCATCGAGGGGGTTCGCTCTGGGTCGTGCCCGATCGCGGACGATACGTCTATATGCGTCTTCCAAAACACCGAGCAACCCGGTTGGCCGCCACAAGATGACAGCGATGAGGATGAGACTGTACACAGTCAGCTGCACCCCGCCGACCGTACTGCCAAGCCAGCTTTGAAGAAGTGCAGACGTAGCTTCCACCAGGACCGTGCCGATGACGGGACCCCACAACGTTCCGATGCCGCCGACGATGGACACCAAAGCGGCTTCTACCGAGATGTTGAAGCTGAACGCCGTATTTGGATCAATGAAGTAAATGTATTGAACATAGAATGTTCCGGCCAGAGCCGTGAGAAATGCACTGATTGCGTAGATGTGCCGTTTGACCCTTGGAGCGTTCACTCCAATTGCTTCTGCGGCGTCTTCGTCTTCGCCGATAGCGATCAGGTAGTATCCCATCCACGACCGCTCGATCCGATAAGTGACGGCGAGCCCGATCGCCAGCATTGCGAGCGCGATGTAATAGTACGCGGCCTTTGTCTCGAACTGCATCATCAGCGGAGCATCTCCAAGGTTAGGTATGGTCGTGCCCTCGGCGCCCCACGCGAAGTCGCGGAACTTGAGAAACAGCAGCATGAGGACCTGGGTCGTCGCAATGGTGGCAATGGCAAAATAGGGTCCGCGCAGTCGAAAGCACAACGCGCCGATCGGCAGGCTTGCCAGCATAGCCACAAATCCGCCGGCAATAATTCCCAACCAGGGTGAGATGTCGAAATTGATTTCCAGGATCGTCGAGGTATAGGCGCCAAGCCCGAAATAGGCCGCGTGCCCCAATGACAGTTGCTTGGCGTAGCCGCCCATCAGGTTCCAGGCGACGCCGATAAATGCGAACAGCAATACCCTGATGGCGACGTCGACCGCGAAAGAACTGGCCACCACCAGCGGCAGCATGAGCGCGATCGCCACAAGTGCGCAAAGCCATAGCCGACCCGAGGTGGACAGGCCGGACACTAGCGCACTCTCCCACCAATGAGGCCATTGGGCCTGAATGCAAGCGTCAGGAGAAGCATCAGAAAGACAACGATCATTCCTGAATCGGCGCCCACGAATTGAATTCCCAGCGACTCAGCCACTCCCATCATCAGGCTGGCGATGAGCGCGCCCGTAACATTGCCCAGCGTGCCCAAGACCACCGCGACAAACGCCATCAGAACGAACACCTGGCCTACCATTGGATAGGCGGGATAGAACGGCATGAGCAGCGAGCCGGCCGCACCTGCCAGCGCCAGAGCCACGCCAACCGCAACGCTAAACACACGATCGGGATTGATCCCCATCAGCATTGCCACGTCACGGTTCTGAGCCGCGGCACGCATAGCCTTGCCCAGGTCGGTGGTGTGAAGGAAGACCCAGAGAGCAGCGCTGAGCACCATCGCGACGACAAAAGCGATGAGTTTTGCCACCGGAACATAGATTGGACCGATGTGAATCGACGCGTCCGTGTATGGCGTCTCTAAGGTCCGATAGTTCGCGGTGAACAGCAACAGAGCCACGTTCGTCAACAGCAGAGAAAGCGCAAAAGTGAGAAAAATCTGAGGCATGTCACCAAGCCCAAGCACTCGGCGGATCAGGAACCGCTGCATGAGGACGCCCACGGCAAACAGGACCGGCATCGAAATGACAAGTGAGAGGAGAGGATCGATCCCCAGCTGGGTAGCCAGGAAGAAGGTTATGTACATGCCGATCATCACAAATTCGCCCTGGGCGAAGTTGACGATCTTCACGACCCCAAAGATCAGGGTAACGCCGATGCTGACGAGCGCGTAGATTCCGCCGATGAGCAAGCCGTTGACGACGGCCTGTGCGACTGTCACAAGCATAAGCGCTTCGGTGGGCCTAGGTTTTGATCAGCGGAGCACGCTGGTCTTCCTTGGGAAAGACCGTCGCCAAATCTCCGTTCTGCCATTGCACGCCCACCGGGTGGGCGTAGACGTTTTTGCCGTCAGGACCAAACTTCACTTTGCCGCCGGGGCACATAGCGGCGTAGCCCTGCGAAACGTCAAGCGAAGCGATAGCATCGCGGACTTTTTGCGGATCAGTGGACGCGGCACGTTCAAGTGCGTCAGCAATCATGAAGGTCTGCGCGACGAGACCCCCGGCGTACTCGAATAGAAATTCCCCGTACTGCTTCCGATACAGATCATTCACCTTCTGGGAGTTTGCATCCATGTCATGGTTCCAGTGTGCCACTCCGAGCAGACCTTCCGCCAGTTTGCCGACGCTCTTATAGAAATCGGGAATTACGAAGCCTCCAGAGCCGCCGTTTATGGCGATCTTGAGATCCACCTGTTTGATCGTGCGCACAATCAAGATCAGATCATTCAGGTAGGAGACCGCAAACAGCATGTCGGCACCGGAGGCCTTGACCTTATTGATCAGTGGGCCCGCATCGGTGAATCCCGCCGAGTAGGGTTCGAACAAGACGATCTCCGCCCCTTCGCCTGGAGCCTGTTCGCGCAGACCATTGGACGTCGCGGTGCCGAAGGCGGTGTTCT
>Ga0187783_10001035_pt1 | contig 20506 bp, 15 predicted proteins | sample 1015_SJ02_MP02_2_FD_132471 | JGI IMG/M metagenome (GOLD analysis project Ga0187783, IMG submission 132471) | Tropical peat soil microbial communities from peatlands in Department of Meta, Colombia - 1015_SJ02_MP02_20_MG | ecosystem: Environmental > Terrestrial > Soil > Wetlands > Peat | place...
TCATGTTTCCGCTGCATCTCGAGCAAGGTGCCGAGATACTCATATGCAGGTACCTGGTGCGGATCGAGTTCAATGGCTTTCTTCAACTCGCCAATTCCCTGGTCGGGCGCTCCGGTTGCGGTGTGTACCTGGGCTAGAGCGGTCCATGCCTGTGCGTACTTCGGGTCCTTTTGTACCGCCTGCTGGAAATAGTCGATCGCGCCGGGAAGGTCGCGCATTTGCCAGGCCTCGTATCCTTGTTGATACAATTTCTGTGCGTCCGAGCTCACGCCGGCCCCATTGCTGCTCTGGCCTCCCTCGAGTGAAATAAACTGCTTTGTGTCGTCTCCGATGGCCTTTACGAATTTGTCGTACGCGTCCATGTCTTTGGGCGATATCTCGCGAACTTTGGTGACCAATTTCCGCTCGACGTGTATTACGAGCCCAGCCACCGCAAATGAGACTGTATATGTTGCGTCGTAATTACCGAACGGAGTGCTGAGGTGAACGGCGGCGGGCATCGTTGCGGTCATGTGAGGCGGAAGCTCTATGCTGGCGAGATAATCTGCTTCTTCCGGCGATCCCAATTTGATCGGCTTGGTCTTGCCCTCCGCATTATCCGGCACAGGCGGTATGAAGATCGGCGGGAATGGAGGACCGATCTGGCGATCCGCCCAATCCGAATAATTCTCGCGCTTGTAGTCGTAGGAGATTTGAAACGGAGTTTCGGTCTGGTCTGGCGGCGTTACCGTCACGCTGCTGACCGTGCCGCCGAACCCGAGATTTTGCGAAATTTTTTGCATCACGTCGTTCCACTGAGCCTGTCCGGCTTGGCGAAACGCCTGGCGGAAAATCAGTTCCGAATCGTCGCGGAAGTCCAGGCGCATCTTGCCGGTCAAAGTGCCGCTGTCATCCAGCTGGGCGTCCGCCTGAAAACGGAAATGCTGCTGGAATGGAGGATCAACCGGCGTCTTCACCAGCTGAGGCGCACCCTCATCCGGAATCACCAACGCCCATTTGTCCCGCGTGCTCGCCACCAGGTAGCCAAGGGGACCGACCTCGGGAGTTGTATCCAGGAACAAAAATTCCTTTCCCTGCGGAATCGCCGTGATTACGTGATCGAATTGCATCGGCGACGGCACGTCCGTATCAGTGTTCGCAGACGAGTTCACCAAGGCCGGATACGATTTGATTCCCTCTGCCGCCAACAGCGCCTCCAAGAGTGTGTGTTTATCTTTGCAGTCGCCATAGCCGTTGCCCAAGACGTCTGCAGCCGCGTGCGGCTGATACCTTCCGATTCCCAGCGAGATTCCAATGTATCGGTATTTGGTCGAAACAAACGCGTACAGATCCCGAATTTTTTCCGCGTCGGAGGTGGCACCGGACGTCAGCGCGTCCGCTTTTGCCTTGATTTCCGGCGTTGGCACCGCCCGCGCCGCGACCAATTTGCCAAACCACGTTCCGAGTTCGTCCCAGTTCTGGAAGCTTGTAACCTGTACATCGGGCGACTTGTCGTCCGTTGATTGGGCCTGATTTGTTTCCACGGTGAGATTTTGAGTCTTCCACGTGTAGACGCGGTTTCCTGCGACTTCCGTAGTCGCTGGCTGCACGGTCGAACTCTTTACGGTTACCTTGCGATTGCTCGGGACGGCTATCTCCAGATCCTCCTGCAGCACGACAGCATTGTGCATGAAGTTGAAGGCGCTCCAGAACTGCCCCGGATCGAGCGGCTTTGCCGTATCCATGTGGATCTCGAATTCCAACACGTCCCCGATCTCGAGGCCTTTTACAGCCACCTGCTGTTCCTTCAAGTCACTGTAGAACGGCGCTTGCCGCGTGATATCCGCCGGCATGTCCAACGCGTTCTCTGGCGGCGTGACCACCACTCGTTTGTCGGGTTTGATTACGCGCAGGTAGTCGATTGTCACCGTCGTGGTGGCCGAAGGGTAAGGGAACTGCAGCATCCCGAACTCCTGCACTCCGGCCGGTGACTGGATCCTAACTCGCCCCGAACGCGTAATCTCCGAGGTGCCGTCGTTGTGAAAAATGGCGGATGTATGCAGGTTTTCGACGACGGCCGCCTGGCCAGCGGTCCCCGCTGGAGCAGGAGTGTCCTTCTGAGGGGCGGTTTGTGCGGCGCAGGATGTCGACAGAAATGAGCCAAGCGCGGACAAAGCTACGGCCGCGACGGCTATGCGCAAATTCATGTCGGTAACCCCCGGGGCATTTCCCCTGGGAATACGTAATGAAATCGATATCTCGGAGAGCGCCCCATAATACTCCCCAACGCGATGGAAGGTGTATGGCAACAGGGCTGCCAGTCTTGTTAGAAACTTCGCCGTGTAAGTCGACGTGTTTGAGGCTCTTAGCCTAGGTTTCGCCAGGCTGCGATAGGGAATCTGCAAGAATCTGCTCTGCTGGGGAACGCATTTTCCTGTACAGGTATGGCGCCGATGTCGATCGGGAGCGCTTTAGGGAGCCTGGGAACGCGGGATCCGGGAAGCGACGCAGTCCTCTAGTCGGAGGATAGCGAGCAGCAGGTGGTCGGGTTCGACATTCACCGTGCGACCGGTGAAATTCCAAACTACTGCTGAAATTCGACTTGGCGAGTCTCGTAATTGAAGCTCACAGAACGGAATTGTCGCAGGACGTCTTGACCGACGAGAATATCGACGCCTGGGACCATCATAGATTGCACGAACACCTTTGCGTTCAGGTTGAGCCCGTCGGCAATCGTCAACGACACTTCTCGCAAGTGGCCGCGCACGACGCCGTTGCCGGTCTCCATCGCGACCAAAGGGCCTTCGGCTTTCACCACGCGGTCCGAGATGATTGTGTTGGTGGCGCCGCTATCGATTACGCATACGTAGCGTCGCCGACCCGCGTTGATTTTGCACGATACGGCGACCACATTTTGATTGGGATCGTCCTCCATTCGAACCACCGTCATCTTATTGGCCCTCTGGGCGCTCGTGAGTGGTGCGGTGAGAAGCGCCAGACAGGAGGCGATTCTCATGCACTGCCAGGCGCGTCTGCTGGCGCGCGGATTGTGCACCCTCTTCGGAAATCCTATGGCGAACTCGGGACCAACCATGACGCTAGCTTGAGGTAAAGCTGTTAATCAGTCCAATAGATTGTTATCATAGACTTCATTCTCAGGAGAGATTATGGAGATCAGGCAATTAGAAATTTTTCAGGCGTTAGCCAGAGAACTGCATTTCACGCGCGCGGCGGAGCGCGTTCATTGCGTGCAATCCAATGTGACCACGCAAATCCGCGCTCTGGAATACGAGCTGGGCGCGCCATTATTCGATCGATTGGCGAAGCGAGTTACGCTGACGGATGCAGGAAAGCGTTTTCTGCCCTACGCGGAACGAGTGCTTTCAACCATCGAGGAAGCCCGCAAAACCTCGGCGGCAAGTTCGGTACCTGCCGGGGCTTTGCTTATTGGCTCATCTGAATCGCTGCTGACCTATCGCTTGCCCGGAGTCTTGGGCAGCTTTCGAAAAAAATATCCCGAAGTAGAGCTGACCTTCCGGCCCTACCCGCAGGAGGGACTCATGCGTTCGATCGAGTCGGGACAGCTCGATCTGGCGGTGTGTATGTTCGACACAATTGGGGAAGAGGCCCTGAAATCTATCCGCCTGCGAGCCGAGAAACTGCGATTCATCGTCTGCCCGAAGCACCCGCTGGCGAAGAAAAAAAACGTCACACCTCAGGACCTGAGCGGTCAAACGCTCCTCGCAACGGAAACCGGTTGCTTTTACCGCAAGAAGCTTGAGCAGTTGCTGGCGCGAATGAATGTCCGGGTGACGAGCACGATCGAGTTTTCGAGCGTAGAGGCAATCAAGGAATGCGTCTCACTGGGTATGGGCGTGGCGTTGCTACCAGAGATGGTTGTCGCGGAGCAGCTAGCTCGTAAGAGGCTCAGGGCGCTTCGTTGGGCTGGACCCGAAATCGAAATTGCCACGTACGTTGTTTGGCATAGGGATAAATGGATTTCGCCGGCACTCGGCGCTTTCATTGAAGTGCTGCAAAGCGTTATGTCCGCGCCTGGTGGCAAGACAGGCCGAGTCGCAGCCATCTGAATTGAACGGCGAGAACTAATGATCGTGCCGCGTCAGTTAGAAGTTGGCGAGTTCTGCTTGATCTTTTCTGCGGTCAATATCTGTGTAACTTCAAGCGTGTAACGGGAACAGCCAGGGCATATCGTCGAGTGGCCACCGGCCCACTCGTCAACAAAAACGGCCAGCATCGAAACTCTGGCCAGCCTGGGGGCCAGCTTCTGTCTGCGAAGAATTTTCCAGAGTTTCTTGTCCCCGCTGTTCGACGAGAACTTTGCGTTCGCAAAAAATGCCGATACCGCATCGGATTTTCTGCAGCCTTCATCGTAAAAGGCCGCGTTTTCCATATCGACAGAATATGTTGCTGTCACTTTCACCGTTTTGCCCTCGTAGCGAGCGGGATACCGGAATAAGTCACAAAAATCGACTGTCTGAACCGATTGCTCTTTGATCGCGCTTCCGGTTTGTGCGCCGGTGAACTGACTGCAGGACAAAACTAGTACGAGAAATGCGATGGCTCTAGGCATAGCGTTGCCAGCACCTCGGCCTGCCCATTGGGAAAAGTCAGCTTAGGACTGATCTATCCAAGCGTCAACGAAAGGCAAGTGGGCGCGATCGATGAGGCTGATGCGGTGCAGGATGGTTTTGCTTTGAAAAGGAATGTGGGGGGGCGTTGTTTCGCAAAGGAAACTGCTACATCAGCTTTGTACGTGCAGCCGAGTTCGGAACTTCGGAAAAGTATCGCTCCAGATCTGCAGGAGCTGGGACGTTTTCATGTGCCGATCGTCCCTATGAGAGTCAAGGCTCCGGTGGCAGGATTGATGGTGAACATGGATACGTTGTTCGAGTTGGAATTCGTCACATAGGCGAACGTGCCGGAAGGATGGATGGCGATGGAGGTAGGATTCGATCCTGCGGCCGTTGTTCCGATCGACGTTAGGGCCCCGGTGGTGGCGTTGATGCTGTAAATGGAGACGTTGTTCGAGCCGTAATTTGCCACGTAAGCGAAGCTGCCGGATGGGTCCACGGCCACGGAAATAGGGCTGGCTCCTGTGGCGATCGTCCCTATAGATGTTAGGGCCCCAGTCGTGGAGTTGATCGTGTACATGGAGACGTCGTTCGAGTTGGAATTCGTCACATAGGCGAATTTGCCGGACGGATCCACGGCTACGGAACCAGGGCCGGTATCGGTGGGGATCGTCCCTATAGACGCCAGGGCCCCAGTCGTGGCGTTGATCGTGTACATGGAGAGGTCGTTCGAGCCGCCATTCGTTACGTAGGCGAACCTAGTGGACGGGTCCACGGCCGCGGAGATGGGGTCTGTTCCTGTGGCGATCGTCCCTATAGATGTGAGGGCCCCAGTCGTGGCGTTGATCGTGTACATGGACACGCTGCCAGCCGATCCAGGGTTACTCCCATTCGCCGGCGCATAGGCGAACCTGCCGGATGGATCGACGACCACCGACGAGGGAAAGCACAATCCCGGGCAATTTCCGTTTATCGTACCTGTGGAGGTTAAGGCGCCAGTCGTGGCGTCGATGGCGTACATCGCGACGCTGCCATCAGCGCCATCGCCATAATCATACACATCCCCCAGATTTGTCACATAGACGAACTTGCCCGAAGGATCTACGGTCACGGGCTCGCCGTAGAAACCGTAGCCGTAAGTTGTCACCGGTAGCCCTATGGACGCCAGGGCGCCGGTAGTGGGGTTGATCGTGTACATGGACAGGTAGCCACCAGTGCCGCCATTGCAGCCCAAACTCGCCACATAGGCGAACTTTCCGGTAGGGTCCACAGCGATTGATTGCGGATCAACTGCTCCTGGCGTTATGGTGAAGATCAACGAGTTCGAGGTACCCCCGCCAGGCCCGGAATTAAAGACTGTGACCGAGGCTGTCCCGGCCACGGCGATGTCACTCGCCGAAATCTGAGCAGTGAGTCCGTTGATGCTGCCATTACTAGTGGTCGGCCGGTCGCTGCCGTTCCAGCGCACCACTGAACTGGGTGCAAAGTTAACTCCAACGACCGTCAAGTTGTCATCTACTGCATCAATGAACTGTTCGCCTGCGGGAGCGCAGCTTGGATAGAGACTACTGATCCCCGGGGTGGAGTTACCGCTGTAGACGGTGAAGTTTATCTCATTCGAGGTGCCGCCGCCGGGTGCGGGGTTGATTACGGTCACGGCGAATCCGCCGGTTGAGGCGATGCTGTAAGCAGGGATGGCCGCAGTCAACTGCTTAGAGTTTACAAACGTGGTGGCGGGCGCTGCTCCGCCGAGGTTGACCATCGAAGCGGCGACGAAATTGGTTCCAATGATCGTAAGCGTGAAAGGCGCGCCGCCGACGACAGCAGTGTCTGGAGAGATCGCGGTGATCGTGGGAACGGGATTGGGATTGGAATTGGAAGTTTGAGTCGGGTTAGTGGCGTTCGTTGTCGAAGCGGTGCCGCCTCCGCATCCCCACACTCCGATCACGGTGGTGATCACGAATGCAATGGCTCTCAAATGAAATCTTACGTTGGGGAATGATCTAAATCGCTCGAGTGTGCGCGAATTTTGCATCGTTGAACCTCATTGCCACGATCGCGATAGGACTAGAAAAGTCATCAAGGGCGCCCCTCGCCCGAGGATCATCATTCAGAAGTAGATCGCGATGGGTTTTCTTTCGGCATCGCTCCGCGAAAATTGCCGCGAACGGGCATGAGTTGCAATGGTGGGCGTATGGTCTGTACATGTTCTGTATCTGATCGTCCAGCCCATTGAATTCAGGGGAATTGCAGGAAAAACGCGCTTTGGTACGGCGCATATTGCTTCGGCCCCCGAGGAATTGGTGGTAGACTCCCACCAAGCTCGAACTCTTCCGATGAAAGCGACTGCCGGAATCCGCAAGACCCGCTTCGGGGCCTACGAAGTGGACCTTCGCTCTGGGGAATTGTACAAGCACGGCATCCGCATGAAGCTTCAGGACCAGCCCTTCCAGATACTCGCTCTTTTGTTGGGGCGTCCCGGTGACGTAGTTACGCGCGAAGAGCTCCGCCAGAAACTCTGGCCCGCAAACACTTTCGTTGACTTCGATACGGGCCTGAATAGTGCGATCAAAAAGCTTCGTGATGTCCTGGCCGATTCGGCCGAGGAACCCCGCTACATTCAAACTCTACCTCGGCGTGGCTACCGCTTCATCGCTCACGTGGAAAACGGCGACCTGCCTGCTCCGGTTCCCATCGAAAAACGCCTCGCGACGGTTCCCCCGGTCAAGCCAAGGTCTGAATCCGAATTGGTTTTGGAAGGGAAAGAGAGGGGGCTTAAGGCGGAACGGCCGGCGGATGGGACTTCGCGGGCGCGTCTCTGGCTGGTTGTAGGAGGTGTGGCTGGACTCGCGCTGATTGCCATCACCTATGTTGTGCTCCGGGGCGACACCGGGCATACGACCCAACCCAAAATCAGGTCGCTGGCGGTCCTGCCCTTGAGCAACCTGTCGGGTGACTCAACTCAGGATTACCTGGCTGACGAGATGACCGAAGAGCTCTGCGGACGCCTAGCCAGAATCCACGATCTGCGCGTCATTTCCCGTACCTCGGTCATGCGCTTCAAGGGTACGAAGCTCTCGGCGCCAGAGATTGCCAGGACGCTGGGGGTGGATGCCCTCGTCGAAGGTTCGGTGATACGGCAGGGCAGCCGGATTCGTGTGCAGGCCCAGTTGATTCGTGGCTCAACCGACGAGCACCTTTGGTCGGATGAGTACGACGGCGAGTTGGGGGACGTACTTGCTCTGGAGAGCGAGGTGGCGCAATCCATCGCGGGCAGAGTGGAGGTGAAGGTCACCGGAGAGGAGCGTGCGAGGCTGGTGACGGCGCATCATGTCTCACCTGAAGTTTACGAGAGCTATCTCAAAGCCAAAGATAAATTCAGCAAGAGCAGCAGCCAAGCTGAGCTTGAACAGAGTATTGCCTACTTTGAGGAAACGATCAGCAAGGACGCTAACTTTGCGCCGGCTTATGTGGGCCTCGCGAACGGATACGAGAGGCTCGGATCAGTTCTCGGCGGTGCCCCGCCGAAGGAAACGCACCCCAAGATGATGAGTGCGGCCCGAAAGGCAATTGAGCTGGATCCGGACCTTGTGGAACCACACGTCTTGCTTGCAGAGGTATATCAGAAACAGTGGCAGTGGAGCGACGCCGAAGCGGAATTCAAGCGGGCTTTGGAGTTGAACTCGAACGATGCTGGCGCTCACGTCGGATACGCCAAGTGGCTGCTGTGCCAGGGGCGGATGGACGAGGCCCTGGCGTGGGTCCAGCGTGCCCGCGAAGTTGATCCGCTTGGAGACGACACTCCGCTTGGAGACGCTGCCATCACGACTGGTTTCATTTTGTTTCATGCGAGACGTTACGACGAAGCGATCAGGGAGTTGCGAAGAGACGACCCGGACCATTGGTTTCTGGGGCTCGCCCTGATTGCCAACGGCCAACCGGACGAAGCGATTACGGTGCTGGAGAAGGCGCTCGGCAGCGACCGGAATCCGGCTGTAATGGGCGTGCTGGTTCGGGCCTATGCACATGCTGGGCGTCGTAGGGAAGCCCTTGGCCTGGTTGATGAGTTGAAACGACGGCAGCAGACAAGCTACGTTGCCGCCGCCCCCTTTGTGACTGCTTATTTGGGACTGGGTGACAACGAGCAGGCACTTGCCTGGCTGGAGCGGGCCTACCAGGAGCAGTCAAACATCATGCAATTGATCAAGGTCCATCCGTACTTCGATCCCTTACGCGGCGACCCTCGCTTTACGGACCTGGTCCACCGCGTTGGACTCGACCAACCTCGATAGCCACCTTTCCTTGTTTGGAGAGGCGTTACTCAGGAATTTAGCCTTGTTCGTAGAGGCTCCTTTCGATTATTAGGTCATCTCACAAATTACCCGGTTGGCTACGTGTTCTTTCTCGCCAATGTGCGACGCACAGGCAATCTCTAGCCGTGCTCAACTTGGCCTGTTTTCGGATATGATCCCGTGCCACAGATCGCAGGTCCGCTTCGATCGCATTTGCTTGGGGTGTTTTGATGAGATTGCGGCCCCGACACTGCCTTTCAGCCTTTCTCCTAGCGATTTTCTTCGCAAATGAACTGAGGGCGCAGACCACGACCTCCGGCGCAGTGACCGGCGTCGTTACTGATCAGAGCGGAGCGGTTGTGCCGAATGCGGATGTCGAGATCAGGGACGTCAACAATGGCACGATAGAGTCAACCAAATCAGACCGCGATGGCGAGTACCACTTCTTCTTACTTTCTCCCAGCCGATACACGCTAACCGTAGAGCGCGACCGCTTTCAAAAGGAAAGCCGGAGTGTGACTGTAGTGCTAGAGACACCAGTCACAGTCAACGTGACGCTTGAGATTGCAAAAGCAAACACGCAAGTCTTTGTGACCGGAGAGGCTCCGCTCGTTCAGGCAGACAACGGCGATGTTTCGATTACCATGAGCCAGAGGCAGATCTCGGAACTACCCAATCCCGGTAACGACCTCACCTACATCGCCCAGACCGCTCCCGGGGCAATCATGAACACCGATAATGCGCTCACTGGAGGCGGGGGCGGGAACTTTTCAATCTTGGGCATGCCAGGGACCTCAAATCTCTTCACCGTGAATGGCATGAACGACGACTTGGGTCACCTTAGTTTTACCGGCGCTACGGGTATGCTTCTAGGTCAGAACCAAATTCAGGAAGCCACTGTGGTGAGTGATGGGTACTCGGGGCATTTTGGAACTGCGGCAGGCTCGTCTGTGAACTACGTCACAAAGTCCGGAGGGAATGATTTCCACGGGAACGCCGAGTACTTTTGGAATGGTAGCGTGTTGAACGCTACGGACTTTATCACGAACGCATTCGGCAATCCTCGGCCGTTCGATATCGCCAATCAGTGGGCGGGTTCGGTGGGAGGGCCCATCAAGAAAAATAAGATTTTTTTCTTTTTTGATGCGGAAGGCTTGCGAGTGTTGCTGCCCTCTCCCGTTCAGGTGGTTCTGCCGAGCCCACAGTTCGAGGCGGCAACCATCGCCAATATCGATTCGATCTTTGGTCCTGCGTCCGCTTCGGATGCTTTCTACAAGAAAATTTTCAGTCTGTATAACCAAACTTCTGGAATAGCAGCAGCTACTCCGGGGAGCTTCTCCGATCCTCTCGGCTGTGTCGACACGAGCCCGAGTGGCGTGTTCATCGGTCCGCAGACCGCCCAAGGGCAACTCGGCGTGAACCTTCCGTGCGCGATCCATTTTCAGAAAACAATTGGGCAGCCGACGAGTGAATCCATTGTGTCCGGCCGTATGGATTGGAATGTCCGTAGCAACGATCGAGCTTTCTTCCTCCTCCAATACGACAATGGCCGTCAACCCATTGTCGTCGACCCGATAAGCTCACTCTTCAACGTCTATTTGACCGACCGATGGTGGCAAGCCCAGTTGAATGAAACTCACACATTTGGAACAACCGCGGGGAACCAGTTCCTATTGACGGGTATTTACCAAAATGAGGTGTCGAGCCTCGTCAACGGGGCGCAAACCCTGGCTGCATTTCCAACAACCCTGGATTGGTCCATCGCGGGTCAGCCGTTCGCGTCGCTGGGAGGATTTAACTATCTCTATGGCTATCCCCTCGGCCAGGGGCTCACGCGGTACCAGATCGCCGATGATTTCCTGAAGACGTCGGGCAAGCACAATTTCGGATTCGGTGGAGATTTCCTGCGAGCGTATTTGAGGGACTCCCAATATACGCAGAACGCCGTCGGAGATATAGTTCCGCGAACCATCGATGCATTTTATTCTGGAGGCGTGGACCCAGCATCTCCCAAGAGTGACTCCACAATGTTGCGACAATGGTTTCCCACGCAGCTGGCACAACGCTTCGCTTCCTACACTCTTGCGGGCTATGGGCAGGATGGGTGGCACGTAAAATCCAATCTGACCCTTACTCTCGTCCTGCGGGTGGAACATCAATCAAATCCGGTCTGCGCCCATGATTGCTATGCTGAATTATCTGGATCGTTTGAATCGATCAGTCACGACCCCGCACAGCCTTACAACCAGGCTATCTCGAATCGTAAGCAAGCCTTTTTTCGCACGGACCCCGTTGACTGGGCGCCGCGATTTAGTTTCGCCTGGCAACCGCTGGGAGTTTCGCATAATACGGTGGTACGTGGCGGTCTCGGTCTGTTTTACGACGAACTGCGCTCTGGTGTGATTCTATCTGTTTTCTCTTACAATCCACCACTCGTTAACCGCGTGACAGTATTAGGCGGCTACAATCTCGCTCCGCAAGAAACCGACAGCCTCTTTGGAGTGGCCGCAGCCTCGAATGCCGCCTTTGTCACAGGGTTTGCAGCCGGCGAAAACCTTGGTCAGATCAAAGCTTCGGATCCGGAGTTTGTTCCCCCCAATATTACCGTTCCGGATAGTAAGACCCCCTCAGCCCAGTATCAGAAGTGGAGCCTAGAAGTGCAGCAGACGTTTGGTACCAGCACATCGGTGACTCTTGGATACTACGGCAATCACGGAATTCATGAGTTCGTGCAAAATCCCTCAGCCAATGCTTACGGATGGGGTCCATTTCCGATAATGCTCTGCAGCAGTCCGCCCGTTCCGCCCTGCGCCGACCCTCGCTTCGCAGGTGTCACTCAATACACGGCATCTGGAATCTCGAACTACAATGGCGCGGTTGTTTCCTTTCAACGACGATTTGCTGGTTTTGGCAATGGTTTATTCCAGGCAAACTACACCTACGGCCACGCTCTGGATGAAGTTTCCAACGGCGGCATCGCCCAATTCACGGGAAGCAGTTCCGAGTTCCCCCAGGATCCGTTCAATCTGCGAGGCAGCTACGGAGCGGCAGATTACGATGTTCGTCACTCCTTGAATGCGAATTATGTGTGGCAACTCCCGGTAAAGACCATGCTCCACGGCCGCGGCTCCGACTACCTGGTGAATGGATGGCAGGTCTCGGGAACGATTTTCGCCCGAACTGGATTTCCCTACACGGTGATCGATTCCGCAGAAGCCGGTGACCAGGCTATGAACAATTTCTATGGAACAATCTACGCTGTGCCAGTGGCCCCACTCGGCCCATCCTCTTCCTGCGGAGCGGGAGCAGTAGTCCCACCATTCCCGCATCCTTGTCAGCCTCCTCAAGTGCTCGCGAATGGGGCCCCGAATCCGGCCGCACTGTTTGTACAGACGGGTTGCGAGACTTCGTTCAACGCGGGGAACGTGCCCGGTCCATCCGGGCCTTGTTCCGGGGCTGCGGTTTCATTTGTGCAAGGACGCAACCGTTTCCGCTATCCGAGCTATTTCAATACTGACTTCGCGATCATGAAGTACACGAGCATCGCCGGTGGCGACAAAGTCGTGCTGGGTCTCGGTTTTCAATTGTACAATTTTTTCAATCACCCGAATTTCGGCCCGCCCGATAATTCCAGTTCGGACTCGACGTTTGGAGAGATAGAGACGATGGAGATGCCACCGACTAGCATCCTGGGATCTGGCCTTGGAGGCGATGTTTCCCCCCGGATGATCCAACTGAAAGCGCAGATCCGGTTTTAGGGAGCTAGCGGATGTGGCCAAGCATCCTGTCGATGGGGCTAATGGGGATGCGACATGAAGGCAGCGAAGAATGCGGCGAGTGGAATGCAGGCGTCGAGCGGGAGAATTTGGGCGATGTATTGGTCAGGACGCACGATGACCATGCAGCCCCGGTCCCGATCGACCTCACGCATGGCGAATATGTCAGGGCCATTCTTGAGGTCGGGACAGAACATCTTTTCGTAGTCGAGAAGTGCGTAACGACCTTTGCGAGGCAGAAGGAAAGAGTGCATGGCAGTAAGAGAGAGCGCGCGATGATGTTGCTGAAAGACGGCGCGCACGTCGATCAGTGAGTCGATTTCCGCGCCCTTGGGAGTGTATTTCTTGATCGGGGAGTCGGGTGAGTCCGCGAGGAAGTTACACAGAGCCCAAATTCGCGAGCGAGATGAGGTGGGATCTTCGGCCGCGGCGAAGGCAAATATGCGCCAGCGGCCGTCGGCTTTCGCGACATGGCCGAGGTGGAGAGGCATGGCGTCGGCGAGACGGATGACCGGTGCGGAATGGAAGCGCATGCCGATCACGAGGCCTTTGGCCAGGTGCTGGTGGGCCGGTTCGCCGACGATCATCGACGGACGATAGCGTGTGGCCGTTCCGGCGGTGTAGCGTCCGTGGCGGATGAAGTATGTGCGAGTTTCGTCCGAGTGGCCGGGATCGCCTGGTCCATTTCCTGATGGATTCGAGGAGGCGACGATGCCGGCCCATTCGCGATCGAAGTCGATCAGCTCGCTGGCAATGGCGTGACGTTCCGCGGAGTAAGTGTGCAGGAGATGAGGCGCGCATTGCTTGCGAAGGACGGAGACGAGCTTCCATCCGAGATTGAAGGCGTCCTGCATGGAGACATTCATGCCGAGGCCCGCCTTCGGGCTGTGTGTGTGGCAGGCGTCACCGGCGATGAAGACGCAAGGCAAGCGGTCGTTGATCTGCTCGGCGGGGACGTCGTCGAATTTGTCGGTGAGGCGCTGGCCAATCTCATAAACGGACCACCAGGCAATCTCTTTCACGTCGAGGGTGTAGGGATTGAGAATCCGGCGCGCTCTGGCAATGACATCTTCGGAAGTGATGTTGCGATTTGAGACTCGCTCTCCAACGTCGAGCTTGTCGAGTTCGACATAGAGCCGAACGAGGTAGCCACCTTCCCGCGGGATGACGAGAACAGTGCCGTCGTTGGCGGACTGTATGAGCGACTTGAGGCGAATGTCGGGGAAGTCGGTGACGGCCAAGACGTCCATGACTCCCCAGGCGTGATTGGCAGAGTCGCCGCGCAGCGCGCGGCCGATGGAGCGGCGGACGGTGCTGCGCGCTCCGTCGCAGCCAACGACATAGCGGGCTCTGACGGTTTCGATCTGTCCTTCGTTGGGAGGATCGAGACGCTCGATGCGGACGGTGACGCCGTGGCGAGCCGCGTCGGCGTCAGTGGCGTCGGCGTCAGTCGCGGGGGCGATCTGAAGATCGATCACGCGCCGCGAGTAGTAGGGCTCGATCTGGGCGGGCGACCTGCGCATGACGTCGAGGAAGAAATCGTGTACCCGCGCCTGGTTGAGAATGATGTGCGGGAATTCGGACAGGCCATCTTCGACGTCCTGGACGCGGTCGCTGCGGACAATATTTTCGCGGCGATGGTCGTCAGGCTTCCAGAAGCTGGTCTCGCTGACCCAGTATCCTTCTTTCAGGACGCGTTCGCTGAAACCGAAGGCGTGGAACATTTCCATGGTGCGGCAAGCGATGCCGTCGGCTTGGCCGAGGAGAAGGCGGCCGGGCTTTTGTTCGACGATGCAGGTGCGAATGTCAGCAAAGCTGGAGAGTTGAGCCGCCAACGTCAAACCAGCAGGGCCGCAGCCGACGATGAGGATGTCGACTTCCGAGGGAAGCGGATTGGTCGCGCCGGAGGGAGGATAGCGCTTGGCGGGGTCGAAAATTTCCGGGTCGCCGGGCTGGAATCCGTTGGCGTGAAATTGCATGGAGAATGGTTCCTCGCGTCCCAACGATCGCGCCGCGCGAATGTCGGCGGCGCCTGGAGGTGTCTTGGGCCGTGCCGGGATTGCGGAAGGGAAGTCTAGCGTTAACGTGGCTTAGGTGCCAGCGCGGGCATCGGAGACTGGGGAGATGAGTCCCGGTGGACGCGGGCTAGCAGAAGTAAATAGAGGCCCATTGCGGCGACCGTTCCCTCTAATGGCAGATATTGCCAATGCCATCCACCGACATGTAGCGACATAAAAAAGTCGCAAACGGCTGCGAGGACAAAAAGAACTCCGACTGTCAACAGCGTGCAAACGTGCCCGATAGAACTGGCCCGCGAACGTTTCCATCTTGTGAAGGCAATGAAACTCCCAACCGAATAGGCCATGCTGTCATAGAACGGGCGCGTAAATGAGTTTTGGTCCAAACAATAATTGCCGGAGAGACAGCCCCGCCCAAAATAATGCTCAAATCGAGATTGACCGACGCCTGCTTGAAAGGCTGAAGGCACTAGATGTGGAGTGAGTGTGGGAGTTGCGATCAGTGCATAGCCGAGAGCTAAGGTTGGCAGGACCCAAACCCACCACATTGATTGATCCGAAAGAGTCCGACCGAGGAGCCATCCGAGTAGTAGGCCGAGTGCGATGTATGCCGGGAAATATGGGGCGCCGTACACGATCCAGGCGTACGCACGATTAACATTGCCGCAACCGAACAGGCGCAAGAGATTAAGGCTCGAAGCCGCCAGAATGCCCACCGAGACCACGACTACCCATAGGACGATAATTTGATGCGCGACGAACATCAGCCCAAATCTCGTGCTCGAGCCGAATCTCATCACGCTTTTAGCACCATCGGTTGTTTCGGAGTGCTCGAGGAAGAAATGGACAAATCACAGCCGCCATTGTACTCGGTTGGACCTAATCTCTTTCATCAACTCCAGAGTAACGCGGTGACCCGACATTTGCGGGAAATGGCCGGTGAGGCGACTTATCGGGGACTTGCTCGACCGCGTCGATTCTCTCCGTAACGCGTGCGTTGACGAAAAAGAACCTCAAAGGTACGCTGTCGAGTAAACAGATTGGAAATTCCATTGAATCTTGGTTCGGGTCTGTGTAGGTAAGCCCCATGAGCAATGGAGTTGTAATCGTGCTGATGGTCGCCGGCGTTGCAACCGAACTCCATAGTATGTGGCTTGTCCGCAAGTTCGGTTCTCAGTTGACATTCCCGCTGCGTGTCACGCTCACCGCGAAAAAGTTCTCCGTACTTTTAATCCTACTGTCAGCAGGTTTCTCTCTAGTCGCAACCAAGTTCGAGAGGCCCCTAGAGACAATCTTCGTTGTGAGTGTAGTTGCATGGTTAGTGTCGACTATCTGTGTGCAAGTCGTGCTTTGGGTCGTGCCTCGAACGAAAGCTGGTAAGAACCAATCAGACACAGTCACGCACTGAAGTTTGAATTGTAGGTAAAGACACTCACCGTCTACTTAAACAACTCGATAACTCTATCGTGTGCGTTCTTTTCCTTATGCTTTGAGCAGGTGTTTACTCCAGATACATTTGGCTCACAATGGCAACATTTCGCCGCGAATTAGCGTGCGAGAAAGGAGAAGGCCATGCAGTGGCAGCGCCTGGTCGTGACGTTCACGTGCGCCGTTCTCGGCACAGGTTTTCAGATCGACAGCGTCCCCACGAAAATGACGCATGTGATTGCTCAGATGAGCGGGACGGATATCCCTGCTGATTCGTTTGCGGCGAAGCCCAAAGGCTACTGGCGAGCTTCAAATCAGTTCTGCAGAGTAGATGAAGGGCCGGATCCTGCAAACGGGGTTCACGGGATAATGATCATGAATGAACCAAACATTTGGCTCATCAATTTGGCGGACGGTACGGCGAAGCATTTCATCGATCCAGGGCCGACATTCAACTGTAAGTTGCCGATTTTTGCCACCGACACGGACTCGGCGAAGAGCAAGATCGGCGAATTGGAGTTCGGAAGAGAACTCGAGTTCTTCCACGCCAACGGCGCCGAGTCTGTCGCAGGGCCGCAATTGGAGTTCAAGGCGAGCTATTACGAACTGACAATAGGGGATTCCGTTCTTAAGCTAGTTGAGCGCGTCGAAATCCACGCGCCCATATTGATCGCGTTGATACATGGAGGAAAGGTGCTTCAGGTTCGCTATTTACTCTGGGACGATCAGGCGCGTTTAAGGCCGATCTCTTCGCAAAGCCGACCGGTGTCAGGATTGAGGAGGCAAAATAAAACGCCGGTTCCACAAGGGGAGCCGAGTGGAGTCGTTGCGAGGCGCGAGGGTATGATCGCGAACTTCGAAACTCATCGCAGACCTCTGCCAGTGCAACCGTGGTACGTTTTGAGAACCGTTATCTCGGTCATTGTCGGACGATGGAATCTCGGTTCCCTTTAAAAGAAGCTGATCTAGTGTCGGCGCACTGGACATACACAAAGCGCCATTGGTGGCGTTTTCTTTCGCGACATAAACGCGCAGCGGAAATCGCGCTGGCCTCGCTGGCAATTGTCACTCTGCATCCGGAAACCAGACGAGTTAGTGCATGGATTCTGTTGGCGGCTCTCGTGCCTGTCGTAGGCGTCATCCTGAGATATCGCTGGACTTGGCATCGAGAATTTCAGGACTACGGAGAACGAATCATTTCAGCAACTGTGGACGGAGAATCGATCAGGTTGCGCGGGCGACGCGACGTTGTACGAAGATGGAACGAAATTGCTTACGTCGACGAATCCAGGCGCGTTTTCTTGTTCGGCACCGTGAACGGCAGCGTTTTGTTCCTGCCAAGAGCGGCTTTGAGCCATGCTCAGCTCGCGGAGTTGCGTCTCCTAATCTTGACCAACGCAAAGGGCAAGACCAAGCTGGCGTCCGATTGACGGATGAGTCTTGCTCTGCGTCTCAAAGTCGCGGTTAACAAGGTAATCGGACGATCAGGCCGACGTGCCGGCCTTTCGGAGGTTACGTCAATGGCGATGGCCCGCGTTTTTTTGATTGCGCTGTTTGCAGTTGCCGCCGGCGTGTTTCCGACGGCGACTCGTTGCCAAACAACCGAGCAGAGTGCCGGGGCGTCTTCGCAGACGTGGACGGACCCGTCGCCGCACAAAGTCCAATTCATCACCGTGGACCCGAAAGAAGATGTTCGGTTGGAAGTTCTGGATTGGGGCGGAAGCGGCCGGCCGCTTGTGCTTCTCGCAGGCGGCGGCGATACGGCGCACGTCTTCGACGACTTTGCCCCAAAGCTCACGTCGTCGTACCACGTCTACGGCATAACGCGGCGCGGCTTCGGCGCTTCGAGTGCTCCAGCTCCGCACGACAACAACTACTCCGCGGATCGACTGGGCGATGACGTGATCGCGGTGCTTGACGGATTGAAACTGGACCGGCCGATACTCGCGGGCCACTCCATCGCGGGCGAAGAACTAAGCTCGATCGGATCACGCCACCCAGAGCGCGTTGCGGCACTGATCTATCTCGATGCGGGCTACGCCTACGCTTACTACAACAAAGAGGTGGGCGATTTTACGATCGATCTCGCCGAGGTGAGGGCGAGCCTCGCGGAGTTTCATGTGGGAATGAAGCCCGAGGATGAAAAACAGCGCATCAACAGCTTGCTCGAAGAGCTTCCGCGCTTCGAGCAGGATTTGGTGGATCTGCGCAGCGGTCTCGATGGTCCACAACTCGGCGGTCCAACGCCAACGCCAGCCGACCTAGCAAGCGTAGCCGCGTTCAGGTCGTGGGAAACGAGTAATTTGGGTTACGCGCTGCCAGAAGCGGAAATTCGACAAATCTTCGAGGTCACGCCTTCAGGAGGAATCGGCAAGCCGCGAGACCGGCAGGCTGCAAGCTTGGCGGTGATCGGCGGCGAACAAAAGTATGCAAGTTTCAATGTTCCGATGCTGGCGATTTACGCGGTTGGGCACCGCCTGGGCCCGTACACCGATAAAGACCCGGCTGCCCGCGACGCGGGGCTAGCTCGCGACGAAGCCAATGACGAAGCCATCGCGCGTGGATTCGCGAAAGCGTTTCCTTCCGCGCGGGTCGTGCAGCTTCACCGGACGTATCATTTGTTATTTATTACCGACGAAGCGGAAGTGCTGCGCGAAATGCGAGACTTCATGTCGAGCTTGCGTTGATGCCGGGCGCTCGGGAAATGCGGGAAGCAGGCGGTCAGGTTCGAAGGGACGTAGCTCCGAGGCGGATGCGCCACCTCTCCATTAGTGCGACAGCAAAAACCAGCAATGAGAAAAGGCCGGGGAATAGTGCTTGCATGACATCGGATTGATGTCTGTCGCGGATGAGCCACCAGCGGCCACGTAGATAGTTGAACTCCGATTTCCAATCGAAAATCAAGCAGTGATGAAGCATCTCTCGGGATGCCGATTTGAGCCGCTGGTAGTCGACTCTGCCGCCGGCGAGGCGCCGAGCCTTACGAAGCAGTTCACCAAGGCTTCTTCCGGGATGGCCGACGATCGCGCGGGATTCGTGGAAACCTTGAAATCCCGACGAAGCTGCGCGCTCGCCCCATTCCTTATCTCCGCTGCTCTTCAAATTCGGGTTGAACATGCCAATCCGATCGATCACGTCCCGAGTGGTGAACATGTTCGCGGTGGCTGCAAAGTGCCCGTCTTTCACGTATAGATCTTGGCGAAAATGAACGCTGGTCTCGTAGCGTTCAGCGATAGTCGGGCGCGGCCCCGAGTTCGAAACGATTTCGATCTTTCCACCGACATATCCACGATCGAGATTTTCATTCAAGGCTTCGACACCGATCTTTAGCCAGTCGCGGTCAGGAACGCAATCCACGTCTGTGAAGGCGAGAACGCGTCCTCGGGCATTCGCGATGCCCTTGTTGCGCGCCGCGTAAGAACCGGGGATCTCTTCCGTGAGGAACCTGACGGAAACGTCTGTGCCGAGGGTTCGGCTCGGACACTCATTTCGGTCGTTGAAAACGATGAGCGTCTCGAAATTGTTGGCGGGATAACTTTGTCTCTCCATGGCGCCAAGGAGTCGCGGCAGATGGTCGAGGTCTTGGTAAACCGGAACAATGACAGATACAAATGGGGCACAAGCGGACGTGGGCTCTTTCTCGACTCGTGGGCAGTCGCTGTTGGGGGATTCCTTCCAAGCTTGGCGTTTGCTCATGGGTTTGATCGAGTCGATGAGAGCGTCCGTCAAGACACCCAACGGCATTGCAGTCTGAACTGGCAACCGCACTGCCAGTCTTGGGCCGGTGGTTCTTTTGTAAGTGATTGCAGATTAGTGGGTTAGGTCCGACGCGGTGGCCGGGCCCGATCGATCCAGTGGCAAGAATCTACGCTCGAAGGGAAGGGCGCTTCCCACGCCTGATTGCGTACAGCTGCCTTCCAGCTGGCTTCGGACGATCTTCCGGGGATTTCAAGGGAGATAGCGCCGTGCTAGCAGCGCCTCGGCGCGCAAGGCTTCGGCGCGATCGGTTTGTTTCAAGCGGTCCATCTCGTCGGCTGCTCGCTCGCGGTCGTCGATCTCCGCCAGCAAGATATCGCGTACATCGGAACTGCTCATCCGAAGCCGCTCAACTTCGGCTGAGCCTTCGTGGAAACGATGGTGGACGGGCGCTGTTCTTGCCGCCTCGGCAGGCGGCGCTTCGGCATTGTCGAGTGCGGCGACAAGCGCGCGGAGGACCTTGGCCTCGATGGTGCGTCCGTTCTTCATCGCGGCGCGGAGATCGGCCCGCAACCGCTCTTTCATATCTTTACCGGCATCGTCTGGCATGTCCCGCTCGTTTTTGTTGAAGGCTGTAGGAGCTTTCCGAAGCTAACATCCAAGCGGCGGGGCGGCCAAGTTTTTGGGGCGGGGAGCACCCGGAGAGAATGTGCGGTTTGCCGACA
>Ga0187783_10001036_pt1 | contig 20506 bp, 16 predicted proteins | sample 1015_SJ02_MP02_2_FD_132471 | JGI IMG/M metagenome (GOLD analysis project Ga0187783, IMG submission 132471) | Tropical peat soil microbial communities from peatlands in Department of Meta, Colombia - 1015_SJ02_MP02_20_MG | ecosystem: Environmental > Terrestrial > Soil > Wetlands > Peat | place...
ATGTCGTCGGCGCGCAGCAGCAACTCGATCTTCTTAGCCTTCTCCACCTGCACGGGGTCAACCTCAGCCACCGATCGATGATCGCGCAGCGCCTCGAGCGCGACCTCCTTGACGCCGCCGCCTCCCTCTCGGGCCGCCGCCGCCGCAGCCCGCGCCGCGGCGAGCAGTCCGGGCTCGCTGAGATCGGCGGTGTGGGCGAAGCCGGTCGTGTCGCCGACCACGACGCGTATGCCGGCGCCCCGGTCTCGACCCGAGCTCAGCTCCTCGACGCGGCGCTGATCCAGCGCGGCGGATGACGTCGCACGATCCTCCGCGAAGACCTCGGCGAAGTCCCCGCCGCGCGCAAGGGCGAGGCCGATAGTGCGCTGGAGGACCTCACCTTCGACCAGCGGCGCGTCCATGGCGTTCAGGCTATCGGTCGGCCCGTTCGCGTCCTGCCGGCCAAGTCGCCGTCGGTAGGCTGGGACCGTGATTCTCCCCTCGATCGAAACTCCCGCCGACCTTCAGCCCCTCTCCTACAGCGAACTCAACAAGCTAAGCCAAGAGATTCGCGACTTCATCATCTCCAACGTGACCAAGACCGGCGGGCACCTGGGCAGCAACCTCGGGGTCGTCGAGCTGACGCTGGCCCTGCACCGGGTCTTCGAGTCGCCCAAGGACATCCTGCTCTGGGACACCGGTCACCAGGCCTACGTCCACAAGCTGATCACCGGTCGGCGATACGGCTTCGCCAAGCTCCGTCAACGAGGGGGACTCTCGGGCTACCCCAGCCGTGCAGAGAGCCAGCACGACTGGATCGAGTCGAGCCACGCCTCCACGGCGCTCTCGTACGCCCACGGCCTCTCCATCGCGCTCGAGCAGCGAAAGGAACTTGTGGGCCACGGCGGCAAGCGTCACGTCGTGGCCGTCGTGGGCGACGGGTCGCTGACCGGTGGGATGGCCTACGAGGCCCTGAACAACCTCGGCCACTCCAACCAGCGCGTGATGATCGTGCTCAACGACAACGGCCGCAGCTACGCGCCCACCATCTCGAAGCTCTCCGAGTCGCTGACGTCGCTGCGACTGAACCGCACGTACCTCTCGATGCGCGAAGGCGTGCGGCGCGTGCTGCCGCGCGTGCCCCGCGTCGGCCAGGCGGCCTACGTGGGTCTGCACGGGGTGACCTCGGTGGCTCGCGAAATCGTGACGCCCCATACGTTCTTCGAGAACCTCGGCGTGCGCTACGTGGGACCGATCGATGGGCACAACATCGAAGCGATGGAGAGCGCCTTCAAGAGCGCCGCCGAGTGGGATGGACCCATCGTCGTGCACGTCCTCACCCAGAAGGGCCGGGGCTACGGCCCGGCGGTGAGCGACGATCTGAAGATGCACGACTACAAGCTCCCGCCCGCGCTCAACGCGGCCGAGGTGAACGCCGTCTCCTTCGCCCAAGCGTTCTCCGACGCCCTGGTGGACATGGCCGCCGCCGACGAGCGCATCGTGGCCCTGACGGCGGCCATGGCCGGACCGACGGGGCTGCTGAAGTTCCAAGCCCGCTTCCCCGATCGCTTCTTCGACGTCGGCATCGCCGAGCAGCACGCGGTGACGACGGCCGCGGGCATGGCCATGGGCGGGCTGAAACCCGTCGTGTGCGTCTACGCCACGTTCTTCTCGCGAGCCTTCGACCAGGCTCACCTCGACGTCGGGCTCTTGAACCTGCCGGTCGTCTTCGTCTTCGACCGAGCGGGCATCACCGGCGACGACGGGCCGAGCCATCACGGCCTGCTGGACATGGCGCTCTGCCTCGCCATTCCCGAGATGACCATCTTCGCCCCCTCGAGCGCCGAGGAAGTCCCGGTCATGCTCGCCACCGCGCTGGCGATGTCGACCCCGACGGCCATCCGCTACCCCAAGACCCTGCCGAAGCCCTTCGATGGCCGCGTGGGCGAAGGGCTGAACGCCCGCGAGGTCACGCGAGGCGACGGCTCACTGTGCGTGCTGGCGGTGGGCAAGATGGCCCCGGCCGCCTACCGAGCCCTCGAGCTGCTCGGCCCCGACGCCCAGCACGTGACCCTCTACGACGTGCGGGTGCTGCCACCGGACCCGCGCATGATCGACGATGCCGTCGCCCACGAGCGGGTCATCACCGTCGAGGACGGCACGCGCCACGGCGGGGCCGGCACGCTGATGGTGTCGGCGGTGCGTTCACGCGCCCAAGAGCTCGAGCGACCCTTTCCCACGACGCGAATCCTCGGTGCACCGCGCGCCTACCTCGAGCAGCACCACCCCGACGACCTACTGGCCGAGCTCGGACTCGACGCCGAGGGGTTGGCGGGCGCCTTCGCGCGCCTGCTAGCGAACCAGCCGGAGTTCCCGCGGGCGGTGCCCAGAACCCCGCGCCCCAACTACTTCTAAGTCGTCGTTACACTGCCTGCGTGCCCTTCGAGATCGAAAAGACCGACGACGAGTGGCGAACGGAGCTCTCGCCCGACCGCTACGCGGTGCTGCGCCGAGCCGCGACCGAGGCGCCGTTCTCCGGTTCGCTGCTGCACGTCAGCGACGAGGGCGTCTTCAGCTGCGCGGGTTGCGGGCAGGTGCTCTTTCGCACGGACCAGAAGTTCGATTCGGGCTGCGGCTGGCCGAGCTTCGACGCGTGCGAGCCGGGCACCATCATCGAGCGCGCCGACCGATCGCTGTTCCGTGAGCGCACCGAGATCCTCTGCTCGCGGTGCGGCGGCCATCTGGGCCACGTGTTCGCTGACGGCCCGACTGCCACGGGCCTGCGCTACTGCGTCAACTCCCTCGCCATCGACTTCGACAAGACCGATGACGGGCCGTAATTAGACGTCGAGGAAGCGGCGGATGGCGATGGCCGAGCCGACCGAGCCGATCACCACGCCCACGATGAGCACCACCAGGTTGGTGCCGAGCAGCTTGGACGTGTTGAGAGCGAACTCGTTGTGCAGCGGGTACCAGGTGTGCAGGGCAGTCACCCCGACGATAGCGACGACCGAGCCCAGCAGACCCTGGATGAAGCCCTCACTGATGTAGGGGATGCGGATGAACCAGTTGGTCGCCCCGACCAGCTTCATCACCGACACTTCGCGCCGCCGGGCGAAGATCGCCATGCGGATCGTGTTGAGGATCAAGACCGTGGCCGAGAGCAACAGCACCGCGGCCAGGATGAGAAAGACGATCTGGAGGATTCGGATCACGTGATTCATCTCGCGGATCTGCTGGTCGGGCGCGGTGACCGTGTACACGCCTGGCTGCTTGGCGAAGATCGTGTAAACCGAGAAGGCGTCCGAGGGGACGGTCGGCACGCACTGGAACGACGAGGGCATCGCCGAGACCGTCAGGACCTCCCACTCCGAGGGCGGCAGGTCGGACTTGGCCTGCTGGTAGTCCTGGGACTGGCTGTAGTAGACGCAGTTCTTCACGAGGGGCAGGTCGGCCAGCTGGGTCTTCACGCCGTTGATCTCGCTCGAGGACGCGGCCGGCTCCATCCACACCGTCACGCGGGTACCCTGCTGCCAGGCGACGGTGGCCTGGGCGGCGCTCTGCTTGAGCAGCAGCGCCGAGCCCACGAGCGACAGCGAAACCGCAACCGTGAGCACGGCCGCGATCGTCATCATCCGGTTTCGCCACAGGTTGCTCAACGTCTCCTTCAGGGCGTAGCGCAAATAGACGCGCATCAGATCGCGATCCCCTCGTCGATGCCGTAGACCCCGCGGACCTGGTCGCGGATCATCTCCCCCCGATCCAGCTCGATGACGCGCCGGCGCATCCGGTCGACCAGCGCCTTGTCGTGCGTGGCCATCACGACCGTGGTGCCCGTGCGGTTGATCCGCTCGAGGAGGGCCATGATCGACTCGGAGTTCGCCGGGTCGAGGTTGCCTGTCGGCTCGTCGGCCAGCAGGATCAAGGGGCGATTCACGAACGCGCGTGCGATGGCGACGCGCTGCTGCTCGCCGCCGGCCAGCTCGTGGGGCAGGCTCTTGAACTTGTCCGAGAGGCCCACCAGCTCGAGGATCTGGGGCACCTGGGACTCGACCGTGGAGCGGGGCCGGCCGATGACCTCAAGCGCGAAGGCCACGTTCTCGAAGACGGTCTTGTTGGGCAGCAGGCGAAAGTCTTGGAAGACGCAGCCGATGTTGCGCCGCAGGTAGGGCACGCGCCACTTCGGCAGAGCGCCGATGTCACGCCCCGCTTCGAGGATTCGACCCTGGTCGGGGTGTTCCTCGCGCAGCAGCAGTCGCAGAAAGGTGGTCTTGCCCGAGCCCGAGGCGCCGACGAGGAAGACGAACTCGCCCTTGTCGATGTCCACCGTGATGTCCTTCAGGGCCGGCGAGCCGTTCCGGTAGGTCTTGGATACATTCTCGAATCGGATCACGGCAACACCCCCTTGGGTTCGGCAGTTCGGTAGCGGTGCGACGCGCGTAGCGGCACGATCATTCTACTTTGGCGCACGCGCGTGCCCGGAACGGAAACGTCAGTCATTTGTTGTGGATCGCAATTCTTATGAGGCGGCGCGCAGTCGCCGCAACTCCGCCTCCATGAAGCCGTCGAGGTCCCCGTCGAGCACGGCTTCCACGTTGCCCGTCTCGTAGTCGCTGCGGTGATCCTTCACCAACTGGTAGGGCGCCTGGACGTAGCTGCGGATCTGCGAACCCCACGCGTTGTCACCGCGGCTCCCGCTCAGCGCGTCCATCGCGGCCTGGCGCTCGGCCCGAGCGCGCTCGGCCAGCTTGGCTTCGAGGATCTGCATGGCGCGCGCGCGATTCTGGTGCTGGGAGCGTTCGTTCTGGCAGCTCACGACAATGCCGGTCGGCACGTGCGTGATGCGAATGGCTGAATCGGTTTTGTTGACGTGCTGGCCGCCAGCGCCCGAGGAGCGATAGGTGTCCACCCGCAGATCCTTGTCGTCGATGACGACTTCGGCCGCGTCGTCGGCGAGCAGCGGAGTCACGTCGAGACTCGCGAAGCTCGTCTGGCGCCGCGCCTGGGAGTCGAAGGGGCTCATACGAACGAGCCGGTGCACGCCGCGCTCGGCCGAGAGCCAGCCGTAGGCGAAACGGCCCTTCACGATGAAGGTCGCCGAAAGAAGCCCGGCCTCTTGGCCCTCAGTAGCCTCGTCGACCTCGACGGCGAAGCCGCGGCGTTCCGCCCAGCGCGAGTACATACGCAGCAGCATCTCAGTCCAATCTTGGGCGTCCGTACCCCCGGCGCCGGCGTGCAGCTCGACGATCGCGTCGTTCTCGTCGTACGGACCGCTCAAGAGGCTCTGGGTCTCGAGCGCGGCGATCGCCTGATCGAGGTTCTCGACCGCCGACTGGAGCTCGTCAAACGTGGACCGGTCGACCTCGTCTCGATCCAGCGACTCCCCGGCGAACTCGGCCAGCACCGCCGCGTCGTCCAGCGCCCGACGAAGCTCATCGAAGGAGTGCAGGTCGTTGGTCAGCCGGCCAAGCTCGGTCGTCACTTCGCGCGCGTGGTCCTGGTCGTCCCAGAGGTTGGGGTCGGCCGCGAGCTCGCTCAGCAGCGCGTGGCGCGTGCGGTTGGCGTCGACTTTTAGGTAGTCGCGCGCCGCCTCCCATCTGTTCTCGAGCTCTTCGATCGTGGCCAGCGCGCCGCGCAGGGCGTTTTCCGCTTTAGGATCGGCCATGGCACTGCTTGAACTTGCGTTTCGAGCCGCACCAACACGGGTCGTTGCGACCGAGCTTGGCGTGCTGGGTCGCGGGGCGCTTGGGCGCCGCCACTCGTGCCGGTAGTTCAGCCGCGCCCGGGGCTACGACGTTGGCGTTGGTGAGAGCCCCCTCGAGCCCCTCGTCCTCGTCCGCCGTCTCGACCGGTTCGACTGGTGTTGCCTCGACGTGCGTGATGTAGCGCACGTAGTCGACGTCCACCGAATCGAGCAGCCGCTCGAACATCAAGTACCCCTCCTTCTGCCACGCCGTCAGTGGGTCCTGCTGAGCGACCTGGCGCAGGTAGATGCCGTCGCGTAGGTAGTCCATCTCGGTCAGGTGGTCGCGCCAGCGCTGATCCAGTATCTGGAGCATGACGTCGCGCTCGATGTCCTTGGCGGTGTCGAGGCCCCCCGGGAACTCCTCGCACTTCTTCTCGTACTGGCCCACGGCTTCGTCGACGACGAGTGCCACCACGTCGTCGACGTCGTCGTAGACGCCGAGCGTCTCTCGGCTCTGCTGCGTGGGGTAGTACCCCTGGAGATCGAGGGCCAGGGCGTTCAGATCCCACTCCTCGGAGAACGAACTCCCGAGATGCTGCTCGACTACGTCGGTCAGTCGCTCCTCGATCAGCTCGATGGTGGCGTCGTGAATGTCCTCGCCGTCGATCACCTGCTGGCGACGCTTGTAGATGACCTTGCGCTGCTCGTTCATCACCTCGTCGTACTTCAAGACGTCCTTGCGGATCTCCGAGTTGCGCGCCTCGACGGTATTCTGGGCGCGCTCGATGGCCCGCGACACCATCTTCGCCTCGATGGCCTCGTCCTCGGGCATCGCGCGATCCATGACCCACGACACAGCGCCGGTCGCAAAGACCCGCAGCAGGTCGTCCTCCAGCGAGAGGTAGAACCGGCTCTCGCCGGGATCGCCCTGGCGGCCCGAGCGGCCGCGCAGCTGGTTGTCGATGCGCCGCGACTCGTGCCGCTCGGTGCCCAGCACGTAGAGCCCGCCGACGGCGCGGACCTCGTCGCCCTCGGCCTCGGTAACGGGTTGCCACTTGACCAGCGCAGCCTCGTACGCGGCGTCGTACGCCTCGGTGCCGGGCGTCAGGCCCTGACCCAGGGCGTCGCGTCGGGCCAAACCCTCGTAGTTGCCGCCGAGTATGACGTCGACGCCTCGGCCCGCCATGTTGGTCGCCACGGTCACCGCGCTCCGGCGCCCGGCCTGGGCGACGATCTCGGCCTCGCGGAAGTGCTGCTTGGCGTTCAGCACCTCGTGGGCGACGCCGGCCTTGGAGAGTTCGCGCGAGAGGAGCTCGGACTTCTCGACTGACGCGGTGCCGAGCAGCACGGGCTGGCCCGCGTCGCGGCGCCCGCGCACGTCCTCAACGATGGCGGCAAACTTCGCGGCCTCGGTCTTGTAGATGAAGTCTGGGTAGTCCTCGCGGATCACGGGCTCGTTCGTCGGGATCGGCACGACCGACAGTTTGTAGGTGTTGCCGAACTCGGCCGCCTCGGTCTCGGCGGTGCCGGTCATGCCGGCCAGCTTCTCGTAGAGGCGGAAATAGTTCTGAAGGGTCACGGTCGCCCACGTGTGGTTCTCCTCCTGGATGCGCACTCGTTCCTTGGCCTCGACGGCCTGGTGGAGGCCGTCGCTCCAGCGCCGCCCTTCGAGGGTCCGCCCGGTGAACTCGTCGACGATCTTCACCTCGCCGGCGTCGACCAAGTAGTCCTTGTCGCGGTGGAAGAGCTCCTTGGCGCGCAGGGCCTGGCCGAGCTGGTGGACGTAGTTGGTGGCGACGGCGTCGTAGAGGTTGGTGACGCCGAGCTGACGCTCGACCTTCTCGATGCCCGCCTCAGTGGGCATAACCGTCTTTTTCTCCTCGTCGACCTCGTAATCGACGTCGCGCAGGAGCGTGCGCGCGATCGAAGCGAACTGATAGTAGAGCTTGGTGACGTCGGCCGCGGGACCCGAAATGATGAGCGGCGTGCGGGCCTCGTCGATCAGGATCGAGTCGACCTCGTCGACGATGGCGTAGTGGAAGCCTCGCTGGACCATGTGCTCCTTGCGCCGAGCCATGTTGTCGCGCAGGTAATCGAAGCCGAACTCGGTGTTGGTGCCGTAAGTCACGTCACAGGCGTAGGCGAGGCGTTTGTCCTCAAAATCTTGCAAGTCCGGTCCCACGCGACCGACGGTAAGCCCCATGAATCGGTACACCTGGCCCATCCAGGCGGCGTCGCGAGTGGCGAGGTAGTCGTTCACCGTGACCACGTGCACACCCTGCCCCGAGAGCGCGTTGAGGTAGACCGGCAGCGTCGAGACGAGTGTCTTGCCCTCGCCCGTCTTCATTTCGGCGATCCAACCGAAGTGCAGCGCCATCGCGCCCATCAGCTGCACGTCGTAGGGACGCTGGTGCAGGACCCGTGTCGCGGCCTCGCGCACCACGGCGAAGGCCTCGATGAGCAAGTCGTCGAGATCCTCGCCCTCGGCCAGGCGCTCCTTGAACACGTCGGTCTTGCCCTGCAGCTCGGCGTCGGTGAGCGCCGCCATCTCCCCGCCGAGATCGTTGATGGGGCCGACGAGCTCAGCCAGCTGGCGCACGCGCTTACCCTCGCCGGCCTTCAAAATTCTCTGAAATACGCTCATGTCGTGCCTTACCCTACCGGTCGTGCGAGGTGATTCGTAGGGCTGCGAGTGCTGACCTGGTCTTTGACCCCACACTGGCCTGCGGCGGTGTCCGTGCGATCGCAAGCAGCTGGCGCTCTCTCGCGACGGCTTCGCACTCTTCACCGGCTCCCTGGGTGGCCACGTTGGCCGCTTCGGGGCAGGACTTACTTCTAAATCGCGCCATGCTCAACGTCGTTGAGACGCCTTACGTGGGTCGTTTCGCCCGCGACTGGCCTCGACTTTCAACCACAGACCACTCGCAGCCCGGGGATTATTCTAGGCGACTCATTTGGGGATCTTGGGCGGGGCGATCAAGACAAGGGCCAGTCGGACGCTGAGCACCAGGCACGCCACGGGGACCAGCGCGCGACGCCAGCCGCGGGCCGTCTGCAGTTCGAAGCGCAGAGCGCTGCGGTGGTGGGCTATGAGCATCGTGCGTGAGGCGCGGGCGCGCGATACGCCCTCCAAGTGAGTGACGACGGCGGCGTTCGTCGCGGCGACGCGAAAGCCGCGCTCGCGAAGGACCCAGCAGAACGCCATGTCCTCGGCGAACATGAAGTAGCGCTCGTCAAAGCCGCCGACGGACTCGAAGGCCCGGCGTCGAACGAGAAAACACGCGCCGGAAACCCAGTCCACGGAACCATCGTCACGCGAGGACCGGTACCTCTTGGTCGCGGGATTGTTGGGCCACCACGGCGCCAGCAGCGCGTGCGCACCGGCTAGCCACACGTTGGGAAAGACGCGCTGGGAGGGATAGACCGTACCATCGGGGCGCAGGATGGACGGGCCGACCAGCGCGACGTCGGGGTGGCGCTCGAGGTAGTCCACGAGGGCTCTCACGGCGCCGGGGTGCACCACGACGTCGGGATTGGAGACCAGGACGTACGTCGTCGGGCGCGCGGCAGCGACGCCGCGGTTCACGCCGCGCCCGTAGCCGAGGTTTACACCCGGTGACACGATGTCGACTCCGCGAGCCACGAGCTCGGCGGGGACCGAGCCGACCTCGCCGTTCTCCACGACGACGACCGAGGTCACGCCGTTTTCGAGTAGCGAGTCGACGCACTCGACCAGCACCTGGTCCGCGTGGTAGTCCACGACGACCGCGGCCACTTCGTCGGTCACGTCGTTCACCGGTGCGTCTCTCGTTGGCCCCGGTCGTACACCAGCCGCGACAGCGCCTCGCGCCACGGTGGCAGCGCGCCCCACTGCGCCGTGAACTTCTCAGTGTTGAGGTCGCTGCGCGCCGGCCGCAGGGCGACCTGGAGCGGCAGCAACTCGCTCGTGCTGATCGGCGTAGCGAACTCCTCGCCGCGCCCGAGCAGGCTTCCCACGTAGGCCGCCAGTTGGTACCAGGTGGTCGCACCGCGATTGGCCACGTGCCACGTCCCCCCGGGGTGCTCGCGAGCCATCGTGACGAGCGCCCGCGCCAGGTCGCTCGCCACCGTGACCGTGCCCATCTGATCGTCCACGAACCGGACCTGCGCCCCGGAGATCGCGCGGTCGGCGATCGCGTGCACCACGCTCTTGCCGCGCACGCCCATCACCCACGAGGTCCGCACAATCGTGTCCGCGGGCGCGCACCGCAACTCGCCCTCGCGCTTCGAGGCGCCGTAGACGCTTAGGGGGTTCGGTTCGTCGTACTCGACGTAGGCGGCACCCTTGCGACCGTCGAAGACGTAGTCCGTCGATACCGCGATGAAGTGCGCCCCAACGTCGTTGGCCGCGCGCGACATGATCGCCGTACCTTGTTCGTTCACGTCGAAGCAGTTCTCGGCGTCGTGCTCGGCGCGGTCCACCGCGGTGTAGGCCGCGAGGTGCACCACAACGTCCGGTCGCACGGCGCCGACCGACCGCGACGCCGCGTCGCGATCGGTGACGTCCAGGTCGCGGTGACCGAGAGCCACGACGTCGAACTCACGCTCTTTTACCGGCGCACCGTCGGGCTGAAACGTCACATCGCCGCCCGGTGGCATCGCGCCGCTCAGCACGTCCTGCAGATCCAGCCCCACCTGTCCGCGGGCCCCGGTGATGAGGATCCGCTGGGGGCGTTTCATACGGCGTCGCTCTCGCGGCGTCGAAGATGTACCACGTCGCCCACCTCGATGGCCCTGGCCTCGCCCGCCACGTCGAGGATTAGTCGACCGGTGTCGTCCACGTCGACGGCGCGTCCGACGACCGCGCCATCGATCAGCTCGACGTGCACCGTCTGACCGAGTGTCGCGAGAGCCCCCGCGTACTCCTGGCGCAACACAGCACAACCCGCGGGCGTGTCGAGACGTTCTCGGCGTGGTTCGAGCTCTTCGAGCACGATGTCGAGCAGCGCTCGCGGCGCGATAGTCAGGCCCGTCTCAGCACGCACCGAGGTTGCATCGCCTTCGGGCCCCTCGTGAGTCAGGTTCACCCCGAGGCCGACGACGACCGCGAGGTCGGCACCGTCGGCCACCACTTCGGCGAGCACGCCGGCGAGCTTCCTCTCGCCGACCATCAGGTCATTTGGCCATTTGAGCTGGGCTCGCAGTCCGCTGAGACGCTCAAGGGCCGTGCGTGTCGCGAGCGCGACGCAGGCGACCGCGAGGTGCACCTGGCCCTCGCCGCGACCGGTGCGCAGCAGGATCGAGCAGAGCAGCGACGCTCGGGGCGGCGAGAACCACTCGCGAGCCAGACGACCGCGGCCCGCGCGTTGATAGTCCGCCAGCGCGACGAGACCTTCGGACTCGTCGCCGGCGACGTCCTTGACGTAGGTGTTGGTCGAGTCGATTTCACCAAAATGCCGTACGCGCCAGACGATCGAACTCACGGTCAAACACTAGGGTTTACCAGGCGAGTGCTAGAAAATGTCAGGTTCGCAACGGAGGTTGGAGTGCTCGAGAAGGTCCTCATCGCCAATCGTGGCGAGATCGCCGTTCGGGTGATCAGGACCTGCCGCGAGCTGGGCGTGGCCACGGTGGCCGTCTACTCCGAACTCGACCGAAACGCCTTGCACGTGCGACTGGCCGACGAGGCCTACGCGCTCGGTGGCCAGTCGGCCGTCGAGAGTTACCTCAATACCGAGTCCATCGTGGACGTGCTCGAACGATCGGGCGCCGACGCGCTGCATCCGGGGTACGGCTTCTTCTCCGAGAACGCGGACTTCGCTCGGACGATCGCCGAGCGCGGCGTCACGTTCATCGGTCCCCCACCCGAGGCGATCGAGACCATGGGCGACAAGATCTCTTCCCGACGGGCGGCCAGCGCCGTCGGGGTGGCGGGCGTCCCGGGACGCAGCGAAACCCTGCGCAACGCGGACGAAGTGGTCGACTTCGGTGAGGAGTTCGGCTGGCCCGTCGCCATCAAGGCCGCCTATGGCGGCGGCGGGCGCGGCATGAAGGTGGTGGCGGCGCCCAGCGAGGCCGCGGCCGCGTTCGAGAGCGCGCAGCGCGAGTCGCTCAGCTACTTCGGGCGAAAGGAGTGCTACCTAGAGCGCTACCTCGCCCGGTCGCGCCACATCGAAATGCAGGTCCTCGCTGACTCCCACGGCCACGCGCTGTGGCTCGGCGAACGCGACTGCTCGGTCCAACGACGGCATCAGAAGCTCATCGAGGAGACGCCGGCGTCCAACTTCCCGAGCGACGTACGCGAGGCCATGGGCGCGGCGGCCGTCAGGGTCGCCCGAGCCTGCGGCTACGTCAACGCCGGCACCGTCGAGTTCCTCTACCAGGACGGCGAATTCTTCTTTCTCGAGATGAACACGCGCCTGCAGGTCGAACATCCGGTCACCGAGCTGGTGTCCGGGCTCGACCTGGTCGAATGGCAGCTTCGCGTCGCCGCGGGCGAGGAGCTCGGCTTCTCCCAGGACAGCGTCCAACGTCGCGGCCACGCCATCGAAGTGCGCATCAACGCCGAGGATCCGACCCTCGGGCGCTTCGCGCCGTCGCCGGGCACGATCACCAGGTTCGACCCGCCGGCCGGGCCCGGCGTCCGCCTTGACGCGGGCTACAGCGCGGGTGACACGATCTCGCAGTTCTACGACAACCTGATCGCCAAGCTGATCGTGTGGGCCCCGGACCGCGAACGCGCTCGGCGTCGCATGCTTCGCGCCATCGAGGAGACGGCCATCGAGGGCGTCGCCACCACGCTGCCGGCCGACGTGCTCATCCTCTCGAGCGAGCAGTTCGTCAACGGCACCCACTCCACCAACTGGGTCGAGACCGAGCTCGACTTCTCGGCGCTGCCCGCCACCGCGCCAGCGCCCGTCTCGATCGGTGAGGGCCGGGTGCGCAAGGACGTCACCGCCGAGGTCAACGGCCGGCGGGTCACCGTCGCACTCTGGGTGCCTGACGCCGAGGACGAGCTGCCCGCGCGGCCCCACAGCACGGCTCTCAAGCCCCGCCGCCAGCACCACGCCGGCGTGTTGGGCAGTGGCTCGGGCAAGGTCACCGTGCCCATGCAGGGCACCATCGTCAAGGTCAACGTCGAGGTGGGCCAGGCCGTCGAGGCCGGCGACACCGTGGTGATCCTCGAAGCCATGAAGATGGAGAACACGGTCAACGCCGAGAAGTCGGGTGTCGTAAAATCGATCAACGTCAAAACCGGCGACTCGGTGAGTGCGGGCGACGTCGTGGTGGAGATCGAGTGACGCCCGAAGAGAAGGCGGCCGCGGCCATCGAGAAGGCTCGTGGCGACCTCGTCGCCCTGAGCCACTTCATTCACGCCCACCCCGAGCTCGGCTACGAGGAGTTCGAGTCGTCGGCGGCGGTCGCCGCCCTAGCCGAGCGGTACGGCTTCACCGTCGAGCGCGAGGCCGCCGGACTAGCAACCGCCTTTCGTGCGACGATCGGATCGGGCGACCTGCACGTCGTCTTTTGCGCCGAGTTCGACGCGCTGCCTGACGTCGGACACGCCTGCGGGCACAACCTCATCGCGGCCACCTCGTTGGGGGCGGCCATCGGCCTCGCCGCGGTCGCCAACGAGGTTGGCGTGCGCGTCACGGTGCTCGGCACGCCCTCCGAGGAGGGCGGCGGCGGCAAGATCGATCTCTTGAACGCGGGCTACTTCGACGACGAGCACGTGGCGCTCATGGTTCACCCGACCCCGATCGATCGACTCGCGCCGACCTGCCTCGCCGTTGACCACTTCGACGTCACCTTCTCGGGCAAGGCGGCGCACGCGTCGGCGGCGCCCTGGGAGGGGCTGAACGCCCTGGATGCGCTGACCGTCGCCCAGGTCGCGCTCGCGCTACTGCGCCAGCAGCTTCGTCCCGACGACCAGGTTCACGGCATCGTCACCGAAGGTGGCTCGGCGGCCAACATCATCGTGAGCCGAGCCGCGGGGCGCTTCATGGCGCGCTCCTCCACGCTGGCCACCTTGGCCGAGCTGCGCGAGCGCGTCAACGCCTGCTTTGAAGCCGGCGCGCTCGCCACCGGCACCTCGCTCGTCATCGAAGAGCTCGGCCACCCCTTCGCGCACCTGGTGTCGGACCCCGAGGTCCTCGCCCACTACCGTCGCGCCGCCGAGGCGCTCGGGCACGACTTTCGCCTCGATGACGAAGGTGTTCCGCCTCCGACGCTCTCAACGGACATGGCCAACGTCTCGCTGGCCGTCCCGTCGATCCACCCGTTGTGGATGATCCCGACCGGCGGCGCCGTGAATCACCAACCAGAATTCGCCGCGGCCTGCGTCACGCCCGAGGCCGACCAGGCGATCGTCGACGGAGCGATCGCCCTGGCGCGCACCGCGATCAGCGTGGGCCTGGACGGTGCACTGCGCCAGCGGCTGCTGAGCCGGTCGTGACCTTCGGGTCCCCCCTCTACGGCGTCTGGTAGACGCCGAACTCCGCGCGCAGCACGTCGGCGACCTCACCGAGGGTGGCCGAGCGCGCCAGCGCCACCTTCATCGGGTAGAGGAGATTGGCCGAGCCCCGTGCGGCGGTCGCTACGTCCTCGAGGGCGAGGCGGACGGCCTCGCCGTCGCGCGTCGTCTTCAGGTGACGGACCCGATCCACCTGGGCGCGTTGCTGTCGCTCGTCGATGGGAAAGACGTCGGACCTGGCCGCGTCATCCTCGACAAAGCGGTTCACACCGACCACGACCCTCTCGTCGCGCTCGACGCTGCGCGCGAAGGCGTAGGCGGCGGCGTCGATCTCGTCTTGCAGGTAGTGCGCCTCGATCGCGGCGACCGAGCCGCCCATCGCGTCGATGGTCTCCAAGTAGGCGCGGGCTCGCTCTTCGACCTCGTCAGTCAGGCTCTCGAGGAAGTAGGAGCCCGCCAGCGGGTCGACCGTGTCGGCGATTCCCGACTCGTAGCCAAGGATCTGCTGAGTGCGCAGCGCCAGCTTGGCCGCGCGCTCAGTCGGAAGGCCCAGGGCCTCGTCGAAGCCGTTGGTGTGCAGGCTCTGCGTGCCCCCGAGGGCGGCCGCCAGGGCCTGGACCGTGACTCGCACGACGTTGTTTTCGGGCTGCTGGGCGGTCAGCGTGGACCCGCCGGTCTGGGTGTGAAAGCGCAGCATGGTGGATCGGGGATCGCGCGCGCCGAACCGGTCGCGCATGATCGACGCCCACAGTCGCCGGGCCGCACGATACTTAGCCACCTCCTCGAAGAGGTTGTTGTGCGCGTTGAAGAAGAAGCTCAGCCGCGGTGCGACATCGTCCAACGCGAGACCCGCCGCCAACGCGGCCTCGACGTAGGCGACGCCATTGGCCAGCGTAAACGCGACCTCCTGAACGGCCGTCGAGCCGGCTTCGCGGATGTGGTAGCCCGAGATCGATATCGTGTTCCAGCTCGGCAACTCCTTGGCGCAGTAGGCGAAGGTGTCGACGATCAGCCGCATCGAGGGGCGCGGCGGGTAGATGTAGGTGCCGCGCGCGACGTACTCCTTCAGAATGTCGTTCTGGATGGTCCCGCGTAGCTGCTCGCCCGCGACGCCGTGCTCCTCGCCGACCAGCTGGTAGAGCAGCAGCAAGGTGGCGGCCGTCGCGTTGATCGTCATCGAGGTCGTCACGTCGGCCAGCGGCAGGTCCGCGAGCAGGCGGCGCATGTCCTCGAGCGAGGAGATCGCCACGCCCACCTTGCCGACCTCGCCCTCGGCGCGCACGTGGTCCGCGTCGTAGCCCATCTGGGTGGGCAGGTCGAAGGCGCAGGACAGCCCGGTCTGGCCGGCCGCCAGCAAGAACTTGAAGCGCTCGTTGGTCGCCTCGGCCGTTCCGAAGCCCGCGTACTGGCGCATCGTCCACAGCCGGCCGCGGTACATCGTCTCTTGCACGCCCCGCGTGTAGGGAAAATGGCCCGGTTCGCCGAGCTTGGCCGACTCCTCGAAGTCCTTTAGGTCAGCGCTGCGGTAGACCGTCTTGATCTCGATGCCCGAATCGGTGAACCGCTGATCTGAGCTCACGCCCCCAGGTTAGGTCGTGACGACCAATTACTGAGCCGAGTCAAGCACGGCGCCGGCTCAGGCACCGACCTTGTGCGGCATGCAGAGGTCGTCGTACTCGGCGAGCACGATCGGACCGGCAGCGTCACCGCAGGCCGGGCACGCGGGGTCGCGGCGGACGCGGAACGTACGCATGGTCTCTTCGAGCGCGTCGTAGGACAAGAGTCGCCCCACGAGCGGGTCACCGACGCCCAGCAGGAGCTTGAGCGTCTCCACGGCCTGAATGGAGCCGACGACGCCCGGCAAGACTCCGAGGACTCCGGCCTCGGCGCAACTCGGCGCGAGCTCGGGCGGCGGCGGCTCGGGGATCATGCAGCGGTAGCACGGGCCAACGTAGGGGTAGAACACCGTCGCCTGGCCCTCGAAGCGAAAGATGGAGCCGTGCACGACCGGGATGCGCTTGAGCAGCGAGGCGTCGTTCACCAGGTAGCGCGTGGGGAAGTTGTCGGTGCCATCGACGATGACGTCGTAGCCATCGATGACGTCGAGAATGTTGTCGGCGCCCAGGCGCACGTCATAGGTCCGCACCTTCACGTCGGGGTTGAGCGCCGCCAAGGCCGCCTTCGCGCTGTCGACCTTGCGCATGCCGAGCCGATCCAGCGTGTGCAGAATCTGGCGCTGGAGGTTCGACGAGTCCACGACGTCCATGTCCACGACGCCGAGCGTGCCGACACCGGCCGCGGCCAGGTAGATCGCCGCCGGCGACCCAAGACCTCCGGCGCCGAGTAGCAGAACCTTGGCGTCGAGCAGCTTCTGCTGGCCCGCCTCGCCGACTTCAGGCAGGAGGAGGTGGCGGTGGTAGCGAACGCGTTGGTCGGCTGTCATCGTGGCGGGCAGCGCCCACTCGAGCCCTTCATCCTTCCACCGGTTGAAGCCGCCTGCGATCGATGCGACGTCGCCGTAGCCGAGGTCCTGCAGCGTCTTGGCGGCAAAGGCGCTGCGCGTGCCCCCCGCGCAGTAGACCGCGATCGGCGCACCCTTGTCGGCGAGCCGGCTCTCGATCGCGAACTCGAGCTGGCCCCGTGGCACGTGGACCGCGCCGGGCAGCGCACCCTGCTCGTACTCGTCGGGCTCGCGCACGTCAAGGAGCGTGTAGTGATCGAGGCGAGCTGCCACCTCGCGGGGATCGACTTCGCGAATCTCGGCCTTCGCGGCGTTCAGTAAATCTCGCGGTGTGGGCACGGCGGCTCCTTGTCCGTGGTTAAACCCTACCGGCTCGGTCATCAATCGTCGCCGCCTGCTAGACCCGTCGCGTGGAGCTCCGCGATCTGCTCGCCCGCCGACGGATGACTCGCTCCTTCGACGGCACGCCGATCGAGGCGACGCTGCTGGACGAACTGTGCGCGACGGCCCTCTGGGCCCCGACCGCAGGCAACAGCGCGGGCGTGCGCCTGTCGACGTTCGACCAGCACTGCGTGACTGCGTACCTCGAAGTCGCCACCGACCAAGCCTGGCGGGAGAGGTCGCGCCGCGCGCCAGGGCTGGCGCGGGCGGGCGGGCTCGTGCTCGTCACCACGCGCGTACAGGACTATCTCGAGCGCTACGGCGAGGCCGACAAGGCCCCGTCGGAGCTCGCGACCCGCGCCAGTTGGCCCCTGCCCTTCTGGCTCGCCGACGCGGCGATGGCCACCATGGCGCTGCTACTCCTGCTCGAGGAGGCGGGCTGGCAGGCGGCGCTCTGGGGCAACTTTCGAAACGGCGACGAGGTCCTGCGCTGGGCGGGCCTAGCTGATGAGGAGCTCGTCGCGACGGTCTTCGTCGGGCGCGACGACGGCAACGATGTGACGTCGAGCTCGCTGGGCCGTCAGGTCCCTTCCCGACGCGAGCGAGTGCGCCGACTGCACCCCTAGCTGGACGGCACCGCTACCGCCTCGAGGTACTCAATCAGCGTCCGCGTCGAAAACGCCGTCGCGCCCTTGGTGACGAAGCCGTGTGCCGAATCGGACCGCGACGGGCCCGCGATGTCGAGGTGGGCCCACGGCCGTCCGTCGGTAAAGCGGCGCAGCAGCAGCGCGGCCACGATCGATCCCGCCTTGGGCGGTTTGCCCATGTTCTTCATGTCCGCCACATCTGACGCGATGTCCGCGTCGTAGCTGTCGACGAGCGGCAAGCGCCAAAACGGCTCACCGCTGCGTTCACTCGCGGCCAGGATCTCATGGGCGAGCGCGTCGTCGGTGGCAAACAGCGCGCCAACCTCGTCGCCGAGCGCGACGCTTTGCGCTGCGGTCAACGTCGCCACGTCAATGATGGCGTCGGGGGTGGCTTCGGCGGCCAGGCTGAGGCCATCTGCGAGCACGAGACGACCTTCGGCGTCGGTGTTGAGCACTTCTATCGTCATGCCGTTTCGAATCGTCAGAACGTCGCCGGGTTTAGTCGCGCTGTCGCCCAACAGATTCTCCGCCAGTGGCGCGATCGCGGTGACCCGCACGCTGAGGGCCAGTCGGCTGGCCAACGAGAGCGCCGCCATCACCACCGCGGCGCCGGTCATGTCCGTCTTCATCGCCATCATCCCCTCGCGCGGCTTGATCGACAGCCCCCCCGAATCGAAGGTGATGCCCTTACCGACGAGGGCAACGTGAGGTAACGCCTGGCCCGGCGCCGGGTCGTACGTCGCGTACACGAGTCGGGAGGGCTGGGCCGATCCCCGTCCGACCCCGAGCAAGCCGCCGAGCCGTTCCTCCCGGATCTTCGACTCGGTCCATACCTCGATCTGGACGTGCTCGTCGCGACTGAGCCGATGGTCGATCTCATTGGCCAGTTCGCGCGGCGCCATCGCGTCGGCCGGTGAATCGGCGAGGTACTTGACCCAGTTGACGGCTTCGGCCACGACCGCACCTCGCTCGACGCCCCTGGTGACGTCGTCGTGCGTCGCCACGCTCGGCAGCGGAGTGCCGAGCGGCACGACGTCAAAGGCCCTCTCGACGTCCCTGTCCTTGAAGCGGTACGAGGCGAGCAGCGCTCCCTCGACCAGCGCCTGCGCGGCGCCGCGGGGGTCCTTCAGGTCAGTCGTCGGCAGAAGAAAAACGATCGAGCTATCGCCGGCCGCCCGCGCGACTCCCGCCCCGCCAAGGCGATAGTGGTCGGTGACCTGGTCGTTCGCACCGAGCGACACCAGGGCGAGATTGGGTCCGTCCCAGGAGCGCAGCACGACGACGCTGCCGGGTGCGTCCTCGAGCCCCTGGCGTTCACACCACTCTTTGGAGAAGGAACGGGGCACCTTGATGCCCGCCACATCCGGCGGGATCGCCGGGCTGACCACCGCCTCGCCCTCGCGAAAGGTGACTGGCACGGCGAGCGTCTCCTGGTCCACTGCGTCATTGATGGAGGCCACTCGTGCCCGGCGCGTCATGCCAGCCCCCTTTACTGGTGGACCCGGGCGGTCCGATGACGCGGCCCCTCCGCCCAGCGGGCCATGGTCCAGACCAGATCGCTCAGCCGGTTCAGGTAGGGCTTGACCAGCGACCCCTCGAGGGCGTAGCTCACGGCCACGCGCTCGGCCCGGCGAACGACGGTGCGCGCCACGTCGAGCGCGGCCGAGAGCTGGGTCTCGCCGGGCACGACGAACTCATCCGGCATGGCGACCTCGAGCGACAGTGCGTCGATCTCCTCCTCCAGTCTCGTGACCATCGTCGCCGTGACGAGGGACTTCTCCGCAACGAGCTTGTGGCGGTTCGCGGGCAGCGTCGCGACCTCGGCCATCAAGACCCACAGGTCACGTTCGATCGTTATCAACAGCTCGCTCAAACGGGACCCAGCCTCGCTCAGCGAGCGGGCCCAGCCGAGTGCGGCCTGCGCCTCGTCGACCGCGCCGTTGAGCTCGATCGGCTCGGAACTCTTTGAGACGCGCCCTCCGAAGTAGAGCCCGGTCGAACCATCGTCGCCCGCGCGCGTGTAGATCTTCACGACGCAAGCGTAGTGAAGACAGGCGCTCCAAGTATCCTGATGATCCAATGGAGATGACGGTTCACCCGCCGTTCGCTCGGCCTCGGGCCGACGATCGGTACCTGAGGGCGCTGGGCCAACGGGTGCTCGTCTTCGACGGGGCGACGGGGACCAACCTCCAGTTGCGACAACTCTCGGCCGACGATTTCGGCGGCGCGGTCTTCGAGGGCTGCAACGAGATGCTCAACGTGACCAGGCCGACGATTGTCGAGTCGCTACACCGGTCGTTCCTCGATCTTGGCGTGGACGCCATCGAGACGAACACCTTTGGCGCGTTCTCGGTCGTCCTGGCCGAGTACGGCATCGCCGACCGTGCCAGGGAGCTCGCGCTCGCTTCTGCCTCGATCGCGAGACGGGTTGCCGACGAGTACGCCAGCGCCAACGAGCCCCGTTTCGTCGGCGGGTCGATGGGCCCCGGCACCAAATTTCCGACGTTGGGCCAGATCTCCTACGATGACCTGTCCGCCAGCTACGAGGAACTCGCCCTCGGACTGCTCGACGGAGGCGTCGACGTGCTCATCGTCGAGACGATGTTCGACCTCTTGTCGGGCAAGGCCGCGATCGCCGCGTGCCACCGCGCCATCGCCCGCCACGGACGTGTCGTGCCTATTCAGGCGCAGGTCACCATCGAACTGACCGGCCGCATGCTGCCCGGCACTGAGATCGGCGCCGCGATCGCGGCGCTGTCGCCGCTCGGGGTGGACGTGCTCGGGCTCAACTGCGCGACCGGGCCGGTCGAGATGTACGAGCCGCTGCGCACCCTCTCCGACATCGCACCGGTGCCGCTGTCGTGCATGCCCAACGCCGGGTTGCCGACCGTCGTGGACGG
>Ga0187783_10001037_pt1 | contig 20501 bp, 13 predicted proteins | sample 1015_SJ02_MP02_2_FD_132471 | JGI IMG/M metagenome (GOLD analysis project Ga0187783, IMG submission 132471) | Tropical peat soil microbial communities from peatlands in Department of Meta, Colombia - 1015_SJ02_MP02_20_MG | ecosystem: Environmental > Terrestrial > Soil > Wetlands > Peat | place...
GGCCACGTCGCGCGGCCCGGCGACGATCCAGGAGCCGTCGCGGCAGTGCGTGCCGGCCTGCCGCAGCGCTCCGTGCCAGCGGTCTGGCGCGGAGCTGGTCACGATCTGCTCGATCGGAATGTCGGCGAGCACCAGAGCCCTCATAACCGCACCGTAGACCGGCAATAGTGCGGTCGCCGCCGAAGGATTCCTGGCCTAGGGTCGAGACCAGACGAGCAGCCGGGAGGCCCGGAGTGATACTTGCGCCGGATTCGGTGGCCAGGCTCGCCGGACTGCTGGCGGACCGCAGCCGCGCCGCCATGTGCCTGGCCCTGATGGACGGCCGGGCCTGGACCGCCGGGGAACTGGCCCGGCAGGCCGGCATCGCCGCGCCGACCGCGACCGGACATCTCAATCAGCTGGTGCGAGCGGGCCTGCTGGTGGAGGAACGCCAGGGCAGGCACCGCTACCTCCGACTGGCCAGCCCTGATGTGGCCGCGCTGCTCGAGTACCTCGCCATCGCCGGCGGGCAGCCGGCCCCCGCGCGCTCGCTGCGGACGGTCCGGGTCGCCGCGGATCTTTCCCGTGCCCGTACCTGCTACGACCACGTGGCCGGGGAACTCGGCGTCCGGATATTCGACGGTCTGGTCGCGGGCGGGCTGCTCGCGGTCGACGATGGCCTGCAGCTGACCACGGCCGGCCGCTCCTGGTTCACCGACCTCGCCGGGCCGGAGGCGCTCCGGCCGCCGAGGACCAGGCCGCTGCTGCGGACCTGCCTGGACTGGACCGAGCGCAGGCCGCATCTGGCGGGCGCGCTCGGAGCCGTCCTACTCCGCGAGCTCGTGGCCAGGTCCTGGGTGCGGCCGCGGCCCGGCAGCCGGGCGCTGCAGGTCACGCCGGAGGGCGAGCGGGCGCTGGGCGAGTTGCTAGCCATCGGGCCCGCCGGCGCCTGCAGCGAAAAGCGAGAGCACGCCGTCGGCGTGCTCCCGCACATGTAGCCGCGACCGGATTTGAACCGGCGCTACCGCCTTGAGAGGCGGTTTCGTCGCCTCTGCGATCACCATTGTCATCGCCGGGGCAGGACGGAGGCCCTCAGCCGCGAGCGGGGCGATGTGCTCCGGCTGGCGGAAGCGCGGGCCATTAGCGGGCAGCGACCCTGCGCCCGATTTCGCCCCCGCAAGTCGGGTCGCCAGAGTCATGTGGAGCTATTGAGTGGCGCTGAGGGACTCCCGCGCCTCGCCTGGCCCGGGTTCGCTGACTGCCACCGTCGCCGACGGGCGAGGCGCTGATCGCGTCGAATCCCCGGTCCACTCAAGCTCGATGACGAAGTTAGCCTCGCCCCGACCCTTCGCGACGACGAACCCGGTTTCCGCACTGAGCGTGATGCCGAACTCGGCCCGGATACGATCTGGTGTCACCGACACGCTGGCTATCTTGCGCACCAGCGTCTCCGCCACGTGCCGCACCGTGTTGAGGCTGCGCTCGAAGGTCTCGGCCGACGTCGTAATAGTCCGGTCGCCGCGCGCCGCACGGATGGCACCGGGGCCATCCGCAGCCTCAACGACGAAACTGCCGCCGCCCTCTAGCGGAATCTTCAGATACATTCGCTGACCCCTTAGTCGGTTCCTAGACAGTCCCGCGGTGCAGGCCTTCCTCGGTTACTACGGCGCGGCCGCGGCCGATCCGGTCGAGCAGACCAGGAATTCCGTCCGGATGCGCTCCTCGCAGCGCTGCCTCAGCCCGCTCGAACCAGTACAGGGCCTCTGCTGCCTCGCCCTCGGCTCCGGCCACCTCGCCGAGCCGGACCATCAGGTCAGCGGGGAGCGGCTGCGCAGGCGACGCCCCGGCGGCAGCCGACGGCGCCTCGATCGTCGCCGCCGTGCCTGGGCGCTGGACCGAGCGCGGACCTGGCGGCCGGCCCCGATGGCCGGCGGCCGTCTTGAGTTCCTCGTCGAGCATCGCCAGGTCATCGGTAGCGTGCTCCATTGTCATCAGGTCACCTGAGTCGACCGCCTCCTGAATGGCCCGGCGCAGCAACTCGGCCGATTCGGCCAGTTCCTCGCTGGCTTCCTCCCGGCGATTGTTGTCTATCAGCCGGACGACCCGCAGGCGCGCGATGCGGCCCAGCAGATGAAGTGCCCGAGGCAGATATTCCGCATCGCCCGACTCAACGAGCGGCTCGAGAATCTGCCTCGCCTCGTCGTCCTCGTTCTCGACTGCAAGCAGGCTGGCGAGGAACCAGCGTGACAGTGCCTCAGTCGACCACTGGCTCGGGCCGGCCGCCGAGCTCTCTGCCAGCGCGGACCTGAGCAGGCTCTCGGCCTCGGCGTAGCGGTGCTCGTGGAACCGGGCCCTGCCCAGGCGCGCCCTGGCGGCCGTGATAGCCGTTGGTCTGACCCCGTCGGCGCACTCGGACAGCATGGCTTCGAGCATGACCACTGACTCGTCGGGCGACGCGCTCTCGTACAGGTGGTCGACCGCGGCGAGGTAGATACCCTCCGCCGATCGCGGCCTGGGCGCGGACCTGTCTGGCCTCGGGACTCCCGCCCATCCCTCAAGGGCCGTACTCATTTTGTCCGCGTGGCTGGCTGCGGCGGCGAGGTCGCCCCGTTGCGCGGTAAGCACGGTCAGGCAGAACTCGGCAAAAACATCGAGCTGCGGGACGTCCGTGCCGACTGCCGCAGCGAAGTGCAGTTCCGCCGCCGCGGACTCGGCCTGCTCCTCCGCCCTGATCCCGAGCAGCAGGTGAGCCTGCGCGGCCACGACGGAGTAGTCACTGCCCGCCGCCTGGGTGAGCAGCCGCTCGGCCTGAGGCGTGTCATCGAATGCGTCAATGAGCAGCCGGGCCAGGTCCACTCGCGCGAGCGCCGCCCAGTACGGCTGGTCTGAGTCGACGACCCGCTGATACGCAGCACGGGCGGCCTCATGATCGCCTTCGGCGACGAGCAGGTCGCCGAGCAGGTCCCATGCCCTGGCCGCCTGCTGCCGGTTCGCGCCGTCGGCGACCGACTCCAGCAGCGTCCTGGCTTCGGCCCGCTCGGCGGTATCGCCACTGGCCAGAGACATGGCGAGGTCGACCGCCGCGATCGCGGACCAGACCCGCTTGTGCCAGCTGATAGCCCGGCGATAGGCGGCGCGGCCGGCCGGGATGTCACCCTGAGCGCAACAGATATCGCCGAGAAGGTCGGCGGCGGCGGGTGCGTAATGGCTGTCGCCCCGGTCCTCGATCTCGGTCAGCAGCTCGATGGCTGCCGGGATGTCGTCATCGAAGTAGGCGATCTCAGCCAGGGTGAGGCCGGCGTCAAGTGCTCCGGCGCTGTACGCGGCCCGCAGCAGCGGCTCGCCACCTTCGCGGTCACCCGACAGCAGCCGCAGCCGGCCAAGCGCCGCCTGCGTAGGCAGCACTATCCGCTCATCGCCCGAGTTGAGCGCCGCCTCCAGGAGAGGCTGCGCTCGCTCTGGCTCACCCCTGATCATGTACAGCCATCCGAGGCTGTGCCGAGCGGTCGGCTCGGCCAGGCCGGCGCGGCCCTTCCTGATCTCCTCGAACAGTGACCCCGCCCGGCGCTGCCCGGCGGGGAAGGCGAGGCTCAGCCGGTCGCTCGACTTGTAGCCCTGGTCACTGACAGCTGTGCCGCCGATGATCTGACCGAGCTGGGAGCTGGCCAGATCCGTCGCCTGCCGGATCTCGCCCGCCGCGACGACGGATTCGAGTAGCGGAAGCGCCTCGTCCGCCCGGTCCATCGTTACCAGGACAGCGCCGAGTTCCGCGGTCGCCAGCGCCTGCATCTGCGGGTCCTCGTTAGCCATGGCCAGCCGCAGCAGCCGTTCGGCCTCATCGAACTCTTCATCGTCGACCAGCATCGTGGCCAGGTCGATCTGCGCCCAGCCGGCGGCCTCGGGCACGGGCGATGCAGCGACTTCGGCGAGGTAGCCACGTGCGCTCGTCGGGTCGCCAGTCGTCCCGCTGAGCCAGCCGAGGAACAAGGTGGCCCAGACTCCGGTCGAACCGGTGCCTGCCCGGTCCCTCGCCAGCCGCGCCGCCCGGAACGCGATGTCGGCCAGGTTCGCCGCCGCCGCGGCCAGCGTCACCCCAAGGAGACTGTCGGCGTCAAGTTCCGGCGAGTCACCCGTGACCATGGCCCAGGCGCGCTCGGCCACTGGGCGGGCAAATCCTGCACTCCCCCGATCGGCCTGGTCGACCAGGCTGTCGAACGCACGGAAACCGGTACGCTCCGACGTGCGATCGGCGTTCAGCAGCGCCGACCGGCCCTCGAGTGCGTGCCGGGCCCACTTGAAACCGCTCGAGAACACCGCATCCGGATTCTCGAAATCGAGGGCCGCGACCTCGTCGACGTACACCTCGAACAACTCGCGCAGCCACTCCCGGCTGACCGGTGCGTCGATGCCCATGCGCCGCCAGTCCACGGCGGCCTGGACGACCGCCCAGCCCGCCGGCTCGATCGCCCTGCCGTCCAGGAATCTGCGTTCGAGATCCTGCGCCGAAGCCAGATGCGCGCCGATGCCGCGCTGGGAGAACGATTCCGTCGGGTAGAGCCTTTGGGCCGTCTCCAGCTCCTCGCGCGCGGATGCGTCCGTAACCCTGACCTCGGTCGCACGTTGCAGGACGCCAGCTAGCCGTGCGGCCATATCGCTCTTTTCGGCAAGCTTCGCCCGGCGCCCGGATGCCATCATGGCCACGACCTCGACCGGGTGCTCAGCTTCGAGGAATCGGCGCAGCACCTTGCGGTCCAGGCCCCTCGGGCCGAGATAGGTCTCCAGGTTGTCCAGCCACAGGACTACTCCGTCGGCCTGGTAGTCGGCGGCGAGATTCAGCTGCGCCAGTTCCTCCAGCACTCCCGGCTCGCGGAACGGCACCATCAGCCGGGCCGATGGCCGCTGCACTAGCAGCATCTCGATTGCCGATCTGCTCTTGCCGGCCGCAGACGGCCCGTCCGCGAGCACAAATCCGCTCACGTTCAGCGCCGTCGCGAGGGCATCATCCACGTCCCGCCTCGGCACGTAAGGATCCCGGCCGGGCGGATACTTGGATGACTTCACGCCAATGTCATAAATGTCGACGTCAGCTATCCGCGGCAGCTCATTGTCGGGTCCGAGCAGCTCGACCAGTTTTCCGGCCCTGGCAATTCGCGCCCGGTGGCCGGGCAGCTGCATCGGACCGCCGGGCAGGGCCCACAGTTGCGCCAGCCGATCCGAGCTGGTGGCATATCCCACCCGGATCTCTGGACGGCCTTCCAGGCGCGGTCCTTCGCGCCAGCCCACCATTCCGATGACAGCGTCCTCGTCGAGGTCATAGACGGCGGTGCCAGAGAAACCCCGCTCGGGCTCGAACCCCTGACCTGAGTCGGCTTCCAGCGTGAGCCAGTAATTGCCGGCCGGGCCAGCGACCCGGCCATTGGACGGCCTGGCGGTGATATCTCCGCGCGGATAGCCAAACATCAGCACCGCGTGCCGCCACGTGTCATCGGCCGAGCAGAACGCGGCCGCCGCGGCGCTCGGTGGGGCCGGCGCGGCAAGAGACAGGACGGCTATGTCGTCACGGCCGAACCAGCCGGTCGTGCTGGCCGCAATTGGCTCGTGCGGCCCTGCATACTCGAAGGTCACGTAAACCGTGACCTCGGGCCTGTCATCCGGTAGCTCCTCGTCATCGAGGATCACGTGTGCGCACGTCATCACCTGGCCAGCGCCAAGATAAAGCCCGGCTCCGAGCGGCACGGAGTCCGGATCCGGATCATCGCTGATTCTGACCAGCCACGGGGGATGCTGAGCGCGGGAGCCGATAGTGGCCACGGGCCTCCCCCATTCCCATCGCCGCCGCGATACCAGCAAGCTATGACAAAGACGCGCCACAGATGATTTCGGCCGACACAACTTATGTCATTGTAGTTCGTGACGCTGCGGGGAGGTGTTTGCCAGATGCGCGCGAGCGGGATGCCCGTCGCCGTCGCGCCTGCGGCCCCGGTTGGCCGGAGTGCCCGCGATGCTCGCGGCGCCGTCGCGGCGATCGACCTCGAATGCGCAATCGAGGATACGCCGGCTGAACTGAACGAGCGGCTTGCCGATGCCATCGAGAGCATTGTCGAGTCCCAACCGAGCGTCACTGCGATAGTGGCCGCAGTTCCCAACGCGTGGCTCGCAGGCGGCACTGAGGGCGCGGCGATGCGCGAGGCGATACGGCAGAGCTTGACCGGCCGGCCTCTGCGGCTGGGCGCCGTCGTCGGCCGAGCGCAGGCCCTGGCGGCCTGGCTGGCCGGGCCGGCTGGACCTGCCGGTCAGGCGTCTGCCCCTAGCCTGGCTCGCACGGTACTGACCTGTGACGTCCACGAGCAGGTCGTGCATCTGGCCAGCTGCGAGCTCACGGGTTCCGGCCCGCGGGACCTGGCTGTGACGCTGACGCACTACCACGCCGGCAGCGCGCTGCCGGCGAGCGAGACATTCGGCGCGGCGATGTGCGCGGTTATCGGCGACGCCTCCGCCGCTGGAGGTGAGCCGGCTTTCTACCCGCCCAACGGCGACGGGATTGGCGCGCTCTATGCCGCGCTCAACCGGAACCTCAAGCGCCTTGAGGTCGCGCTCGCGGCCGCCCGCCGGAATCCGGCCTTTCTCAGCGTGCCGGTGGCGGGCCCGGACGACACCTCGCCGGCCGAGTGGGCGACGGCCGGCGACATAACGCGCTGCTTTCAGCCCACGGCAGACGCGGTGCGCGCGACGGTAGACGCGTTCATCGGCGACAAGGAGGTAACGGACGGCATGGCGGTCGTGCTCGCGGGCCCGGCCGCAGCGAATCCGCTGGTAGCAGACCTGCTCGAGAGCGAGATCTCCCGGCGCGGCGGCGGCGCACTAACGTTCACCCGCGCCAGCGAGCTCGCCGCCGCGCAGGGCGGTGCCGCGATCGGCAGTGGCATGGTGCACGCGACATTGGCTGGGCCAGCGCAGATGTGGCTGCCACTGCACCGCGTCGCATACGGAAGGCTGCAGGCGGTGACGGCCCGCCTGGACGGCGCCGGAAACGGCGACATCCGGTGGCCCGAGAACGACGGTGATCCGGTCATGATCTCGCTGGCCATCGGCGAGACGCCCGAGTTCCGCCTGGACGTTGTGTATGCCGACGGCGCGCGCGGGGTTCGACACGTTGTCGGGGAGGCAGTAGCCGGGGGTAGCTACGAAGTTGGCTGGTGGCCCGACCTGACCGTCGGCGGCGTGCTGGCCCTGCGTCCCGATGACGGTAGCCCCGCCGTGCTGCTCGCCGCGCCATCAGGTTCCGGTGCTCATGTCGCCGTGGTACCGGCCCAGGGGGACCGGCCCCTGGGGTCCCCCGATGGCTGAAGGAACCGAAGGACGCGACGCACGACAGGAAGCGACAATGACTGGTCACCAGCAGGAGCTCAGCCCGGCCGCCGACGAAAGCGACAACCTCGCCCCGCTGCGGGCGCTCGGGCGGGCGGCCGCCGAGGCAGCCGTCGCCGTCAGCGAGGCAATCGCCTGCGGCCAGGACTCCGTAGCGCTCGCGGCGGTCGCTGAGCTTGACGCTGCCTACGCCGAACTCGCCCGGCTCGCAGGGGCGATTCCGGCGCTGCTGCGGGCATCCTTCCCCGGTCGGCCGGTCGAGGACCTGCTGGTGGCCCAGTCGGCCGAACTCGCCAGGGCAGCCGAGTCTGCGGCCGTTCAGCGGACGGCTGTCGCGGAGCTTGAGGCCACGCAGACAGCGTTGGCCGAGACCGTCGCGGCCCATCAGGAACTGCGCGATGAACTGACACGCCTCCGCCGCCTTGAGCGGCTGGCCGAGGTGCTTCCCGAGCTGGAGGGTCAGCGGCAGCTCATCGAAGACCGGGTGGCGGCGCTGACCGAGCCACTGTCCGCAGCTGAGGGGCGGCTGATCGCCACGAGCGAGACGCTTATCACCCTCAGCGCGGAACGCATGCAGCTACTGGAACCACAGGCCAGGGAATTGCTGGGCCGGGTTGCGGCTGAGCACGCCAGGCTCGCAGCGGTGGAAGCGGAAGTTGCGAGCCAGGACGCAGATGTTTCCGACCTGGAGGCCCGGGCTGCGCAACTGCGCGATCTGCAGAAGGCGCAGGCGGCGAGCTTGCGCGCGCACGCGGAGGCAGATCGCGCGCTGCTGCAGGCGCTGACGGGGCTCGAACCGAGTGCCGACGCGCGCGCCGAGGCAGAAGCGGGCGACGGGCTCGTGATCGCCCGGCGGCTGCTGAGCGGGATCGAGTCTCAGCTGGCCGCGATCGATGCCGCTCTGTCGCGCACGGTCCTGGCCCGAGAGCTAACTCGGGCTGCTCCGGGATAGCTTAGGAGATCAACAGCTCCGCCTCCGCCGCCAGCTCTTTCAGCTCAAATTCCAGGCGGCGGGACACCTGGTTCGTGATTGCGCCGGCACTGTCCGAGCTGATCCGGCGGGCAATGTCCCTGGCCAGTTCTCTTTCCTTCTCACCGGAGTTCTTGAAGACCGACTCGGGCTTGAACCTCTGCCTGATCTTCAGGGGTATGTTCGCCTCCCGTATCTTCTCCTTGGCCTTGTCGCTCGCGCCGGACGCGGCGCTGGCAATCGCGACGCCTCCAATCAGCAGGAAAAGCGGACCGGTGAAGACGCCGGCTGCCAGCAGAGCGGTGATGAAGGCGCCGACCACTATTCCGGCCACCCACCCCGCGATCACGCCGACCTGCTTGGCTAGCACGTCGGTGACGTTGAGGTCGAGATTCCAGTCCCTGGACTCGAGCGTTACCGACGGTAGCTCCATAGCCGACCGTGGTATCCCCCACCGATCGCAGATCGGCCGGGTCAGCTGAGCAAGATCGGGATGCAGGTCGTTCTGCCACGTGGCGATCGCGCGACGGATGTCTACGTTGTCCGGATCGGAGATCTCGTTTTTGGCGTCTGAGATCACCTCGCGCTCGAAGTCGGCGAGCGTGGTCAGGCCGCCTCGCTGCCAGTAGCGGAAGTTGGGTGTCGCATAGCGGTCGATGAAATCGTCCGCCACCGTGTCGCCAAGGGCGGTGGCGAGATCGTCGATCCGGCCTTCGACTAGCGAGGAAACCTGGTCGCTGCTCAGGAGCTTTCTCATATCGTCGCGGAATCCCGCGGCACGCACGCCGATCCGTCCGGCCAGCGCCAGCCCACGGGCGATCGCTAGCTCGGGCTCGGCTCCGGTGGCAACCCGGTCGGATCCGAACAGCTCCCGAGCAATCTCGCGGACGAAAAGCATCCGGGAGGCTCCGCCCGTGAGCAGGACAAGATCCGGACTGGGTTCGAGGCTCAGGGCAGCTTCGGTCAGGTCAGACCTGAACGCATCTTCCCACGTTTCGTCGTAAAGAGCGGGAATCGGCGTGGCCAGGATGCGATCCATGTCGGCTCGGGTCAGGTCGATCGGGAAGTACTTTCCACCGGTACTGACTGGACGGTATATCTCCCCCCCGGTGACGTCATCGTTGCCGCCGCTCGCGGCCAGATTCCGGAAGTAGTCCTCTTTAGCCGCTCGACAGGCAAGCTCCAGCCTAGATTTCTCGATTGGATTCTCCTCAATCCATCGCTGCAGCTCAGCGCGGCTCGGATGCTCGTCCAGCAGCCAGTTCATGATCGTCTTATCGATCAGGCCCGCACCGAGCTGGGTGCCGGTATCTGTCGGCCGGATCTTCAGGCCGACCACGCCGGTGAAATCCGTGGTCGATGACCCCAGGTCGACAACCAGCACTGATCCAGTCAGCTTGGCGCTGTCTACTTTGATCTCGCCCGAATCCCTGGCGTAGAGCATCGCCGCGCGCGATTCGGCTACAACCTCCACGTCGGCGAGGCCCGCTTGCCTCAGCAGCGTCGCATACTGCGCGACGACGCCATCGTCCCATCCGGACGGCGCGCCGAAGACCCAGCGCACGGCGTCGGCAGGCGACATCTTCCCAGCGTCGATCAGCTCTTCCCGCATCCGGGCCACGAACAATCCTATTGGCCGACTCACCGACACCTGGTCGAGGTCAGGGCTCTTGAACGCCACGTACAGAGCGGTGCTATGACGCTCGTTGACGGCGGGATAGCCGATCCGCACTCCACCGGGATACTCGCAGACCGCGGTGACCGTCACGAACTGCTTAGCCAACGCGCAGGGCAGTTCGACCTTGCCCAGGTCGCTGCTGAGCGGGTCCTTGACGTCAGCCAGCGCGGTTTCGGCGTGACCCAGGTCGAAGCCGATGATCGTCAGATTAGTCTTCGGTGGCATCGCTCGGCCCTCCCTCGTAGCCCGGTATAAGGTCGGACGTGTATCCCGGCGCTGGACCGGCGGCGACCGGCCGCAGGGCCGTTCCTTTCGGTCCCCAGTGCTCCCCGCCCACCATCAGCGCCGGAATGACCGTCTCGTAACGTGTCACCCGGGGATCGGGACTGACGTCGAAGTACTGCACGTTGGCCTCATCGGCCTCCACGGCCTCGACGTCGTATCGGGTGCGAAGCCGTTCCGCGAGCTGCGCTATCGCCTTAAGCGCCTGCTGGCCGTCGCCGTTCTTGCCGGCCTGGTGGGCCGCCAGCAGCGAGTGGGCTTGCTGGAGGAACTCCTGGTCCCGGGCCCACGGCACCGGTTGTGGTACTGGCGGAGGTATGGCCGCTTCCAGCAGCCGGTCCACCGCCTCACAAGCCGAAAAGAGCTGGTCGTAAAGCAGCCGGGTCATGACCATGACCTTGACCTTGACCTCTGGCGCGACCTTCGGCTCATTCGCCTGCGGATTCTGGCGTCCAAGCAGACGGCTGAGCGGATTGCCGCCGTCGCCGCCTCCGTCGGCGTGCCGATCCTGGCTGCGGGGGTCGTTGCCAGGTCGCTGGCCAGCGCGTGAGTCTGACTGCAGCTGGCCAAGCCCGGCCGCCTGAGCCTTGGTCTCGGCTGGCCGAATCCTGCTGACCTTGACCGACGTCAGCACGCCTTCGAATGCACAGCGCAACACGCCCATTGCCGCCGCGGCTTGCCGGCGCTCAGCATCGGACAGCCTCCAGTGATCGACCCGGTGAATGACCAGCTTCTCCATCTCACCGAGGCCCCATCGCACCTCTTCCCTAGCCTGGTCAAGCGGCATATCGCCGTTGATCTTGGCGAACCGATGCTCGCAGCAGTCCGTGAAGGCCGCCGCCATGGAGACCATCGTCATCGCTGGCTCCTTTGTGCGGCCGCAGATTCCTCTGGCAGTGACCAGATTCTCGCGACGCCGTCGTCCCGGCCGACGCTGATTACCTGGCCTCCGGCCAGCAGGCCGAGCCCTCGTACGCCACCATCGTGCATGCCCAATTCGCTCATCGTCTCCTCCCCGCTGCCGGGCCGACCGCTCCAGTAGTAGATCTGGCCGCGCGCGTCGGACGCGACCACAGTGAGATGCCGCGAGTCCTTGCCACTCGACGAGATCGCGACCTCTAGGCCCTGGTGGCCGCCGATCCGCCAGCGTGCGCGCCAGGCCCTTGACTCAAGCTCGAGCAGGTGGACAGTGCCGTCGCCAAGAGCGGCGACAACCAGCCCGCTCGAGTCGTCCATCGCCAGAGCGGTCACGAGCGGCCCCGCGGCGGCCACATCCAGACGGGAGCCGGCCTTCAGGTCGATGATTCGCAGGACACCGTCGATGCCTCCGGCGATGACGACGGACCGACCGTCGACGCCCGCCAGCGCGGAGCAGCCAGACTCGCTCAGCTGGAAGGTGACCGCTCCGCCGGTGTCCGGACCTCGACCGCCCATCGGCACGCAGTGCAGGCGACCGTCAGCCCCGAGACTCAGGAGACCTCCTGCGGCGAATCGCACCGCCATGATCTGCCCGGCGTGGGCGGGAAGCCGCACCGCCGCCGCTGATCCGCCTGGGCTCCAGCGGACGTCGCCATCGCGGGCACCGGCCAGCAGCGCCGTGGCGCCGGGTGCCAGGGCAACTGCCGTCAGCGCCTTGGAGTGCAATCGCACCACACGTTCCGGTTGCGGCGCGTCCGCAGATTCCGCCGGATCGGCTGGGATCGTCCAGATGCCAACCTCGCCTGGGCTGCCTGATGCAGCGATCACTGCTCTCTGCGGTACGGCCCCTGCGGTGTGAATCGCCGCGTCGGTTCGCGCCCTGATCCCGCAGGCCGACACACCGGCCGTAACGCGCCGAGCCCACTCCGCGCTCGTGCGGACCGCCCCAGGCGGGCCAGACACGACCGGCCCATGCCTGGCCAGTTCGGCCGCAAACGCGTCAAGGACCGGCCAGCCGGCCGGCGCGACCAGCACCGCCCTCGCCGGCCAGCCGGACGCGTGCTGGCGCGACCATCGCCGGGCCGCGGCCGGTACCGCCGACTGTGGCGGGAACCGGTCGCTCACACCCCCCGCAACCCAGTATCGGCGAGCTCCGCTGTCCTTGGGCAGCCCAGGGAGGACATCGGCCCATGTCCAGCGCTGCAGCCACGCCCTCTCGGTCAGGTCGTCGGCGCCATACCTGCGGGCGAGGATGCCGTCCGGGCTGAGTTCCACTACTACTATCTCGGTCGCGCGGGGGGCGCCCTCGACTGCCCTGGCCGCCGATCGTGCTTGGGCCGCCGCTGCACTGGCCGTGTCGACCTGGTTGGCAGCGAGAGACCTGCGGGTGGCGATGGCCTGCCGGGCCTGCGCCAGCTCGGACTCAGTGGGCGGGCCAAGCCGGGCGAGCGGGGCAAAGCTCCGGAGCTGAGCCGGCTCGGCTGAGTCTCCGGCCCCGGCCGCGGTGGCTACCGCGAGAGCATCGAACTGACGCACCGCCGCGTCCAGTCGGCTGCTGAAGTCACGCTCCACAGCCGGGGTCAACGGCCCGAGCCGCCAGGCGGAGAACAGTACCCAGCCGCACCTACGGCAGGGAACGTTGCCCGATTCCTCACCCGCGTCCGCGGGCACCAAGGTCAGGCATACCGGGCAGGCCTGCGTGGCTGCTCGGTCGTCTCGCGGCTTGATCCCGGCCGACCCCGACCGCATGGCCCGGCGCTGATCACGTGCCGGCATCGGGTACATCCGCTGGTTCGAAGATCCTGTACATATCAATGCTCGGGCTGGCCGACGCGAGGACGCGCTGGCCGAGGCGGCGCTTCATCTCCGGCAGCAGGACAAGCTCAAGCGTCCTGACGTTGCCGAAGCTCTCCCCGTCGGCGATCCGGCGGGCCGCCAGCCAGCGTGCTGCCCGCCGGCCAACATCGGCCGTGATCTCGTATTGCTCTGCCGCCGCGCGCACAAGCAGTATCTGTACGAGTTCCTCGTCGGAGTAGCCTGCAAACGGCACTCGCGCCGTGAAGCGAGAAGACAGGCCGGGGTTGGCGTGCAAGAAGGCCTTCATCGGCTCGGGATAGCCGGCCGCGATGACGACCAGCCGTCCCAGGTGATCCGTCATCTGCTTGACTAGCTCGGTGATCGCCTCGGTGCCAAAGGCCGATGCGCCGGCGCCGCGGGCAAGGCCGTAGGCCTCGTCAATGAAGAGGACTCCATCGAGGGCGGCAAGTACCTTGGCCCGCGCGCGGGGCCCGGTCTGTCCCTCGTACTCGCCGATAAGGTCCGAGCTGGTGACCTCGATGCAATGACCTGAGCGCAGGAGCCCGACCGCGCTGAACATCTTCCCGATCAGGCGTGCGACCGAGGTCTTTCCGGTGCCGGGCGGCCCTTCGAACAGCAGGTTCGGGGCCAGGACCCGGTTCACGCTCAGGCCCATGGCCTGCCTTCTCTGGTCGAGGACGAGGCTGTCGGCCAGACCGCGGACGACTTCCTTGACCGCGGGCATCCCGACGAAGCCGTTGAGCTCAGCCAGGATCGAGTCCAGGTCCGGTGCCTCCGCCGGTTGCGCGAGAGCACGCAGGCGAGGGGGTATGTCATCGACGTCGGCGGGCTCGCGGTAACTGCTCACTCTCTGGCTCCACAGGTCATACACCTCCTGGGCCAGCTCCTCCATGTCACCGGCATTACCGAAATGCTCGGACCGCTGGTCGTATATGGCGGCGACGATCCGCCCGAGCTGAGCCTCGAGCTCGAGGGTCCGGCCGTAGCCCATCTTGTCCATCGCGGCGTTCAGGATCTGTGTCAGCTGGCCCGGGCTGTAATCGGCGAAACGGATGTGGTTGCGCGCCGGGAACCGCCTTGGCAGGCCCGGATTGCTAGCCAGAAACTCGCTGATCTTGCTCTCGTAGCCGGCAATCACGACGGCCAGCTGACCCCGTTCCCGGTCCATCAGCTGCACGAGGGCATTTATTGCCTCCCGTCCGAAGCCATGGCTCTCGTCGCTGATTTGGTACGCCTCGTCCAGGAACAACACGCCGCCGCGCGCCTTCCCGACCGCGGCCTCTATTGCCAATCTGGTCTGGCCCACGTAACCCGCGATCATTTCCGACGGCTTCGCGGCATGGACGTGACCGACCGGCAGCACGCCGAGGTCCCGGTAGATCTCTCCGATCAGCTGGGCGACGGTCGACTTTCCCGTGCCTGGATTACCGGTGAACACCAAGTTGAGCCGACCGGGCAGCGGTTCCTCGGCCAAGCCGGCGTCGACCAGCTCGGCATGTCGGCGCAGCGATGCCGCGAGCCGCTGGATGTGATCGTGGACCTCGGCAAGGCCGGTCATCTGGCTGAGCCGCTCCATCGCGCTGAGCGTCGATCCCACGCCATCGGGCATCCACTCGAGATCGCGCATCCTCCCTAGCGAGAGCGTTCCGGACCCGGCCGTGCCGTCGAGGCGTTGCTGCCAGACCCGGACTGGCAGCAACGCGGCCGCCATAGACCGGATTATGGTCGGCAGCTCCCGCCAGTCGCCCAGTGTGAGATTTCGGGTAAGCCGGTACCGGTGGACCAGGTCGGACATCTCGGTTACGCCTGGCGGTCCGATCGCGAATGAACCCGGACGCCGCGATCCCGTGCCGCTGTTCAGGTCGGCCACGATGGCAGCGAGTACCGGATAGTTCGTCAGCGTCGCCACGAAGTTCTGGATTTCCGCAAGCGTCTCGCGCCGGAACACCATGATGCACACGTTGCCGGCGCCGCCCAGAGATTCGGCCCAGCGTGACAACGCGTCCGCAAACGGAACCTGGGCCGTATTGTGCACTAGCCACTGCTCGGCTTCGATGTAGACGACAGCAGATCGCACGGCGGAATCGAGCATGATGGCATCCTGCAGATCGACCGCGCCCTGACTGGACAGGGCGGGGCTCGGTCCTCGCGCCGGCTCACCGGGCGCTCCGGGCGAGTTAAGCAGCATGGCCGGGGCTTGGCCCCTGCCGACCGGCCGCACAATGGCCGATGCCGCCGACAACATCTTCTTGCCCATGATGCCGGTAAAACGCCTCATCTCCGGCGGCTGCCGCTCAGCTTCGGTCTCAGCCTGTAGATGCTGCGGCAGCATGAGCCGCCTCGACTCCTCGTCGAGCGCGTACGCGGGCCGTCCACGGCGGTTGAAGACAATCCTGCGGAAACCGCTGGCCCATAGCCACGACCACAAAAGCTGATCGAGATCACGGACTTGCAGGTCAGGCCCAATAAAGCAGTCGGTCACAAACGGTGGACTGCCGTGGATTATCAGCAGCGGCATTCCTTCGGGCAGCCGCAGGCCTACTAGCCGATCGGGCAGGCTGGCCAGCCGCGGCCTGGCAGGCGGGCGGGACGGCGCGGCCAGCCGCAACGCGCCCGGCTCCGAGTTCGTCGCCATTAGGAACCTGGGCTTGTCTGGCTCGGGCGCCCGTCAGATTGGGCCGCGGCGGGCGACGACCGCATGGCCGTGAAGACTGGGTCTGGCGCGGCTGCCGACAGCTGCCCAGCTGGCTGTAGCTGCGGCAGTTCGCGAAGCGCGGGGTCCGGCTCTCCCACTTCTAGCGGATCCGATACCGGGAAGTCCCTGTCGCGCAGGTACTGGGCGATTGCAGCCGCCCGCGCCTGCCGCAGCTCGGCGGACTGGGTGTTGTCGTCGTAGGAGAGCACGTCAAGCTCGGTCGCGGTAGCGTCCTCGCCGGCCGGGCGCACCTCGACTATGACGCTGCCGCCAAGCCGGTCCAGCCGGGCCACGAACGCCTCGCGGGGATCGCCGAGCTGGTAGCCGCCGATAGAGGTCTGGTAGTGGAACCCTTCCTCGAGCGCGGCTGCCACCAACTCGGCGATGTTCACCCTTAGCTGGGAAGCCTCGACACGCCGCTGGGCCAACTGCAGGATGTCGTCGAGCTCGCCGCGGTATTCGGGCGCGCGCTCATCGATGATCTCTCGCAGCTGCTCGATCGTAGGGGGCTGACCGGCGTCATCCACCGCGGCCACGCTGGCGTCTACTCGCCTGGCCAGTTCCCTGAGCTTCCCGCCGGACCAGTGATCGACATCGATGTCCTCCACTGCCGCCTCGGGCTCCTCGAACGCTGCCGCGGGCAGGTAGGCACCATGGTCGATCAGCTCTTTCACGATTGTGAGCTCCGTGGCCGCCCGCGAGCGCAACCCGATCCACTCCCGGTGCCGGAGCGTTAGTTCGACCCTGAGATCGCTCAGGACGTGATAGGACTGCTGGGCCGTCGCGATCGCCGCCTCATAGAGACCGGCTCCGATGTTCTCGGCTGCCGTGGTCAGCCGCTTGTCGTGTGCTGTCAGCTCGGCGGTGGCATCGCGGTCGAGCGGCAGCGTCTGGTCGATGAGCGCTCGTACCGCGTGAGCGTCGGAGAGCCACCTGCGGGCAGCGGCCTCGGCCTGGGTCCGGTCCTCGACCAGAGTGCGGACATCTGCCTGCAACGCGGAAATCTGCTCCCAGCGGGCGTCGCGTTCCCTGCTCAGCTCGGCCCGCCAGCTACGCTCCTGCACTGCAATCGCCTCTCGCAGGTCCGCCCGCGTTTCTGCGCCCTCGGCCCGCAATTCTTCTGCCAGGCTCGCGACCTGGTCATTCAGCATCTGACTCGTGGCTTCCTCGCGCTGGCGAGTCTCGTCGCTGAACGCCGCCATCAGCGCGGCCGTGCGCTCTTGCTCCTCCCGCAGGGCATCGATGTCCTTCTGGATCGCGTCGTCCTGTCGGCTGCCCACGGCCTCGAGCACGCTCGGCAGCAGCAGGTTGACCATGGTCTGCCTGACCCGGCGCCGGAACCATTCAGACATATCCAGGTGATACTGCTTCTTGCCGCTCATCGCTGGCTTCCTGCCGTAGGGGTGAATTCATCTAGAGCGTTCAGCAGCCCGCGCGGGGGAACGCCTACCAAATGCACGTCATCGCCGACGAAATGCAGCTCCGCCGATCGGGGTCGGCGCTCGAAGTCATATCCGCGCAAGCGGGAGGTGAGGTGATGGATGCGCTGGTTCGAACTGCCCCGGATACCTTTGCCGTCATCGAGTGCGGCCACGTACAGGCCATCGATCAGCACATCTACCTCGCGGAGCAGAAGGCTGGCCCCGTCGGGAGCGCGTGCGCTCGTCAGCCGCTCTAGCCGGTACCCGGTGTAGCAAATGACGGTGACCGCGCGCGCGCTTCGCACCACACGGAGCATCCTCGCCAGCGGCTCCGCCTGCGCCATGGGCTCGCCGCCGCTGATCGTCAGGCCGTCAACGCGCGGATCGGCGGTCAGTTCCGCCGCTAGCGTCTCCGCGGCAACCAGCCTGGCGGCGCGATCAGGTAGCCACTCGGGGGCCAGGCAATGAGGGCAGCGAAACGGGCACCCCTGGACCCACACAACTGACCGGAACCCAGGACCAAGCGCCCGCGTACCGGTGCAAGTCGCGGCTACGTTGACGGTGTTCGGTGCGGCAATGGACCGCCAGTCGGGCTGGCACGCACCAATGCCACCCGCAGCCATGCGCCCCCCATTACGAGCACGGACTGTAGCCGTATTCTTCCACGCATTATTGCATAGCGATCGGCCTTTTAATACCTGTCAGGCAAGTCGTACGCAGAACTAATATACAGATATATCATATTCGGTGCCACCCAACGAGGTCCAGCATCATATGCCGGTGGAGTTCCCCGCTGCCCTTAATGTGCCGCTCGCCAAGCTGCTTCCCGCTACCGCGGCACCGCTGCACAGTGCGCCAGCGGACGCCCGGCCTTTCGTTCAGCGTGTCTTGAAAGACTGGGCGTGCCGCGTTCGGCGGCTAGGCAGCTTCAGCTTGCGCGGAAGGCTCCTCGCTCGTCACGGATCACCAGTAGTCCGTCGACCCCGAGGCGCTCGCCACGGCCCGACGGGATCCTGGTGATCCAGCGCCTTTTCGGGGCGCGCGGACGTCCCCGGCATTTTGTTCGCCCCGATGACCATCGCGTTATCGGCGTGATCAGCACACGCACTAGTGCGACAGTGATTCACGATCGCCCACGAGTTCGCCACCGGGCGCTTCACCCAGGCCGTAGGTTCTCCTCGACGTGCTCGTCAGGTCAATCTGAGGGACACGACGTCCAGCAAGGCCAGCGAAATCGAGGAAACCGAAGCAAAAAACGCGCGTCACCGCGGCGCACCTGATGCCCCAGCAGATGATCCGCGATCAGGACAACCAGCTCCCGCCAGCCAGACGCCGCGAACCTGGGGACAGCGCCATGGCGCTCGCCAAGATCTTCAAGGTCAGCACCTCAGCCAGGAGCTTCCGGCCTCATCAACCTCAGCCTGAAAAGCTGAAACAGACTAGAGACTGTAAGTCAGTCGAGGCTCACATTGGCCTAGCTCCGCCGCCAGCGTACCGATGATCAACATGCTGTGGCGCCTGCCGCCACGAGATAGCGGACTAGCCACGGACGGGCGACGAACGGATGATCAAAGGGCCTGACCGCTGACCCAGCGATCAGGCCCTTGGCCCTGCTGCTACTCCAGTAGCCCCGACCGGATTTGAACCGGCGCTACCGCCTTGAGAGGGCGGCGTCCTGGGCCGCTAGACGACGGGGCCAGGCACTTCGTTTCCGTGCTTCCGCGCAACCCGGCCCAGGCCAGGCCCTGGTCGGCATGGGCACTGGTGAGCGCACAGAACGGCTGGCAGCTAGCGGCCCGTGATCCGGACCGCGCTGTTTCCAGCCGGAGGTTCAGGTTAGCGTACCTGGCTGACACCCGCCAAACCGTGCCCGTCTGGCCCCAGCTCATCTGTGCATAATCTCCGCCGGATCTGGTATCTACGGTGGCATGCTCGAATTTGTAGTAGTACTCATCGTCATCGGCCTGATCGTCGGGCTTATCGCCCGGCTGCTCGTTCCGGGCCGGGACAACATCGGAATCCTCGGCACGATCCTGCTGGGGATCGTCGGCTCCTTCGTCGGCGGTTTCCTCTGGGAGCTCGTCGAGTTCCACACCATCGAGACCCACCATTTCCGCACGGTCGGCATCCTGGGCTCGATCATCGGGGCCGTGGTAGTCCTGCTGCTCCTGCGCGTCACCGGGCTGGAGCGGCGCGGCGCGCGGCGACGCTGGTAGCTCGCCGCAGGAAGCTCAAAGCGCGGCTACCGATCGGTAGCCGCGCTTTCCGCATGTCGCTGGGGTACCAGGACTCGAACCTAGACTAACGGGGCCAGAACCCGTCGGGCTGCCAATTACCCCATACCCCATGGCATCGCGCCGCTGGCGCGCCTGTGCAGTGTAGCCGAACCAGGATACGGCAGCCAAAGCGATCGGCTCGGCCTGGCGGGGCTAGCTCGGCGATCCCGGGCCGCATCGGGCCGGGATCGCCGGCCTAGAGTTATGACGTGCGTGACGAGCGGGGGGCTCCTACCCTAACCGGGCTGGTCGAGCTTATGTACCAGGCCGACTGGACCGGCCTGAACGCGGCCATTGACGTCACTGAATTCAATGACTACGAGGTCAGGCATCGGATCGCGGAGTCCCGCCGGCCGTCCTGGGTACCCCGGCCCGGGCCTGGTACCGGGTCCAGCCGACAGCCGGGCCGCTGGCCCGCCGATCATGAAGATGATCAGGACGATGAAGAGCCGGATGAGGAGGAGCCGGACGAGGAGGATTCCTGGCCGGCCAGGGAGACTGCGTACCGGCTTGTGATCGCGCCGGGCGGACGGTTCCGGTACGCCAGGGACGACTCGCCCTGGGAGACTGGACCGCCGCCGTCCGCCGAGCTGCTGTGTCCCGCCTGGTTGCCCGCCATGTTCGAGCTCGACCTGGCCGGACTCGGCTTCATTGCCGGGCGGCGCGCGTACCGGATCATCGGCAGGCCCCGGCCGGCCGGTCGTGGCCGGGCCCGGCGCGGCCGGTCCGCCCTGCGGCCCACGCGGAGGCCATCGATCTCGGGACTCGAATCCGTCGACAGGGTCGACGCGTACGTAGACGCCGAGCTCGGGATCCTGCTCCGATCCGAGCGGATGTTCCGAGGCCAGGTCGCCGACCGGTCCGAGATGACTGGCCTCACGCTGGATCCGGCCGCGGACGTGGGCGCGATGAGCGCGGACGCCACGGGCGGGGCGAGAGCGGACGCGGACGCGGCGGACGCTGCGAGCTGGGACGCCGCGGGCGGGGCGAGAGCAGGCGCGGAGGCGGGCGCGGGTGCGGCAGACGCGGGAAAAGCGGACGCGGACGCGGAAGCGCCGGGCGCTGACGGGGCCGAGTCCGCGGAAACCGGCGACGA
>Ga0187783_10001038_pt1 | contig 20501 bp, 17 predicted proteins | sample 1015_SJ02_MP02_2_FD_132471 | JGI IMG/M metagenome (GOLD analysis project Ga0187783, IMG submission 132471) | Tropical peat soil microbial communities from peatlands in Department of Meta, Colombia - 1015_SJ02_MP02_20_MG | ecosystem: Environmental > Terrestrial > Soil > Wetlands > Peat | place...
ACCTGGATCTGGCGCAGCGTGTAGCGGCCGATGAGCGCCGCGCTCGGTGCCGGCATCCCGAGCAGCAGCCGCGCGGCGGCGCTGTGCGAGCGCGCGAGGTGCCAGGCGTAGGTAAACACCAGCCGCGCCACCTCGGCCGCCGCCGGGACTGTGAAGTACGCGCCGTAGCCGCCGTTGCCGTCGCCCACCTCGGGCACGGGTGAGGCACGCCAGCGTGCGGGGTCCGCGAAGCCGGCATCGAGCAGCAGGTACGGACAGGCGGCAGCACGGTGACGCGCGTTCGCATCGAGCCCGCGCCACAGCTCCGCCACCTGACGCAGCAGCGGGCTCGCCGCCGCGCCGCGCGCGGCGGCCTGCTCCGCGAGCAAATCCAGGCACAGCTCGTTCAGCTCCTTGAGCGAGTCGAGCGTCTCGGGCAGCAGCCACGCAACCGCGAGCGCAGCGCCCTCGCCCGCGCCACCGCTTCCTTCGCCGTACTGCAATGGCATGGCGCCACCCCGGTCGCATCCGAGCCCGCCGGTATCGTAGCGGAGCGCACGCCGGAAGCCATCCGTGAATTTGGTGATTTTTACCCAAATTTTTCCGGTTGAGTTTTGGATGATTTTTACCAAAATGACCAGCAGCGTTCAGCGGGAGAGCCGCCGCCATGCGCATCTCCGACGACCGTTACAGCCGCGAGCGCGCGCGCATGGAGCTGGCGCTGCGCTTCCTGCGTCACGAGGCGCGCACGCAGACGATCCGCGCCTGGACCGGGCTGTCGGACGATCGCATCCGCAAGCTCTATCGCTCCTACATGAGCCAGGCGCGCCGCCACCTGCCGCGCCACCGCGGCAAGTCACCTCATCAGGTCGCCTACTTCACCCGCTCGCTGCGGCTGCAGGAGGAGACCGCGGTGCTCGCGAGCGTGCTGTCGCTGCTCGGCGCTGTGCCCACGGGCACGTACGCGGCGATGAGCGGCCGCGCGGGTGCGCCGCCCGCTGCGGAGGTTCCCGGGAGCCTCCCAGCGCTCGCACGCGGGGAGCTGCTGTGCGAGGCGTTCGAGGTCTTCCGCTTGCTGCTGCCTTCGGGCCAGATCTCCTTCGAGCACGCCGTGTTCCTCGCCACGGCGCTCGCACGCGGCGATCAGCTGCGACTCGGCGGCTGCTGCGACTGCGGCAGTCTCATGGTGACCGAGCGCTTCCCGCTGCGCGAGGTGCGCTGCCATCACTGCAGCGGGCCGGCGCAGGCACGCGCTGAAGAGAGCGAGAAGGCGCCGGCCGCGCGGCAGCCGTGGGAAGCGACGGCGCGGTAAGCCGGGCGGTGCGCCCGGCGCGCCCGGTGAGCGCGCCGTTTTCCGCCACATGCGCGATTTCCCCGCAACCCCGGATAGAATCCGCCGCCATTGCGACAGGCGCGGACGGGATCCATGGACTGCGACCAGCGGCCGAATTTCTTCGCCGGCCCCTACATCGAGCGGCGTGCCGAAGAGCGCGACGACCCGCAGTGGATCGCCGCCGCGCGTGCCGATCCCGCGACGCTCTATCTGATCGGCCAGGGTGCCGCGCAACTGCTGCGCTTCGACCCCGAGCCGCATATCGCGTTCCTCACGAATGGGGCACCGCTCGTCGCGGCGCTGCCGGCGGCGAGCCTGCTGCTGCTCGGCTGGTTTCGCGGGGCGCGCTGCGTGCTCGCGGACGTGCCGGCGGGCACGCCGCTCGAGTTGCCGCCCGGAGCGCGCCTCGAGGAGCTGCGACCGCTCAGCTCGGTACTGCCCGCCGAGGAGGCCGGGCTGCTCGCTTACGCGCGGGCGCTCGTCATCTGGCGCGCGCGCCACCGCCACTGCGGCGTCTGCGGCGCGGTCACCGCGCCGACGCACGCCGGGCACTGCCTGCGCTGTACCAACCCGAGCTGCGCGCAGGAGTTCTTTCCGCGTATCGATCCGGCCATCATCGTGCTGGTGAGCGATGGCGAGCGGGCACTGCTCGGGCGGCAGGCGAGCTGGCCGGCGCGGCGTTATTCCACCATCGCCGGATTCGTCGAGCCGGGCGAGAGCCTCGAGGACGCAGTAGCCCGTGAAGTGGCGGAGGAGACCGGCGTCACGGTGAGCTGCGTGCGCTACCACTCCTCCCAGCCCTGGCCCTTCCCGTCCTCGGTCATGATCGGTTTTCGCGCCCGTGCCGCCGGCGGCAGTCCGGTCCGCCTCGGCGGTGAGCTCGAGGACGCGCGCTGGTTCACCCGCGAACAGCTGACTTCAGGTGAGGTGCTGACCCCACCCTCGAACGCCATTTCCTGGCGGCTGATCGAGAGCTGGCTCGAAGGCGACGGCTGAGGCATGTGCCTGCTGATGCTCGCCTGGCAGGCCCACCCCCGCTACCGACTGGTGGTGGCGGCGAACCGCGACGAATACCACGAGCGCCCGGCGGCGCCGCTTTCCAAATGGCCGCCCCCCGGAGAGATGCTCGCCGGGCGCGATCTGCACGCTCAAGGCACCTGGCTCGGCGTCGACCGGCGCCGGCGCTTCGGCGTGGTCACGAACTTCCGCGAGCTGCAGCCCCCGCGGCCGCAGGCGCCCTCGCGCGGAAGCCTGGTGCCGCGATATCTCGGCGCCGTGCCGGGAGCACCGGCCACGCAGCGCGCCAGAGAGTTCTTTGTCGCCCTCGAGCCGCACGCGCTGCGCTATTCCGGATTCAACCTGCTGCTCAGCGACGAGGATTCCCTGTGGTACGGCTCGAACCGGGCGACACCGTTCGCGCGCGCCCTGCCGCCCGGGCTGTACGGGCTCGCCAACGAGCTGCTCGACACACCCTGGCCGAAACTGCAGCGCGTGCGATTCGGCTTCGAGGCGCTGCTGCGCGAGCCGCGCCCACCGGCGGAGGCGCTGTTCGCGCTGCTCGCCGATCGCACGCCGACACTCGAGGAAGCCTCGCCCACTGCGGCCTCAGGGCTGCCGCGCGAGTGGGCCCGGGCGCTCTCGGCACCGTTCGTGCTGCACCCTGAGTACGGCACGCGCTGCTCGACCGTGCTGCTGCTCGAGGAGGACGGCCGGATGTACCTCGCCGAGCGTCGCTTCGATCCCGCGGGCGAGCTCGCCGGTGAGACGGTGTTTGCGCTGCATGCGGCGCAGTGGCCGTGATGACGCCCCGGGAACCTGAGCGCCGCGAGGCGACTCTCATGGCAGAGCCGCGAGCGGCTCCGCCGCTAAGGCTCTAGAATTCAAAGAACTTCCCTTTGACAACACGTTGAGATGGCGCAGCGCAATCCACTGCCGCGGGCTCGCCGACGGCACAGGCGGGCTCCGTGGCTCGCGTTGTGGCTGCTGGTCTGGCCGCTGGCGCACGCCGCCGGTGGCGTCAAGGTGGAGGTGCACGGCGTCGACGACGAGCTGCGGGCCAATGTGCTCGCCTACCTGAGCTTCCAGCGCTACCAGAAAGGCGGCGCCGAGCTCACCGCCGACGTCATCGAGCGGCTGCACAACCGTGTCGAGCGCGAGGTGCAGGAGGCACTGCGGCCGTTCGGCTATTACGAGCCGAAGGTCGAGTCGACCGTCACCGAGGTCGCCCGCGGGGAGTGGCGGGTGGTCATCGACATCAACCCGGGGCAGCCGGTCCTGCTCGATCACGTCGACGTCCGTGTCGACGGCCCCGGGGAGAGCGATCCGCTGTTCCAGCGCATCCTGCAGCACCTGCCGCTGCATTCGGGCAACCGCCTCTCGCATGCGCAGTACGAGGCCGTCAAGAGCGATCTGCAGCGCACCGCCGCCACCTTCGGCTACCTCGACGCCAAGCTGATCCGCAACGAGCTGGTCGTCGATCCGCCCAACCACAAGGCCAACATCGCTCTCGAGCTCGACACCGGGCAGCGCTACCGCTTCGGCGCGACCACCATCGAGCAGCACGTCGTGAAGGAGTCGCTGGTGCGCCGCTACCTGCGCTACCGCCGCGGCGAGTACTACGACCTCACGCAGGTGCTGCGCACCCAGTTCGCGCTCGATGACTCGGGCTACTTCGCCAATCTCGAGGTGCTGCCCGGAGATCCCGACCGCAAGGCGCTCATCGTGCCGGTCAAGATCCGCGCCGACCCGGGCCGCCGCCACCGCTACTCCTTCGGCGCGGGCTACGCCACCGACACCGGCATACGCGGCACGCTCGGCTTCGAGGATCGCCGCCTCAACACCCTCGGCCACAGTCTGAGCATCCAGGTGCAGGCCTCACAGGTGCAGCGGTACTCCGTGCAGAGCCGCTACCGCATTCCGGTCGGCGACCCGGCCCTCGAGTTCGTCGCGCTGAACGCCACCATCGAGCAGCAGACGCTCGCAGACGTCACCGCCACCACGCAGTCCGCCGGCCCGAGCTTCACCACGGTCGCCAACCGCTGGCAGACGGTGTGGCAGGTGAACGCCGTCCGCACCGAGAGCTCCGATCTCAACGGGTCGGAGACCGACCGTCTGCTGGTGCCGGAGCTCGATCTGGCACTGGTGCCGAAAGGTTACCTCGGCGAGCCGCAGTTCGAGCACCCGTTCTTCGCCGAGATCAAGGGCTCGGACGCGGCTCTCGGCTCGGATTCCAACTTCATCCAGCTGCACATGCAGTGGCAGCGCGTGTTCAGTCTCGGCGGACCGTGGCACCTGCTGCTGCGCGACGAGCTCGGGGCGACCTTCGTCTCGCACTTCGACGAGCTGCCGACCATCTACCGCTTCTTTGCCGGCGGCGACAACAGCGTGCGCGGCTTCGCCTACAACGAGCTGTCACCGCTCGAGCCGGTCTGCACCCAAAACGCCGCCGGCCAGTTCATCAAGAACGCCAACGGCACCTGCCAGGCCATTCAGACCTACATCAAGACCGGCGGGCGCGACGTGATCACCGGCACGGTGGAGGTGGTGCACACCTTGCCGCGCAACCTCGGCGTCGCCGCCTTCTTCGACTACGGCAACGCCCTCAACGGCTTCAGCAAGCCGCCGTGCCAGCCGGGGCCGCCGGGGCAGCCGGAGGTGTGCACGCCGTTCATCCAGTACTCGGTCGGCGTCGGTCTGCGGGTGCTGCTGCCGGTGATGACGCTCGGGGTCGACATCGCGCAACCGCTGTCGGTGAACGCCGGACCGCGCCTGCATATAAACTTCTCGCCGAAGCTGTAACGGCCGCTTTCACCCCATGCGCCGCCTGCTCCTCATCGTCGCCTGTGTCACCGTCACCGCGGCCATCCTCGTGCCGGCGGCGCTCATCTGGTCGGCGCTGTTCACCACGGCGGGCCTCGAGTTCCTGGTGCGGCGCATTCCTCAACAGCTCGGATCGGTGCGGCTCGAGATCGCCGGGGTGAGCGGCACCATCGCCGAAGGGGTGCACGTCGAGCGCGTCGAGATCGTCCACGACCTGGTGCACCTGAGATTCACCGGCATCGAGGGGCGCGTGGCACTCATGCCGCTCGTGCTGCAGACGATCCGCGTGCGCAGCGGCTCGGTGCAGAGTGCCCTCGTCGAGGTGAAGCGCCGCACCAAGCCGACGACGCCAGGGCCGCCGGCGTTCCTGCCCCGCTGGCTCCTCATCAGCGTCGAGGAAGCGCACCTCACCCGCACCACGCTCACGGTGTACACCGGCTTTCACCTGGAGGCGGACGACATTCTCGCCGCTGCGGTCGTCCGCCACAGCGTCCTGCGTTTCTTCCAGGCCAATGCGCGCATCGCCGGCGCCCGCGTGAGCGCCATGGGCGCTCTGCGCGCCCGCGATCCGCTCGCAATGGACCTCAAAGGCCACCTCGACTGGAGTCCTGCGGGACAGCCGCCCTGGACGCTCGACGGCAGCGCCCGCGGCGACCTCAACGCGCTCGACCTCGTGGTGCACACCGTGAGTCCGTTCCGCGCCGACTTCACCGGCCAGGCGCTCACGCTCACGAGTCACTGGCGACTCGCCGGCGATGTCGCGCTGCAGGACCTCAACCTCGCCGCCTGGGGCACGCACACCCCGCTCGGCAGCATCACCGGGCATCTCGCCGGTTCCTACGATGAGAGCGGCTTCAGCGTTCACGGCCCGCTCAATCCGACCGGACTCCGTGCCGGAGTCTTCGATACGCAGCTCACCGGTAACTTCGCCGATCACGTGCTCACTGCGCGGCACGTGCAGCTGCGGCACCTCGCATCCGGCGCGCGCGTTTCCGGCGCGGGCACCATCGCCATCGTTGCCAACGGCCCGCGACTCGACCTGAAGGGCGACTGGAAGGATTTCCGCTGGCCGCTCATGGGGCGCGAGGTCGCGGTGCGCAGCGCCACAGGCTCCTTCGCGCTCGCCGGCGTGCTGCCCTACGAGATTCACGTCAGCGGCACGGGCCGTGCCGCGGGACTTCCGGAGATGCCGCTCGAGGTGAGCGGTACGCTCGGCAAGGACAGCTTCAGCTTCGATCGCGCAGAGGTGGGCCTCTTCGGCGGTCACGCGAGCGTCAGCGGCGGCGTGGTGTGGGCCCCGAGCCAGAGCTGGTCGCTGAGTGGCCGCTTCACCGGCATCGATTCCGCGGCGTTACGGCCGGACCTGCCCGGCAGCGTGAGCTTCACGCTCGATGCGGCGGGACGGGGATTCGAGGCCCGCGGCGACCTGCGGGCGACCGTTACCGGCGTGAGCGGAAGATTGCGCGGACTCGCGGCGAGCGGCGGCGGCACGGTGGCACACGCGGGCACGAGCTGGGACTTCAGCAACGTGCGCGTGGCGCTCGGCGGCACGAGCCTCGCGCTCGATGGCCGTATCGAGGCCCGCGCTGAGCGCCGCGTGGATCTGCGCTTCGCCGTCACGACGCGCGACCTGAGTCTGCTCTCGAGCGGCAGCCGCGGAGTGATCCGGGCCTCGGGCACCATCGCCGGCACGCTCGCCGAGCCGGCGATCGTCGCCACCGCGCACGGCAGCGGCATCGACTACCAGGGAGTGAAGCTCGAGGGGCTCGATGCCGATGTCAATTTCAACCCGAGTGCGCGGCTCGCGGAGTCGAAGGTCGATGTGCACCTGCGCGACCTGACGGTACAGGGTCGCACCCTGCAGAGCGTGCTGCTCACACTCGACGGGCCACCCTCGAACTACAGCGTCCGTCTTGCGGCCACTGCGACCGGGCTTGCGCTCAACGCCCAGGCAAACGGCCCTTACGAGCAGGGCGTGTTCAGCGGCCAGCTCACCGCGCTCAACATCTCCGGTAATCAGCAGCTGAAGCTCGCGCTCGAGCTGCCGGTGGGTCTCACCGTCTCGCTCGCGCATGCGCGCATCGAATGGATGTGCCTCATCGGCACGCCCGGCAGCATGTGCGCCGATGCCGACTGGACCCCGGCGGCGTGGGCGGCGACCGTCTCGGCGAGGGATCTGCCGCTGCAGACACTCACGGCCGGCACGACACCCGCGATCGCCTACCTCGGCACGGTCAGCGCACTCGCCCGGCTCTCAGGCGGAGAGAACACACCGCTCGAGGGGACGCTGCGCGCGCAGCTCGCGAACGCCGAGATCGACCATCAGCTCGCGAGCCACAAGATCGAGCACACCCGGATCGGCTCGGGCACGATCACCGCCAGCGCAACGGCGACGCAGCTGACCGTTCAGGCCGACCTCGGCGAGGGTGGCATCGGCACGATGCATGCTGAGCTCGAGGTGCAGCGCACGGGCACGAGCTGGCGCGACATGCCGGTCACTGGGGCGCTGCACGCGCAGACCCGGGAGCTCGACCTCGTAACGCTGTATGTTCCGGACATCGACCGCGCGGCCGGCGGTCTCGATGCCGACGTCCGTGTGAGCGGCACCCTCGGAGCGCCGAGCCTTGCAGGAGTCCTGCGCGTGAGCGATGGCGAGATCGATGTGTACCAGGTCAACCTGAGCCTGCGGCAGATCGCGCTGCAGGCGCGGCTGAGCGATGCCGGCATCGACTTCGAGGGCAGCGCGCATGCCGGCAGCGGCGCCGTGGCGGCGAACGGCCACCTCGAGTGGCGCAAGCTCCTGCCCTACGGAAAATTTCACCTCGAGGGGAGCAATCTGCGGGTCGCCGATGTGCCCGAGGCGCAGATCGACGCTTCGCCCGATCTCGACTTCACGGTGACGGGACGCAAGATCGAGGTCACGGGCAAGGTGACGCTGCCCTACGCCAAGATCCAGCCGCAGGACATCACCAGCGCGGTGAGCGTCTCCCCCGACGAAGTGATCGTCGGCAGCGAGCCGCAAGATGTCAGCAAGCGCTTCGAGGTGGTGAGCACCGTCACCCTGGTGCTCGGCGAGAAGGTGAACATCGATGCCATGGGCCTCACCGCGCGGCTCACCGGGAGTGTCACCATCAGGAGCGGCTACGACGCGATCACGCGCGGCACCGGCGAGCTGTCGGTGGCGCAGGGCCAGTACACCGCCTACGCGCGCAAGCTCGACATCCAGCGCGGGCGGCTGATCTTCAGCGGCGGCGCGATCACGGACCCCGGCATCGACGTCCGTGCGCAGAAGGTGTTCCCCGATGTGACCGCCGGCATCAACGTGCGCGGTACACTGTTGCAGCCGCACATCTCGTTCTTCTCCGATCCGCCGCTGCCGCAGACGCAGATCGTCTCGCTGATTCTCGCCGGCGGCTCGCTCGAGTCGGCACAGAACGCGCAGAACGCCGCCCTCGGCCAGGGCGCGGCAATCCTCGCCGCACAGCTCGGCTCGCACGTCGGCATCCCCGACGTGAGCCTCGAGACCGACCCGATCGCCAACGAGACCTCGCTCGTGCTCGGCCGCTACCTGTCCCCACGCCTGTACGTGAGTTACGGCGTGAGTCTCACCGAGCAGCTCAACGTCTTCAAGATGCGCTACACCCTGGGCGATCACTGGACGGTCCGCATGGAGGCCGGCACGGCCTACGGCGCCGATCTCGTGTACGCCATCGACAAGTAGGAGCCCGCGTGCTCGCAGCGCCCGCGCTCGTCATGCTGCTCACCGCTCAGGCGGCCGCGGCCGCACCGCCGGTCGTGCCCCAACCCGCCATGCAGTGCCAGGTGTTCACCCGCGGCGCGAGCGATGCCCCGCCGGCGGTACGCGACTGGCTCGCGCACTCGGGCGATGAGCGCGTGCGGGTGTGCGCGCCAGGCGGACGAGCCGCCGTGGAGGCCGGCCCCGCGATCTACACCGGCGAGGGCGCGGTCGGCCGTCGTGGCGGCGTGTGCAGCTATGCGAGCCACGGTCTCACCGCTGCCGGCAGTGGGCCGACGCAGCGGCTGCTGCGCTACGAGAGCGGCGAAGCGGCCGCGATGGCGCTCGGCAGCCATGGCGGACACGACTGCCCGCCTGCGCACCCGCCGGGGGCGGCAGAGCCCTATACCCTGACCTACGACGTGAGCCCCGCGGCGTTTCTCTCGATCATGCAGCTGTGGTCGTCGGTCGCGACCTCCGTCGCGGCCTTCGAGCGCGAGCTCGCGTGCTGCGACCTCGGCGGCACGCCGCCCGGCGCAGTGACCCGCGCCGTCGAGCCGAGCGACGTCCGCCAGAGGTTGCGTACCGCGATCGGCGCCGGCGACATGCAGGCGGCGGTCGTGACGCGGATCGTGCGCATCCCGGGCTCGACGTTTCACCACCGCTACGCGCTCTTCGTGAACGACCCGGCGCAGTCGGCGGCGGTCGCGGGGTTATACGTCATTTACCTGGGCCGCGGCGTCCGCGGTCCGGCCCACATCATCGGCGTCGGCGAGACCGATTAGCTGCAAACAGCCGCCGCGATGCGGGCACGGGCGGCGTGCTGCGAGTGCGCGTCCACCGCCTCAGCCCGCACGCTCTTGACATCGGTGCATTAAAATGCACACTACGCGCATGTTTATGCTGACAGACCCGCCACCGCCGTGCTGAGCGACGCCCAGCAGCTCGAGCGGCGCGGCGCCATCATGCGCATCCTGCGCGAGGGCGTCGTGCGCCGGCAGCAGGACCTGGTGCGCCTGCTGAAGAAGGCGGGCCACGAAGCCACGCAGAGCTCGATCAGCCGCGACCTGCGCGACCTCGGCGTTCTCAAGGCGAGCGGCCGCTACGTGCTGCCGCCCGATGAGGTGATACGCGCCAACGGCGACTTCGGCGCACTCACACAGTTCGTGCGTCAGCTGCGGCGCGCCGGACCGTCGATCACGGTGCTGCGCACCACTATCGGTGCGGCGCAGAGCGTCGCCGTCGCCATCGACAAGGCGTCCTGGCCCGAGGTCGCGGGCACCCTTTCCGGCGATGACACCATCTTCATCGCGACCGCCGGCAGCCGCGAGCAGGACGAGCTCATCGCGCGGCTGCGCGAGCTCTTCCGGGTCTGAAGATGGCCGTCGGCGGCGCATCCGTGGGCGTCCCCATCGTCCTCGCCTACTCCGGCGGGCTCGACACCTCGTTCCTCGTGCCGTGGATCGCCGCACAGCAGCGCCGACCGCTGATCACCGTGACGGTCGATACGGGCGGAATCGATGCGACCGCTGCGCGCACGCTGGCGGAGCGCTCACGCGCGCTCGGTGCCGTGGCGCACCACCAGGTGGACGCGCGCGCCGGCTATTTCGAGCAGGTACTGCGCTTTTTGATCATGGGCAACGTGCGGCGCGGGCAGCTCTACCCGCTGTGCGTCGGCGCCGAGCGCGTCATGCAGGCGCAGACCGTGGCGCGCGTGGCCCGCGAGCTCAACTCCGACACGGTGGCGCACGGCTGCACCGCCGCCGGCAACGACCAGGTGCGCTTCGAGGTGGCGCTGCGCACGCTCGCCCCCGATCTCAGGATCCTCGCACCGGTGCGCGACAACGCCTTGCGTCGTGAGGACGAGCTCGACTATCTGCGGGAGCGCGGCTTGCCGGTGCCGCCGACCGGCGCGCAGTACTCCGTCAACCGCGGGCTCTGGGGCGTAACGATCGGCGGCCGCGAGACCCTCACCTCCTCAGGCAGCCTCCCCGAGGAAGCCTGGATTCTCACCCGCGATGCCTTCACGCATCCGCGCGCGCCCGAGCGGCACGTCATCAGTTTCCGCGAGGGGCGTCCGGTTGCGCTCGATGGCCGCAGCGCCGACCCCGTCGCCCTCATCGAGGCGCTCGAGGCGCTCGCCGCCCCGTTCGGCATCGGCCGTGGCATCCACCTCGGCGACACCATCATCGGTACCAAGGGCCGGGTGGCCTTCGAGGCTCCGGCGGCGGAGGTGCTGCTCGCCGCGCACCGCGAGCTCGAGAAGCTCGTGCTCACCGGGCGGCAACAGCGCATCAAGGAGCTCGTGGCGCAGCCTTACGGCGACCTGGTGCACGAGGGGCAGTTGCTCGACCCGGTATGCCGCGACATCGAGGCACTGCTGCTCTGCTCGCAGGCGCGCGTCACCGGGGAGGTGCGGGTGCTGCTGCGCACCGGCAGTGTGTTCGTCGAGGGCGTCGAGTCGCCGTTCTCGCTCATGGCGGCATCGAAGGGCGTGTACGGCGAAGCCGCGGGCGAGTGGTCGGCAGCGGATGCGCTCGGCTTCTCGCGCATCGCGGCCCTGCCCGGAGTGTTCCACACCCGCGCCGGCGAGCGCGCCGCGAGCCGCACGGAGCGCTAGCGTGCTCGGCGGCATGCGCAGCGTGGTGGTCGACAAGCTCGCCTCCGTGACGCAGGCCTGCGGGCTGTCGCACGAGGTGCGCGTCGCGGCGGAAATTCCGGCGGAAGAAGGCGTCGTCGTAGTGGTCGAGGTGCTCAACAACAAAAGCACCTACAACACGCTCGAGCTGGTGAGCGGCCGCATGGCCAAGGTGGGCAAGGGCGATGTGGTTGCCGGCGCCCTCGGGCACCGCCGGGCGCTGTTCGGCTACTCCGGGCACGTGCCTGCCGCGCTGCAACCCGGCGACGTCATCCAGATGCTCAACATCGGCGGCGTGCTCGGAGTCTGCGATTCCATCAACCCGGAGAAGGGCAAGCCGTTCGACTGCCGCGTGCTCGGCGTGGCGCTCAACTTCCCCTACCTCGGTGAGCGCATCGGCGTGCCCGCGCGGGTCGGCGCCAAGTCGCTCGATGCGAACGCCCCCCTCGATACCCGCGGCGTGCCGGTGGTGGCGCTCGCGGGGACCTGCATGGAGGCCGGCAAGACCGCCGCGGCCTGCGCGCTGATCGCGCGGATGCGCCATCGCGGACTCACCGTGGACGCCTTCAAGGCGACCGGGGTATCGCTGCGGCGTGACATCCACGCCATGGAGGACGCCGGTGCACGGCGCTGTGCCATCTTCACCGACCTCGGCATCGTCACCACGACGCGCGCCAACGGACCGGCGCTCACCCGCACGATGCTCAGCGAGCTCGCCGCCGGCAGGCCCGATGTGCTGGTGTTTGAGCTCGGCGACGGCATCCTCGGAACCTACGGCGTCGACGCCATCCTCGAATCCCCCGATATCCGTGCCGCGCTCACCGCGGTGATCCTTTCCGCCAACGACCCGGTGGCGGCGTGGGGCGGGGTCAAGCTGCTGCGCGAGCGATTCGCCATCGAGCCATGCGTGGTCACAGGTCCCGCCACCGACAACCAGGTCGGTGTCGAGATCATCACCGGGCAGATGCAGGTGGCCGCGTACAACGCCCTGAGCCACGGCGCCGCCCTCGGCGATTGCGTGATCGAGGCGCTGCGCCTGCCGGGGGCCGTGGCGGCGGTGCAGTGAGCGCGCCGGTTCCCGCGGTGGTACTCGGCGGCACCGGCTACGTCGCCGGCGAGCTGCTGCGGCTGCTCGCCGCGCATCCGCACTTCGAGCTCGCCGCGGTGATGTCGGAGAGTCAGCCCGGCGAGGCGGTGGCGGCCGCCTTCCCGCACCTCGCCTGCGCCTACCCCGAGACGCGCTTCAACTCCGAGGCGGAAGTGCGCAAGCTCCTGTGCGAGGCGCGCGAGTGCGCGCTGTTCTCGGCAGCACCGCACGGGGTGGCGGCCGGCCTCATCGACCGGCTGCTCGGCGCGAGCGAGGAAGCCGGCACCGCGCCGTGCGTGGTGGACATCTCGGCCGACTTCCGCCACGCGAGCGCGGAGACCTACGCCGGCATCTACCGCCACCCGCACGCAGCGCCGGCGCGGCTGCGGCAGTTCACCTGCGCGCTGCCCGAGCACCTCGCAAAGCCCACGACGCCCCATATCGCGCACCCCGGCTGCTTTGCCACCGCAATGCTGCTCGCGGCGGTGCCGTTGCTCGCCCACGGGCTCATCGCCCCGGCAGTGTTCGTGAGTGGTGTCACCGGCAGCACCGGCTCCGGGCGCAAGCCGGTGGAGGGCACGCACCACCCGCTGCGTCATGGCGATCTCTACAGCTACAGCGCGCTCGCGCATCGGCACGTGCCTGAGGTGGCCGCCTGCGCCCAGGCCGCGACCGGCGTCGCGGCGCAGTTTGCGTTCGTGCCACACTCCGGGCCGTACGCGCGCGGCATTCACCTCACGCTGCAGGCGGCGCTCGTGCGGCCGCTCGACACCGCGAGACTGCTCGCGGTGCTCGCGGACTTCTACGCCGGGGCGCCCTTCGTGCGCGTCACCGAGCATGCACCTCGCGTCAAGGACGTGGCAGGCAGCAACTACGCGCACCTCGCGGGCGTCGCGGACGGTGGCACCGTGGCGGTGCTGTGCGCCATCGACAATCTCAACAAGGGCGCCGCCGGCGGCGCCATCCAGTGGATGAACCGGCTGTTCGCGCTGCCGGAGACCGCTGGCCTCACCGCGCCAGCACCCGGCTGGACCTGACGGCGATGACGAAGCGGAAACCAGCACCGGCGGCGCCGCCCGCCAGCGAGCAAGCGCCCCCGGCGACGGAGCCGGCGGCCGCCAGCGCGAAGGCAACCTCCGCGACGGCGATCCAGCGCCTCGCGCGCGCGCACAACTTCCTTGCGCCGGTGTTCGCCCAGTACCCGCTGGAAGTCGCCAGCGCGCAGGGGGTATGGCTCACCAACACCCGCGGTGAGCGCGTGCTCGATCTCTACGGCGGACACGCCGTCGCCGCGCTCGGTTACGCTCACCCGGCCTGGACCGCCGCGCTCGCCCGCCAGGCCGAGGGCTGCCAGTTCCAGAGTAATGCGGTCGCCATGCGGGTGCGGGCGCGCGCCGCGCGACGTCTGGTACGGTTCTCACGGCTGCCCTTCGGCAGTGTGTTCTTCGTCAACAGCGGCGCCGAGGCCAACGAGAACGCGCTCCGGGTCGCGCTGCGCATGAGCGGACGAACGCATGTCGCGGCCATCGAGGGCGGCTTTCACGGACGCACCGCCGCGGCGGGTGCGGTGAGCTGGGGCGCGCAGGAGAAGTGGTACGGCTTTCCGCGCACTCCCTTCGAGGTGAGCTTCATCCCGCGCGGCGACCCCGGCGCGATCGCTGCCGCGGTCACCTCGCTCACGGCGGCCGTGATCGTCGAGCCGGTGCAGGGGCTCGCGGGTGCCGTCGACCTCGGTGCCCCGTTCCTCGCCGCGCTGCGCGCGCGCTGCGATGAGGTCGGGGCGCTGCTCATCTTCGATGAGGTCCAGTGCGGCATGGGCCGCACCGGTGAGCCCTTCGCTGCCAACCTCTACAACGTGCGGCCCGACATGCTCACGACGGCCAAAGCACTCGGCAACGGCTTCCCGTGCGCGGTGCTCATGATGTCGCCGCTGGTCGCCGCCGCGCTGAAGAGCGGATCTCTCGGCACCACCTTCGGCGGCGGCCCCATGGCGTGCGCGGCGATCGAGGCGGTGCTCGGCGCCCTGAAAAACGAGCGGCTGCTCGAGCGGGTGCGGCACATCGGCGCCTACATCCGTCGCACCTGCATCGTCGGCCCGGTCAGCGCGCACCAGGGAGCGGGCCTGCTGGTCGGGCTGCGCACCACGCGGCCGGCGCAGGAGATCCAGGCAGAGCTTCTCGAGTGCGGCATCCTCACCGGGACCGCGACCGACCCGCAGGTGCTGCGCCTGCTGCCGCCGTTCATCCTCGAGGAGGAGCACGTCGACATGCTCCGCGACGCGCTGCGCGAGCTGCCCGCATGAAGCGCTTCCTCGATCTCGCCGATCTCACGCGCGATGAGGTGCTCTCGCTCCTTGAGCTCGCACGGCGGCTCGAGCGGCAGCCCGAGCCGCGGGCGCTGGCCGGTAAGATCCTCGGGCTGCTGTTGCTCAATCCCTCGCTCCGCACCCTCGCCTCCTGCCAGGCGGCCATGGCGCGCCTCGGCGGCAGCTCGTTCGTCATCAGCCCGGGCCACGGCAGCTGGCAGCTCGAGACGCGCGAGGGCGTGGTCATGGACGGCGCAGCCGCCGAGCACGTGCGCGAGGGTCTGCCGGCACTCGCTGCCTACTGCGATGCCCTCGGCATCCGCGCGTTCGCCGAAGGCCGCGATCTCGCGACCGACCTCGCCGAGACCACCTTCACCACGATGGCGGCTCTCATCGACAAACCGCTGGTGAATCTCGAGTCCGCCGTCAATCATCCCTGCCAGGCGCTCGCCGACTGGAAGACGCTCGACGATCTGGCAGTGCCGCGCGGCGCGCGCTTCGTGCTGTCGTGGGCTTACCACCCGCGGGCACTGCCGCTGGCGGTGCCGGCAGCGGCGCTGCACATGGCGGCGCTGCGCGGCATGGAGGTGATCGTGCTGCGCCCGGAAGGCTTCGCGCTGCCCGCATCCCTCATGGAACGGGCGCGGCGCGCAGCCGCGGCTTCCGGCGGCTCGGTGCGCGAGACCAGCGAGCGCGCCGCGGCGCTCGAGAGCGCCGACGTGCTCTACGTGAAGGAGTGGGGCGCGACCTGCTGCTACGGCGATGCGGCAGCGGATGCGCAGCTGCGCAGCGCGCTCAAGAGCTGGTGCGTGCGCCACGACTGGTTCGCCGCGGCGCCCGGGTGCCGCCTGATGCACTGCCTGCCGGTGCGGCGCAATTGCGCCATCGCCGACGAGGTGCTCGACAGCACGCGCAGCCTGGTGCAGCGCGAAGCCTACAACCGTCTGCCGGTGCAGATGGCGGTGCTGTATCGACTGCTCAGGTCCTGAACCGCGAGGGTCCCACATCCCATGATCGTGCATCGCGGCGACCAGACGCTCGCCATCCGCGCGCTGAAGAATGCCGCGCCGTACATCCGCCTGTACAAGGGCAAGACCTTCGTCGTGAAGGCGGGCGGCGGCGTGTTCGCCGAGGTGGCGGCGACGCGGGTGCTGGTCGAGCAGATCGCGATCCTGCACTACTTCGGCGTGCGCGTGGTGCTGGTGCACGGCGGCGGCCCGCAGCTCACCGAGCTCTCCGCGGCGCTCGGCCTCGCGACGCGTGTGGTCGGTGGCCGGCGCGTCACCGACGAGAAGTCGCTCGAGGTCACCGCCATGGTGCTCAACGGGCTGCTCAATACGCGTCTGCTCGCCCTGTGTCGCGAGCTCAACATCGACGCGGTCGGCATCAGCGGCGTGGACGCCGGCCTGGTACGTGCGCACCGGCGCCCGCCGGTCGCGCTCGAGGACGGCGAGCGCGTCGATTTCGGCTTCGTCGGCGACATCGACGCGGTGGACACCACCGTGCTGAGGAAGCTGCTCGACAACGGGCTCATGCCGGTGGTCAGCCCGCTTTCGGCGGACGGATCGGGCACGCTTCTCAACATCAACGCCGACACGGTCGCCGCAGCGCTCGGCGCGGCCCTTGGCGCCGAGAAGCTCATCCTCTGCACCGGCGTCCCCGGCATCCTCGCGAGCCGCGAGGATGCCGGCTCGCTCATCTCCTACACCGACCTCGCCGGTCTCGCGCGGCTGCGCGCGGAGGGCCGCATCGCCGCCGGCATGTTGCCGAAGGCGAGCGCCATCGAAGAGGCGCTGCGCGGCGGTGTGCGTCGCGTGCACGTCGTCTCCTACCACTCCCCGGAGGGAATCCTCAGCGAGGTATTCACCAACGAAGGCACCGGCACGCTGATCGTGGCCGATGTCGACGCACTCACGCCCGCCGAGCAGCAGAGCGCCCCATGACGCGCCTGTGGGACAAGGGGGCACCGCTCGATGAGCGCGTGCTGCGCTACACCGCCGGCGAGGACTACGCGCTCGATGAGCGGCTGGTGCCGTACGACGTCCGTGCCTCGATCGCGCATGCCGAGATGCTCGCCGCGCAGCAGCTGCTCACGCACGCCGACCTCGCTGCCCTGCGCGCGGCGCTGAGCGATCTCGCCGCGGAGCACGCGCGCGGCGAGTGGCGTATCGAGCTCGCGGACGAGGACGGACAGACCGCGCTCGAGCGGCTGCTCACGGCGCGCATCGGCGTTGCCGGCGAGCGCATTCACCTCGGACGCTCGCGCAACGACCAGGTGCTCGCCGCCATCCGCCTGTACCTGCGCGACACCGTGGCGCAGCTCGCAGGCGGCGCGCTGCAGGTGGCGGATGCTCTGGACGCGCTCGGCCGCCGCGAGCCGCACACCCCCCTCCCGGGCTACACCCACATGCAGCAGGCGATGCCGAGCTCGGTGGCGCTGTGGGCCGCCGGCTTCGCCGCCGAGATCCGCGACGATGCCGAGGGCCTCGCCGCGGTGCTCCGCCGCATCGACCGGAATCCGCTCGGGTCCGCGGCCGGCTACGGCACACCGGGCCTGCCCATCGACCGCAGCGCGACCACCCACGCGCTCGGCTTCGCCGCCGTGCACACACCCGTCACCGCCGTACAGCTCTCGCGCGGCAAGGCGGAAGCCCAGCTGCTGTTCGAGATCTGCCTGCTGCTGCAGGATCTCGGCCGCCTCGCGGCCGACGTGCTGCTCTTCACGACGCAGGAGTTCGGCTTCGCGACGCTGAGCGAGAGCTTCACCACCGGCTCATCGATCATGCCGCAGAAGCGCAACCCCGACGTGTTCGAGCTCGTCAGGGGCCGCGCGGTGAGCGCGCAGGCGTGCCTCGCCGAAGCCCTCGGGGTGTGTGCCAAGCTCCCCTCCGGTTACAGCCGCGACCTGCAGCTCATCAAGGTGCCGCTGTTCCGGGGCATCGACCTCGCGGTGGCGACGCTCGACATCGCGCCGAGCGCCATCGCGGCGCTTGAGTTCCACCGTGAGGCGATCCGGCTCGATGCCGCGATCAACGCCGCGGAGAACGCCAACCGCCTGGCGATGAGCGAGGGCATCCCTTTCCGCGAAGCCTACCGGCGCATCGCCAGCAAACTCGGGCGGCACGTGGCCGCGCAGCGCGCGGGCGATGAGCCCGCGGACTGAAGGTTGCAAGCCCGCAGTACGCGGCGCACGCTCCAAGCAGGTTAGAGGGGTTCGCGCCCGCCGCCCAGCAGCTGGCGATGGGCGCGCAGCCGCAGGCACGCCCCGGCGCACGGTCGCCCGGCAACAGCAGCGGAGGGTTCATGACGAGGGTGCTGGGCATCTCGGGGAGTCTGCGCCGCGGCTCGTACAACAGCGCCCTGCTGCGGGCGGCGACACGGCTCATGCCGCCGGACTCGAGTCTCGAGATCGCCAGCATCCGCGGCGTGCCGCTCTATGACGGCGATGTCGAGGCACAGGGCATCCCCGCGGCGGTCACGCAACTCAAGGAAGCCATCGTCAAAGCCGACGGCGTGCTGCTCGCAACCCCGGAACACAACAACAGCATTCCCGGGGTGTTCAAGAACGCCATCGACTGGCTGTCGCGGCCGCCTGCCGACATCAAGCGGGTGTTCGGTGGCAAGCCGTTCGCCATCGTGGGCACCTCTCCCGGCCCGTTCGGCACCGTGCTGAGTCAAAACGCCTGGCTCGGGGTGCTGCGCACGCTCGGCACGCAGACCTGGTTCGGCGGGCGCCTCGCGATCGCGCGCGCCGCCAACGTGTTCGATGAGAGCGGCGCCATCAAGGACCCGCTGGTGGAGGAGCAGCTGAAGCAGTTCCTCGCCGGCTATGTCGCCTTCCTGCGCCGCGCCGCAACCTGAGGGGCCCCGCGCCCTGCCGGCACACGCGCTAGGGTGCGTCGGGCTGCGCCTGCGGCGCTGCCCGGGCGAAGGCCGGTAACGCCTCCAGATGCGCGCAGATCGCGCACAGCGTGGGGTAGGGGGTGATGTCGCAGTTGAAACGATGCGCGTTGGCCATCTGTGGCACGAGATAGACGTCCGCGAGCGTCACGGAGGTGCCGTACAGATGCCGCCCGTCGCCGCTCAGGTGCTGCGCCTCCTGCTCGAGCGCGCCGAATCCCTCGGCGATCCAGTGGGCGACCCAGTCGTTGATGCGGGCGTCTTCGAGATGCAGCGGGTCGCGCAGGTAGTTGAGCACGCGCAGGTTGTTGAGCGGGTGAATGTCGCAGGCGATCGCGAGCGCAAGCGCGCGTACCCGCGCGCGCTCGAGCGGCGCGCGCGGCAGCAGCGCCGGTTGCGGATGGGTTTCCTCGAGGTACTCGATGATGGCGAGCGACTGGCTGATCACGTGCCCGCCATCGACCAGCACCGGGATGAGACCGCTCGGGTTGAGCGCGCGGAACTCCGGGCTGTTCTGCGCACACCGCGGCGCACGCAGATCGATCACCACGGTCTCGAAGGCGATCCCCTTGATGTTGAGCGCGATGCGCGCGCGGTAACTGGCGGAGCTGCGGAAGTAACCGTAGAGCTTCACCTCTGCCGCTCCACGACGGCCGCAGCGACGATGGTGTTGCGAAGCACCTCGAGTCCCTCGATGCCGCCTTCGAGGCGATCCCCGGGCTGCAGCGGCCCGACGCCCGCGGGCGTGCCGCTGAAGATGAGATCGCCCGGCCTGAGCTCGTAGAGCTGCGACAGCGTCGCGATGATGTGCGGTACATCGCAGATCATGCGGCTTACGTCCGACTCCTGGCGCAGCTCACCGTTCACGCTGAGCCAGATGCGGCCGCAGTTGACGTGCCCGAGGCTCGCCGGCCGCAGCGCCGCGACCGGCGCGGAGTTGTCGAAGCCCTTGGCCGTGTCCCACGGGTCGCCGTGCTCCTTGGCCGCGCGCTGCAGGTCGCGGCGCGTCAGGTCGTTCCCCGCGCCGTAGCCGAACACATGTTGCAGCGCCGTCTCGGCTGCGATGTCACGCCCGCCGCCGCCGATCGCGACGACCAGCTCGATCTCGTAGTGGAAGTTGGCGGTGCGCGGGGGATAGGGAATCGCAGCGCCGTTGGCGACCAGCGCGTCCGCGGGTTTCATGAAGAAGACCGGCGGCGACGCTGCCGGGTCGCGACCGAACTCGCGGATGTGGTCCGTGTAGTTGAGGCCGATGCAATAGATGCGGTGCACCGGGAAGCGCTGCGGCGTGCCCGCTATGGCCACACTCGGCACGGGAGGCGGCGGGAAAGCGAACTCGGTCATCGCGGTGGCTCCGGCATGCATGACGGCCCGACGGTGGCGGCCGAGGGCAGATTGCCACTCCCCAAACCGCTAGACTAGCCAGGTGAGCATCTGGCGCATCTTGCCGACGCCCGAGCAGCTGACCGAGCGCGGCACCCGCAGCATGTCCGGCCACCTCGGCATCCGCTTCACCGAGATCGGCCCGGATTTTCTGCGTGCCACGATGCCGGTGACCGAGCGAACTCACCAGCCCTTCGGACTGCTGCACGGCGGCGCCTCGGTCACCCTCGCGGAGACGGTCGGCAGCGTCGCCTCGCTCCTGTGCGTCGACGAGCAGCAGTACCAGTGCCTCGGCCAGGAGGTGAACGCCAACCACCTGCG
>Ga0187783_10001039_pt1 | contig 20497 bp, 21 predicted proteins | sample 1015_SJ02_MP02_2_FD_132471 | JGI IMG/M metagenome (GOLD analysis project Ga0187783, IMG submission 132471) | Tropical peat soil microbial communities from peatlands in Department of Meta, Colombia - 1015_SJ02_MP02_20_MG | ecosystem: Environmental > Terrestrial > Soil > Wetlands > Peat | place...
CAATGGCGCCGCCGCTTACTGGTGCGTTGGGAGTACTACCCGATTAACTTCCTCGGCTTCGTCCAGCTCGCTGCCATTTGTATCCTCCTTAGGCATTTTTAGATTTTGAGATAGGTTCTAGTTAGTCCGCATGCAGCGGCGGGGTGCTGGCAGGTGGCTTCCGGTAATGCGTGGCTTGCTCGAAGCCGTAGGCGATCTGGATCAAGCGTCCCTCGCTCCACGGGCGGCCGAGAATATCCATTCCAACGGGAACGCCCAGCGGGGCGCTTGAAGAAGGTTGGGAGAATCCGGCGGGCACAGTAATGGCTGGGAAACCGGTGACGGCAGCGAGAATGCCATTGCGATCGGCTTGCGTAAGCTCTGTGATCCGCACCACAAGCCGCTTTTGCAGGGGATAGACCAGAGCGTCGAGCCGATACTCGGCCATCAACGCAATCAGCGTTTGGCGCGTGCGTTGGTTGCGCAACAGCCGCTCCTTATAGTCCGGCTCTTCCATGCCGTTCTGATAGGCCTCTGCGCTTACGAGGAATTTCTCGAGCGAAGCGTCATGGAATTTCTCGGACGCGATGATCTCGGCCAACGATTTCACCGGTGCGTTGGGTATGGTCATCAGATAGGCATTGATCGACGTTTTGAACTCGTATTTCTGCACGTCATTGTCTGCGATGAGTTTCGCGGCATCGAGCGCGGGAGCGTCGACATCAACGATGACAGCTCCTGCCTTCTTCATCGCAGTGATCGCGGTGGCTATGACGGCATTTACCTCCTGGTGTTCGGGTCCGCTTCCCAGCATCGTTCTGAGAACGCCGAGTCGTGCGCCATGCAGTCCACTCTGTCCAAGGAATGAGGTGTAGTTTGCCGGAGTGTTCCCAATACTCCATGCGGTCGAGGGATCATTCGGATCGTAACCGGCCATGACTTCAAGAAGCCGCGCCGCGTCGGCTACCGTACGAGCTATCGGCCCAATCGCATCTTGGGTCTCTGACACCGGCATGATCCCAGCGCGGCTCACCAGACCTTTGGTGGGTCGGACACCTATCAGGGCGTTAGCCGAAGCGGGCGAGCGTATCGAGTTGACCGTATCGCTGCCGGTGCCCGCGACACAGAAGTTGGCCGTGACCGCGACTCCGGTTCCCCCGCTCGAACCCCCTGGGGTTCGCGTCAGGTCGTACGGATTAAGGGTCTGACCGCCCAGCGAACTAACAGTCATGCCCCCGTACGCGAATTCCTGCATGTTCGACTTGCCCAGGATGATCGCTCCCGCCTTGCGCAATTTAGCGACGACGAAGGCGTCTGACTGCGGCCGGGCGCCCGCAAGTGATACTGAGCCGCCAGTCGTAGGCAAATCCGCAGTGTTGTAATTGTCCTTGAGGACCAAAGGAATGCAATGCAGCGGCCCCGCTGGTCCTGATCTCGCATAATCCGCATCGAGCTGCTCCGCCTCGGCGAGCGCCTTCGAATTCGGTGTCAGGATAGAGGCGAGCGCAGGTCCCTTGTGATCGTAGGCGGCTATTCGATTGACATAGGTTTGAACGATCAGGCGACAGGTAACCTGCTTCGTCTGCAGTGCTTTATGAATTTCGGCAATTGTGGCCTCTTCAACTCGGAAAGCTGCCCCAGCCGCAACAACAGGAATGGCAGCCACGGCTGTCAGAGCGATTGAGCCGACCGCTGTTATCAATTTCATTGCAATGACCCTTAGATTGCCGGCTCCGGGGGGGGCAGGGGACTCTTGTGGTTAATGTCCCGACGCAGGACGCCATGGCCTGCGTCGCCGACCGGTCGATGGAAGCTCGGAACTGCTGCTCTCCCGGTTACGAGCCAATAAAAAGTGCTCTTGTGGGATGCTTTAGGATGCGGGAGCACGGGTTACGGCGCAATTGCCCTGTTGGCCGAACGGCTGAGATACCCCGAAAGGGGCATCAGCCTCGTGAATGCACGATGATTGAACGACACCGAACAACGCCATGAATTGGATGCACCGCCGTCGATTACCTGGCCACGCGACGCCAGACCGAGTAGGCAGTGGTTCCACCACCCGAAGCACTGGCCGGCACCGCATAAGTCAGAAGGCCGTCCTTGAAGCTGAAATCGCGAACCTGGCGCTTGCCCTCCCAGTTGGGAAAGGATGCGGCCACGACGTCGAAAATCAGCTGATGGCGCGCCGGGTCAATGGAGACCCTCCCGATGTGTGTGCTGATCCCGACCAAGGCCGCGCGGTATTCCTCCGGCGTGCCCCGAGCCTTGTCGCCGCTGGCAAAGACCGGACGACCGACCTTGAAAATCTGCAGGTCGTAGCGCCCGGCGTCATCGATCATCAAAAGCCCCACCGGGTGCTCGCCATAGTTGGTCGTGCGTGTTCCATCGCTCTGGATCTCGTATGCCGCGTCCATGATCCAGGTGCCTTGAAGTGACGTGAGCTCGTCGGCCCTGACAATCCCCGCTCCGCTCATGAGGAGAAGGCCGACGGACAAGAAGCTCAATCCTCGGTGATGCTGCATACACCACTCCAGTAGTAACCGCTAAATTAGGTTACTCGTGATCTTGTCATCCCGAACGAAACCTGTCAAATAGGTTTATATGGCTGGCAAAGATCAACCGGAGGATCGGGATGGCTTTCGCTTTCGGGGCGGCTCGAATGTGATTGACCTGCCTGCAACGCTTCAGGCGCGATTGAGTCCTTCACCGCGCGAGCTCTTGGCGACACCAGAGGATTTAAGCCGTTGGCTAGTGTCGGCAGGTTTGGCGGAAGCTCGACCGGAGGTTTCAGCTTCCGACGTAGCAACCGCTCGGACCCTTCGCGAGGCAATCTACGTGCTAGCCGGAGAGCCGCGCCGCAATGATGCCAGGGCGGCTCGGGGAATTTTGAACGACATCGCCGCTCAGCCCGCGGCGGTACCTCAACTGACAGGCTCTGGCACAATGAGACTGTCGGGATCGACTGGCGCGTTGCTCGCAACCCTCGCGCGCGAAGCCGTGCAGCTCTTCGGGACTCCGGCGGCCAAGCTCATTCGACAATGCGAATCATCGACCTGCACACTCTACTTTTTGGATACCTCACGTCGAGGTGATCGACGCTGGTGTTCGATGCTCGCATGTGGCAATCGGGCCAAGGCTCAGAGGTTCCGGCGGCGCAAAGCCAATGAGCGTCCTTGACGAGCATCGTCCGTCGCCCAGCTCCCTACCAACCATGACGTGACCCTGATCCATGACTCAGGTTGCCGGGACGCGATGGCGCGACAATGATCGGATCCGCCGTATACCCTTGAGCGGATCGAGATTCGCGCGGCGTGGGCAAAACTGCAGTTACCGAGCTGATTTCGAGAAAGCGATTGGCGAAATACTGGCCGGGTCCGCGAGAATGAACCGGGCAACATACGCGTCATGCGCTTCCTTCACGCTCGATCGCGGCCCATTGCAGGGCGAGTGAGCGCTGCAGGCGAGCAGAGGAGACGCACGGTTAGCGGGGAGCGCCACATACACCTCGGTCCTCGTGAACGCCTCCCGCTCTATCGATACACACCGCCGGTCAGCGGAATGACCTGCCCGTAAAAGGTCTCGGTGTACTCGGAACACAGATACAATCCGAGATAGGCGGACTCCTCTCCGGTGACGATCTTTTTGCCCGGCATGCGGCTGATGAGCTTGGCCCACCCTTCGGCCGTGTTTCCCGCTGCCGCGCGCATCAGATTGTTGTCCACGTTCTCCTGAGCGATCGCGTTCACATTGATGTTGAACGGCGCCAGTTCGAGCCCGATCGCCTTAATCCAGGAATTCTGTGCCCCACGCGAAGCTGCGTAGACTGACAGATAGGCAGTCGGCAATACATCGACAATCGGTGTGAGCATCGTGGCCGCACCAGTGATACCCACCAGCGAAGTGATAGCTACGATCTTCCCGCTGCGCTGCTTCTTCATGCGCTTGGCGGCGGCGCGGGTGACCCGGCAGAAGGAGAAGAAGTTTTCGTCGAACATCTCCTCAACAGCTGCATCGTCCACCTCATCGAGCGGAATTGACTTCACGATGCTGTGATTACTGATCAGGACGTCGATGCGACCGAACTTCTCATCAATAGCGCGGAAGAGGGCATCGACGTCCGCAGGCCGGGTTAGGTCAGCCTCGAGAATGAGACCAAGCTCCCCATTCTTGCGTGCATAACCTGCATGCTGTTCTGCATCCGCACCCTTGCGGTCCTGGACACAGACGATGGCGCCGGCGTCCGTGAAAACTTTGGCAAAGGCCGGTCCCATGTACTGAGATACACCGGTAATCAGCGTTACTTTTCCATCCAGTCGCATTCCAGTTCTCCTCATTCTTTGCGGAGACCGGCCCGCGAATCCGCGGCACCGCCGCTCGTTCAGTCTCACTGGCGAGGTGAGTTAGTCCCTGATCCAGAGCGGACTTTTCCAAGTTGCCAGCGCCTCTAAGAAGACATTCAGTCGAAAAGGCAGAAACCTCCGGCTCGGGTAGACGGCGAAAACCGGAATCGGCGACGTAGCCCACTTCGGCAGCAACCGAATGAGTTTGCCGTTGGCGATGCATTCGTCGCAGAAGGTCGAGGGCAACAGCCCGATTCCGTGACCCCGGTGTACGAACGCAGTAATCGAGTTGTTATCGCGACTCGATACTGGGCCCGACACATGAACCGTGACCTTTCTTCTTCCGCTCACCAGGTCCCAGTCACGCTCGTTGTTCTTGCCATTGAGCAGCACGCAGTCGTGCGACTTCAGATCGGCGGGCTCCTTCGGGAGCGTTCTCGCTCTCACGTATTCCGGAGCCGCCACGACGTAAAAAACGGTTTTGCCGAGGCGCTTGGCGATGATGCTGGAGTCTCGTAGCTCTCCGATGCGAATCGCGACGTCGACATTTTCCGCAACCAGATCAAGGAAACGGTTCGTGATGAATAGGTCAACTCGGATACGCGGATAATCTTTCAAGAAAGCGGATATGAAATCTACAAAGGGGTCCCGACTCAGCGTGAATGGAATGGTGATCCGCAGGAGACCTTCCGGTTTCTTCTGCGTCTGCGTCAGAACCCGCTCGGCGTCCTGCAGAAGGTTCAGCGGTTCCTGACACTCGCTGAAGTAATCCCGTCCCTGCGGGGTCAGGCTCACGCGCCGCGTGGTGCGCCTCAAGAGCGACACGCCGAGCTCGGCTTCCAGCACCGACAACCGACGGCTCACCGTCGAGATGGGCATCCCCAGCGAGCGCGCTGCGCCCGTGATGCTCTCGAACTGGGCGACCTTAGCGAATATCAGGATGTTCTCGAGGTGAGCCATCCAGGCACTTTGCCATTTATGGAAATGAGATTACAGACATGACCATCTAATCAACCTCTACGGGAGGCCGGACAATCCGCAAGCGCGAGTGCTAAAGGCTGCAGGCTTAGATGACTACGAAGCAAAAGACCGTCGTTGTGACTGGAGCGTCCCAGGGCATTGGCGCGGCAATTGCCAAGCTTTTCCTTGAGCGTGGCTACAACGTAGTGGCCAACTCACGCAAGATCAGTCGCACGACCGAGCTGCAACGCTCCGACAGGCTCGCCCTTGTGGATGGTGATATTGCTCTCGCTACGACGGCCGAGAGAATACTATCAACGGCACTCAAGCTGTTCGGCTCGCTCGATGCCCTGGTGAATAACGCCGGAATCTTCTTCCCGAAGCCGTTCACCGAGTACACGCCGGAAGACTTTCGGGCGCTTTCGTCCACGAATCTCGACGGCTTCATCTACACGACTCAACTGGCCATCAAACAGATGATGGCTCAGAAAGCCGGCGGCAGCGTCGTGAGCATCACCGCTACCATCGCGGATCATCCGCTCGCGGGGTTCACTGCATCCATCCCGATGATCACCAAAGGCGGTATCAACGCAATCTCACGCAGCCTTGCAATGGAGTATGCAACGCAGGGTATACGCGTAAACGCCGTAGCACCTGGCGTTGTGGATACGCCCCTGCACAAGGACACTCCCAAGGACTACCTGCGCACACTGTCACCTCTGGGGCAGATTCCAGCCGCCCGCGACATCGCCGAGGCTGTTTTCTATCTGACTGAAGCGAGTCAGGTTACCGGCGAAGTGCTACACGTCGACGGTGGGATGCATCTCGGTCGATGGTAATCCTCGCCACTGTGTTCGGAGCAGATAGAACAGCGACTCGGATGGTTTAGGGCGCGGGCGAGCCTGCCCGTGGAAGTGTGCGTCGTCGTGGAACTAATTTTCGAAGTGAGAATGTGAACGGTTAGGCTCAGACCAACCGCACTCGCGAGTCCCCAAAGTTTCGGCAAAAGATCCGGCGATCGAACCTTAAGCGACATCAATATCTTCGAGGTTCGCTATCGCGTTTTGCCATTCATGGAAATCAGATTCCAATCTTTCGCATCTAATCAATGTGGACACAAAGTTCGAGAATCCGCGTCGACATGCACGGCGCCTCACGGCATCCCGTGCAACCTGACCACCCCGCAACAGGGAGGATACGACATGACTCCTTTGGCGAACACCGCAAAGAATACTGCGGTGGCCGACTCTGACATAAGAAGCTTGGCAAATTCCCTAACCCTCGCTTCACTTGTTCTGGCAATTGCATCACTTGCGCTCGCTTGCGGGGCGGCCCTCGCGGACGATCCGCCCATCACCACGCAGATCGTCGATTTGGCGAACAAGAAGGATGGCGTGCATCCGGGGTTCCGCGCTTTCCACGCGAAGGGCATTGTGGTGGAAGGCAGCTTCAAGGCGTCGCCCGGAGCAGCCAACTTCAGCCGCGCAGCGCTCTTCGACGGCCGCACGATTCCGGTGACGGTGCGCTTCTCGGATGGCAACGGGATGCCCAATGTCGCAGACGGCGCGCCCGGTGCGAACCCCCATGGCATGGCCATCAAGTACCACCTGCTCGGCGGACCGGACACCGACATGGTGGCCAACTCGCTGAAGTTCTTTCCGGCAGGCACCGCAGAGGACTTTCGTGATCTTCTGCAGGCCATTATTGCGAGCCCACCCGATGCCCCGAAGCCGACGAAACTGGAACAGTTCTTCGCCAGCCATCCGAATGCGCCGAAGGCGTTCGGCACGGCCGCGACGCCAGACAGTTATGCGGATGAGGAGTATCACGGCATCAATGCTTTCATCCTGGTCAACAAGGCCGGCCAGCGGCAGGCAGTGCGCTACCTGCTGGTTCCGGAGAAGCTGGTGCACCTGACACCGGAGGAAGCAGCCCAGGAGCCAGCCGACTTTCTGTCCGAGGAACTGAGCAAGAGGATCTCGCAGAAGCCCGTGGTCTTTCACTTGAAGGCGCAGTTGGCTGAGCCCGGCGATCAGACCAAGGATGGAAGCCAGCCCTGGCCTGATGACCGGAAAGTCGTCGAGCTCGGCGTGCTGACGCTCAGCGAGCTCGTGCCCAACAGCTTGGAGGAGGAGAAGAAATTGCTCTTCATGCCCACAAGTCTCACCGCTGGTATTGAGCTTTCGGACGACCCACTACCCACCGCGCGCGCTGCCGCATATGCCGTCTCCTTCGCGAGGCGCAGCAAGGCCGGCTTGGCAAGTTCCGGGCCGGCGCAGCCGAGCAGTGTTTCACCCTAGGCCGATTCACCTCAACCAGGAGTCAACCATGATCAAGAATGCATTGTTTGTCCGCCTCGAAGCCAAGCCCGGCAAGGAGAAAGAAGTCGCCCAGTTCCTGCAAGCCGGCCTCGGCTTGGCGCAGCAGGAGGGTACCACCCCGGTATGGTTCGCCCTGCAGCTCGGCCCGTCTACCTTCGGGGTCTTCGATGCCTTTGCCGACGAAGCCGGCCGCCAGGCTCACCTCAACGGGCCGATCGCGCAGGCATTGGGGGCGAACGCGTCCAAGCTGCTCGCGCAGGCGCCGTCGATTGAACGCATCGACGTGCTTGGCACCAAGCTGCCTCAGTGAAGCCGGCACGAGGACGCTGCTGTCTTTAAGTTCATCTAGCGATAGGAGAATCACATGAGTCAAACAGACACCATCGGAAAACAGGTCGACATGAAGCTCGAGGTCGACGTCATCCCCGTGTCCGACGTCGAACGATCCAAGCAGTTCTACGGACGCTTGGGTTGGAGGCTCGACGCCGATGACGCCCCGGCCAAGGACATTCGCATCGTCCAGTTCACGCCCCCGGGCTCAGCGTGCTCGGTCACGTTTGGCAAGGGAATTACTCCTGCCGCGCCTGGCTCGGCGGTCGGTGCACTGATCGTCTCCGACATCGCAGCTGCCCATACCGAACTCGTCGGCCGTGGCATCGACGCGAGTGAGATGTGGCACGGCGCGCCGTTCCCCGTGGAGGCACGGCTTAGCGGCCCCGATCCCAAGCGCACGAGCTACGGGTCGTTCTTCGCCTTCAAGGATCCCGATGGCAATGCGTGGCTGGTCCAGGAGGTCACGACGCGGCACCCTGGCCGAGTCTGACACCGCATCCGCATGCTCGGCCGACGTCGCGAGTGCGCCTCCGTGTGTCGAGGCGGCACACGGGGGGCACGAGAGACTACAACTGCCCGGCTGCTCCGCCTCGCGCGCGGTGGCGGCGCAGGCCGCCACGAAGCTGGGGCGGCGCTAAGTAGTGGACATGTGATGGGCCGCAAGCTGCGCCACCCTCCGCGCAAGGTCTGGATTCATGCGACAGACTTCAATGCTCGTAGGCAATCGATGGGCAGCCCCGCCACCCGCCCCAGGAGAGGAAGAAGCGCTGATCACACGTGAGGCCGCTCAACCACTGGTGCAGGCAGGCACGCCGTGCAGCGAGCGGCGGTAGGTTGTGCAGTGCAGCGTCAGAGCAATAGGACAGCCGTCAGACTGCCTGAGCGGCCACAGCCCTTTTAACGCAACGCGCCTCGCGATGGGTTAGGGGCACTCGTGGTTTGGCCGGACCCGCCCGCGATGGTTTCTTGACGTCGATAGCCATCAGCCATTACGTTTTCCCAGGAGGACGCGGCTCCCAGCCGACTCACAACCAAGCGTGAAGGGGCAAAACATGTCAAAGAAACTGATTACGGTCGCGGTCGGATTGCTCGCCGGTGCTTCACTCAGCGCCGTTATTATCGCTCAGGATATGGGGGAAGTGACCGTGCAAGCATCGCGGGTTGTCAAGAAAGTGATCGGCACTACGGCAAGCGGTGTGCCCATTGAAGACATATCGTTGAGTTATGGCGTGAGCACGGCTGGCCTTGATCTCTCCACAAGCGCCGGTGCCGCGGAGTTGCAAAAGCGCGTCGGCAATGCTGCGACGGCGGCGTGCAAAGAGCTCGCCCGTCAGTATCCGACCTCAACAACGACCGATACCGAATGCGTGAAAAAAGCAACCGACAAGGCCATGGTCCGGGTGAACGAACTAGTGGCTGCGGCCAAGAAATGACGCAAGTAACCCGGCGCAACTGAACGCCGCAATTGTGTTGACGCGTTGACGAAGACACCGGCCTCGTGCCGGTGTCTTCGTCTCTCCTCAAGCCATTCACAAAGCACGGATCTCAGACCACTCCACGAGCAAGCACCGGGGCCGGTGATCACGCCTTTGCGAGCCTGGCTCTACGGAAGAATTACAGAACTCGTGACGATGCCGCCCGATCTGCCTATGAGACTCAGTGTCGCGCTGGTCACATTACTCTGGGGATTTCTCTGACAGAACTCACGAATGAACAGTAGAACAGCCGTCGCATCAGGTGGCGAAATAGAACTTGGTGCCTCGTTCTGTTGAAACTTCTCGGAGAACGCGGCTCGGAGGTTGTAGGCGCTAATGAATCCCCAGGCCCACTCGACTATCAGCTTCATTTGGTCGGAATTGTTTGGCGCAGTGTCATACTCGGTGAACTTCGCACATGAAAACGTGCCTGTACCTTTCGTCGCAACACCCAGCGACTTTTCGTCCGCTCCTGTCGAAGTGGTGCACAAGACCAACAGCGTGAAGATTGCCCAGTAACCTTTCATTTAGGTCCCTCCACTCATTGATTCATTGTCCCCTAGACAAAAGTGCCGTGGCCTGTGGCCGAGGACCCGGCTTGACGTGCGCGCTATCCGCTACCGACGACCCATCGAGCAAACCCCTGCGACACGTTGGTCGTGCCCAGCGCGTCGCCGAAGAACTCAGTAGCAAACAGTGCGCAGAGTCCGATGACACTTGCCGCGTGCACGAGTCGCTCGGCAAGCAGATCTCATAAGCAATCACCGTCGAGGGCAATCTTGGACGCCGACCGCTGGTCAATCTTGGACACACGTTGAGGCTACAGGAGTGCTCATGAGCGATCAGAATCACTGGCAGGCTGGCCCTGCACCAGCACACGAACGCCTACATAGCTAGCGGCCAGGCTGAATACCAACAAAGCGATCGAAGCCACCAGCCACGGTGGCGTGTGTTCATAGTCTAGCTGAATGACGTGGCGTGCGACGGCGATCAGCGCCACGCTGATTAGAAGCTCCACGCGTAACCGATGCTCGATGAAGTAGTTTCTGAGCGTATCCATCAGCTCAAGCCCGAGGACGACCAGCAGTATCCCTGCGAACAGCCTTTGAACCGCATCCTGTAGCTGCGGGACTGACTCGATGTCCCAGATTGCCCGGTGCATCTCGTTAAATCCCAAGACTACCAAAGTGGCTAGAGCAGCAATGATTCCAAAGCCCAGGAGCGCTCGAAGGATCCAGAGCACCCAGCGATCAAAGAACACCGAGAAAGACTTCGGGTCGGCCATGCGAACTCCTGTAGATTCGCTGACGCGTCGCTCAAGATCGTATCTGGATTCGCGGGCGATTGCTTGTGGCCAGACTTCGGAGCGCACGATACGCCGTCCCGCGGGTGCTCGCCTGAGTCCGAGCGAGCGAAGGACGCGGAGAGAGAATCCGCGCCGCAACCGACCCCCGCCACGCAGGAGGCGGTCGGCTGCGGTCTGACATCCGCAATTAGCGGCTTCGGCGCCGCCGCGTAGCTGGTGCTGGGGCGGCCTCGATGCACTTGGCGTCTTCGCTGCCAACGCCCAATCAGCGTTGCGCTATTCCCGGCAGCGATGTGACCGGATTGTTACGGAACTCCCGGAGCAACCTGATATGTTGGTGTTTCCGTTTCAGCGAACTGAATCCTGAGGACCTCCTTATGAAACCATGGGCACAGTTTGCGCTATGCCTCGGCTGGGCCACCGGTCTTGTCGCGGCAACATTGCCTTATGACGAGGCGGCCGATTCGCGTGTGGACCTGCAGCACGCACTGCAGCAGGCGCAGAACGAGCACAAGGAAGTGCTGATCGTCTTTGGAGCGAACTGGTGTGAAGACTGCCGTGACCTCGACAAGGCCATGCACGGTTCGAGCGCGTCGGTGATCGAGTCGCGATTCGTCGTCGTGAAGATAGACGTGGGCCACTTCGACAAGAACCTGGACCTGGCGAATCACTACGGCGATCCGATCCGCGCAGGCATTCCGGCGGCAGTGGCGGTTTCGCCAAGCGATAAAGTGCTGTACGCCACGAAGGCCGGCGAGTTGGCGAACGCGCGCCAGATGAGCGAGCAATCTATCTACGCGTTCTTCACAAAGGTCGTACCAAGTGCGCAGTAATGGCGGGGTGGCCTGTCGCCGGACGCCCTGAGCGTTCAGGGGATCGAGTCGCTCGCGTACTTTCGGGCTGTGACAGCAGCCACCAGCCGCAACAAGAAGCTCCTCACCGCCGACGTACTGGTAGAGCAGTTGAACGCGCTGCTGTGCGGCTGGGCCAATTACTTCTGTCCTGGTCCCGTCAGCTCGGCGTACCGTGCAATCGACAAGCACGCCCTAGTTCGCAACGATGCCAACTGAGATTCGCGCATCTGTTGCCTGGGCTTGACCTTCGCAGCCTTCCGCGTGATGCCCCCGTAGCAATTCTTGCCGGGGCACACATGGCGCGCATGGAATTCGATCAAGACACCGACCCGCACACGCGCTTCGTCGGGAGATCGGCTGTGGCTTCATCTTTGCCGCGTTTTGGACTTGATCATTTTTGGCCCGATGCCGACCATCACGAACCTCGACCACAAAATGATGCCCCTGGATGAGTTGACGGAGGAGCAGCGCCAGCATTACGAGCTGGCAACGCAGGGGAACCTTCAAACGCTTTAAGTCACGGGGTTCACGACATGACTAAGAAGGTTGCGCAAGTGCTCGTTGAGGTGCTCGAGGATGCCGGGGTCAAACACTGTTACGGCATCGTGGGCGATACGCTGAATACCTTCGCCACCGCCATCTCGAAGAGCGAGATCGAATTCGTACGTATGCGGCACGAGGAGGCGGGCGCGTTTGCGGCCCAGGGCGAGGCGTTGCTGATGAATCGCCTGACGGCTGTGGCGGGCAGCTGCGGTCCGGGAAGTCTGCACTTCATCAACGGACTGTACGAAGCGAACCGCAACCGCGCCCCGGTCATTCTCATCGCCAGCCAGATCGTCCGCAGAGAAATTGGTTTCGAATTCATTCAAGAAGTGGATTTCAAGGCAGTCTACAAAGGCTGCAGCGTCTTTTGCGAGATGATACTGACACCGGAGCAGGCGCGGCGCCTGACAGTCGCCGCATGTCAGGCCGCGCTGACCCGCCACGGGGTCGCCGTACTCATCGTGCCGGTCGATATCTCAGACTCTGACGCGGCGGATGAGCTTTCCTTCACCGTGCATGCGAGGGCGCCGGTCATGCGACCGAGTGATGAGGATCTCGAGGAGATGGCCCGTCTTATCGAGCAGGGTAGGAATATCACGATCTACGCGGGCTCCGGATGCTCGGAGGCGCACGATGAGGTCGTACAGCTCGCGCGACGACTACAGGCGCCCGTTGCGCATACCTCGCGCGGCAAGGACGCTCTGGAATACGACAATCCATACAACATCGGTATGACTGGCGTGATCGGCATGGAATCGGGTTATCACGCCATTCTGAACTGCGACACGCTCATCCTCTTAGGCACCGACTTCGCCTGGCAGCAGTTTTACCCGGAGCACGCGACCATTCTTCAGGTCGACCGCGACCCGACGCACCTCGGGCGGCGTCACCCGGTGAATCTGGGTGTGGTCGGCAACATCAAGGACACGCTGCAGGCGCTGCTTCCGCGACTTGAACAACGCAGTGACACGGCTTTCTGCGACGCGTATGTGCAGCGCCACACGAAGGCGCTCAAGGCGCAGTCGGGCAGAGCGGAACCAGGTCATGGCGGCCAGATATCCGGTCAGTATCTGACATCGATCATCGACCGACTGGCAGCCGACAACGCGCTCTTTTCAGGGGACGATGGGACACCCGTTGTGTGGATGAGCCGCATGATTGCGGCCAACGGAAAGCGCCGTATGTTCGGGAGTCTCCTCCATGGGACCATGGCCGACGGTCTCAGCACGGCCATCGGGCTTCAGAAAGCGCAGCCCGGGCGACAAGTTATCGCGATGGCGGGAGATGGTGGCCTCACGATGCTGCTCGGAGACCTCCTGACCACAGTTCAGGAAAAGCTGCCCGTGAAAGTCGTCGTCTACGATAATGGCAAGCTGGGATTCGTCGAGCTCGAGCAAAAGACTGAAGGGCTGCTGCCAATCTACACGGATCTTAAGAATCCGGAGTTTGGCAAGGTAGCCAACGCCATGGGTCTGTGGGGTCGCGATGTGAGCCATGCCGCGGAGCTGGAAAGTGCTGTGAAGGAGTGGCTGTCCGAGCCAGGTCCGGCGCTCCTCAGTGTGAAAGTGGCACCGCAGGAACTCGTGATGCCGCCCTTTACGGCGTTCGATGCGGCCTACGGCATGGCCATGTATTCGGTAAAGGCGGTCCTTCACGGGCAGGGTAAGGACGTGTTCGAGATGGTCCGCGAGAACCTGCCGAAGTAGGGGATCACAGCATGGTCTTCGAAAGGATCCATGAAGGCAGGGCGCTCGTTCGCTTTGTCCAGGAGCGCTTGCCCCATTATGCACCGCTGATATCCGGCGATATGCGGCGGTTTCGCGTGGAGCTCATGAAGGCGACCGCCGGCGCCGCGATCGCGGCAGGGGCCGGTCTGGTCTTTGTGTGCTTCCTGAGTGTGGCGATTCTCGTATCCGCCGCGCCGGGCGCTCATCGCACGATCATGGCTTGGATCATCTGCGGTGCATGGGGATTGATCGCCCTCGTAGGCCTCGCAACCGCACGGCGCGCAGTGGCGGGACCGCCGCCATTTCACTTGGTAGGGACGGCACTCGTGCGCGATTACGCCCGCTTTGTCGATTCCTTGCCCGAAGAACGATCTGACGGACGCTAGTCAGCCACTGATGGTAGCGACAGACGGCGCAGGCCGGTGCTGCGCTCGGCGTGCTTGGCATAGGCTTAGTACAACAAATATCAGGGAAAGCAGAAAACATCCCAGGAACGATGTGCCGAGAGCACGATCGCGGCCTCGATCATCCAGGGGATCGGCCCCCAGAAATAGGCGAGAAACTTGCGAAGGGGGCTGGCCTCCTTCTCGGGAAGCTCGTTGTAGCCGTATTGGCTGAGGCGCTGAGCGGCCTCGGTTGTGCTCAACCCCTGCGGCGAGGTGTGCAGCGTCTCTCGGAGTTCTTGCAGCGGAGCGTGCTGAAGATCCACTGCCTCGTTCATGACTTCTTCGACGAGGACGCCGCCTCCTGCGCCTGGTGATACTCGCGGCGGATGCGTTCGAGGTCAACGGTGGGCTTGGGATAGCTTAGGCCGAGCCCTTCCAGGTGCTCGACTACGATTCGGGCGACGGCGAGATTCCGGAACCACTTATGATTGGCCGGGATGATGAACCACGGTGCCCGTTCGGTGCTGCAGCGGGAGAGTGCCTCCTCGTACGCCGCCATGTAGTCATCCCAGTACGCGCGCTCCTTGTAATCGGATTCGCTGATCTTCCATTGCTTGCTAGGGTCGTCCAATCGCTCCTTAAAGCGAGCTAACTGCTCCTCTTTCGAGATGTGCAGATAGAACTTGAGAATGTGGGTTTCATCCTCCACCAGCCCCTGCTCGAAGGCGTTGATCCGGTCGTACCGTTCCGACCAGACATGCTTCGGGACCAGGTCGTGCACGCGCACGACGAGAACGTCCTCGTAGTGCGAGCGGTTGAAGATCGCCACCTCTCCGCGTGCGGGCGTCGCCTTGTGCACACGCCACAGAAAGTCGTGGGCCGCCTCCTCGGCGGAGGGCTGGCGGAAGGGCACGACACGGCAGCCCTGTGGATTCATGGTGCCGAGAAAGTGATTGATCGTCCCATCCTTCCCCGCGGTATCGAGCGCCTGCAGACAAATGAGCAGCGACCGGCGTCGCTCTGCATAGAGCATTTCCTGCAGCTGCCACAGCTTCTTGCTGCAGCGCTCGATCTCCGCCGCGGCATCCTGGTGGCTATGGTGGCCAGTGAAAGCAGGGTCGATATTCTTGAGCTTGACCTTGCTGCCGGGTTGCACCATGAGTTGCTTCAGGTAGCTCATCTAACTCCTCCTGGGGCTGGTCATGTTCTTACGCGCCAGCGAGTTTGAGGAGAATCGGGAAGCTGCGAGCTATATCCTATGTGCCGGAAGGCCGGCCACTGCCCCAAAGGGCAAACGTCCGAGGTCGTAAATCGCCCCGGTGAGGCTTCAGGTCGCACTTGCGTGCAAACAGGCACGGTCAGGCTGTGCGCTGGTGCACCCTCTGGCCAACGCTGCGCGGCCTCCGCCGATGCTCGCAGCCGGGGGCTGCCGATCCAACCCGGCGCGGGGCCGTGCTAAGCCGACCTGCACACCCAGCGCAGGGCAGCCAAGAGAGCAAGCTCCAGGTCACTCATGCCCCCTCCGCCGCCTCCACCGCTACTCGATGTGGGAGCGCTACTCGACGTAGAGGCGGGGGCTTTCACGGTGACCGTGACGGAATCTTTCGCGCTGGCGTTCCCGACCGTGCAGGTGACCGTGTATGTGAAGGTACCGGCCACCTTCGTGGGCTCGCTGATCTGATCTACATCCGCGAGCGCTCCGGTCCAAGGACTCCCGCTGGCGCCGCCGCCACTAGCAGCGCAGCTGCCGATGGTGCCATTCGGGGACTCGGTGCCGGTCGAAGACCATGTCAGGAGGAACGGATTCCCCTGTGTGACCGTCGTTGCGCTCGCGAGGAGCGACACGACGATGGGAGGAGCAGGGACCACCTGTAGTGAGGTGATGCTGTAAGAAACCTCCCAGATGTACCCGAGATCTTCCGGTGGCGGAAGAAAACCGAAGGATCCTTGAGGCTCAGCGCCCTTCGGATCAATTACAGGCAAGCCCTGCTGCGTCCACGTGGGTTGATCTGCACTCTCCAACAATATGGTTGAAAAGGCTCCGCAGCCGGGACTCGAGTACACGTAATAGGGTACACATGCGCTGGCCTGGAACCTATAAGTGGCGGTGACCGGCTGAACATTGGGAGCATCGCTGCCACTGTAAGCGCCAGAACCGCTGGAACTCAGATAAGCGCCCACTGCCGTTGCCGTCGTTGAGAAACCGGAGCCTGTCCAGTTGCCCGTAAAATTCACACCTGTCGCGGGACCAAATGTGTAGATGCCCGTGACAGGCGTGCCAAGGACGACGGAGCCATTTGGGTAGTCTTCGATAGCGACGCCCTTGAAAGCCACGTACGTTGTCGCCTGCGCGTTCGCAACCACTGGCCCCGCGAGCAGCCCCAGCGCCGAGAGATACTTTGCGATCGTTGTCATTTTGGCTGCCGTGGCCCTCTATGTGACTCTGAGTGTACCGGTAAGGTCGATTGGGTGCGCCCCAGGGGCGGCCCTCTCAGGGTGGTTTGGCTTTCATTACATAAAGGGCGCGGCCACAAGCCGGCCTTCAGCGCTTGCGCGCCGCCTCCAACTTCTCCGCCAGCGACGCGAAACGCTTCGCCGTGTTCTCTACCGGGCCGCGCACCGTCGGGTGCGACCCGCGTCACCAGTGAGTTTCGCGTGCGATCGATTAGAAATGCCGTTACAAGGTCGCAGCGCTTGCCGTCCCCGCGTGGGGCACACCAAGGGAAAAATGGGGTTGAGCGCGGGAAATGGCCATATGCCCACCCCCGCGCACCATCCGAGTTTCCCCTTAGAGGAAGCAGCCCAGCCCGCCGGTTTCCTCCACCCCTTCGCCGCCGGCAACTTTGCCCATGCGAGGGGACGAAAGCTCCTCATCCTGATGCAGATCAACGATAGTCAGATTGCTCGTATCACCCGTGCGATGCGTGACATGGCTTCGGTAATGGCACGCGGTCGTCGCACAGCCCGCGGCCGGCATCACTACTGAGTTTCGTGTGTGATCCCCCAGAAATGCCGTACGGCACGGCGCGGGAAACGACAACCCGCACCAGGGTCGAGTGACCGAAGTCATGTCGCGCGTCGCCCGGGCAATACGATTTACCCATGAAGCCGAGCAAAACGCTCGAGTGAACCCTTTACTTACTTAATCTAGGAGAATCGAAATGATCATCAAAGACTTACCCGATTCCAAGGAAATTGACATGACCGCCGTGCACGGCGGTACAGCGGCGAATTTCGGCGATTTCACCATCACCAAAAAAGTGGATGTTGCATCCCCCAACCTCTTCAGCATGGAACAACCCGCCAACGCCAACGCCAACGCCAACGCCAACGTCAGCGTCAGTGAGGCCGTCGGCTTCGTGTATGGCTCGATTGAATGGTAGGCCTTGCTGACGTCCTCACACGGCTTACGAATCGGGCTGGCTGTACGGCCTGGTAGACGCTGCGTCAAAACTCTAATAGAACTTCCCGCGCGCCGCAGTGTTAGCCGTTGGACGGTGCCGAGGCTGTCTGACGTGCAAGAGCCGCACTGAGTGGGGAAACCCCCGACGTGCGGCTCTCCCTTTTCGCTATACGCCGGCGCTAGACGTTAGCGGCGACTAGGAGCAGCTCAGACCAGGGCGATCGAGAAGGCCGAGGGCAAGCGCGCCGAGCTTATCGCGGCCACGCCCGACGGCAAAGTCACCTTCAAGCTACCCGCGCGCCTGAATAAAGCGGCCGCTTTGTAACTGGGCAAATCGTCGATGGGCTCGCTGGCGATCCGCGCGCTGCGGCAAAGGCGCGAGTGATCTTGCGGGAGCTCTTCTGCGATGAAATTCGCCTCCAGCCTCAAGCAGATGGCGGGTTGTTGGCTCGTTGGAATCTGCAACCGGCCGCGTTGCTCAAGGCACGTGTGCTAGCGGGTGCGGATTTGCTCATACCCGACAGGCCTGATCCGCCAGCGGGTGAAGTAGGGCACCCAGCTCCCGCCCAACGGCCGTAACCGAACCCGAAGCGGGCGTTCAGCAACGACTCCTTTCGGGCCGGGCGATTGCGCTCGAAGTACACTTTCCTGGTCAGGTCGGCCTCAGCTTGCTGGATCTTGATCATGCGAATCGTTGTCTTCGGCGCCGGAATGCAGGGCACCCTCTACGGTGCGCGCCTGGCGTGTGTAGGACATGAGGTAACCTTGGTCGCTCGCGGTCGCCGCGCCGAAGAGTTGCGCCGCGACGGTGCGATCATAGAAAACGCTTTGACTGGAGCACGGGTGGTAAGTCGTGTCACGGTCGCGAACGCACTCCACCCTGAAACAAGTGCTGATCTATGCCTCGTGACCGTGCGTCGAGACCAACTCGCGGCCGCCTGGGAAGAAGTGAGCGCTGGGCGCGGTTTGGCTCGCGTGCTGATCATGGTGAACCACGCAGGCTCCGTGTCTCCGGCCTTTGACGCGCGCGATCGCAATTGGTCCGTGCTCGGCTTTCCTGGAGCCGCAGGTAGTATTGCGGATGGTGTCGATCAATACGTCGAGATTCGACCACAGCCCACGGTCATCGAGGCCTCAGCACCCGACGTCGGTTTCGCTTTGCGTCAAGCCGGGTTCAAAGTCGCGCTGGTGGCGGACATGCCGTCATGGCTGTCTCGACACGCCGTGTTCATCACAGCGATCGGGGGCGCACTGTGCCAAAGTGGCCTCGACGCCCAGCGACTTGGAGCCGATTCAGAACTCGTGCATACCCTTATCCGAGCGGTGCGGGAAGGCTGGGCGGCGATGGATCGGCGCGGGATCGGTCCGGCGCCCTGGGCACTTCGAGCGATCTTCCAGTGGGTTCCGTCGCCATTTGCAGTTGCGTACTGGAGCCGACTCCTGCGCTCTCAACGCGGGGAGTATTATTTCGCGGGTCACATTCGACATGCATTGAAGGAACTCGCCGTGCTTGCATCGGATGTGCGTGGGGTCCTGCCCGTTGACGAATTGCCGGCGCTCAGCAGGCTGTACGCTGCCATCGGTGCCACAGCCCCAACTCATGCGCCTTAGGCAGCGCGCCCCGTTTCCGGCAGGTGCGCGGTCTTAAGCGCCGGGGTCCAGATACGGACTCTCGACTTCAGGCAACTGCGCCGGCGCCGGCCTGGCCCTCGCCGTGCAACTTGCTGTGCCCGAAGCCGTAGACCGCGTAGATGACTGCGCCGATGGCTGTCCAGATCATCAGCCGCCACCAGGTCGCCGCTCCCAGGTACACCATCATCCCCAAGCACACCAACGCTCCGACGATACAGGTGAACCACGGCCAAGGCGTGCGGAACGGGCGGCGGAGATCCGGGCGTGTCTGGCGAAGGACCAGCACACCGATGCACACTGTGACGAACGCGGTCAACGTGCCAATCGAGACCAGCTCGCCCAGGACCTTCACCGGGAACAAGCCACCGATGATCGCCGTCCCAATGCCCGTGATGGCGGTACTCATGGAGGGGGTACGGAAGCGCGGGTGCACGCGGCCGAAAAAGGCCGGCAGCAATCCGTCGCGCGCCATGGCGAAGAAAACGCGCGCCCCGGCGATGGTCATAACGAGCATCACCGAGGTCAGACCACAAACCGCGCCTAACTTCACCGGGATGCCGAGCCAGTGCAGGGCCGCGTGCTTGTCGAGGGCGAGGGCCACGGGGGCCGCCACGTCCAACTCCTTGTAGCTCACCATGCCGGTGAGCACCGCCGAGACGATCACGTAGAGCACCGTGCAGATCACGAGACTCGCAAGGATCCCGATCGGCATATCGCGCTGCGGGTTGCGGGTCTCCTGTCCGGCCGTGGAGACGGCGTCGAAGCCGATGTAGGCGAAGAAAATGACGCCAGAGGCTGCCATGACCCCGCTCCAGCCGAACGCCCCGCTCTGGCCAGTGTTGGGCGGAATGAACGGGTGCCAGTTAGCCGTGTTGATGAAGCTCACGCCGAACAGAATGAACACCACGACCACCGTCACCTTGATCGCGACGATGACTGCATTGAATGTCGCAGACTGCCTGATGCCGATGTAGCAGATGGTCGCGATGACCGCGAGGATGAGGATGGGCGGCAGGTTGATGATCGCCCCAGTGCGCACAACCTCGAAGGCTCCGGCCGAGGCCATGGCCGGCTGGTCGAGCGGCGCGTTCGCGAGCGCGGCGGGCACATGGATATGCAGCTGATCGAGCAGGCTGACGGCGTAGCCCGACCATGCGACCGACACGGTTGCCACCCCTAACACGTATTCGAGCACCAGGTTCCAGCCGATGAACCAGGCGATGCCCTCCCCGAGGGTA
>Ga0187783_10001040_pt1 | contig 20491 bp, 20 predicted proteins | sample 1015_SJ02_MP02_2_FD_132471 | JGI IMG/M metagenome (GOLD analysis project Ga0187783, IMG submission 132471) | Tropical peat soil microbial communities from peatlands in Department of Meta, Colombia - 1015_SJ02_MP02_20_MG | ecosystem: Environmental > Terrestrial > Soil > Wetlands > Peat | place...
CCCGTCACCGAGCCCGACCCCGAGATCGGCGCCTATCGGCTGCGCAAGGCCTTCGGCCGGCCACGCGTCTATGCCACGGTGGCCGACGCCATCGCCCATTTCCGCACCGTGCCCGCACAGGCCAACTACCTGGACTACGTCGTTGACCACGTGGCCCGGCACTCGGTGCGCCCGGTGAAGGGCGGGTGGCAGTGGAAGTTCGACCGCGGCATCTTCGCCCAGTTCGGCGCGGGCATCCGCAGCGTGGCCCTTCCCTATCTCCCCGAGGTGCGCTGCCGCTTCGCCCTCTTGCGGTCCGAACACGGGCTCGTGACCGCTGACATCGGTCGCTCCATGTACGAGGCACTGGGCCGGGTCACGCCGGTCATCGTGCTGCCCGAGGCGGGCCACCACGCCATGCTCGACCAGCCGCTCATCCTCTTGACCGCGCTGCGGGCGTTCCTCGGGGACTGGGACCACTCCGAGCCGCACCGCCGCCAGCCTTCGCGTCCGGGAGCCTGACAGCCGCCGCCCGCGGACCCGGCCGGTGGACCCCGGCCGTTCAGCCCGTCGAGACGCCCGGTGGAGCAGGGAGCCACCGCAGATCGAGCCCGGCCACCTGGCCCACCACCACCGTGGTCGGCGACTCGAGCGAGATCGACCCCACGGAGGCGAGATCGGTGCGCAGCACCTCCTGTCTGTCGGTCGTGGCCCACCGCACGGCGACGACGGGCGTCGTGGGCGGCAGACCGCCCGCCATCAACCGGCCGGCGATGGCGGCCATCCGCGACGCTCCCATGAGGATCACGAGAGTGGTGCCCGTCGCAGCCAGCCCCTCCCAGTCGACACCGTCCGGACCGGCCTCATCCTCGTGACCGGTCGCCACCGTGAAGGACAGCGACCGCTGCCGCATGGTCACCGGGACGCCGGCCGCCGTCGGCGCGGCGATGGCGGCCGACACACCGGGCACGATCTCGAAGGGGACCCGCGCCTCGAGCAACGCGCTCGCCTCCTCGCCCCCGCGGCCGAAGACGAACGGGTCGCCGCCTTTGAGCCGCACCACCCGCCGGCCCGCCCGGCCTCGCTCGACGAGTAGGGCGTTGATCTCGCGCTGTGGCACGGGTGACCAGCCGGCCGCCTTGCCCACGTCGACGACCTCGCAGCCACGGGGGACGAGATCGAGGACACCTTTCGTGACGAGACGGTCGTGCACGACGACCTCGGCAGTGGCCAGGAGCTCGGCCGCCCGCACGGTGAGCAGGCCCGGGTCGCCCGGACCGGCGCCGACCAGATAGACGGTCACCGGACCTCCAACCCCGAGGGGATCGCCGAAAGCCGGTCGTGCCGTCGGGGGACGATCGGTCCGCGGCAGGCGCTCCTCATGGCTCCTCTGGTAGGGGACGCTCGGAGCGGACGGCCCGGGTCAACGACGGCCGGCGGCGGCGGCGGCGCCGGTGCCGGCGGTGCGCCGTGGCGGGCGGATCAGCGCCCGGTCGGTGTCCACTCGATCGGTTGGATGATGTCCCCGTTGTAGCGCACGCCGTCGGGGGTCTCGCCCGGCGGGACCAAGAAGCTGATGTAGCCGGTGTGGCAGGTGTCGGGTGCCCAGCCCACCCCCTGCCACAGGTTGGGCGACTGAGAGGTGACTTCGGGCTCCGACGGAACCAGCCCGCCGCTGTTGACCTTGAGGAGGAAGAAGAGAAGGTGCTCGTTCACGGCCGGCATCCCGGCCGAGCCGACGCACACCCGCACGGGAGCGGCGGCGAACGCACCCGGCACCGTCGCCGTCGTCGAGCGGCCGACCAGTCCGTAGGTGGGGGAGCTCAGGACGCTGATGCTGGTGAAGCCCGTGATGCCGTCGTTGGTGGCGACGGTCTGGCCGTAGGGGTACGTCTTGGCGAAGACGGCGCGGCTGATGGCGACTCCGATCCCGATGGTCAGAAGGAGCCCGATGGCTCCGATCACCAGTCCGGCGATGGCCCAGCCGCGACCTCGCAGCGCGCCGTGGGCATGGCTGATGGCGACCAGGGACACGATCCCGAAGATGACGGCAAGGAGAGAACCGAGCCCGAAGATCCACAGCAGGGCCAGGACGAAGGAGGCAATGGCGAGGGCGCTGGTCTTGCGTCTGCCGGCATAGGGGTAGTGGGCGCCGGGTGGATAGGCGCCGGGTGGGTACGCACCCGGCGGGTAGGCACCCGTCGGGTAGCTGCCGGGAGCCACGCCGCCGGGTGGAACGGTGCCGGGTGGGTAACCGCCCAGAGGTGGGGCCGACGGCGGCAACGTCCCGACGGACGGGCCCGCCGAGGAGGCGGCCGGCTGCCCGGACGGGGTCACGGGCGGCTGGAGCGGGGGCAATGTGCCCGTCGAGGTTCCGGGGACCTGCGGCACCCCGGGGCCGGTGGCGGCCGCCCGGCCGGTCGCCGGCAGCGTCCCCGGTCGCGGTATCGCCCCCGAGGCGGCGGGGACCGGGGCGGGGCGCTGGTAGCCGGGTGCTTGCTCCGGTGGGTACCACTTGCCGTCGGACGCCAGCCACCAGCCGGGGCCCTGGGACGTGTCACTCATCGGTTTCCACCCCCACGTCGGCCGAGCATGACGGCCCGGTCCATGATGGACCTCGGGACCGGCGGACGAGCGGATGCTGTGATCCGGCATCAACGGCGTCGGGCGGGCGCGCCCGGTCAGATCAGATGACGGGGCGGAAGCCGAGACGACCGCGGCGTCCGGGCGGAGGCTGCTGGACGATCTCGTCGAGCAGGCCGTAGGCGAGCGCCTCTTCGGCGCTCAGAAAGCCGCCGCCCTCGAAGTCGGCGTCGATCTCGTCGACGGGGTGCCCGGTGGCGACGGCGACGCGCTGGCAGAACGTGCGCCATCGCTCGGCGCGGTGCTCGGCCCACCGCTGCTGGTCACGAGCCGATCCACTGAACGAGTCACCCGGGTCGCGGAGCCGGACGGTCGTGCTCGGCGTGCCCAGGCGGCGGCTGGCCACGGCGAGGACGCCGACTGCCGCACCACCGACCGTCCCGATGCACAGCACCTCCGCGGGCACGCCCAGCAGCTCGACGACGTCCATGAGGGCGAGGGCGGCGTCGAGGTCGCCGTCGGCACAGGCCAGCTGGATGCGGATGGGCTCGTCGCCGTCGGCGTCGAGGGTCATGAGCTCGATGGCGGCCTGCCCCGCCGACTCGTGGTCGAGCCGGCCGCTCACGACCACCACCCGCCGTTCGAGGAGGTGGTCGTGCAGCGACCGTCGGAAGTCCTCGTCGGCGCGCTCGAACGGGCCACCCGGCCGACCGCTGCTCACGACTCCCCCGGACCGAGCGACCAGTCGAGCGAGCGACCGAGGGCCGCCGCATACCGTTCGACGGTGGACAGCCGCACGTCCCCCGAGCCGGACTCGAAGCGGGCCACCGCCGACTGCGAGGTCCCCATCCGAGCCGCAACCTCGGTCTGGGAGAGACCGAGCTGGCGGCGGCGCCGGACGAGCTCGGTGGCGAGGGCGCGCCGGCGCTCGGCCATCTCGCGGAAGCCCGGGAAGGGCGTCTCGTGGCGCCGGGCGTTCGTCATCGCCCCCTCCAGGCGCCGGCTCTGTGGCCGGCCGCGGACCCTCCGCGTCGACGCTGCCCGGGATGGATCACGACCCGTCCAGTCTATCTCATATTCGAGATATCATCGACGAGATGGCGCGAGAGGGTGGGGCGACGAGCCAGTGCGCCGCTCGCCCGCCCCGACGGCAGAGGAGGTCCGCCATGGTCGCAGCATCGCTCGTCCCGACCGTCGTCCAGGAGTCGGCCCGCGGCGACCGGGCCTTCGACATCTACTCGCTGCTCCTCCGCGAGCGCATCGTGTTCCTCGGCCAGGAGGTCGACGACCAGATCGCCAACCTCATCGTGAGCCAGATGCTCTTCCTCGAGGCGGAGGATCCGGACAAGGACATCTCGCTGTACATCAACTCGCCCGGCGGACTGGGCTACGCCGGGATGGCCATCTACGACGTGATGCAGCACGTGCGACCCGAAGTGTCCACCATCTGCGTGGGCATGGGCATGTCGGCTGCCGCCATGATCCTGGCGGGTGGCGCGCCCGGGAAGCGGCTCGCCCTCCCGAACTGCCGCATCATGATCCATCAAGGGACGGCCGGGGCGCGGGGCGCGCCGCGCGACATGGAGATCCAACTGCGCGAGGTGCTCGCCACCACCCGCCGGATGGCCGAGGTCATCGCCCATCACAGCGGCCGATCGGTCGAACAGGTCGAGGCCGACATCGACCGCGACAACTTCATGACGGCCGATGAAGCCCGTGACTACGGGCTCATCGACGAGATCATCACTCCGCGTCGTGGACTGTCGGCCCCGTTGCCCGAGGCGGCCCTAGCCGTCTGACCAGGGACTTCGCCGCTCGCTCCGGTGGTCACGCACGGTGGCGGGCGGCCCCTCGATTTCACAAGGTCGGACCCGGATGGCTACCTTCACCGGCTTCGACGAAGGGCCCGAGGTGCGCCGGCCGCAGGCATGCGATCGGTACTCGCCTCGGCCGGCACGTTGTCGGTCGACCGCGACGAGGACTGCACGACCTAACCACCACCAACTCCAGCTGGACACAACAACCCGCTAGCACACCCGGCTCTCGTAGCCAGGCCGATCCGCCCTTCCCGGCGCTCGGCTGGGGTCTTGAATGCGCAGACGTGGGGTCCACCCAACCAGAAGAGAGTCGGGCCCGCCCGTCGCGGGCGTCCCGACCGACCACGGAAAGGTCGCCCCACCATGTCGTTCACCACTGTTCTTCGACGTACCCGCACTCGAGCCCCTGACGCCGCCGTGGCCCGCGGCACCGCCGGTGCCACGGAGCCGCCGGGGCACAGGACCCCGCTTCGCCGTCGGGTGGCACTGCTCGTCGGTCTTCTGGCCGTGGCGGCGGTGAGCACCGGCACGACGCTGGCCGGAACCAGCGGACGCGCCGCTGCCTCGTTGCCCACCGGTCAGGGGATGGTCCTCAACGCCCCCGTGGTCGGTGTGGCGGTCACCCCCGACGGCGGCGGCTACTGGGAGGTCTGCGGTGACGGGGGCGTGTTCGCCTTCGGCGACGCCCCCTTCTTCGGGGCCGAGGCGGCGCAGTCCTTGGCGCGGCCCATCGTGGCCATCGCGCCCACCCCGGACGGGCGGGGCTACTGGGAGGTGGCGAGCGACGGCGGCGTGTTCGCCTTCGGCGACGCCGGGTTCTACGGCTCGACCGGCGCGCTCCACCTCGCCCAGCCGGTGGTCGGCCTCGAGCCGACGCCGGACGGCCGCGGCTACTGGCTGGTGGCCGCCGACGGGGGCGTCTTCGCCTTCGGCGACGCCGGGTTCTACGGCTCGGCAGCCGACCTGTCGACGGGGAGCCCGATCGTGGGACTGGCCACCGCGCCCGACGGCAAGGGCTACTGGGAGGCGTCCGCCGACGGCGCGGTCTTCGCCTTCGGGCAGGCCGGCTACGCCGGCGACGCCGGCGGGCTCCCGACGGTGGCCATCGGCGCCGACGGCACCGGCTACCGGCTGTTGCTCGCCGATGGTGGCGTCGACACGTTCGGTGGGGCGTCCTTCCTCGGCTCGGCCGCGTCGATGCCGCTCAACAAGCCGATGATCGGGCTCTCCTCCTCCCCCACCGGCTACCTGGCGGTGGCGTCCGACGGCGGCGTCTTCGCCTTCGGGGCCGACGGCTTCTTCGGATCGCTGGCCGAGAGCACCGTGCGCACCCCGGTCGCCGCGGCCGGCGCCGCCGACTACGGGCTCACCCCCGCGCAAGTGGCCGCCTGGGAGCAGGTCAACCTGTGCGAGGAAGGCGGGCAGTGGAACGTGGAGGCAGGCGAGTTCGGCGGGGGGCTCGGCTTCACCCGTGCCAACTGGGCGCAGTTCAACACTTTCGGCTTCCCCGCCGACGCGGCCGACGCCACCCCGATGCAGCAGATCCGGGTGGCCGTGGCCTTCGCCACCGCCTACTGGGGCAACCCGGACGCTGCGCCCGACCAGGACGGCTGCGCCGGCTACTGAGTCCTCGGACGGGCTGCCACCGGGCGGCGGCGGCGCTCGCCGATACTGGTCGTCGCCACGAACAAGGGAACCTCGTGGGACCGGAAAGGCGATGCGTTCATGGCCGGAGGGACGAGCGCGGGGGGTGTGAGCCGGACGACCGGCGCCGACGGGCTGGCCGACGAGGTGGCCTCGCTCCGTTCCCGCCTCGACCGGACCGAGAGCGTCCTCGCCATCCAGGCGCTCAAGGCGCGCTACGCCGAGCTCGTCGACCGTCGGTTCCGCCACGGCCAGGTGGTCGAGGCCTCCGAGCTGGCGGAGGCGGCGGCCGCGGCCGCCTCGCTGTTCAGCGAGGACGCGACGTGGGACGGCGGCCCGACCCTCGGACAGGTGGTGGGACGGGCGGCCATCGCCGAGCGCCTGCGCGATACCACCCTCGTCTTCGCCCGGCACCTCTTCGTGGCGCCGCAGATCCGGATCGAGGAGGACGATCCTGACCGTGCCCGCGGGCGGTGGCAGCTGCTCAGTCCTCACCGCCGGCGCGACGGGCGCGACCACTGGATGTGCGGCATCGAGGACGACGAGTACGAGCGTGTGGACGGGGTGTGGCTGCACCGGTCGATGCGGTTGACCACCATTCTCGTGGCGCCCGCCGACGGCGCCTGGACGATCCTCTGACGGACCGCCTGCCCTCCCGCCTCGAGTAGCGGTTCAACTGCAGTCGGCGCAGTGCCCGAAGATGGCGGAGTGGTGCGGGTCGATGGAGAAGCCGAGGTCCGCCTTGGCCGATCTGGCCAGGCTCCGGAACATGGCGTCGGGAGCGTCGACACGCTTCCCGCAGGACTGGCAGACGAAATGGGCGTGGGAGTGCGAGGCCAGCTGATAGGTGGCCGGTCCGTGCCCGAGATGGGAGTGGGCAACCACCCCGAGCCGCTCGAGGTCCTCGACGTTGCGGTAGATGGTGGAGACGTGGACGTCGGGAGCCCGGACCTGCACGGCGGCCGCCAAGTCCTCGACCGTCAGGTGACCCGTCCTCTCGAAGAGGGTCTCGACGAGGATCCGGCGTGACGACGTGACCCGTCCGCCCCGGCGTCGCAGGAGGTCGAGGACCTCCTCGACCGAGTCGGGTGCGTGGGTGTCGTCGTCAGGGTCGCGGCCGCCCTCCCCGTGGGCTCTGCTCACCGCGCGGCCCGAGTCACCGATGCACCCTACCGTTCGGTGCGCACGGCCCTCCCCGCAGCCCCGTGGTCTCTGCAACCTCGCGGGGAGACGGGCGAGGCGGCCGGCGCTCCTCCTGCCGGCGTCACCCCGCGGTGTCGAGCGTCGACAAGAGGCGGTAGGCGACGACCGGATCGGCGATCCCCTTGACCACGAAGGGCGGCAGCGCCTCGAACTGGAAACCCGGTGCCGCCTGCCGCACGCTGGCCGAGACGACGGCCGTCGACGGTTCGGCAGCGACGACGAGACGGGCCGCCAGATTGACGTCCGGTCCGTAGATGTCCCCGAACACCGACACCATCTCGCCGCTGGCCAGTCCGATGCGCACCTCGGGCCGCTCCGAGCCCGAGCCCTCGGCCAGGTCGCGGGCGATCCGGCACGCGTCGGTGGTGTCGCTCGTGACGAAGAGGACCTCGTCGCCGATGGTCTTCACCACCGAACCGCCGTGACGGGCCACGACGTCGGCGGTCCACCGGTCGAAGGTGAGCAGGGCATCGGTCAGCTGCCGCACGGTCATGGCCGCCGTGCGCTCCGTGTACCCGACGAGATCGACGAAGCCCACCGTTCGCTGCACGGTGACCGCCGATCGCTCGTCGTCCGTCGACCACATGGTTCGGGCCACCACCAGGATCTGGCGCCGCAGGAGGGCGTCGAGGCCCCGCGAGAACTCCGGGAGGAGCGTCTGGGCGATCTCCGAGTACTGGCGGACGATCTCGACGTAGCGTGTGCCGGCGTCGCGGAGGGGGACCTCGAGCCGGAGCCGGAACGCGTCGACCAGCGTCTCGGCCAGACGGGCGGTCACGTTGCCCGTGACCCGGGCGAGCTGCAGCGAGGCGTCCTCACCGAGCACTCCGGGGGCGCCCCCGACCAGCAATCGGACGACGTCGGCCTCGGCGTCCGTCAGCCGCGCCGCGGGGTCGGTCGGCACCCCGAGGGCGGCGAGGAACGGCTCGGCCGACGACCAACCGAGCCCCGACTCGGCCACGACCTCGCCGACGGTGAGCGTGCCGAGCGGCCGCAGCTGGAGGTCGAGCACGAGCTCACCCAGGTTGGTGGACGCGACGATCTCCTCCGGCGTCGCCCCCGTCTCCAGGGCCAGACGGACGAGATCGACGATGTCGTCGGGGCCGAAGCGGCCCTCGCTGGCCGCCGCGCAGGCTGCCGCCAGTCGCAGGAGGTCCCGATCCGTCGGATCCGCCACGTCACAGAGCGTGCCTCATGGCGGGGTCGTGGCGGGGAACCGGCCGGTGCGCCCGTCCAGTCGGAGCCCGCACGCGTGGCTGCGTGGTCCGGACGGCCGCCGCTCCGTCGCCAATAGGGTGAGCGCGTGGCACGGCGCGGACGCACCGCAGGACGCACCGCAGGGCGAGCGGCCACGAACGGGGGCCGGGGGCCCGGCTCGACGGGGACGGGAGACGGTGGCGACGGCGGTGCGCGGCCGGGAGTCGCCTCGGGGTTGATCGGCTTCCCCCATCCGGTCAACGAGACCTCGGCGCGGGTGGTGGCCGGCGGCGTGGTGACGATGGTGACGGCCACCATCGCGCTCGACCAACCCTGGATCCTCTTCCCGCTCACCTACGGGTTCGCCGCCCGGGTGCTCACTGGACCCACGCTCAGCCCGCTCGGCCAGCTGGCCACCCGGGTGGTGACCCCGCGGCTCCACGTCCGGCACCGCTTCTCGCCCGGGCCGCCCAAGCGCCTGGCCCAGGGCATGGGTCTCGCCCTGTCCGCCTCGTCACTCGTCCTCTACTACGTGCTCGGCCGAAAGCGTCTCGCCTACGCGGTCCTGGCCGGGCTGGGCGTTGCCGCCGGCCTCGAGTCGGTGGCGGGCATCTGCCTCGCCTGCAAGATGTTCCCGACCCTCATGCGTCTCGGGCTCGTCCCGGAGGACACCTGCGAGAAGTGCGTCGACGCGGACCGCGTCAGTGACCCGACGCTCGCCACTGTCGAGGACCGGGTGGCCTGACCGGGCCGGCACAGCCGGCGTGGCGGACGCGCTGGGCGATGGCGGTGTGACCGGCCCCGTCCGGGCGGGCAGAGTGTCGACATGGTGGGACAGGAGGTGCTCGTCCGACAGCTGATCGACGCCGTCGGTCCGCAGGTGGTGGCCGACCCCGAAGTCGTCGCGTCCTACACCACGGATTGGACGGGCCGCTTCGTCGGCGGGAGCCCGGCCGTGGTCCGGCCGACCACGACGGAGCAGGTCGCGGCGCTCGTCGAGACCTGCCGCGACCTCGGCGTGCCGCTCGTACCCCAAGGCGGCAACACCGGGCTCGTCGGAGGGAGCGTGCCGCTCCACGACGAAGTGGTCCTGAGCCTCCGGAGGCTCGATGGGCTCGAGCCGGTCGATTCCCTCGCCGGGCAGGTGACCGCCGGCGCCGGTGTGAGCATCGGCCAGCTGCACGCCGCCGCCGACGACGCCGGATGGTCCTACGGCATCGACCTCGGCAGCCGCGAGTCGGCCACCGTCGGCGGCACCGTCGCCACCAACGCCGGGGGAATCCACATGATCCGCCACGGAGACACCCGCGCCCAGCTGCTGGGAGTCGAGGCCGTGCTCGGGACCGGCGCCGTCGTCTCCCATCTCGGCGGCCTGCTCAAGGACAACACCGGCTACCACCTGCCGAGCTTGCTGTGCGGGAGCGAGGGGACCCTCGGTGTGGTGACCGCCGCCCGCCTGCGGCTCGTGCCCGCCCCGGCCCGTCGGACCACCGCCATCGTCGCCGTCGGATCGATCGACGCCGCGGTGTCCGCGGCCACCGGGTACCGCCGCTCGCTGACCGTGCTCGAGGCCTGTGAGCTCTTCCTGCAGCCCGGGCTCGAGCTCGTCTGCCGGACCCAGCACCTCGCCTCGCCCTTCGCCGATCCCCACGCCGCCTACCTGCTGGTCGAGGTGGCCGACCACACCGATCCGACGGGCGATCTCGCCGCGGCCACCGACGCCGCTCATGGGGTCGAGGAGGTCGTGGTGGCCACCGACCCGAGCCGCCGGGCCGACCTCTGGCGTTTCCGGGAGGCGCACACCGAAGCCATCAACTCCCTCGGTCCGCCCCACAAGCTCGACGTGACCGTCCCGGCGGGCGCCATGGTCCAGTTCATCGAGGCCGTGCCGGCCGTCGTGAACGCCCGGGCGCCCGCCGCCCGGACGTGGCTGTTCGGGCACCTGGGTGACGGGAACATCCACGTGAACGTGACCGGCGTGGACCCCGATGACGACCGGGTGGACGCCGCCGTCTTCGAGCTCGTGGCCGAGCACGGAGGGAGCATCAGCGCCGAGCACGGGATCGGGACGGCCAAACGCCGGTATCTGCACCTCTCGCGGACGCCGGCCGAGATCGAGGCGTTCCGAGCGGTCAAGCGATCGCTCGATCCTGACGGGGTCCTCAACCCGAACGTCCTGCTCCCCGCGGCCGACTGAGCCCGGAAAGGCGACCGGGAGACGCCGGAGCGGCGGCACAGGGCGGCCGGAGACCCGTCCGGGACGTCGGAGGCGTCCCGGGAGAGCCTGGTAGCGCTCTCCGAGCGACGACGGACCCGCCTCTCAGCAAACTCACAGATCGCCTTTACCGGCCCTTTACACGAGGCTCATACCTTCATCAATGCGGAGGGCGAAGACTGAAGTCGGGAACGAACCTGGCCGAAGGAGACAGCTATGCGTTCCATGCTCTTCACACGACTGAGCGGGAGCTCGGCGGCCCTGCGGGCGGTGCTCGTGCTCCTGGCGGCGACCACGGTCGTCTGCGCGGCGGGTGGTGCCGTCGACGCCGTGACCGCCTCGGTCAACGCCACCCATGCCGTGACCACGACGGCCGCCGTCGCCCATCACGCCGCGACCCACTAGAGCCGGTCGCCGCCTCTTCGGTCGGACCATCTCGAGCGAGGGGCACGTCGGCAGCCGACGCCTTGGCCGAGGGCGAGCCCTGCGGACGGCTGACCCGACACCCGGGCGTGCGGCCCGATCAGGTCCCTGAAGCGGGGCCCGCCAGTGACTCGGCGAGGCGGTCGATCCTCGTCTCGACGACGCACACGATCTGCTCCTCAGCCGGCTCGGCCACCAGGCGAGCCAGCCCCGACCCGTCCCGGGCGACCCGGTCCAACCGAAGCTCGTCCCACGAGCGCTCGTCGCCCAGCACCACCCCGTCGACGTCGAAGCGGGCGATCGGAAACGGCCCCTCCGCCCCCTCGTCGGTCGGGCGCCCACCCGATGCGAAGCGCTGCACCCGCACCACCACGTCGCCGTCGCCCGCGCCAGGCGCGGTCCCGTCACCCGTCGAACGCACCGGGACACAGCCCATGATGATGGTGAACTCCATCCCGGCTTCCTTGTGGACGAACTTCTCCTTGTAGTCGGGACGCTCCTGCATCTGGAAGAAGGCCATCCGGGTCGGGTAACGGACGACGGCCACCCGGTCCCACGCCGGCTCGCCCGCCGGCTGGGAGGTCACGTCGCCGTAGAAGGCCACCATGGCCCCGACGGCCGCCAACGGTCCGAGCGGCGCGTAGGCGTCGTCGGCCTCCCGGCCCGAGACCGCCACAGGCGGGTCGTCGCCGTAGGCGGCCACCTCCCGGTACTTCATGAGGTTGAGCATCCACACCGGGCCGTCGTCGGCCGGGTCCAGGTGGAGCCAGCGCCCCACCGTCGTCCAGTTGGGCTCGCCGAACGAGTAGGTAGGTCGGTCGGCCATGGGTGCCTCCTCTGGCCCACCCCGCCGGGCAGGTTTTTCGTCACTCTACCTGCCAGAATCTCTCCACAGAAGTCCGGCCGCCACCTGCCGGGGCCGGCGCTGACCAGGGAGGCGGCGTCTCTCGGGTGCCGCCGCGGGCGCCGCCGGGGGCCGAGCCCGGGGCCGATCTGGCGGGAGGCCCGCGACGTCCGTCTCAAGACGGGCCGCCGGACGGTCGATCCTCCATCCATGCCCACCGAGCTGGGTATCCCCGACGAGCTGGGAATCCCCGAGGACTGGCCCGGTGCGCGCCGTACGGCGACCGGCACCCGCCTCGGACCCGAGCGGCGCGCCCACGTGCGGCCACCTTCCGGTCGCACGGAACTCCCCCCGCGCCCGGTCCCCGTGCTCGACGACGCGCCCGAGCCGTCGGACGGCGACCCGTCGGCCCGACCGGTCGAGGCGGCAGGGGACGACGTCGACCTCCTGATCGAGATCGAGGGCGGTGCCACAACCCTCTTCGAGGCAGCCATCGACGCCTACCACGCCGGCGAGTACGCCCGGGCCGAGTCGCTCTTCCTCGAGGAAGCCGCCCGCGCCACCGACGAGGCCCCGCAGCGGTCGGCCATCGCCTACCGCCAAGCCGCGTTGGCCGCGGGGAAGGCCGGGAACCACGACGGGTCCGATCACTGGATGCGGCTCGCCGGGCGCGAGTACCTGCGGGTCACCGAGGACGTCCGCACCCCGCTGCCCTTCATCCGGGAGGCGGCCCTCATGGCGGCCAAGTGCTTCCTCAGCGTCGAGAACGTGCACGTGGCCAACAAGGGACTGCGGCGGGCGCAGGCCATCGAGTCCGTGCTGCGCGCCGACGACGACCTCTCGGCCGCCTCGACCGGTATCCCCTTCCGGCACGAGACGGCCGACGTGGCGCCGGATGACGACGCACCGACCGGCCAACCGTCCACCGGCGAAGGACGGCTGCGGCGCCTGCGCGACCGCCTGGCCGGACGCTCGGCTGCGTGAGGCCGGACATGGGAGGGCCGGCCGATGCGGCGACCCTGGCCGCGGTGCGGCCGCTCCGGCCCGAGGGGCTCGCCACCCCGGCGGCGGAGGCGGAGGCCGGGGCGGCCGGCGACGTCGACGTCCTGTTGACCACCGAGGGCACGTATCCCTACGTGACCGGCGGGGTGAGCACCTGGGCCCACCAGCTCGTGACCGGCCTGGCCGAGAAGCGCTTCGTCGTCTACTCGGTGGTGGCCAACCCCAACGCCGCTCTCCGCTACGAGCCGCCTCCGAACGTCGCCCACCTGATCCAGGTGCCGCTGTGGGGCACGGAGGACCCGGCCGAGTTCAACCCTCGACCGGGATGGATCTCGCGCCGGCTGCGCAAGCCCGGACCCCGGTTCGGAGCGGAATTCCTGCCGGCCTACGAAGCGCTGGTGGTGTCGGTGGCACTGGGCGAGGGCGGACCCGACGGCCTCGTCGAGTCGCTCTGCGCGCTGTCCGCCTACGCCGAGCGGTACAGCCTCAAGTTGGCCATGCGCGACCGGCGCACCTGGCGGCTGTTCCGGGACGCCCTGGCCTCCCACCCGCTCTACCAGAAGCTCACCACCTACGAGGCCATCGATCTGGCCCGGACGGTGTACCGCTACCTCGGTCCGCTCGACTACCCGACCGAGCTTCCCCGAGTCGTGCACGCCTCGGCTGCCGCCTTCTGCTCCATCCCGGCCGTCGTGCTGCGCCAGCGGTGGCAGGTCCCGTTCCTCCTCACCGAGCACGGCGTCTACTACCGGGAGCGCCTCATCGCCCTCGGCCGCAACGCCACCAACAGTCCCTACCGGGTCTTCCTCTCGAACTTCTACGCGGCGGTGGTGGCCATGGCCTACTCCCGCGCCGATCTCGTGGCCCCCGTGGCCCGGTTCAACGCCACCTGGGAGGAGCAGCTCGGCGTGGACGCAGCGCGCATCCACCCCATGCCGAACGGGGTCGACCCCAAGCGGTTCCCCCTCGACCGGCCGGCGGGCAGCGGGAGGGGTCCGCTCACCCTCGTGGCCATCGCCCGCCTCGAGCGGCTGAAGGACATCCACACGCTGCTCAGGGCCTTCGCCGTCGTCCGCGACCGGCGGTCCGACATCCGGCTGGCCATCTGGGGCCCGGAGAGCGATCCGGCCTACGCCCGCAGCTGCTACGCGTTGGCCGAGCAGCTGGCACTGGGCCCGTCGTGCGAGTTCCGGGGTCCGACGAACGACGTGGGGGCGGCCCTGGCCGAAGGGGACATCGCCGTCCTGTCCAGCATCTCGGAGGGGTTCCCGTTCGCGGCCGTCGAGGCCCTCATGGCCGGTCGGCCCATGGTCGCCACCGAGGTCGGCGGCGTTCCCGAGGTCGTCGTCCCCCCCTACGGCACGCTCGTTCCTCCGGGCCGCCCCGTCGAGCTGGCCGACGCCGTCTGCGCCCTGGCCGACGACCGGTCAGAGCTCGCCACCAAGGGGGCGCTGGCGCGGGCGGCCATGCTGCGCGGCTACACGCTCGACATCTTCCTCGACGGCTACCGCGAGCTCTACGACGAGGTGCGGGAACGTGCCGGCGCTCACTGAGGCACCGACCCCGGGCCGGGTGCCCAGTTCGCTCGAGGAGCTCCGGCACATGTCGCCGGTCTACGACGACCTGCACGTCGAGGCCCGTCGGGTCCTCGACCGCAACCCCGAGCCCCGCAACCTCCGTGACGTGGCCGTCGCCCTCGAGTCGATGGGCTACACGGAGAGCCAGGCCCGCGCCCTCGGCTTCCCGGGCATCTTCGACATGGCGCTGGCCGTCTTCGACGTCGCCTACCTCTACTATCTGCCGCGCGAGGTGGAGCCGGCACCGCCGGTGAACACGCTGCGGACCTACTTCTCGGACTACGTGGCGGGGTCGTGGTACGGCGTCCCGTGGATCCTCTCGCTCCTCGTCCTCTTCGCCGGACGGGTGGCGCTGTGGTCGTCGCTCGAGGCGAGCCCGCAGGTGTCGGCCGTCGTCTCCCTGGCCTTCTTCGTGGCGGCCGCTCTGGCCGGGGCGACCTCCCAGATGCTGTCGCGCAAGGGCGCCTTCTACTTCCTGCAGCAGAACTTCGCTCTCGTGCGATGGGTGGTGATGCGGGTCATCACCTACGGTGCCGCCGCCGCCGTCCTGGTGGTCGCGGTGGCCTATGCCGCCTACGTGGTGCCGGCCTACGGGCTGCGGCTCGGGGCGACCTTCGCCGAGTTCACGCCGGGCATCTTCGCCTTTCTGGTCAGCGCCGCCCCGCTCTACATGCTCCGCCGCTACGGCACCCTGGCCGGCGCCACCGCCGCCGCCCTGGCGGTGACCCTGCTCGGCGTCCACCTGCTGGCCGGATCGTCCAACGGCGTCGCCCACGCCCAGCTGCTCGGACTGGCGGTGGGCTCGGGGGCCATGGTCGTTCTGGCCGTGAGCTTCGTCACCGTCCGGTCCCGCACCGCCTCCGACGAGGACGACGCGCCCGCCGCCGTCAAGCCCCCGGTCCTCCGGGTGGTCCTGTGGCACGGCGCTCCCTACGCCGTCTACGGGCTCGCCTACTTCGTCCTCATCCTCGGCCCCGCCGTCGTGGCCGGCCTGGCCTACGGCCGCTTTCTCGGCGTCGACCGCTTCGTGTACCCGCCCACCGTCGAAGGATCGATCGACCTGGCCCTGCTCGAGCTGGTCGTACTGGTGGGGCTGGTGCACGCGGCCGTCGAGCGATTCGGCCGTCGGCTGCGACCGCTCCTGTCCGGCGTCCGACTCGACCACTGGCCCGAGGCGCGCCGGGCGATCGCCCGCGAGTGGTGGACGAGCGTGTCGATCATGGCCGTGGCCTCCGCCCTCGTGGCCTGGGTGGCCCCTTCCGTCCTCCTCCGTGTGCTGCCCGGCGCTGTCACCGCCTCGGTCCATTCGCCGGGCGGCAGCGAGGCCCTGCAACTGGCCGTCGTGGGGTTCGCCATCGTGCCCCTCGGGATGCTCTGCAGCCAGTACCTCTTCTTCCTCGGCCGCCCGACGGCGCCCACCGTCGGCGTCGTGGCCGGCGCGGTGGTGGCCCTCGTGACCGGCGTGCTGTGCGTGGCCGAGGGCGACCTCGCCCGGGTCGGCTGGGGCCTCGTGGCCGGCGCCGGCGTGTATGCGGCGATCGCCGTCGTCGCCTCCCACCGGGCCCTCGCCACCGGTGAGGAGTCCTTCTATGCGTCGTTCTGACCGGGACCTGGGCGCGGACCCGGCGGGTCGAGGCACGAGGGAACCGGTCCGGACGGGTCGCGACCCCTTCGACGAATCCTGGGACCCCGCCGACGACGCACCGGCATCGGGCCGTCGCCCGTCGGGCGCCTGGGACTGGCGCACACGATCGTCGTGGGGCCAGCGCGCCGTCGCCGCCTTCCCGGTCGGTGCCCTCGCCGTCGCCGCCGTGCTCTTGGCGGCGGCATCCGTGGCGGCGTCGGGTGCCGCGGCGCCGGTCGTCGTGACCGGGACGGACGGGGCTCAGCTGGTCGCGCTGCCCGGCGCACCGGTGCCGGCCGACCCGACGGCCCCGGGCGGCGAGGCCCGCTACGGGGTGGTCGACTTCGACGTCCCCAGTGGACCGGGCCACCCCATCCAGGGCAGCACGTCGATCGCCCTTCCCCCCTATGTCGGATGGGAGGCCAACGGGAGCGCCGGGCCGTCCAACGGCCAGGCGGCAGTGAGCGGCGGACTGCTCCACGTCGGCATCCGCACGGCCACGAGCCAGTTCCGCGGATGGTTCCTCACCACCACCGGCTCGGTGCCAGACTCCTGCGCCTTCCAGTTCGACGCCGCCTCACCTCCGCCGGTCGTGCGGGCCGCCTCCACCACGCCCGCCACCGCCGGCGCCCGGGCCACGGGAGAGCTGGTCATGGCCGTCCAGACCGCCTCGACGGCGAGGACCGGCGACATCAACTACGCGGTGGTGTCCGAGTCGGTGGCGGCGGACGGCCGGCGTTTCCTCGAGGCCGGTTACGCGACGGGGCGCGTGCGCAACGCCGTCGAGCACGTGCTCAAACGGGTGCCCTGGGCTCCCGGGCCCCTGGCCGTCTCGGTCGTGACCGACGGCGAGGACCGGCTCCAGGTGTGGGTCGACGGGTGGCCGTTCCTCGACGCCTCGGGGCTGCGGATGGGCATCGAGCCGCCCTTCCAGCCCTACCTCGAGGTCCAGGCGGTGGGCACGCCGTACTCGGTGGCCTTCAGCCGGTACGCCAGCGTGTGCGGCGACGACGTGGTCGTCGACGGTCTGCCGGCGGCCACCATGGCGTCGCTGGCCGGGCAGATGACGTCCGCCGTCGCTGGCCAGGCCACGTTCCCGCTCGGCCGCTCGAGCGCGCCGCTGGCGGGTGAGCTGCGGCTGCGCGGGACGGCGACGGCTCCGGTCACGTTCGCGTCCCACTCGTACTGGCCCGGGGACCGCTACGCCTACCGGCCGGGCCCGTAGGGGGCCGACCCGCCGGACCGTAGTATCGGCCACCGCCGACGGCGGGACCCGCGACAGGAGGGCGACGTGCGGGAGCACCACGGGACGAGACGGGCGATCGGGATGGCCGCGGCGGCGATCGCCGTCGTGGTCGCCGGGTCGGCCCCACTCTCTGCCGAGCCCGCCGCGGCCGGCGGTCGGGCGTCCGTGCGGGCGACGTCGGGTCCGACCGCCGCTGGCGAGCAGCCGGTCGCCCTCGCCGCGCCCTACGAATACCTGGGCTGGGGAGACCCGCAACCGCCCGCCGAGGTGGTGGACGACACGGGCATCCACGACCTCACGTTGGCCTTCGTCCTCGCCCACCGGGGCTGCGATCCGGAGTGGGACGGACAGCGCCCGCTCCTCGGTGGGAGCGACGCAGCCGCCATCGCCGCCATCCGGTCGGCGGGTGGCGACGTGGACGTGTCGTTCGGGGGGTGGAGCGGGTCGAAGCTCGGCATCGCCTGTACGACGGCGAGCGCGCTGACCGCCGCCTACCAGGAGGTGGTGAGCGACTACGGACTGGCGGCCATCGACATCGACATCGAGCACACCGAGTTCACCAGGAGGACCGTGCGCGAGCGGGTCATCGACGCCGTGGCCGCCTTGCAGGCGGAAGATCCGTCGCTCGAGATCTCGATCACCTTCGGCACCGACGAGACGGGGCCCGACGCCGACGGCGTGGCCATGATCGACCAGGCGGCGTCGCTCGGGTTCCAGCCCTACGCTTGGACCATCATGCCCTTCGACTTCGGGGCCCCCGTCAGCGACATGGGCACCGTCTCGATCCAGGCCGCCGAAGGGCTGGAGGCGGACGTGGCGGACGCCTACGGCGAGTCGGCCGCCGTGGCCTACGCCCACATCGGCATCTCCTCGATGAACGGCGACACCGACGAGTCCGACGAGACCGTCTCGCTCTCCGACTTCCAGCAGATGCTGACCTTCGCCCAGTCGGAGCACCTGGCCCGACTCACCTTCTGGGCCGTCAACCGTGACCGCTCGTGCACGAGCGGGCTGTCACTGAGCGCCGGCAGCTGCAGCGGGATCGAGCAGTCGCCCTTCGCCTTCACGGACCTGTTGAGCGGCTATTCGGGATAGCGGGCGGCCACCGCCGGCGACGTCGCCGAGATGTCAGAATCGCGTCGTCCTCCCCTCGGCGACGCCCGGCCAGGAGCCACGAGGACGACCGAGACCGAGCCCCCATGCCTCCCGCGCCACCCGAACGAACGCTCCTGGCGGACGACATCCCGATCGCCCACACGCCGCCGGGCGGCTACGGCGACACCATGCCGCCGCCGGTTCTCGCCGGCTGCAGCGAGCCGCTCCCCGACGGCGCACCCGACCTCCGCGGCACGTGGCGGGCGGTGTCGGTCACGGTCGACGGCACGGAAGCACCCGACCACCCGGCCCGCCACCACGTGGAGCGCATCGAGCAGTGCGCCGACCGCCTGGTCGTGACCTCGGCCGGCATCGTCCACGACATGCGCTGCGACGGGACCGAGGAGCACGGCGTCCACGACGTCGCCCAGACCGACTTCACGACGCCGATCACGGTGGTGGCGACCTACGAGGAGGGCGTGCACGTCCTCCGGCCGGTCGGGCTCCCGGGGATCGAGGTCACCCGGTGTCGCCAGGGTGACCGCCTGGTCTGGACCTACCCGGGGTTCGTGGCCACCTTGGAGCGCGTCGGCTGACGGCGGCACCCGGGGCGGCCGTCCGGCGTCGACCGCCGGCCCTGTCACACGTCCAGCAGCCACCGGTAGGGTGCCGCCATGACCCGACTCGGCTACCAGATCCCGAACTTCACCTATCCGGACAGCTCCCCGCGGGATCTCTTCCCGACGGTCGTCCGACAGGCCCGAGAGGCCGAGGCCTCGGGGTTCGACACCGTTCTGGTGATGGACCACTTCTACCAACTGCCCATGCTCGGGCCACCGGACAACGACATGCTCGAGTGCTACACGACGCTCGCTGCGCTGGCCCAGCACACCGATCGGGTGCGGCTCTCCGCGCTCGTCACCGGCAACACCTACCGCAACCCCGCGCTGCTGGCCAAGGAGGTCACCACGCTGGACCACGTCTCGGGCGGCCGCGCTCAGCTGGGCATCGGCGCGGGATGGTTCGAGCTCGAGCACCACAGCCTCGGGTTCGAGTTCGGGACCTTCACCGACCGCTTCCAGAAGCTCGAAGAGGCGCTCCAGATCGTCAAGGGGATGCTGGCCGGCGAGCGCCCGACCCTCGACGGCCGCTGGTACCACGTCGAGGACGCCGTCAACTCGCCCGCGCCGTTGAGCCGCATCCCGCTGATGATCGGCGGTGCGGGCGAGCGAAAGAGCCTCCGGCTGGCGGCGCAGTACGCCGACGAGTCCAACCTCATCTGTGCGGCGGCCGACGTGCCCCACAAGCTCGAGGTCCTGGCCGAGCACTGCGAGCGACTCGGACGCAACCGTGGCGAGATCACCGTCACCCACCTGAGCAACGCCTGCGTGGCCCCGACCCACGACGAGGCCGTGGCCGAGGCGGACGCCTTCCTGGCCGTCCGGGGCATCGACCTCTCGGCCATGCGGGAGGAGGACGCCCGGCAGATCCGCTCGCTGATCGTCATGGGCGACCCGGACGAGGTCGGCGAGATCTTCTCCGACCGTCTCGTCGAGGGCCTCGACGGGTTCTGCGTGAACGCCCCGGCCAACGGTCACATCGAGGGGCGGGTGGCGCTCCTCGGCGAGGTGCTGGCCAAGGTGGTCGGCACCTGATGCCGTCGCGGTCCCGTGTGGGCCCGCCGCCGCGAGGGGGCGGGGCTCGACGAGCGGGCGCCGCGCCGCGGTCGTCGGCCGCAGGCGTCGGCTCGGCGGCACCCGAGCAAGCCGGCCCGAGGACGTCCGAGTGACCGGCGCACAGCTCGCCCAACAAGAGCGAGGGGTGCTCTGCGACCTGTTCACCGAGCTCGGGCCCGACGCCCCCACACTCTGCGCCGGTTGGACGACGACGGACCTGGCGGCCCATCTGGTGGCGCGGGAACGGTGTGTGGTCGCGGATGTGACGCCGGACCTTGTCGGTGTGGGCGGCGAGCGGTGGCCACACGAGCCCGGGGCCGCTGTCCGGCCGCCGTGGGAGACGCTGATCGCCAGCGTCCGCAACGG
>Ga0187783_10001041_pt1 | contig 20489 bp, 16 predicted proteins | sample 1015_SJ02_MP02_2_FD_132471 | JGI IMG/M metagenome (GOLD analysis project Ga0187783, IMG submission 132471) | Tropical peat soil microbial communities from peatlands in Department of Meta, Colombia - 1015_SJ02_MP02_20_MG | ecosystem: Environmental > Terrestrial > Soil > Wetlands > Peat | place...
CGGCTGCGAGGCCCATCCGCCACAGCCGACGGCGAGTTAATTAAAATTCATTAAACCTTTGGCCTTGACGCAGGCCAGCGCAGATGCTTAATTGCCGGCGGGGCTCGAGCAGAGGCGCGAAGCGCGGCGACTGGCCCGCGCTCGAAGACTCCTCCCAGGAGGCACGGATGAGGATCAACACCCGACGAACGTTCTTCGGCAAAATTCTGGCCATCAGCGGCGTTCTGACCGCAGTTCCGAAACTCCTTGCGCAACCGACGGCCCCTCCCCCGTCTGCGGCACCCGGCATGGCCGATGACAGGGCTCCTCACAGCAGCCACACGCACAACGGCATCTTCTATATCTCGGGGACGGGCGCAAATGACGGCTACGGCAAACAGGATCACGTGCTCGTGACGGATCCCTTCGAGAAGCACGTGACCCGCGCCATGGATGCACTCAAGAAGTCGGTTGAGCGTGCAGGCAGCACGATGGACGACATCATCCATCTCGAAGTCTTCCTGTGCCTGCCCCTAGCCGATGGTGTTAGTGCACCGACCGGCACGGCACGGTTTGAGGCGCATAAAGCACAGTACGAAGCGTTGAACAAGATCTACCAAACCTATTTCAGTCCGGGGAAAGCCCCCTCCCGGGCCTGCATGGGGGTCGACTGGATTCCGGGCGATTCGCTGATAGAGATTGTGGGCAGCGCAACGGTGGTCCATCCGCCCACGCCGCCTGCCGGTTTGTAGCTTCGGCACGGCCGCGGAGAGAGAGAGCAAGCCATGAACTTGAAATCTGCCTGGAGCCGCCGCTCCTTTTTATCTGCGTTGGGCGCCCTGAGCGGCGGCCTGGCCACCCCTGCCGAGCTCGGAGCCAAAGTCAAGAAGAACAAGCACTCCGCCGCATCGGCGGACGGCGACTCGATCGTTCCGATCACAAGCGGGCTGGGGTCGACGGGCGACATTTACGCAGAACTGGGCGTAACCCCTCTCATTAACATCAACGGCACGGTGACCGTCATCGGCGGGTCGGTTATGGCGCCCGAAGTCATGGAGTTGATGCGCCGCGGCAACGAGCACTTTGTCCTGATCGATGAGCTGGAGGTTGCCGCGGGCAAATTCATCGCGAGGTTGTGCAAGTCTCCGGCCGGTTATACAGGCCTGGTCACCGCTGGTGCGGCGGCGGCCATGGTGGTCGGATACGCGGGCATGATGACCGAAGACCTTGAGCCGCGCATCAAAGCGTGTCCCGACGTGAGCGGTTTCCCCAAAACGGAGGTCATCATCCAAAAGAGTCACCGCTATCCGTTTGACCACCAGATCCGTCAAACGGGCGCCAGGCTGGTCGAGGTCGAGACACGCGAAGAGATGATTCAGGCGATCAATCCGAAGACGCTGGCCATCCATTTCACGAACATTCTTTCCGACAAGGGCCAGGTGAGCGGCCCGGAAACCATCGAGATCGCCAAGGCACATGGTCTCTACACCTTCAACGATGCCGCCGCAGACGTGCCACCGGTCGAGCGGCTGTGGGAATACCCGGCCATGGGCTGGGACATGGTGAGCTGGAGTGGGGGCAAAGATATCCGGGGCCCCCAGGCGGCGGGCCTTCTCATCGGCAAAAAAGAGTTGATCGACTGGGCGCTGCTGAACATGAGCCCGCAGGAAGATCGCATCGGGCGTTGCTGCAAGGTCGGCAAGGAAACGATCTTCGGGTTCTTGAAGGCCCTGGAGATATTCGTCAATCAGAATTATGACGCCACGCTGAGGATGTACGACGCACGCGCACGGGTGATCACCGATGCGGTGAAGAAGTTCGGAGTCATGGCCCTCCCTCGGCAGTTCAACCCTCAGGCCCTTGGCAATGTAACGCCTCATTACAGCTGGCAGATCGATCCGTCAAGACTCAACATCACGGGACACGAGGTCATGCAGCGGCTGGCCGATACCCGGCCTCTCGGCATCGGCAGCATGGGGGCAGGAGCGAGCGGCATGCGCGGACGAGATCCCGAAGCACCTGCCGAGGCTCAACAGGCTGAGGAACACCTCCGTGCGCGCAATGGGCGTGATCCGAATACATTTGGCTTTGCTGTCTGGCAGCTCAAGGACGGCGAGGACAAGATCGTTGCCGACCGCCTGGTCGAAATCTTCCGCGCCGCCAGGAACGGCTAACATTTCGGAAAGACTGTGGGCACAGGCTAAGAGGTCTCTTACTTTTTCAAATAGCCGAGGAATCCCCGCGTTGATGTTCGCAGCCGGTACAGAGAAGTCGTCGCAGTGATGTACAGAGTGGCATAGTCCTTCTCGCCCCAAGTCAGGTTCGCGGGCTGTTCGGGCATGGCGATGGTTCCGAGGTGATGGCCCTCGGGATCCCAGACCCAGATGCCCTTCGGCCCGGTCACAAAAATGTCTCCCTTCTCGTCGACCTTCATGCCGTCGGGGACCCCCTCATGTCTGCCGCCCGGCTCGCTCCCGAAAATGCGCCCGTTCGAGAGGATGCCGTCGGCGAACTCGTAGACGCGGATGTTCCGCTGCTCGCTGTCGTCGACGTACAGCCTCTTGCCGTCGGGAGAAAAGGCCAAGCCATTCGGCTGGGACAATTCCTTGGTCAGGAGCTGAACGTTGCCCTTGTCGTCAAGCCGGTAGACGCCCTGGAAGGGGGTCTCCTGTTTCTGGCCCTGGGGCAGGTCGAGCGTGGGATCGGTAAAGTAAATTGCGCCGTCGGGGCCAATCAGAACATCATTGGGGCTGTTGAACCTCATGCCCTGGTAATGGTTGGCGAGCACCGTGTATTTGCCGTCGGGTGTCAACCGAATGATCGCGCGCAGCACGCTCGCGCAGTCGATCAAGCGGCCTTGTGAGTCAAACGTGTTGCCGTCGGGATCACCGAGATCGATCAAGCTCTCTTTTCGCCCGTCGGGATAGACGCGAAAGATCTTGTTCAGGGTCTCATCGCTTGCGTAAACAAAACCGGAAGGGTCCCACACCGGGCCCTCGGTAAAGCCGAAGCCCGACGCAACCGTGTCGAGCCTTGCGTCGCGGGCCACCAGCCTCCAGAATTCGGGCGATGCCCCCTCGAGCTCGAATTTGCGGGGCCCCTGCCCGTGCGATGCCGTAACGAAAAGCAGCGCAAGAACGGTTGACAGGGAGCCCATGCACAGTTTTCTCCGCTTCAAGGGTGGCCTCCGAGTGTTCGAGATGCCTCCCGTAATGCCGGCCAAGCAAGGCCAGCGCTTACCGGCAGGCGCAAAGCAGCGACAAGAATGACTTACGCAGCGAGCGGAAAGCAACCTGTGGCCGTCGCGGCGGGAACGGATCTGTTCGGCTCGCCTTGAAAGACTTCGAAAGGGAGATGGGGCCCCCTTACTTCTGCGGCAGCCGCAACTTCGAACCCTGTTGCGCGGCCCACCGGTTGAAAGCCTGGATCATTTCCGGGGTCCACTTTGAATCGATTTGGCCCGGGGTGTACTTCCCCTCGCGCAGCATCTGGTGGCCCCATCCGTCGACCAAATGGTCCATCTCCGCTTCGTCCGCCACCTTCTCGGCAAGTTGTGCGGGAATGAATGTCACGCCTTCCGGATCGCCCAGAGCCACATCGCCGGGCATCACCGTTGTGCGGCCAATGCGAACCGGCACGTTGATGCCCATCAGCATCACGTTTTCGAGGGCGGAGGGGTCGAAGCCGCGGGCGTAGACCTCGAAGCCCGTGATTTCTCCGATGCCGGTCACATCGCGCACCGACCCATCGACAATCAACCCGTTGTGGCTCTTGGCAAAGATGGCCGTCGAAAGATTGTCTCCCACGATCGTGCCCTCCTCGATTTTGCCGAACAGGTCCACGACCAGCACGTCTCCCGGCTGCAGAATGTCGATGATCCAGGAGTTTTCGTCCCCGATGCGGCCTTCCTTCTTTCCGTTCGCTTCGACCACCGAATCCACATCCGGTCGGCGAGGCATGAAAACGGCGGTCACCACGCGCCCTACCAGCCGCTCGCCGGGATGAATGACCTTCCAATTGTCTTCGAACTGGTTGCGGAACCCGGCGTCGCCCAAAACGTCCCAGGCCTCATCGGCCGTAGCGTTCTTCAAGCGATCGAGCACCGGGTCGGGAACCTTCGGGCGCCCGTCGGCGAAGCGCTCGCCGTGCCAATTCGGCGTGAACGCAACGCGTTGCTCGGGAGAAAACAAGCCGAGCTGTGCATGGCCGCAAGTCGGAAGAATCACCATAACCGCCAGGGCGAGGGCCGCCCGAACCTCGAGCTTCATGTTTTTCTCCCGCGCAGCGGAGGGCACAATTTCCCCTGTCGCCCGGACATTATGCCGCAATTCGGACGGGGAGCGCCCGGGTGATTGGCCGCGAGAGCTGAGCGAGGCCCGCCCCTAGAGGGTCAACTCGCCCAGGCGAGACCGCCAGGATCGAGAGGGACAGCCGCTGCGCGTCACCTTAACTTCCGTTCGCCTCCCTTTTCGGCTTCCCCTCTTGCTCCCAGGCCGCCTCCGCGCGCTCTCGCCCGCTCTCCCAGATTTCGCTTTACATTGTATAGTAAATGGCTATACGCTGTATAGGTGCTGAGTCGAGCAAGGGCAAGCCGCGCGACCCTGCGCAGGATCTCGGGCGCAGCCTTGCGGCTTCTGGAAAAGGGCGGACCGGGCGGAGTCACCATGCGGCGCGTGGCGGGCGCGGTGGGGATTACGCCCATGGCGATTTACTACCACTTTCCCGGCCGCGAGGCTCTGCTCAAAGCGGTCACCGACCAGGAATTCCAAAAGCTCCTCGGCTTCATCGAGCAGCGATGGGCCGAGAGTGCGCCGGACGGAAGAATCGTGGAAGTGATGGTGGGATACCTCGACTACGCGTTCGCGCGGCCCCGCGTCTTCGACTACGTGTTTTCGCGGCCACGAACCGACGCGCGTCGGTTCCCTGGCGATTTTCGCGCGCGGCGCTCCCCAACTCTCAATCGCGTGGCAGACGCGGTCGAAGAAGCGATGAACGCGGGCAGGTTGAAGAGGGATGACGTTTGGGAAGTTGCCCTGGCGCTTTGGGCGCACGCGCACGGATATGTCGCTCTGTACCGCGCAGGACGGTTCGAACTGTCAGAGGATGAGTTCCGCGCATTGTTTCGCCGTTCCATGGAGAAACTCTTGAACGGGTTGAGGGCCTGAGTCCGGATCGCTGGGCGTGGGCGGGCCATGTTTGATGCTCAACCCGTTCCGCGCAGAGCCGGTGCTGAATTGGCGCGAAGGGGGAGAAGCCGATGAACAAGATGGCGCGCGTTTCCCTGTTCGGCCTCGCCGTCTGCCTGGCCGGCGGGGCCGGGTTATCGAAGCCGAGGGTGGTCGACGAGGGAACCGTGATCGCCGACGTTACTCTGATTTCTCCTGAGCGGCAGGCGCCCTGGGCGCATGCCGCGGTCGTGATTCGCGAGGGCCGCATCGCAGAGGTCGGGGCCGATATCGTGGCCGGGCCGCATGCGAAACGAATCGACGGCCGCGGGCGCTTCCTCGTTCCCGGTTTGATAGATTCGCATGTGCACGTGGGCCACTCGGCGGCGTTGGACGACGATGCCATCGCTGCGCATCCGGAACTTTGGGCTGCCTATCGCGCGCAAGTTCCTCGCGCTTATCTCGCCTTCGGATTCACTTCGATCGTTGACCTCGACCTCATGCCAGGCGACAAAGCGTGGTTCGAAGGTGCGCCCCTCCGCCCCGGGTTGTACTCCTGCGGGCGAGGAATCAAGGTTCCGGGCGGATATATGGCCTTTGATCTTCCCGCCCCGTCTGCCGTGAACTTTCCGAATCTGGTGTACGACCCGCAAGAAGCGGCGCACTGGCCTCCTTCCCTGAATCCTGCCGATTACACGCCGGAGCGGGCCGTCGAGCGCGCGGCGGACGAAGGAGCCATTTGCGTGAAGGCCTTTGTCGAGTCCGGATTCGGGACATTCAACTGGCCGTTTCTGCACACAGAAACGCTGCGCCAAATCCGCACGGCGGCTACGAACCACAAATTGATTCTGATGGTCCATGCCAACAGCGTGGATAGCTGGCGTTCGGCGATCGACGCCCACGCCGACGTGATCGCGCACGGGCTGTGGGTGTGGCCGGGCGACCCCGCTGATTCCGTCCCGCCTGAGATCGTTCGCGACGTGATTGCCGCTGCGGCAAGCCGCCGCGTGCACGTGCAGCCGACGATCGAAACCGTGGCCGGTGAACGCGCGATGTTTGATCCGAGGTTGCTCGACGATCCTCGACTCGCGTTGGCTCTGCCTCGATCGGTGATCGCCTACCTGCGTTCCGACGAAGGGGTGAAGGCCCGCACGGCGCTCGTGGACGGGTACCGCAAGGCTGCACCACCGCCGGGATTCGAGCCCTTGCTCGCCGCCGGAATCGAGCGAGCGCGGGCAACATTCAAAATCATGCTGAAGGATGATGTTCGACTCATTTTCGGGAGCGACACCCCGGGGGTAGAGGGCTTCGGCAATCCCCCCGGGCTGAACGGGCGCCTCGAAATGCAGAATTGGGCAGACCTGGGTGCTCCGTTGTCTTTGATTCTGCGCGCGGCGACCCTCGAGAATGCGACGACACTGGGACTCTCCCGGGACTTGGGCTCGATTGAAGTGGGCAAGCGGGCTGACTTGCTGCTGCTGAGGGAGAATCCTCTCGCGAACGTCTCAGCCTACGACTCGATCGAGACTATTTTTCTAAATGGGGAGCCCACGGCGCGGGAAACATTGCGCCCGCGAGAGTGACGCGAGCGCTCAGAAGACCGAACGGTGCCCCCTGGGTCACCCGCTGGCCAGCCGGCCGCGCTCAGCTGGCGGGACGACCGTTGGGCAAAACGATGCGCGTGACGTGAATGGTATTCGTCTGCGGATCGAGCGTGCCGACGACCTCAACTTGTTTGTTGGCCAGCTCGCGGCCGACGTCCTGCTCGTCCAGCTTGTAGACCTTCTTGCCTTCCTGCAGGACGAACCGGCCGCCGCGCTGCTTGATGCAGTACCAGACGCAATCCTCGGGCGTCGAGCCTACCTCGTGGGACTTCAGCATTTCCTTATGCGACCGGCTCAGCGAGTGAACGTTGAGCGCGCACTGCGAGTCAGTGATAACGCCTTTGAAGACCTTTTCATCGCCGGCGCGAACAGCAGAAACTGCGGCGAGCGCGAGCGCCGCGACCGTCCAAAACACCGGGCGATATTTCAATTTCGACATTTCCCTTCTCCCTTGCGAAAATCTCCGGAACAGAACCGCGACGAGTCGGCTCAATCCGCCTTCGGTTCGACGATGAATTTGATCGTCATGTGCTCGTGATTTGCGCTGCAGATGACCGTGCACACGACGATGTATTCGCCGGGTTCATCGGGCGCCTTTAGCACGAACTCCTGAACGCCCGGTCTGAGTTCGAGGTCCCAGCCCGGAACGGGCGTACGGTCCTGGGCTTTCAGGAGAGCAAATCCGTGGACAGCTCCGTCGCGATTATGGTTCTTGGCCTTGATCGCCGTAATCCGCAGCCGGACGGGCTCGCCGGCCTGGACGGTAATGCGCGGCTCCTCCTGGCCGGAGATTTTGAATCGACTATCGTGATCGGCGAGTATATCGATGACGTGTTCCTGGGGCGGTGCGACAGCCCCGGGTGATAGGGTCAGCGTGCCTGCGATGGTCACGCCGAACATCCAGGCGGGCACGCGTTTCACTCCACATATCATCTGTGCCTCGCGCCGGCAAATCACTCGGTCATGTATTGCAGGATTATCTTGGCATCTTCATCGGTGATGGTCGCGCGAACGCGCATGTGACGAAGAATGGTGGCCATCATTCGCGGCGGATATTTCTGTGGTGCCAGGTGGCAGCGCCCGCAGTTCTGGTGAAAGCGCCTCTCGCCCTCGATTCGCGGAGAGAACTCGGGACGAATCGGGGCATGAGTTTTCGTCTCTGCCGCGACAGTCGAGGGCGCCGGAGTCGAATTTGCTGCGGAGTGCTCCTGCGCCTGCGCCGCAAAGGAGACGGCTAAGGTGGCGGCAAGCAAAGCGAGCGGAAGGGTGATCGTGCGCATCACTTCATCTCTCCTGGGCCGAGCGGCACAACGAAGCGGTACGTAAGGCCGAGGGTCCAGATGTTTTCGTTGCCCCAAGAACTGAATTGTCGGCCGTAGCTGCTTACGAATCGAAGGTTGTAGCGAAAATAATAGTTCAGCCCGAAGTCGAACTCCTGCGTATTCCACCACGGAACGGACCAATCGGAATCGCCGTAGGGGCCGGGGCCGTAAGTGGGGGGGACAAAATACTGTTGCATTCGCCCGACGAGCTGAACCTTTCGAAATTCGTCCTGCGCCTTCCTGATTTGGCTCAAGAAGTACCCGGATTCGATCCAGTAACCGCTGCCCAGATAGGAACGCGCGTATTCGCTGCGGACATCGAGCGGAATGGCCGGTGGTTGCCATTCAAAATGAAAGCCGAAGGCATTCGAGTGCTCGTCTTGAAGGAGCCGCTGGAAGGAAGTGCCGATCTCAAGTCGCGGGCCGGGAAAGAACAGGCCTGCGCGCCCGCCAGCGGCGCGGTAGGAATCGACAGGAGACTGGTTAATCTGCGTCGAATAATAGGCGGCGTAATTGACATTCACCTTGGGGCTGAGCGGGAACCCGCCGCGAGCCATCGCTCCCGTTCCCGCGCCGCTCGGGCCCGTTCCGATGGACAGGATGAGAGGATCAGTCTGCAGGTTGCGGATCCAAATGGGATATAGCCGTTCGTTGAAAATTCCGAAAGGCGTCAGATAGCGACCAACGGTAACGGTGAGGTACGGGTTCGCGACATAATCAAGCTGCAGGTAATCGACTTCCTTCTCGACCACCCCGTGGAACGCGTCGCTTCCCGGCGGGGTCGAGAGATCCGATTCGAAGGTGTCGCGCGATTCGACGAGCCAGTGATCCCCGAGGGGGACCAGAAAAACCGGCGACACGAGAGGGTCGAGGTGTGGCTGCCCGCCCTCGAACGGAGTGACGAACCCCATCCCGGCGCTAAAAAGAGGAATTGGCTTAGGCGAATCGTTCGCGGAATCGGACGGGTCCGTTTGGGCCGCGACGCGCGGGCCCAAGGCCAGCAGGACGAGCGCGGTCGCGACGATCAAGGGCCAGCGAACCGATCGCCATCTGCCGCGCGGGTCGCGCAGGGAGTCGGTCGAGGCCGCTGCCTCGCTGTGAAGACACGAGTCGAGTCTCATCTTCGTTGACCGCCGATTCGGTTCGCCCCTGAACGCGGCAGGCCAGAACGGCGCCGCGCATCACCCTATGTTCAACGAGACCCTGGGCAGGGTCAATCACTCAGCCCGGACGCCGTGCCGGAGTGGTTAACAGCTTAGGTGCTAACTGCGCTGCCCTCCCCGAGCATCAGAGGGGCCCAGTTCCGGCTGGCGAGAGTCGGGATGTGTCGGTATAGTGTCCCGCGGCGCGTGCCACGGCCAGCTCGTTCGACAGCACTGCTCGATCATCCCCATCCGTGAGGGGTCATTGTCGACAACAAGACGACGCGATCGACGGGAGTTACTGAAAGGCATGATCGCGGTTTGCGGCAGCGCATGGCTGCCGAAATCCTGGGGCGCAGCGGAAAGCCCGTTAGAGATTGCGGGCAGGGAGTGTGCGGTCCGCATCCGCTCGATAAGCGAGCACGCTCTGCGCCTCACGATATCGCCGATCGATGCCGGGCAGGCCATGAAATTGCCGAGCGACGGTGCGTTGGTTCCCTCGGCCGAGGGCAAAACGGTCGGAAGTTTCCCGGGTTCCGGTCCGCGAACCGTCAAGGCCGGTCGATTGAGCGTGGCCATGTCGACTCCTCCCCTCGCGTTCACGATTCATTCCGAGAGCGGCGAGACGGTTCAGCGCCTCAAGATCGATGAGCCGAGCGGCGCCGTCTCGTTCCTTACTGGAGACGCTCCGCTACTCGGCCTCGGCGAAGGAGGGCCGCAGTTTGACCGGCGCGGCTCGACCGACGCGATGCGCAGCGGGCAGGGCGGATACCGGCTCGCGACAAACGGTGGACGCGTTCCGATACCCTGGCTGATTGGAACGGCGGGTTGGGCGATGTTTTTCCATCAACCGTCCGGGACATTCGATTTCGCGGGAGAAGAGAGCAAGTTCTTGCCGGCCAGCCCGCCGTGGACCCTGCCCCTCGATCTGTTCGTGGTCGTGTCTCGTGAGCCTCAGGTCATCATGCGCGAGTATGCGCGTCTGACCGGTCTTGCCGAAATGCCGCCGCTTTGGAGCTTGGGCTACCAGCAATCGCATCGCACCCTCGCCAGTCGCGAAGAAATCCTCTCCGAGGCGAAAACGTTCCGGGAGAAGAGACTGCCGTGCGACGCCCTGATTTATCTTGGCACCGGTTTTTGTCCCTCGGGCTGGAATACAGAGAACGGCTCTTTCGAGTGGAATCCGCGCGTGTTCCCTGACCCGAAGGAAATGATCGCTCGCTTGCACGACGATCATTTCCACGTGGTCCCCCACGTCGTGATCCTCGCCGACAAGCTGCGCGGAACCGTTCACGATGCCTGCGAGCTGCGCGGGTTTGACGAGCAAGACGCCTCGTGTTACTGGGACATGCACCGCGCGGACTTCGCCATGGGCGTCGACGGCTGGTGGCCGGACGAGGGTGATCCGCTCGACGCAGCGTCGCGCCTGGTTCGAAATCGCATGTACTGGGAGGGACCACAGATCGACCGGCCCAACGAGCGTCCCTACGCGCTGCATCGCAACGGATACGCCGGGATGCAGCGGTACGCCTCCTTCCTGTGGTCGGGCGACGTGTACTCGACCTGGGAGACGCTAAAGACGCACATTTCGGTGGCTATCAATACAGGGCTCAGCGGTATTCCCTATTGGGGCACCGACGTGGGCGGATTCGTTCCCACCAAGGAGTTCACCGCGGAACTCTATCTCCGATGGTTTCAGTTCGGCGCATTCTGCACGCTGTTTCGGTGCCACGGGCGAACTTGGAAGCTGCGGCTGCCCTGGGGCTGGGACACAGGCGATCCCGGGCCCATCGAAATCCGCAACTATGATGGTGCGGCAATTCCGGACTCGAGCCAACTCCACAACCCCCGCGTCGAGCTCATCTGCCGCAAGTACCTCGAGCTGCGCTATCGCATGCTCCCCTATCTGTATTCGGCTGTGCGCGAATGCGCCACGACAGGCATTCCCGTGATGCGCGGGCTCTGGCTGCATTATTCCGATGATCCGCTGGCCGTCGCGCGCGGCGACGAATACCTGTGGGGGCGCGACGTGCTGGTGGCGCCAGTTGTCGAGCAGGGCGCGACATCACGGCGCGTATATTTGCCGAAAGGCGCCTGGTACGACTTTTGGACCGCCGAACGCGTGGAAGGGGGCCGCGAGATCGAGCGCCCTGTTGACCTGGAAACGATTCCGCTCTACGTACGCGCGGGCGGCCTGCTGCCCCTCGGACCCGTGAAGCAATACGTCGACCAGGCGGTCGCTGAACCGCTTTCCATCACGGTTTATCCCGGTGCGGACGGACGGTTTCAGCTCTATGAGGATGACGGAGCATCCTTTGACTATCGTCGCGGCGAATGGATGGGCATCGACATGAGCTGGGACGATGCCCGGCGGGCCCTTTCGCTGAAGTTGGCGGCGGGTTCGCGAATGCTCCCGCCGCTCGCACGGCCAGTCAAGGTAAAGCTTCGCGACGAGCAGCGCGAGGTCAGCTTCAACGGCCGCCCGATGGAAGTCAGCTTCTGAGGGCGTCGCTCGATCGCCAAAGCTGAACCATTTCGATAGATGCGGTAACCAAGGTGCCCCCCGCGAGCCGTGCGAAAATCGGACAACGAGTTCGGTTTACTAGCTTTGTGCGAGCGAGCCGAGCAATGGCATACCCAGCGGCCTTGACGCGAGCAATCGCTAGCTTGCCCCCGGGCCCCTGTATATAGTATACGGCGGTCGTTCCTCTGAGGTTTTCGCAATGCTCTCTCGCTCCTCGACGGTCCGCAACTCCTGGCTTGGGCTCCTAGCCTCGCTGGCCGTTTGGGCCTCGGTTTCTCCGGCGCAGAACAACGCGCGCGGGAAGATTGACCCTCAAGTCTTCGAGGGGCTCCGATGGCGGTCGATTGGGCCGGCTGTATTTGGCGGACGCGTGACGGACGTCGCAGGCGTGGCCGGCAATCCCAACATTATTTACGTCGCGCATTCCTCGGCGGGCCTGTTCAAATCGACAAACGGTGGAATCACCTTCGACTCCGTATTCAATGACGGGAATACGCTTTCGATCGGCGCCATTGCGCTCGCGCCCGACAATCCGGAGGTGGTGTACGTCGGAACCGGCGAAGGGACCGCACGCAACAGCGCCTCCTTCGGCGATGGAATCTACAAGTCAACGGACGGCGGCAGAACCTGGAAGCATTTGGGGCTCGACAACACCGAGCGGTTCGCGCGAATGGTGGTAAACCCCGAGCGGCCGGACGTCGTGTTCGCCGCAGCGATGGGGCATGAGTGGGGCCCGAACCGCGACCGCGGTTTGTACCGATCGACCGATGGTGGTGCGACCTGGAAACAGGTGCTTTATGTCAACGAGACGACAGGCGCCGGCGATGTGGCCCTCGATCCGACGAATCCGAACATCCTCTACGCCGGAATGTACGACTACCTGCGCCAGCCCTGGTACTTTCGCAGCGGCGGCCCCGGCAGCGGGCTCTATCGCTCAGTCGACGGCGGCGATACGTGGAGGAAACTGACCGACCCCGGGATTCCGAACGGCCTGCCGAGCGGTCAGCCGCTCGGGCGCATCGAGGTTCGTATCAGCCCGAGCAATCCCGCTGTGGTGTACGCCATGATCGAGTCGCGCCAGGGTCTGCTCTGGCGTTCGGACGATTATGGAGAGCATTGGGCCATGGTCAACAAGGACAATCGCATCAATCCGCGGCCGTTCTATTTCTCGAACATCCGCGTTGATCCGAGGGATGAAAACCGGATTTATGTTCTGGCAAGCGATCCATGGATTTCCGAGGACGGGGGCAAGACGTTTCACAGCGTTGATTACTGGACTGTATTCGGCGATTGCCACGCGTTGTGGATTGATCCCTCCAATCCTTCGCGGCTGATGCTGGGCAGCGACGGCGGGCTGTTCATCTCGAACGACCGCGGCAAGGATTGGGAATTCAGCAACAACATGCCGATGGCCCAAGCCTACCACGTGGCCGTCGATATGGCCGATCCCTACAACGTTCTCGGCGGCTTTCAGGACCACGAGATGTGGCGCGGCCCGAATGAGCGCTGGGACGTGACGGGCGTTCGCGGCGGAGACTGGCGCCGGCTGCGCGCGCACGCCGACGGAATGTTCATCGTCGCGGATCCGCGCGACCCCAACGTCATTTACTACGACGGTCAGGGCGATATCACGCGTTTCGACATGCGTACACACGAAGAGCGCTACATCCAGCCGTATCCGGTCGCTACGGCCGGTGTGGGGGCAGGCATGATGAAGTACCGATTCAACTGGAACCCTCCGATTTTGATGTCCGAGTTCAATCCGGACGTGATCTACCACGCGGCCAATGTGGTCTTTAAAACCACCGACGGCGGCTATTCCTGGAGCGTCATCAGCCCCGATCTAACCACGAATCATCCCGAGGAGCTGAAGCTGAGCGGCGGGCCAGTGAGCCCGGACAATTCAACCGCGGAGTCCCACTGCACCATTACCGCCCTGGCCGAGAGCGCGTTGGATGCCCAGACGCTCTGGGCCGGCACCGACGACGGCAATCTCGAGGTCACCCACGACGGCGGGCAGCATTGGACGAACGTCGCGCCAAACCTCAGCGGCCTCGCGCAAGAGGCCTGGGTGACGTCCATCTCGACATCACGCCGCGACAAGGCGACCGTGTACGCGTCGTTCGATCGTCATCAGCTCGATGATTTTGCGCCGTACATTTACGTTACGCACGACTCCGGCAGAACGTGGTCGAGGATCGTGGGCGGCCTGCGCGGCTACGTTCACGTCGTTGCCGAGGACCCCAAGCAGGCCAATCTCTTGTATGCAGGCACGGAACTTGGCTTTTTCGTCTCGTTCGATGCGGGGCAGAACTGGGCCGATTTTCGTCTTGGCTTGCCGCCGCTTCCCGTCTACGACTTGCGGGTGCATCCGCGGGAGAACGATTTGATTATCGCCACGCATGCCCGCGGGTTTTATATCCTCGATGACGCAACGCCCCTCCAGCAGCTGGCGCAGGCCATGGACAGTAGCGTCGCGCTCTTCCCTCCCTCGCGCGGGACGCGCTACAACCGCTGGAGCGACACGAGCACGCTCGGCTCGCGCGTGTGGGTGGGCCAGAACAAACCCTACGGCTCGATCATTTCTTACTACCTGGCCGCAGCGGTCCCCGGCGGACGGGTCCGCATCACCATCCTCGATCCGAGCGGCAAAGCGATCCGCACCATGGAAGGGCCTGGCGCGCGCGGCGTGAATCGGGCCGTCTGGGATCTCCGCGAGACTGCGCCGGTTGAGACTCCCCCAGGCGCGGAAGGCATGTTTGGCCGAGTCGAGGGCATTCGCGTTCTGCCCGGCGAGTACACGGCGCGACTCCAGGCGCTTGGCGAGATGAAAGAGCAGAAGTTCCAGGTTCGCATGGATCCGAACGTGAAGGCGAGTGCGGAAGATATGGCCGAGTACGCGAAAGCCATGATGCGCCTCAATCGAATGCAAGTCGAGATCGCTCAGTCGCTCGAGCGCATGCGGCGCATCGACGCGCAACTCGCGGCCGGCGAGAGCGCCTGGCACGATTCGGACGCTGTGAAGCTCGGAAGCGAAATCCAGCAGGAACTTGCCGAGGTGCGCAGTGACCTGGTCCCGCCGCGGTATTCGCCCGAGCACCTGAACCTGACGATTCGCGTGAACGAGTTGGCCGAGGAAGTCGGCAATTATTCGGGCCGGCCGACCGAAGCTCAAGAGGAATACATCGGAGTGTTCGACGGCCAACTCCAGGGCGTGCTCAAGCGGCTCGAAGGTGTCCTTTCCGGCGATCTCGAGCGGCTCAACGATCGCCTCGCCGCCGCGCACGTGCCGAACATTTCGCCCGAATCACAACTCGCTCGGAAGCCATAAGACGGCGACCCGGACAGGAGCAGCCATGAATTTCCAAGCGCGCGCAGTTATTTTCTCCTCCCTCTTCCTGTGTCTCGCCGGCCCCGGGCGGACACAAGATGTGTCAACGCGGCCAAGCTCATCTGCTTCGATTTCCTCGCGCTCGATGGACGATCTGAACTGGATGGAGTTCAAGCGCTTTGTACCCTTGAAAATCAACACGGTGATTCTTACCGTGGGCACGCTCGAAGCGCACGGCTTCATCAACAATGGGGCGGATAACACGGCGCCCATCGGAATCGCGCAGTCGATTGCCACCGACGTGAACGCGCTGATTGCACCGAACATCTCTTACGGCGTCACCGGAATTCTCGCGCCGTATCCCGGCAGCATCCACGTTCCCGAGGAGCCGTTTCGCAATTACGTTCGCGCCGTGATGCTGGGACTCGTGAACAACGGGTTCAAGAACATCATCGTCCTCAATGGGCACGGCCCGCAGATTCCCATCCTGCAGAATCTGGCGGAAGAAATATCCCTCCAGTACAAGGTCAACACGCTGGTAATCAACTGGTGGATCCTGACTTCGGACATCACCAAGCAAGTCTTCGGCGAGGACGGCGGGCACGCCACAAACAACGAAACGGCCGTGGTCCAAGCCATCAATCCGAAGCTCGTGCATTGGGATTGGTACACGGGGGCGGATATGGCCACCGCGCTTCCGTCGCCTTCCGAGGGCTGGTCGGCTACGCCGTTTCCGTCGACGATTCTGCTTTACACCGAGGGCCAGGGCCTGCCCAAGGACCGCAGCCAGGCAAAGGCCGAGGAGTACTACCAGAAGGTTGTGGCCCGCGTGAAGGCGGTCGTCGAGGACACGCTGAAGAAATGGCAAGCGGCGGGATTCAATTAGGCCGTTTGCGAAATGGTCGCCCGCCGGCCCCGGACGTGGCGGACCATCCGGCCACTAGGCAGGTGGCGGGTCGGCGATGGGCGGGCGCTGCGTGTGCCAATCGGTGTGTTCCTGATAGAGCCGCGCGGCGGCGATCACGGCATGGTCGTTCAGCGCACGACCGATGAACTGAATCCCGAACGGCAGATGCTCCTTGCTGAACCCGCACGGGACGCTCAGCGCCGGCAATCCGCACAAACTGGAAATGCCGTCCGGGGCTCGCTGCTCGATGGGATCCTCCGAGTCATCGTCCACGTCCTCGATCGCCGACGCCGCACTCGATTCGCCGGCCGTGGCCAGCAGGTCGTAATCGTCAAACAGCCGGTCAATGCGCTCCTGGAGGAAGGTGCGCACGCGTTGCACCTGCAGATAATCGTTCAGCGTGAACTGGAATCCGGCATAGCCATTGATTTTGCCGAGCGGATCTTCAAGTTCCGAGCAACGCCCGGACTCGATCAATTCCTGAAACGCGGAAACGGCCTCCATCTGGATGGTCAGCTCGGCGACTTGTTCATATGGGCCGTCGGGAATCGCCGCCTCGGATACGCGCGCGCCATTTTGCTCGAGCACGCGGAGAGCCGCGTTCACCGCGTCATCCAGGCCGGGATCGAGCTTGTTCCAGACGTTCGTAAGCCGACCAATGCGCAGCGGCATTTTGGGCTCGAGTTCGGGGGCCGGATAAGGAAACTCGCCGGGAAGGGAGGCGATATCCCTGGGGTCGTGGCCGGCAATCACGGAGAGCACGAGCCCGCAATCATCCGCGGTGCGGGCCATAGGACAGAGCTTGTCCATCGACCAGGCAATCGCCATCGCGCCGTAGCGGCTTACGCGCCCGAAGCTTGGACGCATTCCCGCAATGCCGCACCAGGCCGCCGGACAAATCGTTGAACCGCGCGTGTCGGAACCAAGTGCCCAAGGCGCGAGTGCGGCGGAAACAACGGCACCGGAACCGCTCGATGAGCCGCAGGTCCAACACTTCGTGTTCCACGGGTTCCTGGCCGCCCCGGTGAACGATGCGTGCGCCGAGGAATAGCCGAGCCCGCCGGCGAGTTCGATCATTGCGGCCTTGCCGACGAGCACGGACCCGGCGCGATTCAATCTCTCGACGATGGTGGCGTTGTAGCCGAGTTTCTGGGTCGCAAACGGGCGTGCGCCCCAGGTGGTTGGGTAGCCTTCGACGGCGACCAGATCCTTCAGCGCGTACGGAATGCCGTGCAAGGGGCCACGATAGTGGCCCGCGGCGATTTCCGCCTGAGCGGCGCGGGCTTGCTTAAGGGCGAGCTCTCGGGTGAGCGTCGCGTAAGCATGAAACCTCGGACCGAGCGTCTCGCTGCGCGAGAGGTAACTCTCGGCCAGTTCGACAGGAGAAATCTGGCGGGTTCGGATACGATCGCCCAGCTCGCGAACGGAGAGATAGAGAACGTCGTCGCCGAGCACGACTAGCTTTTCTCCGCCTGAGCGGCCGTCTCGGGCTGGTCAAAGGAGATGCGCAGGATGCTCGAGGGAGGATCCCCGTTTTGAAGCGGGAAGGCTCGCACGGGCGCGAGCAAACGCTCGTTCTGAGCCAGAATGCGCCGAAGATGCTTGGTTTGGTCGGGCGACAACCGGCTGCCATACTTTTGCACGATACTCGCGAGTCGCGACTCGACCTCCGCGGCCTCGTCCGGCGCCAGGCCTTCGAGCGCCGGGTCCGGTTTGTGTCCTTGCGCGGGAACAGCTTCGGCGCTCGCTGTCGCGCCCAAAAGCAAACCCGCAGAGCCAAGCGAAGCCCCGGCTACGGCCAAGTTGCGTCCGAACTCTCGCCGAGAAATCGTCCTGGTCGTATCCTCGGGAGGGGCCGGTCGCTCGCTGTCGCCCGAAAAAGAATCCAGCATGCGGCGTATGTTGCTGTATATAATATGCAGGCGTCAAGCACCTTCCTTTGTTTTCTGTGCATCCTGCCCAGGATGAGCGGCTTCGACCGTTTGGCTTCCTCATCCAGATTGGATGGTCTTCGCTATGAACGGGCCCTACCCCAGCGAGAGACTCCGGCACTCGGCACGCGCCCGTGGACCCCTCTGCCTGGTCTTCTGTCTTGCCGCTATTTCCCTGCTGGCCCTTACGGCAAGCTCCCAGCAGACCGTCGAGTCGAACCAATTTTTGCGCGACGCTTTCCTCAAACACGCCTACTCGGGGCGCCCGTTTGGTCCGGCGCGATGGTTGATGGGCGGCCAGGCGTACACGACGGTCGAACCGGCGCCCGCTGGCCACGGCGGGCGAGATATCGTTCGCTACGACACGGCCACGGGAAACCGCGAGGTTCTGATTTCGGCATCGGACTTGGTCCCGCCGGGCGCAACCGAGCCGCTCGAACTCGAGGACTACGACTGGTCCTCGGACATGAACCGGCTGCTTGTATACACGAATTCGAAGCGGGTCTGGCGGCTCAACACGCGGGGCGATTACTGGGTTTTCGATCGGCGCGCAAGAACTCTCCGCAAGCTCGGAGGGGATGCCGAGGGAGCCAGCTTGATGTTCGCCACGTTCTCGCCGGATGGATCGAAGGTGGCCTACGTTCACAGCAACAATCTCTATGTCGAGGACGGCGAGACCGGGGCCATCGCCCAGCTCACCAGGGACGGTTCCGCAACGATCATCAACGGCACTTCGGATTGGGTATACGAAGAAGAGCTGGACATCCGCAACGCCTACCGTTGGAGCCCGGACGGCAAGCACATCGCCTATTGGCAATTCAATACGAGCACGGTCGAGAATTACGCGCTCATTTATGATGTAGGCGCGCCTTATGACGTCGCGACGCACATCCCCTATCCGCAGTTTGGCGTCTACCCGCTGGTGAAAGAGGTTCCCTACCCGCAGCCGGGCACCAAGAATTCCCTGGTGCGCATCGGCGTGGTTCGCTCGACGGGCGGTGAAACGAAGTGGATGGATATCACGGGCGATCCCGAGAAGAGTTACATCGCGAGAATGGAGTGGGCCGGCAATTCCGATTCGCTCGTGATCCAGCATTTGAACCGCCTGCAGAACCAGAACGAGGTCGTCCTGGCGGATGCCGCGACCGCCAGCGTCTCGGTCATTCACACCGAGCGCGACAAGGCATGGGTCGACGTCGTCGATGATCTCGAATGGCTGGCTGGGGGCAAGGACTTTTTGTGGGTAAGCGAAAAGGATGGCTGGCGGCACGTCTATACGATTTCGCGCGACGGGCAACAAGAGCATCTCTCGACCCCCGGCGCTTTCGACGTCATCGAGGTCCTCCGCGTGGACCCTGCCGAACAGTGGATCTACTACATCGCCTCGCCCGAGAAGCCGACCGATCGTTATCTCTATCGCAGTAGACTCGACGGGAGCGGATCAGCCGAGCGCGTCACACCTCCGGGCGAGCCCGGGTCGCACAGTTACGACATCTCGCCCAATTTCAACTGGGCCTTTCACCGCTCCTCGACCATCGATGCGCCGCCGACAACCGAACTCGTGCGTTTTCCGGACCTGCACGTCGAGCGTGTGCTCGAGGATAACGCCGCACTGCGCGCAAAGCTCGCCGATTTGATCGCTCCGGTCGAGTATTTCAAGGTCGACATCGGCGGCGGGACGATTCTGGATGCTTGGATGATCAAGCCCAAAAACTTCTCCACAAAGGAGAAGTATCCCGTTCTTGTCTATGTCTACGGCGAGCCGGCCGGGCAAACGGTCGAAAACGGCTGGGACGGTGAAACGTCCTTATGGCATCGGTTCATCGCGAACGAAGGGTACATCGTCGTAAGCTTCGATAACCACGGCACGCCCGCGCCCCGCGGCCGCGAATGGCGCAAGAGCGTGTACGGAGAAGTGGGCGTTTTGTCCTCGAAAGAGCAAGCTGCGGCGCTCGGCAAATTTGAGGAGACGTACGGGTTTGTGGATGCCTCGCGAGTGGCCGTCTGGGGTTGGAGCGGCGGAGGCAGCAACACCCTCAATCTCATGTTTCGTTCGCCCGAGCTCTACAAAGTGGGAATGAGCGTCGCACCCGTTCCCGATCAGCGGCTGTATGATTCGATTTACCAGGAACGCTACATGGGCCTGCCCGAGGACAATGCGGCCGGTTACAAGGCCGCATCGGCCATCAATTATGCGCAGGGGCTGCGCGGGCATCTGCTCATCGTCCACAGCCAAGGGGACGACAACGTGCATTACCAGGGAACCGAGCTGCTGATCAATCGTCTGGTCGAACTCGGAAAGCAGTTTGATTTCATGGAGTATCCGGGTCGAACGCATTCCCTCGCCGAAGGCGCCGGAACCCACTATCATCTCTACTGCCTTTTGACGCGATATCTCGAGGATCATCTTGCGCCGGGGCCGGCGCACTGAGCGAATTGGGGCGGGAATCAAGGAACATCGCCGCTCCCCGGGCAGGCTGCCCGTGTAAACTTCGACGGATTGGCTCAGCTGAATTCGGCGGTGAGGTCGAAGTGACGGCTGGTACCAGCTCCGAATATCGCCGTGTCGCTCCGAGCGCCCCCA
>Ga0187783_10001042_pt1 | contig 20488 bp, 22 predicted proteins | sample 1015_SJ02_MP02_2_FD_132471 | JGI IMG/M metagenome (GOLD analysis project Ga0187783, IMG submission 132471) | Tropical peat soil microbial communities from peatlands in Department of Meta, Colombia - 1015_SJ02_MP02_20_MG | ecosystem: Environmental > Terrestrial > Soil > Wetlands > Peat | place...
CTGTACCCCTTCAGCTTCAGGTAGCGCCTCAGCAGGTCCTCGAAGACGAACGTCCTGAAGTTCCCGATGTGCGCGTAGTTCCAGACCGTCGGGCCGCACGTGTACATCCTGACCTCGCCCTTCTTCAGCGGGACGAATCGTACTACCCTCCGTCCGTAGCTGTTGTAGAGCTTCAGCGCCAATCTCTATGCGGTCAGCACGCCGCTTCTGCGGATAAAAAAGGGAAACGGGAGATTAGATTACTTCAGCTTGCCAATCCTGAAGATCGGCTTGCCGCATGAGGCGCACGTGCCCTTCACCGCGGGGCGGCCGTTCTTCAGTTTGATTTGCTTGGGATTCTTTATCTCCCTGTTCTTCTTCTTCTCGTACACGCAGTAGCCAGTTACCACTTGCGATTCCCTCGCCGAAACGGAGCATTTCTTTCTATATAAACCTGAGCCAAACGCCAAGATTTGGGTTCTGTTTGTCAAAAAACACCGCCGCAGGGGAGATGAGCCTGCTGGAGGCCAACGCCCGCGGTGAGGGGGGTTCAGAACTGCAATTTTAGGCCGTCCATTCGACGTCTCGACCGTAAGAAAACTCCGTCCCAGTCAATCCGAGCAAGCCTCTGCAGATACGCTGCCCGACTTTTCCTTCGATGTCTCGCCCCGATAGCGCCTATAGTCTTGTTTTCTGTCGAGCTTCTCCAAGTGGGCAGATATAGCGGAGATGAAGGCGCAAAGGAGACGATATGGCCTCAGATGGTCGCAAGGTTATAATCCATAGCGGGAGGAGGGGCCCGGAAAGTCATGTCTGGAGAAAAGAGTGCGAAGGGAGTGCTGGCGGCTCTTGCGGTAGCCAGGGTATTCTACGCGCTGAACTGGCTGAACATAGGCTCGGTCTTCCCTCCCATGGCTGCAGAGTTCGGCAAGGGAGTGACCGACCTGGGCGTGATAACTTCTTCGTTTTACTTCGGCGTGGGAGTGTTTCAGCTACCAGGCGGTGCCATAGCTGCGAGGTGGGGAGCGAAGAAGACCGTGTTGGCGGGCATCTCGATCTACTCTGCCTGCTCACTCGCGACGGGGCTCGCGCCCGACGTGCTCTTCGTGGAGCTTCTCAGGTTCGGCGTAGGAGTCGGGATGGCGCTAATCTTCGCCCCTATGGTGGTGATTGTCGCGGACGCGGTCAGAGGAGAGAACTCGGGTGTCGGCGTAGGCGTCCTGAACTCTGCGTTCGACGCGGGTGGGATTCTGGGCCTCACATGGGGAGTGGTCGCGCTCTACGTGGGCTGGAGGTACAGCTTCTTCATCAGCGGGGCGCTCGGGTTCTTGACGCTGCCCTTCATCTACTTCATCGTCCCGGAGTTCCGGAGCACTGGGTTCAGGGTCACCCGAAGAGGGCTCACCAGGATACTTCGAAACAAGAACCTCTTCCTGATAGGGCTGGGGCTCCTCTCGCTCGACTGCGGCAACACCATCCTGGGTGGCTTCATGGTCTACTATCTTTCGCAAAAGTACGCGCTGGGTCTCGCTGAGGCCGGAGGGATAGCGAGCCTCATCGTGATAGTGCCCATCTTCTTTGCGATAATAGGTGGCCGCGCCTACGACAGACTGAGAAGACCAAAGCTGCTACTCCTCGGAGCCGACGTCGCGATGGGTGTTTCCCTGTTCGTCTGCGCGGTGGGCGGCGTGGGGACGGCCGTCGTCGGTACGCTGCTCGGGGGCGTCGCGACGGGGATCGGCTTCACCGTGGGATTCGCCGCGGGGCGGGAGGCGAACCCAAACGAGCGCGAGTATGAGACGCTCGCTGTGGGCTGGGTGAACGGCCTTTCTCTGACTGGCTCTGTCTTCCCACCTCTCCTCTTCTCGTTCGTGACCGCGGGCTTCGGTTACACTACCGGGTGGCTCGTCGGGGGTACGGCGACTCTCCTCATCGCGGTCCCGCTATTGCTCATGACCGAGTTCCCTCGGTCTACAGCGGCATAGCGATTATCTCGTCGCCCTTCTTCACTTTGACCTCCAAGCCTTCGACCCCAATCTCCTCTATCTCCGGGAGCGGGATGCCCAGCCCTTCGATCTTTGACCTGTGCCTCTGAATCGCGGTCATCCAAGCCTGTGACCGCTCCTCGACCGGGGGGACCCCTAGGCCGGACTTCGCCGCGAGCTCCTCGAACTTCTGGTCGTACTCGAAGAAGTCTGAAGGGAGCTTCCAAAAGTCGTCCATCGGCTTGAAGAGGAGAGGAGATAGGTAGATGAAACCGTGCTTGAGCTGCCGTGAGATCATCTTCTTCGACTCGTCGCTCATCCCTTCAGCGAGCCGCTCCAGCATGGCGAGCGTACCGGTGAGGTGCCTGGACTCGTCCCTGGTGATGCTCTTGAACGCTGAGGAGTAGACCTTGTTCGTGGACCTGTCTCCGACCTCCCTGAAGATCAGCTGCGCCCCTATCTCAGCGAAGAAGAAGCTCGAGAAGATGAGAGGGAGCGGGTACTTGTCCCAAGCGCTCTGGAACGCTGACCAGTAGCGCCTCCCGTTGTCGTAGAGCGCGACGATGTTCCTCTGCGCCTTCTCTTCGAGCTCAGACTGGGGCTTGAACCTGTACGGGAAGCCTGGACAGACCCTCGAGCAAGCGCGCCTGCAGACCTCGTCGTGCCTGCACTCGTCGAACGCTACCGCAGAGAGGAACTTCTTGGTGGGGTCCTCGTAGTTGTGCGTCGCCGCCTGGACCGACGCCAGGCCAAATGCGCCTATCCCGCTCTTCTCGAAGAGCGCGAGCTTTGACATCCAGTAAGCCTGGGCGACCGCCTCCTCCCTCGAGAAGTTCTTCGCGTCGCACTCGTCCCAGGGGAGGTCGAGTGGGTTCCAGTTCTGGGGGAACCACAGCTCGTAAGTCTTCAAAAGAGTCTCGGAGACCACGTCCCAGTTGCCAGGGAAGACGTTCGGCTCTCCGTTGGGATCCTGTTCCAAGAGAAACCTTTGGCCGGAACGTCTCGAGGGTAATTAAGGTGTGGGAGATGTCACGAGGTCCCGTTCAGGACAACTATCTCGGCTTCCATCCAGATCGGATGTATGGTGCAGTAGTAGTGGTAAACACCCGGCACTGTGAGCGTCAGAGTGAAGGATGACTTTGGGTTTATCGACCCAGAGTCGAAGGCAGCGGCCCCAGCGGGTATCGTCTTGGATGTCACGGTGTGCGCGACGGCGTCGGCGTTGACCCAGAGTATCGTGTTGTTCACTCCTATCACGACGGTGACGTTAGAGGGGGAGAAGTTGAGCTGTGAGGAGGCCGCCCCCGAAGGCATCGAGATGCACGTCGTGGAGCTCGGTCCAGACGAGGTGCAGGAAGGAGGGCCGACGAGCTTGGGTTGGACTCGGAGCGCGAACTCGGCGACGAGGGATGCGCCGACGACGACCATCACCGCGCCAAGAGCGTACAGGAACTTCGTGGAGGGTTTTGGTTGTTCTACTTCCAATCTCCCACCTATCCCAGGGTCGCCAGCATGGCGATGAGCAGCGCGGCAAGGAACATGATGGGGATGAGGGCGAAGACGCGGACCGACCCGGGCTCGTCCTTGAGGTCCATGTAGAAGAGCACGACGGCCATCGCCTGGCTCGCTGCGAGCACGGAGCAGATCGCGATGAGGGCCGACCCGCTCCCGAGCGTGTAGAAGGAGTAGACCTCGGTCGCGACGGCCAGCATCATGTACGCCCAGACGGAGAAGAGGATTGTGTTTCGCATCTCTGTCGCCTTAGAGCAGGTAGAAGAGCGGGAAGATGAAGCACCAGACTATGTCGACGAACGCCCAGTAGAGGGCGAAGTTCTCGATGGTCTCGTGGTTCTCCTTGGTGTATGCCCCGCTCAGGGTTCTTTTCATCAGGTAAGCCATCATGAGCAGCCCGACTATGACGTGCGCCCCGTGGAGACCAACGAGGAAGTAGTACGCGCTCGCGGCGAGCTGTGTCGTCGGGTTCGATGAGTAGATCGTGAATCCGGCCGAAGTGAGGTTGGCCCACTCCGAGAGCTTGATCCCGATGAAGGTCGAGCCCAGGACGAAGGTGGTCGTGAGCCACATCATGAGCCCCCGCTGGTCACCCTTCTTGATCGACTGGACCGCGAGGGCCATCGTGAGGCCGCTCGTCACCAGTATCATGGTGTTGAGCGTACCCAATGGTATGTTGTGGATCGAAGCTGGGAGAGGATAACTCGGGAGTGCGACCGCCCGGATGAATATGTACGCGGCGATGAAGGAGCCGAAGAGGACCATCTCCGAGGAGAGGAAGATCCACATCCCGAGCTTCATCTTGGTTACCCTCTCGAAGGGCCACTTGTCCCCGATCTCCTTCAGGCCCGCAGAGAACCTTCCGCGGACGTCGTCCAGCCCCCACTGGACCATCGAGTAGCCGACCAGTAGGATGCCTCCAAGCAGAGAGAGGTCGCCGAGGATGTAGGGGTAGAGGCCCGCGCCGAGCAAGACGAGCGTGGTACCTATCGACAGCTCCAGGGGTCTGCTGCTCAAGTGGCTGGGGTGCTCTTCGTAACCGGACGCAGGAGCGTGGGCAGGCGGGGGTGCGGCTGCGACCTGAGCCGTCATGGGCGTGGCGATGTTGGTCAGCTGCCCTATCCAACCGCCGGAGATGGACGTGTCAGCCTCGAGCGCCGGCGAGGCAGACGGGACCTCGGTCTTCCACTCCAGGTCGTCAGAGTTCCACGGGTTGGCCGGAGCGACCTGTCCCCGGAACCAGCTGTGGATCACGTTCCACGCGAGCAGTATCTGAGCCCCCGCGAAGATGAACGCACCGATGCTCGCGATTCCGTTGAGCAAGGGCCAGTTGGAAATGTTCTGGTAGGTGAAGATCCTCCTCGGCATGTCCAACAGGAGGCTCATCGGGAAGTAGAGCACGTTGAACCCGATGAACGAGATGACGAAGTGGACGTTCGCTAGCCTCTCGTTGTACATTCGTCCCGACATCTTGGGGAACCAGTAGTACAGGCCGGCGAAGAGACTGAAGATCGCTGCGCCGACCATCACATAGTGGAAGTGGGAGACGACGAAGTACGACCCTCTGAAGACCCTGTCCAGCACGGGTGACGCGAGGAAGACGCCCTCGACCCCCCCGATTATGAAGAGGACGACCGCGCCGAGCGAGAAGAGGAGCGGCGCCTTGAACCGGATCCTGCCCCTGAAGAGAGACTCGATGAAGGCGAGCGTGATCACGTCGAAGGGTACCGAGATCGCTATAGTGGAGACGCTGATGACGTTCTCGAGGGACTCGGGTATCCCCGTGAGGAACATGTGGTGCATCCAGACTCCGAAGCTGAGCGGGAGCACGACCAGTCCCGTCGCGATCAGGATGGCGTTCTTTGCGGCGATCGGCCGGCCCGTGAAGACAGGCATGACGTTCGCGATGACGCCGAAGCCAGGGAGCAGCACTATGTACACCTCCGGATGGCCGAAGAACCAGAAGAGGTTGTCCCAGAGTATCGACGGCTCAACCGAAGGGTTCGAGAAGAAGACGGTCCCGAGAATCCTGTCGGAGGACTCCAGCGCGAAGGCCGCGATCAGCGTCGGGAACGAGAAGAGCATAGCGACTATCGTGAAGAGCATGAACCAAGTGAACATGGGGAGCTTGGAGATCGTGACTCCGGGTCCCCTCTCCCAGAAGACCGTCACCAGTATGTTGACGCTGCCAAGCGTTATCGACGCCGCGAGCATGACGAGACCCAGGTAGACGAGGGTCGGGCCCGCGCCCGGTTCAAACTGCGTGGTGGCGAGGGGCTGGTACGTAGTCCAGCCCGCGTTCGCAGTCCCGCCCGGCACGAAGAAGCTGATCACCGCGAGCATGCCGCCGCCGAGGAAGAGCCAGTAGCTGAGTGCGTTGAGCCTCGGGAACGCCATGTCCTCCGCACCGATCTGCAGGGGGACGAAATAGTTCGCAAGCCCGATAGCGAGAGGCGAGAGGAACCAGAAGATCATGATGAGCCCGTGCATCGTCACGGCCTGATTGTAGTAGACGGCCGTGAGGAACGTGTTGTTGGGGACGGAGAGCTGGACCCTCATCATCAGGGCGAGGAGGGCTCCGATGAACCCGAAGTAGCACGCGGAGAAGATGTAAAGAAGGCCGACATCCTTGTGGTTCGTCGTGAAGAGCCAGCGCTTGAGCCAGGCTTCGGTGTTTGTGTCGCTCATCTACTGACTACCCGGCCAGCTGTTCCATGCGGCCTGGCTCACCACGGTCAGGTTGGCAAGCATGTATGCGTGGCCCACCCCGCAGAGCTCGTAGCACCTAACCGCGTCCTGGTAGAAGCCGGTCTGCGTCGCCTCGAACCACATCTGGTTGTACTTGCCAGGTATCGCGTCCTCCTTGACGTCGAACATTGGTATCCCCATCGAGTGGAAGACGTCCTTGCTCGTGATGTTCAGTATGACGACCTCGTTCACTGGGACGGTCAGATTGCCGACGTGGAAGCTCCCGTTAGGATACGTGAAGTTCCAGCCCCACTGGTAGGCGAGGACGTTGATGTGGACCGGGTCTCCCGTCGTGGGTATCTGTATGTTCGACTCGCTCTGGAAGGTCTGGTACTCGACGACGGTGAGCAGGGTCAAGCTTATCAAGACTGTGACGAGGACTATCTTCCAGCTCTCGGGCCTGTGGTGCAGGGGACCCTTGTCGGTCGGCCTAGCCCGGTACCTTACTGAGAAGAAGACCATCATCCCGATGACCACTACGGACGCGGTCAGCCCTATGTAGAAGTACAAGTTGAAGAGGTTGTTGAAGGTTACAACGGTGGGCGGTTGGGCAGAAAGCACCGACGAAACCATCACATCGAGCCCACGAAACAGCCGCTAGTGACGATTATAAGCTTTGGGAAGAGGGTCTGAAGACGAAAGAGGTTGCGGACAGATTCCAGGCGCAGGAATTCCGAACACCCGAGGCACAGGTCGATGCCACAAGACCCGTTGTTCCGGTCCTTGAGTGCGATGATGAGCCGAAGCGGTCGCTTGGCTGTGCAAGGCGTTTCAATTTGGTGTGCTTACAGTCGTCGGCGGACACTGGGCGCAGATCGCAATCGGTTGCGGGTGCGCCGTTGGTTTTGAAGGAAATCGCTTAGTTTCCTAAGCGAATCTCTTCCGGCCCACAGTTCTATTCGATCAACAATAGAATTGCCTGTTGCACACAGGATCTCAGGAAACCAAACCGAACGTTAGTTCGACGTCACGTCACTGAGCCGAACACAAATCAGAGGTGTCGAGGGCCCTCCACAGACTGTATGATCGGGCAGGTGGAGAAAGGGATAATAGGTACTTATGTCCTTTAGAGCATATGGGAAGCATGAAGGTGATCATAGATGACGAAGTTGAGAAGCAATTCCGCCGCGTCGCCATGGAGAGGTACGGATACGGGAAGGGCGCGCTAAGCGAGGCTGCCGAAACGGCGTTGGACCAGTGGAGTTCCAGAGAGGATTCTGAGATTGCAATTCCGCCAGGCTTGGATGACCCTGTGTCCGCGATTGAAGGTCTGTTGAAGAATGTCAGGGCGACTTCGGTCGAACTGCAGCATGGGGCGAGCGCGTTGAGAGTGAAGAGATCGAATGTCAAGGCTTTTGGTTGATGCCAACATCTTCCTAGAGCTCGAACTAAGCCAGTCCAAGGCGAGAGATTGCAAGGCGATGCTGTCGCAAATCGCGTCTGGCAAACTGAAGGCGATGACCACGGATTTCATCCTGGACAGCATAGCAGTCGTCATGGAGGACAAAGGCAGCCCTCCCGCAGACATCAGGAGGTTTTTCGCGAGCTTGCTTCTGTACAAAGGGTTGGCGGTCCATAATCTCGACCTAAAGGGAAGGGTCACGGCGACAGGAGAAATGGAGCGATACGGACTGGGGTTTGACGACTCGACTTCGGTCGCCGTAATGAAGCTACTGAAGCTGAAAGAGATAGCTTCCTTTGATCATCACTTCGACCGCGTAGAGGGGATAAAGAGGGTTGAGCCGAAGACAGTCACTCAAGTCGGGCGAGGGAAACGGGAAGGATCCGCTTAGAATATTGAGCGAATCCCACACAGACGCCAACACTGCTTGGAACCCATAATTACTCAGGAGAGTCGGTGGAACGGCGGTGGGGTGGCGGAACGGTAACGCGTGCGCCTGCAGAGCGCATTCAAGAGGGTCCAACTCCCTCCCCCACCTCTATTCCGATTAGCCTATTTCAGCCTATTTCAACTATTCCAGGCTCGTTCCAAGCTATTCTGCCATGGTTGCGCTCCTTTATCTGAACAGGCTCGAACTAGAGAGGACAGCTTCCTCGCGATAGAAAATTAGACTTTTTCGACAGCTTAAATCGGCTGGCTGGCATGACCTGGCCGGCGATACTTGAGCTACGGAAATTCCCCCAGGGGTTCTCCTGGCGGAAAGGGCTCGAGGGCGAAGAAGTCAGTCAAGAAAAAGAAGCAGGAGTTCCACAGGTCGAAGATAAAGCTCGCAGAGGAGAAGACCGTCGACATATCAGAGCTGAAAGCCAGGACCGTTGCCGCCCTCAATAGGATGGGGGAACAGAAGATATCGCCGGAACCCGGAGGCTACGGACTGGAGAATTGGATAAACAGCGTCAACGCTCTTCTCGACGACTTCCAAGAGAAGGTTGGCGCCGCCGGCCTGCCGCCAGAGTACTACAGGAAGAGGAGGGAGTTCACCAAGGAGGCTCTCGAGAGCAAGTCGGAGGCGGACGTGGAGTCGGAGCTCGAGAAGCTGCGGCTGGAGATAGGGACGGCGAGAGAGAAGGAGAGGGCTCACAGAGAAATGGGGCGCTCGTCGGCGGCGCAGACGAAGGCGGAACTCGAGGCGAGCAGGAAGGAGCTCGAGGAGCTGAAGGCTAGGGTGGACCGCGAAACCGCCGAGTGGAAGAGCGCGTCGTTCTTTGGGAGGCTCGTCGGGAGGAAAAAAGCCCCCGACGCAGCGACGATGCTGAGGACAGGCGAGCTGGAGAGGAAGGTCGACGAGCTGGAAGCAAGGCCCAGGGAGACGGGCCAGCCCGAGGGGGAGGGGTCGGAGCTGGAGGAACTCGAGGAGAGACAGTCCAGACTGATGGCGCAGAGGGAGGAGTTACTCCAATTGAGCGAGACGAGGGCGAAGGCGGCCATGGAGTTCGTGGTGCTGATCTCGGAGGTACAGGAAGGTCAGACGAAGAGCGCGTAGAGTATTATCGCCGAGACGAAGACGATTGAGACGGTGTTGAGGACCTTGATCAGCGAGTTAATCGCGGGGCCCGCGGTGTCCTTGAACGGGTCGCCGACAGTGTCGCCCATCACGGCAGCCTGGTGTGCGGGAGACTTCTTCCCCCCGTACTGACCAGTCTCGATGTACTTCTTGGCGTTGTCCCAGGCGGCGCCCCCGTTCGTCATGAGGAACGCGAGGAAGACACCCGAGACGACGCTCCCGATCAGGACGCCTCCCAGCGCCAAGGGTCCCAGCACGAAACCCACAACGAGCGGCGTAAGGACCGCGAGGGCGCCCGGGGCCGCGAGCTCTCTGATCGCGGCGGAGGTGCTGATGTCGACGCACTTCGCGTAGTCTGGCTTCGCCGTCCCCTCCATGATCCCAGGTAACTCCTTGAATTGTCGCCTCACTTCGTTCACCATCGCGAATGCCGCCCTCTGGACCGCGGATATGAGGAAGCTGGAGAAGTAGAAAGGTAGGAGCCCGCCGATGAAGAGACCTACGACGACCAAGGGGTCCGTTAGGGTGAAGGAGAGGGTGCCTCCAGCGGGGAGGCCGTACTTTGAGAAGAGGCCGTGAATCGAGATCTGCCTGTTCGCCTCCGACTGGAATGCCTCGAAGATTGAGACAGCTGCGAGGGCCGCTGACATGACGGCGAACGCCTTCGTGGTCGCCTTCGTAGTGTTACCCAGGGCGTCGAGCTCGTCCGTCACCTCCCTCACGCTCTCGTCCATCCCGGCCATCTCGGCTATCCCACCCGCGTTGTCGGTGATGGGGCCGAAGGAGTCGATCGACATTATGATTCCCGTGAGAGAGAGCATCGACATCGTGGCGATCGCGGTGCTGTAGACGCCGATGAGCTGGTCGTTGCCAGAGCCCACGTAACCGAGGTAATAGGAAGTTATCAGCGCGACGACGAGGACGAGCGCGGAGGGAGCGGTGCTCGTCAGACCTGTGGAGAACCCGGCGAGGAAGTTGGTGGCCGCACCCGTCTGGCTCGCCCTCGCAATCTCCCTGACAGGCGAATAGGAGTAGGAGGTGAAGTAGTTCGCGACGTTCTCGATCGCCACTACGACGACCACACCGACGACCGCGCTCGCGAAGAGATAGTCCCCGAAGGAAGACGAGCCGAAGAGGGTCCTCCCCAGCGCGTAGTCGATGACCACGGCTATCGCCGCTGCCAGTATCAGTGAGATGTTGAGCGCTCTGAGCGGGTTGGACTTTATCGAAGACCTGATGTAGAGGCTGGCTATGATCGAGCCGGCTATCCCCGAGGCGCCCAGGAGGAGGGGGTAGACGAGCAGTTGGTTCGAGCCGATGACCGCGAGCGCCGCAGAGCCCGCTGGAATGCTGGCCCGGTCAAGGAAGATGAGCACCCCTAGGATTATCGCCGCGATCGAGGTCACGACGTACGACTCGTACACGTCGGCGCCCATCCCCGCGCAGTCTCCGACGTTGTCGCCCACGTTGTCGGCTATGACGGCCGGGTTGCGGGGGTCGTCCTCGGGGATACCAGCCTCGACCTTGCCGACCAGGTCGGCGCCGACGTCGGCCGCCTTGGTGTAGATGCCTCCCGAGACCCTCATGAACATCGCTATGAGGGAGGCACCGAACCCCAGGCCCGCGACCGTGGCCGGATTCGTCGCGATCGCGTTCCCGAAGACCAGGTAGAAGACGGAGAGCCCGAGCAGGTCGAAACCCACGACTGTCATGCCCATTACCGCGCCTCCCCTGAAGGCGACCGTCAGGGCAGACCCGAGTCCCTTCTTCGCGGCCTGAGCCGTCCTGGAGCTCGTCCTCACGGTGACGGCCATCCCGATGTAGCCCGCGAGTGCGGAGAGGAGGGCCCCTATCCCGAAGCCTGCCGCCGTCGTCCCCCCAGTCCCTGCGGGGTAGTCGATCAGCGCGTAAATCAGGAAGAGTATCACGATGGCTATGGGGGCGATGATGCTGTACTCCCTTCTGAGAAAGGCCGACGCGCCCTGCCTGACCGCGTCGTTGATGTCGGTCATCTTGGCGTCGCCCCTGTTCTGCCGCTTGACGTAGAGGAACAGGACCAGGGCGTAAAGGAGAGCGGCGAATGAGGCCGCGAGCGCGATGAGAGAGAAGTCCATCCGGACTAACCGGCCCTCCATGAAAAGGCGGACCGCGGATTCTCCAATTTCGATGCCTGCCTTTGAATTCGTGTTATAAGCTATTCTAAGCCTGAGCCTTCGTCATGGCATACGAAACGATGAGGGGCATGACCGTCGTGGCCTCAGCATAGAGTGTCACCTGCCGCGCCCTCGCCTTGACCTTGCCCCAGGACACCGCCTCTCTGACTTGTGCCCCGCTCAGCGACCCATCGTACTCGGAGGCCGTCGTGACATAGCAGGCGTAGTCCAGCCCTCCCCTGAACAGGTTCCACCAGATTACGTGGTGCTTAGAGATGCCTCCGCCGATCACGAAAGCTCCGGCCTTTCTCCTCTCGTGGACGATGTCTGATAGGCGCCTTTCGTCCCCGATGACGTCGACCTTGAAGTCCCTGTGGCTCTCCGCGAAGAGCCAGAGCTGACTCCCGACGGAACCGTCCATTATGCCCGGCACGAAGACGGGGACGCCCTTCTTCTCGGCCCAGAAGAGAAGGGAAGAGCTAGAGGCGAGTTCCCTCCCGATGGCTGCGCTCAGAGCCTCCGAGCTAAGCTCCCTCTGCCCAGACTCGTAAGTTTTGCTAAGGAGGGGCTGGACGGTTTTCTCTATGAGCGGTCCGTAGCTCTCCAAGGGCACGAGCACGTTCCCGAGCCTGTGGTAGCCGTCTTCTAGCAGGCGCGCGTCGTCCATCTCGAATGACCCGTGATAGTAGTTCGACTTCGTCCTGGCGATGTCATGGTCTAGAGTCCCGCTGGCAGTAACGATCACGTCGACCATACCCCCCTTCACCATGTCGATCAGTACGCCCCTTAGCCCCGTCGCCATCAGCGCGGCGGGAAAGGAGAGGAACTTGGTGCAGTCCTCGCGCGAGCACATCTCGGCCAGGATTCTCGCGGCCTCTGAGACCTTCGGTGCCATGAATCCCCCAGACCGCCCCATCTGTTCGACCAGAGAGACGACTTCCTTCGAAGGCTTGACGTGCACGTCCGCGACCCTCCGCAGCCCGGACACCCTTCTCATGTCTCGGCCGCCGAAGGGTCTTCGCCTTTTAACCGTTGGCGACGAATTTTTTCGCCATGCCTCTCTCCCTCCCAGAGGCTCGGGGTGGAGCGAGCGACCAAACAGTAGTGCGAGGGGACGTTCGTGGCCGTTTCTGGACATATCTCCAAGCCGGATTGAGTACCCATGTCAAGTTCGGCCCAGGTTGGGATGTGCGCTGAGTGCTCGGGCGTTGTCCTCGACGCGGGGGAGGAGCTGGTCTGCAGGTCCTGTGGTGTCGTCAAGGAAAAACAAGACACGGGATGGAAGAGAGAAGCCTCGCAGACCAGGGTCGACTACGTCGAGAGGGGCGTCGGCGGATTCATGGGTCCGCTCGAACCGAATCCCGGGGAGAAGAGGAGAGGGCTGCCGGGTAGCCCTTCGAGCTACGGCTACCTGAAGAAGGTGTCAGACTACTCCGGGAGAGAGGACAGCACCGTCTACGCTTGCGTGAAGATGATCGAGAGGGTCTGCGAAAAGCTGTCGCTGCCGAAGATTGTCACGGGTGAGGCCATTCTTGTCGCGAGGAAGCTCTTCATCGTGAAGAGGCAGAAGACGGACGTGACGTCTGCCGCCGTCTCGGCTTTCTCGGTGATAACGGCTTGCAAGATATGGGGGATCACGTCGATAGGAGTCAGAGAGATAGTTGAGGCGCACAGAGCCCTCGGCAGGAGGGTCAAGGTCTCTTCTCTCATCTCGCTTTCGCTCGACTCCCCTGTGAGGGTTGGGGCTAGGCGGGCGGAAGACTACGTGAGCAGGGTGGTCGCACGACTACCGGAGAACGAGTCGCTATCGAAGGACCTCAGGGCCATCGGCTCCAGTGAAGCATCGTACTTCGCCAGGCTCAGGGATGCGGCGTTCGAGGCCCTCGAAGCGGCGGACTCTTGCAGCAGGGGAGGACACAGCCCGTGCGCACTCGCGGCCACGGCTGTCTATGCGGGGGAGACGCTGCTCGCCAAGAGGGAGTCTAGGAAGAGGATCCTGACGCAGAAGGACGTCGCAGACTGCGTCGGGGTAGCCGAGTACACCATCAGGGAACAGTTCGGAGAGATCTTCAGACAGGCACTGCCAGTGGTCGAACGGTCCCCGACTCCGAGACAGTCCAGCTGAAGCGACCTAGTGGACCCAGCACTCCATTCTGCGACACCGACAGAGAGATCGCGACCACACAGCCCGAAGTTAAGAAGGAAATGAACGCCGAGAGACCTTGGCGCGACGCCGCCGATTCGAACGCAGCGGCGATCCAAGAAATTTCTGAGCCCACCCCGGATGAGTTGCAGAGCTCGGGGCCGATGAAGCTCAGAAGGAGCACAGCCTCAGAGAAGTCACCGAGGCAGACCGCAGGAAGCTCTTCGAAGCCTATGGGCAGGTTTGCAAGGTGGGTCTCGTCCTTGGAGAAGGTGGAGACTCCCTGGGTCCCGCCCGTCGCGGAGGCCCTGACCACTAGGTCCAACCCGCCTTCGAGCCAGCCGTCGAAGGGAGAGATGGCCGTCAGATTGTCCCCTGCTCTCCCGCCTGTACCCAGCGCAGCAGATGCAGCTGCCCGGAACTCGCCGGACGACTCAACGCTAGTAGAAGCGGCTACGAGCTCGCTGGTCTCAGTGGCGACGTCAGGGCAGCGGTAGGTCGACGTCTCGAGTCCTTGCTGGACTCTGTCCAAGAGGTCGAGCGTCACGATCCCGAGGAGCAGATACCCCCGAGCGTAAACAGACTGTTCCTCGTTGGAGAGCGAAGCGAACCTGTCGGTCTGCTGTGCTGCCGCTACAAGACCGAAGTTGGAGATTAGAAGCGACCCGAAGAGGATAGCTGACGCGAGGGTCGCGCCTACTGCGACGCGCCTTCCCATGCCTCGAGGTCCACTTCGCCGTTTCGCATGGGGAGGGTGACGTTGGCATACGCGTACCCGCCAGTGGGCGGGAGGTCACACTCGTTGCCCCCCGATTCAGCAGACAGGGTGACGGTTGAGTTTGAAGATGAAGAAAGCGCAGCGCAGAGTGCCGAGAAGCTAGAGTCTTGCAGCCAGACGAGCCCCCTCTGGGAGACGAAGCTGACCAAGAGGCTGCGGAGGTCAGCGTCCTGTGCCGCGAGACGCGAGGATGCTTCGAAGGGCGTCGGGGACCAGGCCAATACGACCGAGGTCGAGAGCACGCCGATCGCCGCGGCGACCGCGATGTCCAGGTATCTCAAGAGCCCAAGATCCTCGGCACGACTATGGCCATCACTAGGAGGCAGAGGACCACGAGGACGGCGTACATCATGCCGACGTCCAGATAGAGCTCCACTTCCGACATTTCAGGAGACCAGGACCCTTCCTTCACTGAGCCTGAGACTGTAGAGGACCCCCGGAAAGAGATTGACGATGGGGAGCGGCCAGAAGCATCTCGCCGTGAACGTCATCCCATAGACGTTAGTGCTGACAGTCTGGCCGCCGAGCGAGACTGATGAATTCTGGGCTGTCGGTTGAAACACGAGAATAGTGGTCAAGCCTGGTCTCAGAGAGTCCAAGACCGAGGCTATCCCAGCGACCAAGGAACGCCCCGACGTCGCGGCCGTGCCTGAAGAGACAACCTGCAGCGTGGGCGAGATTGCCCCGACCAGAACGAGAGCGGCAGCTATGTAGACTCCCCAAGACACCGAGGAGGAGACAGAGGAAGAAGGCGACTAGCTCACCTCTATCTGCGTCCCGGGGCCCGATGACACGAAGGAGAGAGTGTAGACGCCGGTGAGCACTCCCGTCCTGAAGTCGCAGTCGGTGGGGAGGGAAGCGCTGCCGTTGTACCGGGGAGAAGTGAAGGTCAGCTCTCCCTCGACGCATGCGACGACGGCTCCCGACAGACCCAGGGTCACCGAGGAAGACCCGTGTTCGAGCGAGGTCATCGCGACGGTCGAGATGGACGCGAAGTCCGCTCTATCCTCAGAGTACGATATCTGGCTCGAGTAGGATCCGAAAAAGCCCAGACTGAAGACCACCATGACCATCGAGAGGGCTACCACGAGCGAGTACTCGATGACTTCTGTCATCGAACGGATAGTGGAAGAGCCGATTTAAGCGGCCACTAGAGCGCCGCTTTAATCCTCGGCGAGCGATGATACTCGTTGAGCAGCCACATCTCGCAGGCCCTCCTGCGATACGCGAGGAGGAAAAGCAGGCGAAGAGAGCCGGACCCACTTCTTATCGAACTCTTCGAGCGTAGGTTCGCGGAATTCGGCGTCGAGGCTGGCGACTTTCCGTTCGCGTTCTCTGTTTGCGACGTGGGGGGCGTCCCGACGTACTCCATCTCGGTTCTGCTCTCCCAGGACAGATTGTCTTCGATGAGGGAGGTAGTCGAAGAAATCTCTCTAGGTCTTGATCCGGCGAGGGTGAACCCGCTCGATTTTTCCAAGCTCGTGCAGCTTCTCACGGAAGACGCTGCTCGTTGCCTTGCCCGTAGAGAGATGGGAGTCCGTGTAAAGGAGCTTTCCGAGCTCTGCGCGTACGAAGCCATCGGGCTGTCCAGGATACTCGCGCTAGCCAAGGACCAGAAGGTCACGGAGTTCTACGTCGACTCAGACACCTCGTGCGTGTACCTCGATCACTCCGAGGAGGGGAGGTGCAACACCTCGATTGTGCTGACTGAACGGGAGAGGAAGGCCGTGGAGACGCACATGGATACGTTCCGAGGGTACACCCTCGACTACGCCAACCCCTCGATGAAAAACGACCTCGAGGTCTCGGGGGCAAGGCTCAGAGTCTCGCTCGACCTCGCCCCAGCTTCTGTGAACAGGTTCTCCCTCGACGTCCGGAGGTTGGAAATCAGTTCGCTGTCGCTCGAGGCTCTCGTTGAGTGGGACGTCCTGTCGGCCGAGGCGGCAGCATTCCTGGTCGCCTGGCTTGAGATCGGAGGGAACCTCACGGTGGTGGGAGAAACGGGGACGGGGAAGACAACACTGCTGAACGCGCTTGACGAGAAGCTCGACCCTATGCTCAGGCGAGTCTACGTAGAAGACGCGGTCGAGACGAAGGACCTCATCGACCGAGGATACCATCAGCTGAAGATAAAGGTCGACCCTTTCGAGAGAAGCGAAGGCGTCCTGAAGAGGAAGGAGACTGAAGTCGTGAAGGCACTGCACAGGTCTCCTGACCTGGTCATCCTCAGCGAGATCCAGTCGGAAGAACACAGTAGGGCGTTCTTCCATGCTCTCTCAGCGGGAGTCAGGGGGATACAGACGTTTCACGCGTCTACCATAGAGCAGGCTCTGAGGAGATGGACGAGCATCCACGGGGTCGAGAAAGATAACCTCCTTGACCTTGGCGTGCTGGTGCAGATGTATAGGCCCGAGAGGCTGCGCCCGCGAAGGCTCGTGGCGAGAGTCACGGAAGTCGTCGAGGAAGAAGGGGAACCGAGGGTGAGGGAGCTCTACACTAGGGACAGGGAGGGAAAGCTTCGAAGAGTGGCGAAGTGGGAGATGGTCAGGCCCCCCGAAGGACGTTCGAGCTCAGACCTCCAGGCCAGGGTGCTGGCGGCTGCGGAAGGAAGATGAGACTCGCCTCGTTCGACGCTTACGAGCTGGACGCCAGTAGGATGGTCGAGCTTTCGCTGGGCGTGGCGGGCGCCTGCGGGGTGACGATTTACCTGGCGAGCGGATCCGTTCTGGGGGCTGACGGCCCCCTGCTGAGTGTGATCCTCTCTGCGGTGGTCTTCTATCTTGTCATGACTACGCCCAGAAGACTCCTCCAGATGGAGTCGCTGGTTCAGTCGAGGCAGGCACCTCTACTCGCGTCTTCATGCGCTTCCAACTTCGAAGCTTCTCACTCCAGGGCAAAGGCACTCCTTCTTCTCCCCCACGTCGGAGGAAGACTAGAGCACATCTTGACGGAGGCTAAGAAGCAGGTGTTGCTAGGCCGCAGCGTCCCCGACTCGCTTGAGTTCGTCAGGACGAGAGCGACGTCTCGTTCGGTGAGGACACTTCTCGTTTCCCTCGCCAGAACTGACCCGAGGTCTCTTGAAGAGAAGGGCGATGAGTCGCGGGGACTGTTCAGGGAGTTTAGGTTGTCCGAAGAGACCAAAGTCCCTCTCTTCATGGCCGTCTCCTTCTTCTCTCCGATCATGCTCACTCTACTTGCGGTCTTGGCACGTTTCGCGGACCCCCGCGAGTACGCTGGGCTCGCGACCCTGGAGGTCGCGGTTTTGGACATCTGCTTCTATTACTCCCTCTCAGAGCGGATTGCAGATTGAAAGAGAAGTTCGAGCTGGTCTCTAAACTTCGGAGAGTCTTCATGAACATGCGACAAGGTCTGGGATTGGCTCATTAGCTCGTCGAGACGTTCAGGGACTCCGAAGGAGGCCACAACGAGGTTGCAAGGAAGATCCTGCTGGGGATTCCTCCCGCCGTCGCGCTTGAGTCGCTGACGAGTGCCGAGTCTGAAGAGCTCAGGATGCTCGTGAATCTGTTGGCGGGGGCTGGCGGCGCGAGCGCCAGGCTCGTAGGGGAGAAGGGAGAGAGGCTCTCAGGTATCGTCGAAGGGTGGCTCGAGGCGCAGGAGTCCAGTCAGCTGGAAAGGAGGGTGATGCACACCAGAGGACTGATCATGTGCACGGTGCTAGGAGCCGTGGTGGCCATGATGGCGACCATAGGCCCACTGGTTGGCGTGGAGCAGATCTCGACCGCCGCGGTTCCTGTAGCGGGCAGAGCGCTGCTGGAACTATCTTCCTGTCTGATGGCAGCATTGAGCGGTGGTATGCTAGGCGCCTTCACGGGCGGGAAGAGACTCTACCAGAACGTGATTCTGACCGTGGCGGCCTTCGTCATAACGTCATCTGCCGTCGCGCCGCTCGCCAACCTGCCCGCCGTTTGAAGTGGGCAATTAAATAGGCCGTACGCATATCTGCCAGATGAAGATCCGCAAGGCGTTCTCGAAGCAGAGGCCCGCCGCACAACTGGTTGAGGAGGCGCTGCTTCTATCGGTGGCGCTCGTTGCCCTCACCTTGCTCGTGGGAGGCATCGAATCGATACTCAAACAAAGCGCGACCTACACTTCGAGCATATGGAGCCAGATCTCCTCCTCGATCACCAGCATGTTCGGCTCCGTCTTCAAGTGGTGATCCTTGCCCAAGGAAGGAGGCCTCCTCTCTAGGGCGAGCTGGAAGCTGAAGCCGACGGAGACGCTCCGTCTCGATTCGGTCAGGATAGTCGAATCCAAGTACGTCTCACTTTCGAACGGGGACAGACAGCGGATCATGTCTGTCATGCGAGTGAGCGTCCCCAGTCCGTCTGAAGACCCCAAGGTGGACTACGGGGCGACCATCCGGGCGACGCTTCAGCAGCAGAGAATGAAGGGGCTCTTCGACGGACTCTACCGCGCGGCGGTCCCCTTCGTCTACATCGCCATCATGAAGCCTGACAACGATGAAGGAGATAACGAAATCTTCGAGTTCGACCTCGTCGTCGGGACTTGGGTGGACGCAAAGGGAAAGAAGGTGGATGAAGCCGTGCAGACGCTCGAGGAGAGGGCGAGCGTGCTGGCAGCGACGCTCACCGTCGCTCTACCCGAATCGACGGTCAGGAGGCTGACAAGGAACGACCTCAGGAACTTCCTTCGTACCTTCCTCCTGCCCTCGGAGCCGAAGTTCCCACAGGCAGGGAACGCATCGATGGTCAGCTCGCTGGGCTCGTTCGAAGGAAGGAGCCCGACGGCTGGAAGCGAGGGCAGCAGCCCCCAGTTCTACGTGCCGAATTCGTCCGAGTCAGGGAGAACTGGCATAACCATTGGAGCGGTCAGGTCCTCGGGAGGGGACTTTCACGATTTCAAGCTGCAGCTGGACGACCTGAAGAGACACGTGGTAATACTCGGGATGACCGGGTCAGGGAAGTCGACGTCGGCCGCAACAATAGTCAGGCAGGTGGTCGAGATGGGGCTGCCCGCTCTGATCCTGGACTGGCACGATGAATATGCGGAGACCATAACCAGAGTGGGAGGTAGCGTCTTCGCTCCAGGTAAGGACGGGTTCGCTGTCAACCCGATACTTCCTCCCACCGATTCCGACACGGTGGAGCACATTGCCACGGTCACGGACATTTTCACAGACATCTATCACTTCACCCATCCTCAGGCTTACATGTTTAGGAACGCGATGCAGAAGGTCGTCTCCGAAAGTTCGGACGGGGAAGTACCGAGACTATCGTCGCTCGTCAACGAGATCGAACGGTATCCGCTGAGGTCGGCGTACGACAACGAGACCAAGGTGGCCCTTCTGAGGAGAATCGTCCCACTCACTCAGGGGCAGGTCGGGAGGGCGCTGGACGTACCTAGCACATTCGCGGTAGACGACATACTCGGCAAGCCAGTCTGCATAGAGCTCGGCCACATCAAGGACGGGTTGACGAGGAGCATCTTCTCCGACATCATGATGAAGATGATATACGAATACAGGGTGGGAAGGAAGGCGAGCCTGGAGCACTTGACGGTCGTGGAGGAGGCGAGGAACGTCGCTCCCGCGCGGAGGCCGGAAGACCCTCCGAGCGTGGGGGAGAGGATGATTTCCGAGCTGAGGAAGTTCGGCGAGGGGCTGCTATTCGTGGCTCAGTTTCCGACCCAGGTAGCGTCCGAGGTGATCAAGAATTCGGGGGTGAGGATAGTCCACAGGATCGCGTGGCCGGAAGACCTCAACGTGGTCTCCGAATCTCTCGCGCTGACCAGGGAGCAGAAAGAGCACATCACGAAGCTCGCGGTAGGAGAGGCGGTCGTCAGCCTCAGCAGGCTCCAGAAGCCGATACTGGTCCAGTTTAGGTCGGAGGCTCCCGTTCAGGCTCCGAGCAACGACGTCAACTTCTCGACCGAGGCGTAGGCGCCCGTCCAGTCTACCCACCTCTTCGAGGGCGATCTCCGGACAAATCGGAACATCGTTCTGGCCAGGGTCTCAGGAGTCGCCGAAGTTGAGTCGAGCTCGACAACTCTGTCCGCACCAAATTTGGCGACAGAATCCGACGATAGGACGCCAATCAGCTCCGCCTCGACGTTCTCTCTCACCTTGGTCCTAGAGTAGCCTCTGGCGACGAGCCGCCGCTTGAGTTCGGAAGGGTCACATCTCAGAACGAAGACTTTGGTCACATCTGACCTCCTAAGAACGTAAGGCAGAAGATGGCCGTAGA
>Ga0187783_10001043_pt1 | contig 20487 bp, 20 predicted proteins | sample 1015_SJ02_MP02_2_FD_132471 | JGI IMG/M metagenome (GOLD analysis project Ga0187783, IMG submission 132471) | Tropical peat soil microbial communities from peatlands in Department of Meta, Colombia - 1015_SJ02_MP02_20_MG | ecosystem: Environmental > Terrestrial > Soil > Wetlands > Peat | place...
GGAAAGACCACGACGTTTTACATCCTGGTCGGCCTCGCGCGTCCCGATTACGGGCGCGTTCTGCTCGATGGCGAAGACATCACCGACCTCCCGATGTATCTGCGGGCCCGCAGCGGCATCAGCTACCTCCCCCAGGAACCCTCCGTTTTTCGCAAGCTGACGGTCGAAGAGAATCTGGTGGCAGTTTTGGAGACTCTCTCAATCACTCCGGAGCAGAGACGCGACCGAGTGGAGGAACTGCTGGCACAAATGGGACTCGAGGGAGTACGTTACAACCAGGCCCATGTGCTTTCCGGCGGTGAGCGCAGACGTTTGGAAATTGCCCGGTCCCTGGTGCTGTCGCCGTCCTTCATACTTCTGGATGAGCCATTTGCGGGGATCGACCCCCTCACCGTCGTAGACATCCAGAAGATCGTGGCGGACTTAAGTGAGTCGGGGATTGGCGTGCTGGTCACAGATCATAACGTGCGTGATACACTGGCAGTTACAAATCGCGCCTACATCATTAGCGAAGGCAAAATCCTCGCCGCGGGGAATCCCGAGGAACTGTCGGCCAACGCCGATGTTCGTCGCATCTATCTGGGAGAAGGGTTCCGCTTGAACTGACCCATGAACTGGCTCGCACCCAAATTGCACCTGCGACTGGCTCAAAAGCAGATTTTGACGCCCGGGCTCGTCCAGATGGTCAGCGTTTTGGCCCTGAACCGCCTGGAACTGCGCGAGATGATCAACCAGGAGATTATGGCCAATCCCGTTCTCGAGGAGGTGGCAGATGACGGCGTCGGCGTCGACAGCTACACCGACGAAGCCTTCCTAAAGAAGGAAACGGAAAAGCTGCCCGAAACGGAAGCGCCCAACCCCTTTGATGAATTCGATTTCGGATCGTTCTTCACGCAATACCTGGACACGGGCGCCGAGCGTGCCGCGGGCGGCGAGCGCGAAGAGATCGAAAAGCCCTCGTTCGACAAATTCCTATCTTCGCCGGCCAGCCTGACCGATCACCTGGCGTGGCAGCTGAGCGTGAGCATCTGCAGCGAGACGGTGCGCAGAATTGCGGAAGCCATCATCGGCAACCTGGATGAGAACGGCTATCTGACAGCCACGCTGGATGAAATCGCTCAGTCAGGAAGCTATTCGACCGACGACGTCGAAGAGGCCTTGGCCATGGTACAGGAGTTCGACCCACCGGGGGTCGGTGCGCGGGACCTGCCCGAATGCCTGCTTCTCCAGATCAAACTGCTTGACCCACAGAACACGCTCGCACGTCAAATCATCACCGACCACCTTAAACTCCTGCAGAACAACCAGCTGAAGGAGGTGGCCCGGGCGCTGAACCGCCCCGTCGAGCTGGTGAAACGTGCCGTCGATGTGATCAAGCGCCTCGATCCCAAGCCGGGTCTGCGCTACAACAAAACCGAGCCGCGGCTGGTTGAGCCGGACGTTCAGTTCCGCAAAGAAGACGGCGAGTGGCAAGTCTTCATGAACGATGACGATGTCCCGCAGCTTCGGCTGAGCCCAACCTATCGCCGTCTTCTGGCGCGCGACGCGGCCGATCGCGACGTCCGGAACTACGTCAAAGAGCGCTTCACCGCAGCGATTCAATTGATGAAGAATATCGAGCAACGCAAGCACACGATTCTGCGGGTCTGCCAATCGATTCTGCGGCGCCAGAAAGACTTCCTCGACTACGGCCCCGATCAGCTGAAACCGATGATGATCAAAGAGGTTGCCGAGGAAGTGGGGGTGCACCCCTCGACGGTGAGCCGCGCCGTGGCCAACAAGTACGTGCACACGCCGCAGGGAGTCTTGGAACTGCGCAGCTTTTTCTCCGAATCTGTGAACGGGCCGCAGGGTGCCGAGATGTCCTTGCTGTCCCTTAAGAGGCGGGTCAAGCAAATGATCGAGGAAGAAGACGCGACGCACCCACTGACCGATGAGCAGATCACGAAAAAACTGGGCGAAGAAGGCATCCACGTAACGCGACGCACCGTGGCCAAATACCGCGAAGATCTCCGCATCCCGAGCACGCATCGCCGCCGGGTGAAAGCTTGATCGCGCTGCCGTGGCGCGCTCGGACAAAAAGAGCGACTCCCGGCAATTGGTAATCCTCACAGGCCTTTCCGGTTCGGGAAAAGGCTCGGTGCTGAATACCTTCGAGGATCTCGGCTTTTATTGTGTCGATAATCTTCCCGTCGCTCTGATTCCGACCTTTACAGAACTATACAGCGAGGGCCGCGGTGAGATCTCGCGGGCGGCCCTGCTCGTGGACGCCCGCGAGGGCGAACGGATCGAAGAGCTGCCTGCCATGTATCGCAGCCTCCAGAGCAAGCATCCCACTACGCTCGTCTTCATCGAGGCAAGCGACGCAGCCCTGCAACGCCGCTTCAGCGAAACGCGCCGCCCGCATCCGCTCGGATCCCAAATCTCGATTCTCGAGGGAATTCGCAAAGAACGGCGACGGATGGCCCCGATTCGCCGTTTGGCGGATGTTGTGATCGACACGACGAAGTTGAATGTGCACGAGCTCCGCGAGCTCGTTATCGAACGTTTCGAAAAGGCCGGCCGGCGGCCCTTGCTGGTCTCCGTCGTGAGCTTTGGCTTCCGCTACGGCATACCCGCCGACGCGGATTTGGTTTTTGACGTGCGCTTCTTGCCCAACCCGCACTTCGTCCCGCGGCTGCGCCCCTTTAGCGGCAAAGACGCCCGAGTGGCGCGCTATATTCGCTCGTTTCCCCAGACGGGGGAGTTTCTGCGCCGCATTGAAAGCCTTTTAGGGTATTTGATTCCGCACTACATCCGCGAAGGCAAGAGCTATCTGACGGTTGCGCTCGGTTGCACCGGTGGACGCCATCGCTCGGTTGCGTTGGCCGAAGTGATCCGCCGGGGGCTTCAGCAGAAGGGATATGCAGCGAAGGTCGTTCATCGCGACTTGGACAAATCGGTGTCCTGATCGGATCGGCTCAAACGGGTGTGGTTTCCCAAGATCGGACGCCCCTTGCTATTACGCCTTGCAAGACAGGCGTCCGATGAATAGGCTAGACACATTTGCTCGGGCAAGAATTGGTTCGGTGGATCGTAGTTCGGATGTCCGTCTCTTGATGTCGCGACTGGAACTCATTCCCGCTAGCCCGCGCGTAGACGCGCGGCACGAGATTCAGCGCCTGTTGGGCTATTTGCGCCCGTACGCGCCGCGCCTCTTGCTGGGAGTTCTGCTGATCGCGGTGATGGGAGTGGTCGAATTTCTGGTTGCGTTCGCGCTTCGGCCCGCGTTTGACATCATTCTAAATCCTCACTCGACCGCTCAGGCCTTGGTTCTGTTCAAGATCCCTTACACGCATCGCGTGCTCGATCTGCATTCCTTCGCCCCTCGCCATTTTCACAATGTTTGGACCGTTTTTGCCTCCGCGCTTTTGCTTCTTGTGCTTACCAAGGGAGTGGCCGAATATATCGGAAGCATCCTGATTCAGCGTGTCGGACTTTCTGCGGTCACAGACCTTCGCAACGAGGTCTACACGCACGTTGTCCAGCAACCCATCGGTTTCTTCCAAAGCAATCCGGCTGGCCGGGTGATGTCGGCGGTGATCAGCGACATCGAACAACTGCGCAACGCTTTCTCGGATTGGTTCGCAGAGATGTTCCGCCAGGCATTTGCGCTCGTCGCGTTCGTGAGCGTGCTCCTCGTGATTAATTGGAGAATGGCTTTGGGTTCGGCCGTGCTGATTCCGGTGGTGGTGTGGCCGGTCGGCAAGTTCGGGCGGCACATTCGCCGCTCTTCAGAAAAGAGTCGCTCGCGTCTGGCCGACCTGAGTCACATCCTGCAGGAGACCATTACGGGAAACCGAGTGGTGAAGGCTTTCGGAATGGAGGGTTTTGAGATTCGCAAGTTCCGCGAATCGTCGCGCAAGCTCCTGCAGGAAAACATGCGCTGGATCCGGGCCTTTGCCGCTACGTCTCCGGTGATGGACCTTTTGGGCGCCGTTGTCGTAGCCCTCGTGCTGCTGGCAGCGCGCGGTGAGATCAAAGCAGGCCGGATGACCGTCGGACTGTTTGTCTCTTTCGCTTACGCGCTATTCAAGGCCTACGAACCAGTCAAGCGTCTGGGCAATGTTTATCAGCTCTTTTTGCAGGCGGCCGGGACTTCCCAGCAGGTCTTCTCCTACCTGGACCTCCCCCGGGAAGTGATGGAGGCACCGGGCGCCAAGGTATTGCCGCGACTCGCCGGATCGGTGGCATTTGATCACGCAAGCTTTGCCTACGAGGGTGGCCCGCTCATCTTGAAAGGCATCGATCTGGATGTTCCCGCCGGCTCGGTGGTGGCCATCGTCGGTTCAAGCGGCGCCGGAAAAACCACACTGGTGAACCTCCTACCGCGCTTTCACAACGTGACGTCCGGCGCCGTTCGCCTCGACGCCTACGACGTGCGCGACATTACGTTGCGTTCCCTTCGCGAGCAAATGGCCATCGTTACGCAGGAGACCATCCTGTTTAATGACACGGTCCACAACAATCTCTGCTACGGGCGACCCAGCATGCCGAAGGAGAAGATCGTTGCTGCGGCCCAAGCCGCGCTGGCCCACGACTTCATCATGCAGATGCCGCTCGGCTATGACACCGTCATTGGCGACCGTGGCCAGCGGCTCTCCGGAGGCCAGCGCCAGCGGCTGGCCATTGCGCGAGCGCTGCTGAAAGACGCACCGATCCTGATTTTGGACGAGGCCACCTCAGAGCTGGATTCCGAATCCGAGCTGCTCGTGCAGCGAGCGCTGAACAACCTCATGAGCGGCCGAACCGTGTTCGTAATCGCACACCGCCTGTCGACCATTCGCCGTGCGGACCTGATCGCCGTTCTCGAAGATGGAATGATCCGGGAATGCGGCACGCATGAAGAACTGCTACTGCGAAACGGCCTGTATGCCCGGCTGTATGACATGCAGTTTCGCGACGCCGAGCCAGTTTCCCGCGCGGCGGGTCCGGAGTGAGTATGTCCGGCGCACCCACTCGGCCCATCTCCGCCGGGGCGGCCAAACCTGCCGCGAAAAGCCTGAAGTCGATGACCGGATATGCTCAGGCCGAGCGTGTCGAACATGGCTTCAGCATGCGCGTTTCGGTGCGCAGCGTGAATCATCGTTTTCTCGACTTGCATGTGCGTGTCCCGGAAGGTTTTGAGCCTCTCGAGCCCCGCATTCGGCATATCCTGCGAGAGCGCGTTCGTCGTGGTCACTTGGACGTCACGCTGCGTTATGAACCCGCCGGGCCGGCGGCTCTCGCCATCAACCAACAAGTGGCCGCCGCCTACGTCGAAGCCGTCAACGGACTCCGAAAGCAGTATGGCATTCAGGCCGAACCCGACCTGACCTCGGTGCTGCGCCTGCCGGGGGTGATCGGTTTGCCCGCCGCCTCGCTCGACGAGGAGCTGGCCAAGCTCGAGGAAATTCTGAGCTCCTGCCTTCACGAGGCACTCGATAAACTCGACCGCATGCGCGGGCGCGAGGGGGACGCGCTTCGACAGGAAATGCTTCGCCGTCTGGCGAATATCACGGACCTAGCCGCCCGCGTCCATCCGCTCGCCGAGCGCGCCCGCCCTGCTTTTCGAAGACGTTTGGAGATGCGCCTGCAGGAGCTTCTCGCCGAAACGCAGCTCGATCCCGTACGGATCACGCAGGAAGCTGCCATCGCTGCCGAACGCAGCGATGTTTCCGAAGAGCTGACGCGGCTGGCAAGCCACGTGCGCCAGTTTGAATCGGTGCTGACGACGGCTTTCGACGTTGGCAAGAAGCTCGACTTCCTGCTGCAGGAAATGCAACGGGAAGCCAACACGCTGCTGTCCAAAACCCCGGGCCACGAAGCCGAGGGGCTGGAAATCACCAAGTGTGGCCTGGAAATCAAATCCGAAATCGAAAAACTTCGTGAACAGGTGCAGAACATCGAATGAGCGGGGGGGAGCCACTGGTTCTGATTGTTTCCGGGCCCTCGGGATCGGGAAAATCGACGCTGGTTCAGAAGATGCTGGAGCTGCCGGGCCTGATGCTGTCGGTTTCCTGTACGACGCGGCCGCCACGCAAGACGGAAGCGGCCGCCAAGTGGTACAATTTCGTGAGTGAAGCCGAGTTTCAGGGGATGGTGGCGCGGGGCGACTTCCTCGAGTACGCACAAGTCTTCGGGAAAAACTGGTACGGGACGCCGTTAAGGTCGCTTGACGAAGCGCGCGTGCAGCACAAAGATCTCGTCCTTGAAATCGATGTGCAAGGCGCGCTCCAGGCCAAGCAAAAACTGCCCGGTGCCGTTGCTATTTTTGTGCTGCCACCCTCGCGCCAAGATCTCGAGCGGCGTATCCGGGAACGCGGCCAGGATTCCGAGGAGGAAATCCACCGGCGCCTGGAATGTGCGCGGCAGGAGATCTTGAACTATCGCGCGTATGACTTTGTCGTCATCAACGATGACCTCGCGCGCGCAGGCCGTGAGGTGCAAGCCATTGCCCTGGGCTCCCGCTGTCGGGTGGAGCAACGGGAAGAGCGGATTCACGAAATTCTAAAGTCTTTTGGAGGCTGAACTTCTCATGCCCGTGCAGAGACAAGCGCCGGATAGCCAGTTTGCCTACGTCGTTGTTGTTTCGCGCCGCGCTCGGCAGTTGATGATTGGCGCACGCCCGCTGGTGGATAATCCGAGAGCGCGCAAAAACACGCGTATCGCCGAAGAGGAATTGCAGCAGGGATTGCTCGAATACGAAGTGCCCGACATTCCCGAGGCGTCAGACGATGCCGACGGGAAGCGCCGCAAGTAGCTCTTCCGGATGTCATCATGAGAATTGTCCTTGGCGTTACCGGCGGAGTGGCTGCCTACAAGGCGGCTGAACTCGTCCGTCGCCTGCAGCAGGAAAAGCTCGACGTCGAAGTCGTGATGACCCGTGCGGCGCGGGAGTTCATCACGCCGCTGACTTTTGCGGCGCTCACCGGCAAGAAGGTCATTACCGAAATGTTTGGTGCGGACGACCGATCGCCTGCCAATTTGGAAAGCGCCATCGAACATGTGGCCGTCGCGCAACGCATCGATCTTCTCCTGGTGGCCCCAGCGACAGCCGATATCCTCGCCCATTTCGCGAGTGGGATTGCGGACAACTTCCTTACCACCCTGTACGTGGCCACGAAGGCCCCTGTGATCGTCGCGCCTGCGATGAACGTCAACATGTGGGAGCATCCCGCGACTCAGAACAACCTCAAAACGCTTCGCGCGCACGGCGTCCACATCGTCAATCCCGAGGAAGGCTATCTGGCCTGCGGAATGACCGGAGCCGGCCGTCTTGCCACGACTGAGGCCATCGTCCATGAAGTCTGTGCTGTGCTGGGACTCCGGCACGACCTCGAAGGCCAAACCGTTCTCATCACCGCGGGCCCCACGCGCGAAGATATCGATCCCGTGCGCTTCCTGACGAACCGCTCCTCCGGCAAAATGGGCTATGCGCTGGCGGAAGCGGCCATTCGCCGCGGCGCCCATGTGATTTTGATCAGCGGCCCCACCAACCTCACGGTTCCCGAGGGTGCCGATTGGGTGCCGGTGCGGACCACCGAAGAAATGCGCGGCGCCGTGCGCGAGCGCAGCTCCGATGCCAAGGTGATCATCATGGCAGCCGCCGTCTCCGACTATCGCCTTGCAGCACCACACACGCAAAAGGTTAAGCGAGGGGAGGCCCGCCTGGTCCTGGAGCTTGAACCTACGCCCGACATTCTCAGAGAACTCGGCCGCCAGAAAGGCTCTCACATTCTGGTAGGCTTCGCAGCGGAAACGGAGCATTTGGGAGACTATGCACGAGCGAAGCTGGTCGAGAAGCGCGCGGACATTATTGTCGCAAATGACGTCACCCAGCACGGTGCGGGATTTGATACTGACACCAACGTCGTAACGCTCTTCCTCCGCGATGGCCGCGAAATCTCGCTGCCTAAACTGAGCAAGTTCGAAGTCGCTAACCGCATCCTCGACCACGTCGTTGAAATCCAGAAATTGTAGGGCTGTCCGGCCTTGGTTGACAGGTTTCGGGGGCCGGGTTACAAGACTCCGTCGGGCTTTTGATGGTGGCGAGACGAGGGGATGGAATCATCTCGGAGTGCTCAGTTAGAAGCGTGGCTGCGCTACGCCGATGATCTCGGCCTCAGCCCGTTTCGTCTCGATCGCGCACCGCGATCAGCGCCCCGGGTCTCCCCGTCGGGTTCAGCGGGCGTGGAAGCGGAGGTCGAGCCTGCGATCCCCGTTCGTTCTGCGCCGACCGCCACGGGGACAACGCCGCAGGCCCCTGCGCTTGCTTCTGCTTCGAGGCCCGTCGCCAGCTCCGCATTTCTTCCGAGCCTCACAGGCGCATCGCTTTTCGAAGAGAGGGTCGACAACGACACACTCGAACGCATCCGCAGCGACATCGGTCCGGCCTGCACCCGCTGTAAGCTCCACAAGGCCCGCCGGAATATCGTTTTCGGCGTCGGCAGCCCCGCGGCGGAGCTTGTCTTCGTTGGGGAAGGACCCGGCCACGATGAGGACGTACAAGGCGAGCCGTTTGTCGGCCGCGCCGGAAAACTACTGACCCAGATGATCGAGGCGATGGGCCTGCGCCGACCCGATGTGTACATCTGCAATGTCGTAAAGTGCCGCCCACCGGAAAACCGCTTACCGGAAAAGGATGAAATCGCAACGTGCTCCCCCTATCTGACCCGCCAGCTCGATGTGATCCAACCCAAAGTGATCTGCTGCCTCGGTGCCTGTGCGGCGCAAACTCTGCTCAACACGACCCAGGGCATTTCCCGATACCGCGGCGAATGGTTCGATTATCGCGGCGCGAGATTGATTGCGACTTACCACCCGGCCTACTTGCTTCGCAATCCCGCGGCAAAAAGCGAAGTCTGGAAGGATTTGCAAAAGATTATGGCCGTTCTCGGCCGTCCTCTCAAACGACGCTAGAAGACGCGCGGCAAATGGCTCGGAATTTTCCCATCGCCATGGCAGAGCGAAAAAAACCAGGCAGCTTGAATATCCTGCTGGCAACTCTCGGCAGCGCCGGTGATGTGCATCCGATGGTCTCGCTCGGAATCGCGCTCAAGCAGCGCGGCCATCGGGCCACCCTCATCACGAACGAAATCTTTGGCGATTCTGTCCGTGCTGCCGGCCTCGATTTCATGGCCATGGGAACTGCTGCGGAAGCGCGCGAGATTATGTCCGACCCGCGCCTGTGGCAGCCCAACCGAGGGTATCAGTGCGTCGCCGAGCGCGTCATCGTCCCGAATATTTCGCGGCTCTACGAGATCGTCGAAGCCTTTCGACCTCCTGACACGATCCTGGTGGCCTCGGGGGTTTGCTTCGGCGCGCGGATCGCACAAGAAAAGCTCGGCACGCCCCTTGCGACCGTCCATCTCCAACCCACACTGATCCGCAGCCTCGTAGACTCGGGCAAATACGGCCCGATCCCAATGGGCCCAACCATGCCGCAGGCGATCAAGCGATCCATGTTTTGGCTACTCGACACCCTGGCAATCGACAGGTTCATCGTGCCTGACCTCAACCGATTTCGCGCCAAATTGAACCTCGGGCCCGTCTACCGCGTTTTGGATGGCTACGCACATTCTCCTCAGCTCGTCCTCTGCCTTTTTCCGGACTGGTTTGCGCCCCACCAGCCCGATTGGCCGCCCAACACGCATCAGACGGGATTTGTCCTCTACGATGGCAGTGATCTTTGCAAACTTCCGCTTGCGGTTGAAGAATTCTTCGCTGCCGGATCGCCTCCAGTTGTCTTCACCCCTGGGTCCGCCGCGGCGACCCTCCCCGAGTTCTTCCGCGAATCGGTGGAGGCTTGCCGCATCGCTGGGCTCAGAGGCCTGCTCATCACCATGCACCCGGATCAGTTGCCCAAGCAGCTGCCGGTCGACGTGCGCTCGTTCTCCTATCTGCCCTTTAGCCAGATTCTTCCTCGCTGCGCAGCGATCACCTATCACGGTGGTATCGGGACCATGGCCCAGGGGATTAAAGCCGGAATTCCGCACTTGGTTGTCCCGAATTCGCATGACCAGCCAGACAACGGCTGTCGCATCGAGCGGCTGGGCTTGGGCTTCTGTGTCCCGCCCCGGCGCTATAGGGCCTCGGAAATGGCCGCGACCTTGCGCGAGCTTGTCGATTCGGGCGAAATTCGCGCGCGCTGTCGCGACTATTCCGCGAAGATCGACTCCCACGCCGCCCTCCGCGATTCCTGCGATTGGATTGAACGCCTCGTGTAGGGCAAGAGGGATTCGTCGCAATCGCGTCGCCCTGCCAGGGAAACTCGCGTGGCTGCTACACTATGGCCCTACCATGACACCGCGCTATTGCGAAGTCGCGCTTCCGGTCCCACTTCGCTCGACGTTCACCTACGCCGTGCCGGACCGGTTTGACGACGAGCCGCTGATCGGACGTCGCGTCGTTGTTCCTTTCGGCAGGCGCGCCATGATCGGGCTCGCACTCGCCGAATCAGATCGCGCACCCCGCGTGGGCTACACCAAGGAACTCACCCAATTGATGGACCCGCTCCCGGCTCTCCCGCCCAAACTCATCGAACTGGGCCACTGGATCAGCCGTTATTACCTCGCGCCCATTGGGGAAACTCTTCGCGCCATGCTGCCGCCGGAAGTCGAACTCCGCTCCGATCGCACCTATACGATCACCGAATGCGGCCGAGCGCATTTCCAGCAACTCGTTGCTCGGAGGCAGACAATGGGTGTGTCGAGCGCCGAACTCGAGCTGTTCGAGCACATCCAAAGCAAAGACGGCAGCCTAGCACGTCTTGAGCGCACCTCGGGCGCCAAGGCCATCATTGAAAAAATGGTCCGGCGGGGCTATCTCTTTCGGTGTGAAATTCTTCGCCATCGCAACTGCCGCACCCAAAAAATCCTCGCCTGGCGCCAGAATCGAACCGAACCGGTAACAAGTGACGCGGAGGGGAGAATTCGCGAAGTCCTCCTCACCGAGCGCGGACCGCTGCCTCTCCGCGTGCTCGTCGAAAAGGCCCATGTGTCCCGCGCCCCGATCGAGCGCCTCGAAAGGGCGGGAGTGCTGGAAAGCTGGGAGGAGCCCCTCACGCCGGGCGAAGATCCTTGGGATACCGACTTTGTCCCTCCTAGAAACGTTCTGAATCGAGAGCAAAGGAAGGCGTTGGAAGAGCTTTGGCGCGGGATCGTCGCCGGCAAATTTCTAACCACACTCCTTCACGGCGTAACCGGCAGCGGCAAGACGGAGGTGTATCTGGGCGCGATCGAAGCAGCCCTGTCGCGCCAACGAACGGCGATCGTCCTGGTCCCGGAAATTGCCTTGACGCTGTGGGTCGGCCGTCTGGTGCGGGCGCGTTTTGGCGATCGTGTGGCGATCCTGCACAGCGGCATGCCTGAGATCGAACGCGCGCGCGAGTGGTGGCGCGTGCGACGCCGAGAGGCATCCGTCGTTGTCGGCACTCGCTCTGCCGTTTTCGCCCCGCTTGAAAACCTCGGTCTGATCATCGTCGACGAAGAGCAGGAATCGGCTTACAAGCAGGAGGAAACGCCCCGCTACAACGGCCGCGACACCGCCGTGTATCGCGCCTACCTGGAAGGCGCCGTCGCGCTTGTGGGGTCGGCCACGCCATCGCTGGAAACCTTTCACAACACGCGCGCTGGCAAATACCAACTGCTTACGCTCACCTCCCGCGTGGAAAATCGCCAACTGGCGGACGTCCGCATTATCGACCTACGCGAAGAATTTCGCCGCGAGCATCGCGCCTCGCCCATTTCCGAAACCCTTCGCGCCGCCATTGCTTTACGCCTCGAGGAGCGCACGCAGGCGATGGTGCTGATTAACCGCCGCGGCTACTCCTGGTCGCTGCTCTGCCGGAGCTGTGGCGCCGTGGTCGAATGCAAGAACTGCAGCATCGCCCTGACCTATCACAAAAGCCGCCAACAGCTGGAATGTCACTACTGCGGCTTTTCCCTGCGCCCGCCGAAGCAATGCCCAAAATGCCGCGCCGAATATATGTACTTTGTGGGCGACGGCACCGAGCGCGTTGACGAATACTTGCGTCGAATTTTTCCACACGCCCGCGTCGCTCGCCTGGACCGCGACACCGTCCGCACCAAGCGCGAATATCAGCAAGTTCTCGGGGCGTTTGCAAAAGGCCACGTCGACATTCTGGTCGGCACGCAAATGGTGGCAAAGGGTCATGACTTTAACCGCGTAACCCTCGTCGGCGTAGTCTCAGCCGACCTGGCGCTGGGTCGCCCCGATTTTCGCGCCGCCGAACGGACCTTTCAGTTGCTCACCCAGGTGGCAGGCCGCGCCGGCCGCGGCGAACTGCCCGGTGAAGTTCTGATCGAGACCTATTATCCCGAGCACTACGCGATCCAATGTGCTGCGCGACAGGACTACGTTTCCTTCTACGAGAAAGAGGCGCAATTTCGCCGCCTCCTACGCTATCCGCCCTTCACGGCGCTGGCGAACGTTGTGGTGCGCGACCGCAAGATCGAAAACGCGATTCGCTGGTCGCGCTCTCTCTCGCTGTGCTTGGAACCATTCGAAAAACAAGGCGTCAAGGTTCTCGGGCCTGCCGCGGCGCCGCTGGCCCGCCTGCGCCGCGAATATCGCTTTCAGTTTGTGCTGAAATCACCCCACCGCGCGGCGCTGGGAAAGGCTCTGGCCGCCGCCATCGATTTCTGTGCGGCAAAAGAAATTCCCGCCCCCGCCATCATCGTGGACGTGGACCCCGCCAGTTTGCTCTAAGGGACTCCGGGCACCCGTCTACTTGATCGGCCAAGGGGTGAAGCAGGAGAGAAAAATCACGAGCGCGACCACGGCCCAAGCTCGCCGCGCGCCATCCAGGGGCTGCCAACGGTCATAGAGCGGGGGATGCCGAAATCGGAGCGTCAGAAGCAGCAGGATGGTCCCCCAGGCATACCACAGGGAAAACGGATCCGAGCTGCCTCGCGTGGTCAGCCAGCCCATAAAAAGTAGCGCAACCGACACGGCAATCGAGATTTTTCTGTGCCATTCGCTCACCAGACTGAACATGATGTGTCCGCCATCGAGCTGCCACACTGGCAGCAGATTCAGCGCCGTAACGAACAGCCCGACCCAGGCCGCCCGCGCCACCGGATCCAGCAGCACCCAACTCACATCGATGTTGGGATGAAACACCTCAGCGAAAAGTCGCACCAGCGGGGGATGGCCGAAGACAAGGGCGGCACGATCCTCTACTCCCGGCACGATCTTCGACGTGGCCACTCCGTACGCCATCGCCGGGAGCGCAACCAGAAATCCCACGACGGGCCCGGCCAGGCCCACATCAAACAAAGCGCGGCGCGTCGTGATCGGCGAGCGGATTCGTATGAACGCACCAAAGGTCCCGAAAAAATTCGGCGCCGGAATGAAATACGGATAGCTCACATCAATTCCATACGCCTTCCCCGCAAAATAGTGCCCGAGCTCGTGCGCCAGCAAGATCGTCATCAGCGTAAAGGAAAACGGAATACCCAGCACGAGCAGATCTGGATGTTCGAACGGCAATGCCATCATGGTCACGGGGTTCTGATCGCCCGAAAAGGGCTCCCGGTTCTCCGCATAGGACTGCGCGAACTCCGAGCCCACGGCAAGCGTGGAGACCAGGGTGAGCAGAAACAGGATCAGTGCGGGCCAAAGCGTTCGCCTCCGCGGCCTAGGCTCTGGGATGTCCAGAAGCGTCGGGAAATTTCTTTCCAGGATCTCGACCGGCAGCCGACCTTGGCCGTTTCCGCCGCTCATGTACGCACACTCGTTGGGGTCGTCATCACGCGTTGGATGCGTCGATCTGAGAGAATGCTTCGCGCCATAGGCGCGAAACGTCACGGCTTGGCGGCAGGAGCCGGAAGCGCCTGAAGTTCCTTGCCGGGCTTGAAGCGAACCGCCTTGCCCGGCGGGATGTTCACCTGCTGACCCGTTCGCGGGTTACGTCCGATGCCTGTTTTGCGTGGTTTCACGTTGAATACGCCGAAGCGGCGCAGTTCGATGCGACGTCCATTGCCGAGCGCATTCTTCATCGCTTCGAACACGGTCTCAACCGCTTGCTCCGCCTTGGTGCGCGTAATGTTGGTCTTTTGTACGATGGCATTGACGATGTCTAACTTAATCACAACACCCTCCGGGCGACTCTCCCATCAGGCCGGAAATCTATGCTAGTCAGCGGGTTGCAGGTTGTCAAGCATCCGACCGCATTGGAATTGGAAAGGTTCATCGTATCCCCCTGACGGAGGTGTCGTGCCTGAGTCCGAACAGATTGCGGGATTGGCAGCCCGGCCGGGGGGAGAAGCTAGACGACTCGTAGGGCCAGCGGAGGAGGAAGTGGCGGCAGAGCCATTCATTCGCTTACTTGAAGAGAGGCCAGGTAGTCCGAGAGGTTCTTAATGCGCTTCTTGACGACTCTTTCGTTCCGCTGGTCGTAGTATCGAAAGATGGAGCCCCACGTGGGCATCTCTGACGAGCCGTGAGCCGGGAAACCCGAACCAAACTCGAGGACGCTCGAAACATACTCGTATGGAAACTTGCCTTGATGGCGCTTTGCCAGCGTGGTCAAGTCGGCGGGCGGTGTCTTCAGAACGACGGCCAGCGGGCCGTGACCCTTGGCGTCAGCGCCGTGGCAAGCCGCGCAAAACTGCTTATACATCTGCTGGCCCGTCGGGAGGTAGGTGGGGGGAAGCTCGGTCTCATCCACTGCGGGTCCCGCAGCGGTCGAAGCAATCGACAGCAACAGAATACTGGCCAGAGCTCCTCGCCGCATCACCATGATGGCTCCAGGAGATTCCCTTTTCACCTTAATTCGACTGGTTGCTTAAATCAATAGTGTCCGGCGGGCGTCCCTGGGATAAGCTCTCATCGCTCCACCAGGCACCCGTGTGAAAGTCCCCGGCATTACAGTCGACATTCCCGGTTTTGGCCGACGGGCCATTCACACCGTCGTAAGCGATTACACCGGCACCCTGTCGTATCAAGGAAAGCTGACTCCTGGCACAAAGCCCCTTTTGCGGCGCTTGAGAAGGATTGTCGATCTTGAAATCGTCACCGCCGATACGTACGGAACCGCGCGGCAACAACTGAGGGGCATCGCCGTACCCTACATGCTGCGGAGCAAAAGGCAGGACCTCGAAAAGCGCGCCTTCGTAAAGCGATTCGATCTGAAAAGCGTCGCCGCGCTCGGCAACGGCAACAACGATCGGTTCCTTCTACGGGTGGTGGCCGAAGCGGGTGGCTTGGCCATTGCCGTCGATAATGGCGAAGGCTGCGCGCTCAACACCCTACTCCACGCGCACATTTTCATCCTGGGTGCCTCCAACGCCCTCAACCTCCTTCTCAATCCAACCGCCCTCAAAGCCACCCTCCGCTTCTAAAAGCAACGCCGGCCGTTCCGGCAGCCTTCACTCACTTGCCCGTGACCGGATTCCTATAGTGGTAGGGCGGCACATAAACATCCGGATAGAGCTTATAGGTCTCCGTCGGAGGTTCGTCGGGAGGGAGCCCGGGGATCGGCCCTGGCGGAGGATTGCCACCCTTGTCCCAACCCTTGTAGTAATCCGAGTAGTACGTGAAGTAGGCGTGGAGCTTCTTGATCTTCCAAATGCCGCCCTCTTTCACATATTCATTTTCGTAGGTTGCTTCTCCCCACTGTGCCGAACGGTTCAGGACGCCAACCTGCATGATGGCGCGCCAACGTCCCTTGGCCGTCAGGCCATCGGGCGCGACATCAATCTTCGGTTGCAGCTGCATGTGGTTGAACAACGTGCCGTAGGTTAGATCCGGCAGCTTGTGCAGATACGCTCGCACGCGATCTTGTCCGACGTAGACTCCGCGCAATCCGATTTCAAGCGTGCTGTCCTTGGCAAACAGATCGGCGGCTTCGTCCCACCTGCATTTGTCGACGTAATAACCATAAGCGGCTTGTAAATTCGAGATAGCGATGTAGTCCTCTGAATTCTGGACCTGCTTTTCGAGTGCCGCCACCTGTGCTTTGAGTGCTCCCAACTCGGCGGCCAGGTCCTTCGAGCTTGCGGACTTGTCTGCGTCGTCGCCCCCCGCTGCGAACGCAAGGCCGGCTGGAAACGTCAGCAACATCACAACCAGCATTTCGAGAGCTTGCATTTTCATCTTCTGTGGTACCTCCTTCCTTCCTCGGGCGAGAATTTCGCCACATTCGCAATCGCCGTCATTTCCCAGTCACAGGATTGTTATAGTGAAATGGCGGCACGTAGACATCAGGATACAGCTTGTAGGCATCGGTCGTAGGCCGGTCCGGCGGGAAATTGGGAATGGCTCCGGGAGCCGGATTTCCGCCTTGGTCCCAACCCTTGTAGTAGTCGACGTAATAGGTCATGTAGTAGTGCAGCTTCTTGATTTTCCAAATGCCGTCTTGCTTCACATATTCGTTCTCGTATGTCCCCTCAGCCCACTGCGCGCTTCGGTGAAGCATGCCGAACTGCTCAAAGGCGCGCCAACGAGCGCTGGCGGTCATGCCATCGGAGGCAATGTCGATCTTCGGCTGCAACTGCATGTGATTGAAAAGAGTTCCGTACTTGAGATCGGGAAGGGTGTGCAGATACGCACGCACGCGGTCCTGGCCAACCCAGACGCCCCGTAAACCAATCTCCAGCGTGCCCTCCTTGGCAAAAAGGTCCGCGACCTGGTCCCACAGGCACTTGTCGACGTAATAGCCGTAGGCCGTTTGCAGATTGGAGATGGCGATGTAGTCTTGTGAATTCTGAACTTGCTTTTGAAGCTGTGCGACTTCCGTTTTCAGCCCCTCCAGTTCCGTGGCGTCCTTTTTGTTTCCCGCTGCCAAGGCCAAGGCAACCGGAATCGTTAGCGCCAGCACAAGCGACATCTGGAGCGTTTTTGCTTTCATCGAGCCACCCTCCCCCGTAGGGCGCACCCGGCCACGGGAACGCCACAAATCGGACGGGAGAGTATCAACCAGCGATGGGGCGTGCAAGGCGGTTTGTGCCCCGGCGAGGAAAAGCGCCGGGTTTGCTTTTAGCTCGGCTATAGTGTGCGTCGTCTTCAGGAGGTGATCAATGCCCGTGCGCAGTCGTCGTGAAATGCTGAAAACCGTGGCTTTCGGGCTGGGAGCCGCCGCGAGCGACAATCTCACGGCTGCAGCAAGCTACCCAGCCGTTCCGCAAGCGACAACCTCTCTGAGTGCACCGCTTTTCCCTGCATTCAAATCGGACACGTTCCAGGGCTCAGGGGCTGCGATCCACTATGTCAGCGGCGGCAGCGGATCGCCGGTCCTGCTGTTGCACGGCTATCCGCAAAACCACTTGATGTGGCGGAGGGTCGCACCGCAGCTGGCTAAGAACTTCACCATCGTCGTCGCCGATCTCAGAGGCTACGGTGACAGCAGTAAGCCTGTTGGCGGCGCAGATCATTCCGCGTATTCGAAGCGCACCATGGCGCAGGATCAGGTCGAGCTGATGCTGCGGCTGGGCTTTCCGAAATTCGCAGTCGTCGGTCACGACCGTGGAGGACGCGTGGCGCACCGCATGGCCCGCGATCATCGCGATCGGGTCACCAAGCTCGCCGTGCTCGACATCATCCCGACCTACACGCTCTATCACTCCGTGACCCAGGCAGTTGCGACGGCTTACTATCATTGGTTCTTTCTGATTCAGCCGGAGCCGTTCCCAGAGACTTTGATCGGCCGCAGCGTCGAGTTTTATCTGAGGCGTTCGCTTGGCCCCTTGGTACCGGACGCAATCTCGGAGGATGTTTACGCCGAATATCTGCGAACGTTTCGCGAGCCGGCCGCAATCCACGCCAGCTGTGAGGACTATCGTGCGGGAGCGTCGTTCGACCTCGATCACGATGCCGCCGATCTCGCGGAGAAAATCACGTGTCCCCTGCTCGCGCTATGGGGCGAGCACGGCCCGATGGCGCGCTACTACGATGTTCTCGGCACGTGGAAGGAGCGTGGCACGGATGTCACCGGCCGAGCGATTCCCTCGGGGCATTTTCTCGCAGAAGAAAGGCCGGACGACGTCACTCGCGAGCTCGGGAAGTTTCTCGAGACCTGAAAATGCGTCACGCCTTGGCCACGAACGGCGACGGGGAGCCCCACTGGCCCGTGAAGACGAACGACGACGTTGGTTTCCGCTGGCGCGGCCCGGTCTCGGTATCGCGCAGCCGTCCCTCGGGTAGCGTCATCGGATCACCCGGATAACCCATCGCGATACCCGCAACCGCTTCGTAGTCCACCGGTATGTGGAAGATCTCGCGCGCCTTGTCAGGCAAGATCCCTGCCATCTGATGCACCTGAAAACCCAGGGCCGTGGCTTGCAGCGCAAGACTCGCGGCGGCCTGGCCCACGTCGTGGAAGGCATGCCGGTTCACCGAGCCATCATGGGCCATCTTCCGCCCGGCCACGCTCAGCGCCACGACCGGCGCATTTCTCGCCCAGGCCTGATTGAATTCAACGAAGCAGTCAAGAACCTTCTTGAAATTCTCTGGCTGATCTTTCGTTCCGACGATGAAATACCATGGCTGCGCATTGTAAGAAGATGCTGCCCAACGCGCCGCCTCAAATACCGCGCGCAGTTTCTCCGGCTCCACGGCGCGCGAACTAAAGGCACGTGGACTCCATCGGTGAACAATCAGTTCGTGAATCGGCTCGGTCGCTGGAGCCGGTTTTTGGTGGTCCGACATCATTCCTCCTTGAAATCGTCGATCTCGAATGGGATGCCGACGCACCATCGAGCGATGCAAGCCAACGCCCTGCAAGTAACAGACGCTCACGCCGCTTTGGCAGCGCGAGAAGAGTCCATGGAGAATCCGCCGGCACCGAATGTCGCCAGGTACAAGAGGCCACCCATGATCGCGAGATTTTTTTCAAAGTGGATCATATTGTCGATCCGATCCATCCCCTCGAGGGCCCAAAAGTTATGGAACAGGAACGTGGTGGGGATTAGGTACAGAAACAGAATCCAAGCGGTCAATCGCGTGAACAGCCCGAGAAGAATGGCGAGGCCGCCTACCAGCTCAATGAGAAGGGCGATGCCGAGCGCCACGGCAGGCATCGGCAAGTGCTTCGCCGCCACCATTGCCTCTTCCATCGAGAATCCCACAATCTTACCGACACCACCCAGAATGAAGACCACGCTGACTAAAATGCGCCCCAACAACGGCACCGCGCCCGCTGACGAGTTCGCCATGGAAGTTCTCCTTTCGATGGAAGAGCTTTCGCCAGGGCCCCAAACCACGTGCAAGCTACCATAAAACGAATGGGGACAGCGAGATCAAGCCAGATCGAACAGCAGGACTTCGGAAGACTTGGCAGCCTCCACGCGGATTTCAGCCTCCTCGGAGACAGCCGCACCATCACCGGCCTTCAGTGCCGTCCCGTTTAACCGCACTTCGCCGCGCGCCACTTGCACCCATGCGTGGCGGCCGGTTCCGAGTGCATGGCTGGCCTGGGCGCCTTGATCAAGACGCGCGATCAACAGGTTCGCATCTTGATGAATCGTGACCGGGGCCTGAGGCCCGGCCACGAGGTTAAATCTACCGCGCAGATCGGCGTCGGGAAACGTCAGCTGCTCGTAGGATGGATCAAGCCCCTTGCGCTCCGGCAAGATCCAGATCTGTAACAGATGCGTAGGATCCTTCGACGAAGGGTTAAACTCGCTGTGCATGACTCCGCGGCCGGCCGTCATGTGCTGCAACTCGCCCGCCCGGAGAACGCCGCTCCCTCCGGTCGTGTCGCGGTGCTCGAGCGCGCCGGCGAGAATCCAGGTGAGAATTTCCATGTCCCGATGCGGATGTGTCGGAAAACCACCTCCCGGCGCGACAATGTCCTCGTTGATCACGCGCAACGACCGAAACTGCACGTGCTCCGGATCATAGTATTGGTCGAAGGAAAAGGTGAAACGCGAATCCAGCCAGGAAAGCTTGCTGTGGCCGCGCTCTCCCGACCGACGAACTTCGATCATGATTTGCTCCTATTTTCTTTCAACGGTTGGATGCTCGACACCCTCGAGGAGATTCGGAAGGCGCGCTAGGGTTTCTGTGTGGGCCTCAGAACGACTTCGCTAATAAAGCTTTGTGGCGCCTCGGTCAGGATCATTTCGACGGCGTGGGCTACGTCGTCAGGTTGCAGCATCTTCTCCACAGCCTTGCCGGCATGGGGGGAAAACTCCGTCGCCACCGTGCCCGGACATACCGCGCTCACGCGGATCCCGAAGGGTCGAAGGTCCTCGGCCATCGATTGTGTGAAGCCGAGCAGACCCCATTTCGAAGCGCAGTATGTCGCACCGCCGGCAAAGGCGCTCTTGCCGGCCAGCGACGCAATGTTCACGACGTGGCCGGTGCGGCGGCGAACCATGCCCGGCACGACGAGCCTGCACAGCCGGAAAACCGCTTTCAAATTGGTGTCTAATACGGCGTCCCAATTCGCTTCGCTAGTATCCTGCACGGGCGCGAAATATCCGATCCCGGCGTTGTTGATGA
>Ga0187783_10001044_pt1 | contig 20472 bp, 14 predicted proteins | sample 1015_SJ02_MP02_2_FD_132471 | JGI IMG/M metagenome (GOLD analysis project Ga0187783, IMG submission 132471) | Tropical peat soil microbial communities from peatlands in Department of Meta, Colombia - 1015_SJ02_MP02_20_MG | ecosystem: Environmental > Terrestrial > Soil > Wetlands > Peat | place...
CTCGTTAACTTCCTCAACGCCCTCTGAGCGGGCGAGATGACGGAGCCGCGCCTGAGGCTCTAATGGGCCTTCACGCTCGGCCGAGGCCGCAAGCAGCTCCGCAGCTTCGCCGACGTTGGCCGCGATCTGCCGCACCTCTCAAGTCCGCTGTCGGCGCCACGATGCGCAACCAGCCCTCTGAGCGGGCGAGATGACGCAGCCGCGCCTGAGGCTCTAGCGGGGCCTAACGCAGTTGATGGCTTTCCTTCTCCGAAACGTCAGTGGGGTCGAAGGGTTGGATGCCGCCGGCAAGTCTGAAATCATTCCGCGCATTGAGGTAAGCTCATTCGTAGCCCCATTCTCTAACTTTCGAAGCGAGAGAAGCGATCAGGCAAGTCCTTCAAGGCGGGTCACTGAGTTGATGCATGGCAAATTTGCTGAGTAGAGAAACGCAGTAGTGTCATGGGCAAGATTATTTGAGTAACAAGATGGCCGAGTTTTCGCTGTCCACAGTGTTGCGGCAGGCAATGGCGTTTCATGGAGCTGGCGATCTTGTCGAGGCAGAACATCTATACAGATCAATTCTCAGCACGAAGCGTGACTACCCCGCGGCGTTGCACTTGTTGGGCGTAATCGAATTTCAGCGTGGACGGCCAGAAAACGCCGTTCACCTGATCGATGAAGCGCTGGCTATCAAGCCTGACTACGTGGAGGCATTGGTCGATCGCGCCAACATCCTGTGCGCGCAGGAACGCCTGCAAGAAGCGCTCGCAAACTACGATCAAGCCTTATCCCTTAAGCCTCATAATCCTAATGGACTTTATAACCGCGGCTGTCTTCTTCAACGACTTAATCGCCAAAAGGATGCTTTGGCGAACTATGATCGGGCGCTCGCGATCAAGCCGAGTTTTGCCGAAGCACTGAATAATCGCGGCAACGCGCTTTTTGCATTGGGCCGAATCCAGGAGGCCCTAGCAAGCTACGATCTAGCCCTTGCAATAAAGCCGGACGATGTAGATGCATTAAGCAGCCGGGGCAGCGCACTTTCTGCGCTTGGATGCCTGGAGGAGGCGCTGGAATGCCTTGATCGAGCCTTGTCAATCAAGCCGGGGTACATCGATGCGCTGTACAACCGGGGCAACGCTCTGCGTAGGATGAATCGTTGGCAAGCGGCGCAGGAAAGTTATAGCCGAGTGCTGGCGATCAAATCCGATCACGGAGCGGCCAAATTTGCTCTTTGCATGGCGGAATTACCGATCCTCTACACTGATGAGGCGGAGGTTGCCAGGCAACGGACAGCCTATCAACGACGCCTAACGGCGCTCTGCGACGATGTCATTGGCAGCACAGCAATAGGTGATCTGGCCAAAGCCGTGGGGCTACATCAACCATTCTACCTCGCATATCAAGGCCAGGACGACCGGGATTTACAAATCAAATACGGATCGCTCGTTTGCCGAATTATGGCCGCGCGGTATCCTCCGACGGCCTTGCCCGTGCCGCCCGGACCGGATGAGCCGGTGCGAGTGGGCATTGTTAGCGGCTTTTTTAAACTGCATTCCAATTGGAAACTTCACACCAAAGGCACACTGAGCGAGTTGGACCGTCGCTGCTTTCGCGTGTTCGGCTATCACACTGGCGGTGAAGTCGACAGCGAAACCGACATCGCTGTCGCCGCTTGCGATCGCTTTGTTCAAGGCCCGCTGTCAATCGGTGAGTGGCGCCAGACGATTTTGACTGACGCTCCTCATGTGCTGATCTACCCGGAAATAGGAATGAATCCGGCCGCTGCTGCGCTGGCGGCTCAACGGCTCGCCCCAGTGCAATGCAGTCGTTTCGGACATCCGGTCACCAGCGGTTTTCCAACTCTCGATTATTTTCTATCAAGTGATTTAATGGAGCCACCAAACGGCCAACAGCATTACACCGAGCGCTTGATTCGGCTGCCGAACCTCTCGGTATATTACGAACCATTCGATGTGCCGCCGCTTGCCCTCACGCGGTCTGAACTTGGACTGCGCTCGACTGCCATCGTCTACTGGTGCGGGCAGTCGCTATTCAAGTACCTGCCGCAATATGATTCAATGTTTGCTCGTATTGCGCGAGATGCTGGTGATTGCCAGTTCGCCTTCATCCAACATTCAAAAGGCACGCTGGTCACTGAACTGTTCAAGCAGCGGCTCGAGCGGGCGTTCGCTTCTGTGGGTTTGCGTGCTGGTGACCACTGCGTCTTCCTGCCGCGACTCGATTTTCCGCAATTCATCGCTACTTTCGCTCAATGTGACGTAATGCTGGACAGCATTGGTTGGTCCGGCAACAACACGACAATGGAAAGCTTCGCACACGCTCTTCCCATCGTGACCATGACGGGACCCTTGATGCGGGGCCGGCACACAATGGCGATCCTTAAGATGATGGGCATTACCGAGACCATCACTGAAACGGTCGACGAGTATTGTTCCGTAGCGGTCCGCTTGGCTCGCGACGTGCCTTGGCGAATGGCAATCAAAGCACGGATGGAGGCGAACAAAAATAAGGTCTACCGCGATAAAGCTTCCATCTTGGCGTTGGAAGAGTTCTTGAAACGTGCCGTGCGACAACCGCCGCCTGGATTGATTAAGCTTGAATAGGCGGGTGCTAGTCGCGATCTCTTACATGATCCGGAGAGGGCGGTACCGGTTTTCGGGAACACGGTGGACCGGTATCCAAAAGGCGGGCACAAATGTACGATTAGCGGACGGCGGCCGCCAAGGATTTCTCCAGATTGAATTGAACTCGACCGGCTCAAACAGCTAAGCTTGCGATCGATCGACTAAGAACAGGCGTCTTCATATACCCAGCCGGCGACGGAATTAATGGGCATCTTCTATAGTTTCGGCGCATGCCCAGTGGTGCTTTTTAGCTATTTTACAGCGTCATGCTCGCTCCAGGCGAACGCGATCAAACCAGGTTAGCCTGATTTGGCTGCCCTTTGGCGTATAACCGATCAACCAAAACTCACCGCCACCGGCGCGCCAAATAGGCCTCCTACCAAGCAAATCGAAGTTTGGGTTCTCGAGGATCGTTGCCATACCAAGAACTTTCTCGCCCGGATTCTCTCTAGACCACCTTTCCAGGAGTTCGCGGGAATAGATTGTTAGTCGAATCGCTATCCTTCGATGATTTTGTGCTGGACTGACGAGACAGCGGAAAAATCCAAGGCGACAGCGCAGATTTGGCGACTGGCGCAGCTCCATTGTTGACACGCCGATCAGTTCGTCGCCGACATAAGCAGCCGCGCACAGCTCTCGTGCGCGCCGCTCCGCTGTTACATCCGCCGGTAGCGCATGTAACTTCAGCCAAAAATCGGTAGCATCTTTGACTATTTTACCGTCGTCCCGCTGCCAAGCGGGAACCATCTTGATCGGTTCGGCCATATATGATCGCACCTCTGAGAGCGCTGCCGACAACGCCTATCTCACCGCCGGCTCATTGACAACTTTGAGCCGTCAGTCCAACGCCGATTAGCCTCGTTGAGGCGCGGGTTCATCACGAACTCGGCTACAAGTAACTTCAATCACGGGGCGCTCAATCACCGCGTATGTGGCTCCTGCGTGCACAATTTGGCTCGCCCCTGACGGCAGATTGAGCAAAATATGAAGCGGTAGTCGCTGATTTACCGCCATTCCACAACCGAACTTCTTCACTAGAGACGATGATGCACCATCACTCCACATCGGCCGCCCCTGTCGATTTAGACCTATTGGCAGCGATGTTGGACCCACGCTTTTCTACACTGTGAGGTTTTGTGCTCCTTGGTGTCATTGCCGGTGGAGGAACAAAGCTCGAATACCCCAAATAGACTGCAAACGACCGTTTCTCGAGCGCAGCCGGCCCGCGTCTCTTGGCGTGACCATATAGAGGCAAACTCCGAAGGCAATCTTTAAAAGGCAACGGCTTTCCCTCGTCTTTGAGAACTCCGCAAATGGCTCAGAAGTCACGTTGTTCTGGTGTTATGATCGTCATCTCCGGCAAAACAAGATTTCCATATTCTCGAATCACTTAATAGCCGAAAGCGATAACAGTCCCAATCCAAAGAACACCAGGCTACCACCTATAAAGAGCTTCGCGTGTTTCGATAATAATGGGACATTGAGGGATTGCCTCTGACGATGAGCCGTAAAGTAAAGGACGAGACCAACAATGATCATCATGCAAGATGTTGTCACGATAAAAGCCTTTGTCATGAGGCCCTCCTGTTTGCCGTTGGACCCACCTTTAAACGAGCTACTTTAGGGGCTACCTAGCGTGACCCTACCAACACGTGCGCGGTTACACCGTCGACTTAGCGATTTCCGTTGGTTTTCTTAGTGCGAACCAACGCGAAATTCGTGGTGCCGCTGCTCCGTGCCAAGTCTCCAGCCGCTGAATTGAATAAGCCAATTCGCGGATGTAGCGTGTGTAGCACGACCGATCGCTTTTCCAAAATGTGCTCCTCCGCGCACACCCTCTCCTTAGGCGTGGGTCCTACTTGCTCTGGTCAAGAATTGAGTTAGTCAGTACCCGCCAATGCCCGCACGATGATGGCAGCAGCCCTACGGCCACTCATGCGCCCGGTCTTGATATTATCTGCGAGCGTATTGATTGCCCGCCACACTTCGGACCGCCCCATATGTCGCTCCGCAATGGAAAGGTTCTCGTTGGACGCGGTGGCGATTTTCTCCGGCGTCATTCCGCATAATATTCCCGCCCGGATGACACCGAGTGCATCATCTTTGGAGTTATTGTTCCATATTTCACTGAACGGTTTTTCGATCAGCTTCGCTTCTGCCATCGGGCCGAACATTGCAACAATACTCTTCGCGCGAAACCACCCATCAAGGTCAATGCCGGCGGCTCGCATCTCAGTAAATAGTGGCGCAATGTCCGGGTCATCGCTCACTGGGGCATACTCATCGGAGCGCGCCGTCGCAGGCCTTCGCGCTGCTACAAACTCCTGCATCGGCTTCGACAAAAATCGACCCCAGCTCACCACGCGTGAGCGCAGGCCCCGGCTTGATGCCGTGGCAACAGGTGCGGCGGTAACCTCGACATACTCGATCACCTCCCCAGCATTCCATCCTAGTGAACTCGCCGTAAGGACGCGGGCAACACAATGGCCCGCTTCATGAACCGCCAGTGCCCGAACAACGGGTTGATTGCGCACAAGTGCGTCTTCTAGGCGTCTATGTCGCCGATTCATTGTCCGGTCACCCTTTCCAACGGCACCTAATGAGATGAGCCATGGTAACCATGATACCATCGATCTCAATTCTTTAAAAAACCGGCATCAAAGGCTCCCGCTCTTTGCTCCACCTACTGAAGGTGATCGGTGTCATATGACGACCATTGGGCGGGGGGAGCGCCTTAGGGCAAGCGAAACGGGAATTATTGGCGTGGCGCCGTTGAGGTCTCCGACGTCGCCCGATGTTCGATAAGTGCGAAGGCCATCACAGCTGGTATGTTGGTCAACTGGAATCTTCCAGGAGCAAATCAATCGCCCCAGCATTCGCCAAAGAGAATCGTGGTTCACTCCGTTGAAGCGTCTAAATGAGCACGCAAGCTCAAGCGCTAAAACCAGCAGTGCGGTGCTCCCATTCGACGGAGTAGAGACGATCAAGGGCGGCAGGTGGTTAGGACAGACGTCGGCGACGCTTCACAATATCGACAAGTTTCTCGAAAACAGGGACGCGCAGGGCGTCGAGATCTGCCTCAAAGGAGGAGAGAAGCGGCTCTTCCCGCCACGCAAAATATTGTTGATATGCTTCATCATCACGAGCTAATTCCTTCAAGTAGATGGCAAGTTCGGCCGCACCAGAAAAATCGCTTGCATCGATGAATGAGCGTTTGCCAGGCGCAAATTGATCGACGTTGGGTGCTCCACGGTAGACAGGCACCGTCCCGGCTAGCAAAGGATCGAAGAATTTCTCCGTTACATAATCAATTTCCAACGTATTTTCGAGTGACAAACAGAATTTGTACCGCGCTATCGTAGCAAGTTTTGTTGCTCTGCCTCGATCTGCTTCCGGCAGAGATCGGTTTTTCAGGACCCCTCCATAGGAGTCTACCTGAACGTGCTTCATAAGCTCCGTTGCATATTCAATGCGGTGTGAGTTGTTAAATGGCGCCGACTGAAACATCACAACGGGCGCCATCTCCGCTTTCTTTGGCAGCGCTTGCCGCAATGCCTCAAGCCACATAGCTCGAGCGGGGTAATACGGACACCAAATATCGGCATTGCGCCCGTAGCTCATCACAAGATCAAACCGCCTCATAAACGCGGGAGAATTTAACACCGGATAATTGCCCGCACTCTCCATCGACCAAGCGACCCATATCTGCCCTGAAGGCCTTTGTAAACTGGCGACGTCCCTTAGATTAGGACTGCCAAAGACGAGATCTGGCACATGAAAGATAACAGCGTCTGCGTCAGCAAAAAGCGAGCGATCCCAGACAAAAGCCGCGCGATCTTGGGGGCTCAGCCGTGCCAGTTCGGCGTTCGGCGCGGAACCAAAAAACGCGTTGTAGAAAAGGATTATTGGCTGACTGCGCGAAGTATAAGCAGTAGCGCTAGGCCATTGAGGCCGTTGCTGCTTTATTTCGTCGAACACTAGTTGCTTCAGCAGGGCGCGCTTGGTCTTTCTGGCGCCGGTTTCCGTGCGGGGAAACTCTTTGCGAATCGAAAATCGAACTCGGTCAAATCGAACGAAATCCCGTGCAACTTCTTGAAGTTTCGGCCTTTGGAGCTCTCGACCTGATTGGATGGCAACTATGAGCTCTTCAAAACCGTCCTCACTCACGCCTGAGAAAAGACAGACCTCATCAACCTGAAGAAACTGCTGAATTGCCTGTTCGATCGGCGCGACGGCCCACTTTATCCCTTTCAAATTTACGACGTCGGCGGCACGGCCGAGTATGCGTATGCGGCCATCTTCCCGTCTAACCGCCATATCGCCTGGGTAAAAGAAACCATCGCGGAATATCTTAGCACTTGCCTCTTCGTCATCAAGATAGTGACGGCTATCACCATCCGACAGCAGAACACGAATTTTGCCTTCTTGGTAGACTGGACATGCCCTGCCGCTTTCGTCAACGACGTCAATTGATCTCTGATCTACCGGCATAAGCCAATGTAGATCATCTTTGGTTCGGAATCGCGAGTGCAGGCAGGGATTGCTGATTTCAGTCGATGCGTAAAGGATTGTTAGCTTATCTGTTAGTTTCTGAACGCATCGCTCGGCAAGATCGAGGGAAAGGAAACCGCCAGCAACAGCAAGCTCAAAACCATTAACCGGGAGCGCCGCAGAAGACTGCACTCGCAGTAGCGCTTTTAGTATCCACGGTGCAACTAGTGCGTAGGTGACGCCGTGCGCGAAGAACCTTTCGAAGCTGTCTTTCCGTTGATCAAAGACGACACAGCCACCCACATGCCAAATCGCCTGCGGCGATTTGAAACCGGCGCCTGTCCAGAGTCCAAAATCGAGGCCGTGATAGATAGTATTCTTACCAAACGAGCGAAAAGCTGCTCCAACATAATTCTGCTGATCTTCGTGCTCGCTGCTCCTAAGCACTTTTTTGTATGTGCCTGTCGTGCCGGATGTGCAGAGGATATGGCCGCCGTAACAATTGCTTTGCAGCGGAGCCGACAACTCGCTCAATCGCGTGCTCGCCGGGTCCGGTGGTGGCACAACAATGATCTTGGCGCCGGCAAGTGGATCTCTCCCAATATCATTCGACAATCGCTCAGTCGTGGTGGTAACAAGGCAGGACAAATTTCTGATTGCGAGGGCCTTTGCTTGAGCGAGTGATGGCACGTGAACCGTCGTTAACCCGAGCGCTCGCAGCGCTAGGACATTGATCCAGGCGTCTACCAGATTTTTTGTAAGAACAACTGCCACCTTCCCTACAGACAGATTCTGGCCTGACAGGAACGTTCGGGAGGATTCGATCGCCCCCGCGAAGGTGGCGTAATTGATGAATTTATCGTTGTGGATGAGGGCTGTTTTGGTCGGCTCAAGTCGCGCCCATTCGTAGATGCGCTCAACGATCATACATTTGCCCCTTAAGCAGACCCGCCCTCAGTCCACGACGCAAGCATCTTTATCGGTCCGCCATCGCCTACACCCCAGGGCGCCCACCGGTAGAGGCAAAATGTAGATTGGTGATAATTCTACCGTTCCGCCGCGTTGAGCACCAGCGTCCTAGCCGAAGACCGTACGGTGCCAGGTGGACGGGTCTGCCGGATGCACCGCGCTCACGGTGCGGCACACTGAGGTCAAACGAGCCGGACGCCAACGATGTCCTCCTTTGCGCGACAGACAACATACACAGCGTTAGGGACAGAGCAGTGGTGACAGCCGAAAATATAATCGACGCCAGCTAATGCCAACCTCATAAGATGCGGAGATTACGCTGGCGGGCAATCTCGCCGCATATCTCCACTTCGATTCCAAAATCGTTCGCAGTCAAACGCAATGATCGCGCGACGCGCTTGGTCATCATCTTGTAGCAGGCTTCGACGTCTGTGAGGGTCTGGTTGAAGAGGAGATTAAACAAAAGGGAGATCAGACGATTTCCCATCAACACTTTAAATTCTACCATGATTAGGATGACAGTTCTTGTTTAACCGTTCACCTCAGTCTCAATCGGGGAATTAGATCTGACATCCTTTACGACGGCCATTGCGGCACGATTGAAATATCGCATGTTGAATGCAACCGAAACGCGGTCGCTGTCTCCCTGATTCGGATAGACCCAATGGTACAGATAAGAAGGAAAGATCGTCAGCATGCCTGTCTTGGGCCTTATATTGTACTTGTCCTCAAAGCAGCTGGCGCCTTCAATTCGAGCTGGATAAGGACGCGGGTCAAGAAATTGGAATAGCCCACTTTGTGTTGGAGTCTCGGGAGGAACATTGACGTAATATGTACCCGACAACCGGGAATTTGAACCGGAATGACTGTGCGGGGCGTTGAAAGCGCCGGGCGGATTAACGTTTATCCAGCCGTCGAAATGAAACTGCACTGCATTGAAGTCGAAATTCGGCGCGAGCTGCAAGATAGTCATGCGTACTGCTTCCAAGATATGCTTGCGCAACGTTGCGCATCCGGGCTCGGTTCGAGTGAAGAAATCTTTTTTGGACTGCCAGCCACCACGATTGCTTGCCATAACGCCCGATGACTGCGCTCGTATAGTTGCCGTTTCCCCAAGTAATTGCCGATTGAGCGTCCCGCTGTCGGCGATTTCAAAGAATGCAACCGGTGAATAGAAGATTGCGTCCATTCGAGAGAAGGCGATCTTACTCATGCGTCGTCCGAAATCACGGTTGAGGGAGCGGGTCACTAAAATTTCAATATGCCCACATTCTGCCAGGTTTTTCTAGAAGTTACCTCGAAGGCGCGACCGCAGGCTATGCTTCATTCAATCACTGGGCCTCGCCGCGACGACCCCCTCCATGCCCTTTATTCGAGGGCCTGCGAGGTCATCATGGACCCATTGAGCAGCGGACAATCAGTATTTTGATGGCGGCAACACGCTTACTCGTTGCATAATCTCTCGGCCGCAACCTAGTCACAATATTGCTGCTTGCCTGTTGCATGGTGATGGAAGAGAGCACCGCACGAACAAGGACACTCCATGATTAGACGATGTCCACAAATCGACCGTAGCGAATTGCTATCAGCATGAAAGTCTCAGTGGTAATTCCGGTTCGCAATGGACACCGTTATCTCAGCGATGCAATCGATAGCGTTTTGAACCAAACATATCGAAACATCGAGACCATTGTCGTAAATGACGGCTCAAACGATGAAGGAAAAACCCGGACCGTTGCACGAAAATACGGCGACAGAATCCGATACATAGAACAGAAAAACCGTGGCGTTGCTGGTGCCCTCAACACTGGCCTTGCCGCGATGACCGGCGATATCTTTTGTTGGCTCAGTCATGATGACGTCTACCGACCGGATAAAATTGACCGACAGGTGCAGTTTTTTAAGGATCTGGGGCGCGAAGATGTCGTCCTGTTCACGAACTATGCGCTAATCGACGAAATCGGTCGCATCATTGGACAGGTAGCTATGGAGACCGTAATCGGCGACAAACCTCAACTGGGCCTGCTGCGAGGCTGCATCAACGGCTGCACAATTTTTATACCTAAGAAGATATTCGACGCGATCGGATCGTTTGATGAAAAGCTACGTTTCACCCAAGATTATGACATGTGGAAGCGAATGTCGGTCCGCCATTCGTTCATTCTCATGCCGGATGTTTTGGTCAACTACCGTACTCATCCCGAGCAGGGCTCCCGTGATGCCGGTGCAACGCGAGAGGCGAACAAACTTTGGATCAATTTGACCGACGATACCTCACTTCTTGATCGTGTCGCGATTGCTGGGAGCTCACTGCGGTTTTTTCGAAGTCAGGCCGAATTTCTTGCGGGGACACCTTATGAGCTCGCTACAGCCCATGCTTGGCGACGTGCCGACGCTTGCGTCGACGAAACCAAAGCCAGTGTAATTATTCCGTTCTTTAATGAGATTGCAGCAACTAAGCGCGCGATCCTCAGCGCACTCGCGCAAACCCATCGAAATCTTGAAATCGTTGCGATTAGCGACGGATCCACCGAAGATTTGACCGAGCTCAATCTCATTGCCGCGACAGACTGCCGCCTGCGCGTTTTGCACCAAAGCAATGGTGGCCCTGGGTCGGCACGCAATTTAGGCATGAAGGCTTCGAGTGGTGAATACATAGCATTCCTCGACTCGGACGATGTATGGGAACCGGAGAAACTCACAACACAAATTCGGAAGATGCAAGAAACCGGCCATCTATTCTCACATACATCGTATAATCTGGTACATCCTAGCCGAGGCTTGGGCGGGATTATTCGTCGCACTGGCAACCTGACCGGCCAAGTTTATCCCGACATCATCAGGATGTGTCCCATTCATACTTCCACAGTCGTCATGCATCGAAAGCTCATCCAAGAAGCTTATTTCTTTCCAGAAACATTCCGCACCGGCGAAGATTGTCTTCTCTGGATCGATATTGCCCGACAATATCCACTATTGGGAATTCCTGCAGCCTTGACCACCATTGAATGGTCGGACACCACGGCAGCCGTCAGTATATCACGTTCGCTCGAAGGTCTCAGAAATATCCACGACAGCTTATGCAAATCCAAATTGCACATGACGCATGTCGTCGAAATTTCCCAACTGGACCGGGCGATAAAGCATATGGAGAAAATGCGCGCCAAACGCCGAGTATGTGCGCGCGACTCGGACGTTAACGTTGAACTCGTGATGCGGACCTTTAAAACGAGCCTATTGCGTGACGTCATTGGCGTATTTTCAACAATTATTCGCCAACCCATGTATGCAGCCGCCCGGTTGCGATCGAGAATCGACAAACGCTTGTTCAATTTGAAAGTCCGGTCGCGAATCAAGCGAGCGGCGAATAAAGTACTTCCTCGCAGGATAATCGAAACTCTAAAGGCGATTGCCGCTCGGGATTACTTCGGGGCCGACCCAGCGCGAACCCCGGCAGAGTGTCCGCCAAGTCTTGAGGGCAACCCCGAGGCCTGGCTAAGAGCCGCCATTCGCGCCAGCGAAGAGGGCCGTAACAATCTGGCATTGGCATGGCTGGAAAAGGCCGCCGCGTTTCGTGACACTGCGCTCACTCAGGTCTACCTCGGACAGGTACGGCGTGAGCAAAAGGACTACGCTCGATCAGAAGAACATTACCGGGCTTCACTGTTGCTTGATCCGGCCGAGCCTCAGGCTCACGTCGGACTGGCGATACTGCTTGGCGCCCGAGGCGCCTTCGGAGAAGCGATCGAGCATATTCAAATCGCTGCGAAGTGCGGCCTCGACTCCAATTACAGTAGGATCCTCCTCGCCGGCGCTCTTGTGAATGTTGGTCGAGTCGACGAGGCTGATAGAATTTTTTCCAAGAATATTCCGATCAACGTGCAGCCGCCATACAAAACAGACTCCAGAATTCTGCGCTTTGCAAATGGCTACTCAGACCTGATGATGAAATCTCGCTTTGTCCCAACTTCTGGGCGGTTGGTAAGCGATGTAGCTAAGGATGCTCAGGCAGTGTATTTTATCTGCTGCGATGGATTTTACTTTGAGCGCTTTGCTGAAGCTGCCGTCAGTTCATGCATGCGTAACAGTAGTGTCGATTTTATCATTCATATTCATTTGATAAACCGACTTGCGTCCGCTGCCAGCGTCCTGTCGCGTCTTCGCGCTCGTGTGCGACCGGACCGCTTGCGCATCAGCGAAGAGACGGTGGACTTATCTGCATTTGATGTCGCCGAACAGCGTACTTACTATGCATGTCGCCGATTTTATCTGCTGCCCGATCTGGTGGCACGCTACGGTCGCTTACTGCTGTGCGTTGACGCCGACCAATTGATCGTTGGGTCGGTTGAACCGCTGCTTGATCAGATGCGCGGTTACGATGTCGGGCTTACACATGATCCACTGAACAACCTCAATCTTCCGTCTTGCTTCTCTGCCACCGCGGCCTTTTTTGCGCCCACCGAGGCGGCTTTGATATTCGCCGACCGGGTTCGGCATTATGTGGATTTTTTTATGACCGTCGAGCGTACACCACTCTGGCACTTAGATCAGGCTGCGCTTGCGGTGACTTATCTGAACGATCCAGACGCGATTCGGCTCTGGCGGTTTCCGATTTCGATCGTCCAATCAGATCCCGTCGGAGATGATGGGATTGGTGACGCTATTTTCTGGTCGATAACATATTCCATCGCAAAGAATATCGAAAAATTAAGGTCGAATCGATTTCTGGAATACGCGAATTCTTGATTTGACTACCGGGTAGGCCAGGGGCGGCGATCTCTAAACGGCTGACAGCGCCAATTTGATGGAAACCGGTGAGTATAGACTACTGGATATTTCTGCGATAGATCGTTTGCGGTCATGACCAAAGTGGTGCAGATAAGCTCCGGCGACCTGATTGGTCGCCGATTTAACGGGTACGATCTTACCCCGTATCTGCGCGAACACGATGTTCAATCGACACACTTGGTTTTCTGGAACAAGCAATCCGAAGCACCGTTTGTCTCCCAGCTGTTTCCTTATCCGGGCAGCCTGCGCTTGACGCGCACACTGAATCGGCTCGAAGATCGCCTATCCACACACGCGCATTTCCATCCGCAATCGTGGTTTCTTCCGGCGCATGAGAGCTTTAGGGCGGCGGATGTGGCCCACTATCAAATTATACACGATGGCTATTTCAGCTTAGGTGCATTACGATTTCTTTCACAGCTGAAACCTACGGTATGGACATGGCATGATCCGTGGCCGCTAACCGGACATTGCATTTATCCCATAGAGTGCGAACGATGGCTAACGGGCTGCGGTTCATGTCCGGATCTCAACCGGGTATTTTCCATGCGGAGCGATCGAACAGCAGATGAGTTTGAACGCAAAAAGCGGATTTATGAGCGAATTGACGCGAATGTCGTCGTAGCGTCACCTTGGATGTTGCAACTCGTGCAAAGATCGCCGCTGACCTCCCACTTCAAGTTTCATCTAGTGCCGTTTGGCATCGATCTTCAAAAGTTTCGCGAGCGTGATCGGGCAGCAGCGCGGTGCAAATTGGGTGTGCTCCCGGGCCGCAAGGTAGTGATGATACGCTCGATAGCAAGCCCGTATAAAGGATTGGAAAATTTCATACAGGCTTTGTCGCACTTGGGCCTTGGAGAATCGCTTTGCATCATCTCTTTTCAAGAGACAGGACATTTCGACAATTTCATCGGCACGCATCAAATAATAGAGTTCAACTGGAGCAACGACGAGGATCTTTTGATAGATGCTTACACCGCGTCGGACTTGTTTATAATGCCATCAAAGGCCGAAGCTTTTGGAATGATGGCCATAGAGGCAATGGCGTGTGGTCGCACAGTGATCTGCTTCGAGGGCACCTCGCTACCTAGTGTTACGTTCGCGCCGGATGCTGGCTTGGCCGTGCCAATGGACGACAATCAGGCACTGAGCCAAGCAATCCGGCACCTGTTATCTAACCCTAATGAATGTGAATTGCGCGGCCAACGATCGCGAGTATTGGCCGAAAAACACTATGACATTAACATTCAGGCCAAAAGCCTAACGCGCCTTTATCGCGAAGTCGCAAAGCGGGTATCAGGATCCATGCGATCTCCCAGAGATGTCGTGTCGGTATAATAAGCCTTGGTATGAAAGTACTTCTACTTACTGACATTCCGCCGACCAAAGAGTTTACAGCTGGTCTCGTGCTCGATCAGCTGTGCCGCTTCATGCCACAAGAGTCTTTGTGTTGCTTTGCAGTCGTAAATCCGGATTTGGATTTACAGGTCTCTGCAGATTTGTCTGGAATCCCGATCGTTTTCCGTCCTAAACCAAACGAAAACTGGACCTGGCTCGGTACCGGCCCTCTAGCCTCGGCCGCGGCCTGGCTGGGTGAGCATTGGACGAAGCGCTTCCCTGTGAAAGCGCTGCTACAGGAAGCCATTCAATTCGGGCGAGAGCAACAAGTTGATCGCGTCTGGGCCGTCCTACAAGGGCAGACCATCATACGCCTGGCAGGGCCGCTTGCCGAACGTCTGCAAGTCCCACTTTATGCGCAGGTCTGGGACCCGTTCAGTTGGTGGGCATCCGCCAATCGTCTCGACCATTGGACAACGCGAAGTATCAGCCGGGAGTTCGATTCTACTGTTCAGAATAGTGTTGCATGCGCCACAGCGTCTCATGCGATGGCAGAGCTTTTCCGACAGCGTTACGGCACCAGAGCTATCCCATTGATATCCAGCCATTGTAGCTCCATTGCGCGCTTGCCAGCGCTTAATATTGGCACTGAGGAAGTGCTATCAATTGGCATCGCCGGACAATTTTACGCGGTCAATGAATGGCGCAATTTGGTCCACGCCATGAACTGTGCCGGATGGCAAGTTGCCGGGCGCAGGGTCGCCATCACAGTCGTCGGACCCCAGGAACCACCTACCCCTCCGACCGCCCACGTGAAATACCTTGGCTGGAAAACACAAGCTGAGGCGATCGAAGTCCTGTCGCACTGCGACATTTTATATTGCCCTTATCCATTCGATCCTGAAAGGAAGGAGGTGGCGCAACTTAGCTTCCCGTCCAAACTTGTCCTCTATTTTGCGTCCGGACGGCCGATAATTTTTCATGGGCCCAGTTACTCGAGTCCGCATTCTTATCTACAGGGGAACGGCGCTGCCCTCTGCTGCAATCGGATCGAGGCCAGCGCAATTTTCAATGAACTTGAGCGTTTGGTCAGGGATCCAAGACTTTATGAAGCCGTCGCTCGAGCTGGCCATGCTGCTTTTCTGAAGGACTTCACTCTTGAGCAGATGGCGCGCAGCTTTGCCAGGTTTATCGGATTGGCTGACGACGGAGGAGTACGATTGCATGATCACACAAGCAGGGTCGGCTCAATGTTTCCCGTTTGCTTAGCACCAAATGCAAAAAAACGAGGTCGCCCATTATTGCAGTCTATTGTTCACGGACTGTTACATCCATTGGCGCAACTTCGTCTGATTTTATCGCGGCGAGAAATCACCTTCGCACAGAACGCTGGCGATTACGGAAAGCCGGTGCATAGCCGCGGTCTCGTTGCTGGTGCCCGCCGGACAATTGGCCTCTTGCTCCGTCATTCCCCGTATTTTTGGAAACTGTATGTCGAAATCGATGCCCTGCATGTTCAATTGCGGAACGAGCAGCGTACCAAGGAAAGGCTGAGCGTTCAGCTCGCGGAGACAAAAGCCTACCTGGAGAAGCGGATAACCGATTTAGACGTGTGTGCAAAAGACCTTGCGCACGCGCTTCGAAACTCGGAAGCCCGCGCAAATAAATTAGACCAGAAGTTTCGAGATGCAGAAACGCGGGCAAATGATTTTGCGGCCCGTATCCAAGAATTGTCCGTAGCGCTAGGACAGGCTCAAGTGCATGGGTCTAAAGCTACAGCCCGCGCGCGAGCGATGGAATTGGAGTCGCGGGAACTGAGATATTATCTCGGTGAACAAAGTCGGCCTGCGGCAGGATTATGGCCTCGTCCGCCTGTTTCGGAAACAACCGCTGTTCCGTCGGCCGGTGTTAAACTTGATTTTGCAAAGCCCGAGGAGCTCAATGACGCAGCCCGCGCGGCGATCCTCGAGACAGACGTAGTCTTGGATTTAGGCTGCGGCATTCGCCCGATGGCTTTCTTTCGACCGCGCGTTCACGTCTGCGTCGAACCTCACCGAGAATATGTTCAGATTTTAAGTCAGATGGCTGCGAATCAACCGCAGCTGGTCATTCTCCAGGCCGAAGCATTGGACCTTGTGCGAGCCTTAGCGGATCAATCTGTTGACAGTGTCTTTCTAATTGACGTAATCGAGCACATCCGTAAAGAAGACGGATTCGAGATCGTTAAGGAATGTCATAGGATAGCGCGCCGACAAATCGCGGTCTTCACGCCACTTGGATTTTTATCACAGGAATACGAAGACGAGGAACTGGATGCGTGGGGCCTCGCGGGTACAGAGCTGCAGCGCCACCGGTCTGGGTGGACACCGAATGATTTCGGTGAGCATTGGTCCTTTCTTTGCTGCGAAAACTACCACACGCTCGATGCCAAAGGGAGAAAACGAGACCAGCCCGCTGGGGCATTTTGGGCGTTTCTCACTGCGAAATCTGATCGAGCACACCTGCTACAGCACGCGCTAGTAATCGCACGGCGTCTTCCGCCCGCCGCGGCGCAAAACGCTTTATGGCAGGAACTATGGCGCACGCTGGCCGAATTTGGCAGCGACAGCATCACGTGCATTACGTCCCCGGAATACAGTGAGTTCAGCGCCCATATTCAGCCTCGCCCTACCCGGTTAACGGCCCCCTACCACTACCTCTCATTTGCTGCAGTGCCGACGATTACAAACGATATGTCCTGGACGGCTGTCGTAAATTGCCTGCCTAGCACATTGATCGACCAGATCTCAGACACCCTACCTAACAATACCGGGACCAGTGTCCTTATACTCGTTGAAGAAGCGGCGGATGCTGCCATCGGTGCTCTGGTGTCGAAATTAACACAACTTCCCGTCCTGCTCGTGCATGACGGCACCACCAACTTTCAGGATGCCGTATGGTTTGAGGAGATTCGTTCTGGCTCTCTCATAGTCGTTAAGACTATTCAGGATGTACTCTCCAATGGCCGTCCGGGTTTCGTGAGAATATTGGATTCAATTTCACACAAACTGGCCACGTCGTAGCATACCTCGCATCGACCAGTTGCTTTGCGCGTCGCCTTTTCTGACAGTGACTATTAGCGCAAAATAGGAAGCCGTCAGAAATAAAGATGTAGCGCGCGCACCACGATTCTTCCAAGTTATCCCTATCCGCCACTTTGTCCGACCACTTCCATCGAGATCGAATGCATTGGAATAGCGATCATCACCCAATTTGGAAAGGGTGAATGCACTCGAAAGAACATTGCATCGTGAAGCCAATGATGCTGAACATGAGATTCGATTGTGCCGGATGCGATGGCGGCCGTTACTGCGTAGTCGCCGCTTTTTAGAAATGGCAGTTCAAATAAAAATTTTGCCTCGAGCGTTTGTTCAGCACTGAGCGTCAGAGGCACATGGCGATAAGCTAGATATGTGTTGTCTCCAAAAACTGGTTGACCAAGCCGGTCCTTAACCTCGAACCCTAAGATTGGATTTTCAATATCGGCGTTGGCTCGAGCGCGAACAACCAACTCAACCCGCTCGCCGCCCTGAATCAGACCAAGCTCGAGGGCGTCCGGACGGCGCATAGTCACGTCAACAACACTGGCTTTCCCGGTCCCAAAGTAGGCGGAGTTCTCGTTGAATTCAAAGACTTCAATCCGCTGCTCGAGGGAATGGACGTGGCTAGCTGGCTGGGGCGACCGCCCTTTCATCGCAGCTCCCGAGGGTCGCACACTCTCCTCTGACAGCCCCGTCGACTTCGCGTACATCGTAGCCATGTAGGCTTCACAAACCTCTTTTGCTGGCCCGTAGGCACGTATCGTTCCCCGGTCCAGCCAAATCGCGTCGCGACAATAACGCATGACCGCTCCGGTATCATGCGAACAAAATAGAATTGTTTTTTGTTCGCCGAAGTGCCGCAGCCAGCGTAGGCACTTCTGTTGGAAGTACGCATCGCCGACCGCGAGCGCTTCGTCAATGATCAGCACATCGGCGTCGACATGGGCGATGACAGCAAACGCCAACCGTAAAGCCATGCCGCTTGAATACGTTTTCACTGGGCGGTCAATAAACTCGTCAATCTCGGCAAAAGCCAGGATTTGCGGCAGCCGCTGGTCGATCTCGCGGTGTGTCAGCCCTAACACCGACCCGTTGAGGTATACGTTTTCGCGGCCGGTGAATTCGGGATTAAAGCCCGACCCCAGTTCGAGCAACGCGGCTATCCGTCCCTGCACGCGAGCAGCGCCGAGCGTCGGCGTAAGAGTCCCAGCTATCAACTGTAAAAGCGTTGATTTGCCGGAGCCGTTCTGCCCGATGACGCCAAGGGTTTCTCCTCCTCCAACTACAAAGGTAACATCACGCAACGCCCAAAATTCACGAAAATACCGTCGCGGCTTCATCGCGCCGCCGCTCAGCTTCACTATCGGTTCAACAACCCGCTGGATTCGGGGCACAACCGACTGCTTGAGCCGATCATGCGGGGCCGCATAGATCTGATAGCACTTCCCGAGTGAATCGACGCGAATGACTGGTTCAGACCACATCGGCAAAGCCATTACGGGATTTCTGGAACCAACAATAGCCCAGCCAAAAGATCAAACACGCAATCAACGCATAGATTGCCAACCCTGGCCAATACGGAGCGTGACCGTACAACGTCACCTCGCGTGCGTCCTCGACAATCACCGTAACAGGATTGAGGTAAAGCAAAGAACGATATCGTTCTGGTACGGCCGACAGAGGATAAAAGACGGGCGCGAGAAACAGCGTCAGTGTTGTAATCATACCGGTGATTTGCGCCATATCGCGAATGTAAACACCAATTGAACTCACAAACAGAACTATTCCTGTAACCAATATGATGTATGGAAGAATTACGATCGGTAGCAATAACGCCGAGGGTGGAATCCCGGCGTTGATGATGACGCTGGCAAGCAGTACGACGACCAGTGTGATTAACGCGTTAATGACCGAGTTCACTGTGACAACGATCGGCAATATTTCGAGAGGAAATACGACCTTCTTTACGTAAGCTGGCTGGCCGATAATGGTGCTTGGTGCGCGGCTTAGCGATTCTGCCAAGATTGCGTGAATGCACATACCCAACAAAACAATGATCAGGAAGCTTTGCGGCGTCGCCTGTGTTTCCCATCGTGAATGAAAGATCACTCCAAATACAAACGCATACATCAAAAGATTTATCAGCGGATTGATGATCGCCCATAATGTGCCCAGTATCGCGCCTCGAAAACGCATTTGAAATTCGCGCCGAACGAGCTGGGCAATTAAGTCACTGTATCGAACGATTGTTAGAATGTAGGACGAAATTAAAAAAGATTGACTCTGCATTACCGACCTCTAGTTCCTCAAGTGGCGCTGGGTGCTTCCGAGCTGGTGCGAGAACGGACAATTATACCAGTGAACGTTGCAATTCGCTTGACGGTGGTGAGGGCTCAGGAGACCGCGCCGCATGACTACTTTTCTGTCGGGTCGCTCAACCGTGCCAGATGGCTTTTTAGTTGAGCAGCAACGCTTGTCCATGCATATTCGGCAAGCACGAAGGTCCTCAGTTTTTCGCCCATTTGAGCGCGATTCCGAGCCTGCGCAATCATTCGTGTCAAGCCGATGGCGAGCCCCTCGACATCCGGCGACACCACGATACCACCACCGACCTTTTGAACTTCATCAAATCCGCAGCAATCCGTGAGCAGTACAGGAGTGCCCATTGCGCCCGCTTCCAGCGCCACCATCGACATTACCTCCGATCGCGAAGGGATTACCAAGAAAGCCGCATTCTTGTAGAGGTGCTGCCGGGCTGTCTCATCAACAAAGCCAAGAAACGCCACCCGCCCCTGAAGTCCGATGGATTGCACCCTCGCCTCCAAGATCGTACGCATCCCACTGTCCGGTCCTGCAATTATTAGTCGGAGATCTCGTGCCGAAACACTGATCTTGGCGAATGCATCGACCAAGAGATCCGGCCCTTTAATCGCAGTCAAACGTCCGACGAACAGGATAAACGGCTTCGCTGGAAGAGCGATATTACACTTCCCAAGGACGGGAGCCGACGCGATTCCGTTTGGCGAGATCATGATCCGGTTCGCTGTGACCCGTTCTGTGCGAATGATCTCGTCGCGTTCACGGGACGTTGTCGCGATAATTGACGCCGCGTGGGCAATCATGGTGCGGCCGAACAAGTAATAATAGAGCCCCTTCCAAGGCTGGCCTCGAAATGC
>Ga0187783_10001045_pt1 | contig 20465 bp, 18 predicted proteins | sample 1015_SJ02_MP02_2_FD_132471 | JGI IMG/M metagenome (GOLD analysis project Ga0187783, IMG submission 132471) | Tropical peat soil microbial communities from peatlands in Department of Meta, Colombia - 1015_SJ02_MP02_20_MG | ecosystem: Environmental > Terrestrial > Soil > Wetlands > Peat | place...
CCGAGACGCTGAAACTCGAGCACGATCCGCTCGACGCCGCTCTCGCGCACTTTGAAGTGGACCTGCTGACACAAGGTGCGGGCGCGCAGATTTTCAGCACGACCTTCGTCCAATGGGCCTCACGAGAGTGTCTCCATCGCGCACAGCCCCTGACGCTGCTCGCCCGCTTTCAACCCAGGCAGCGCGCGGCATCGATGAATCAGATGATGTCTCGGAATCCATTGACGCAGCCCGTCGACGCTGATGGATCACTGGTTGACGCTGACATGGGGGCTTTCTACACCTGGATTAATCAAGATCGGCTTTCTGGCTCGGACCAATCGCGGTTCCTTGCGTGGTTTGAAGATCACAATCTTGCGATGGCCATCGGACCCGCTTCAGCGCGAGGCACGACGTCCGATTCTCCGACTGACCTCAAGCAAATTTTGAGCTGGATGTGAACCCCAAGGAATTCAGACCGAGAGTGCTTTCGTCAAAGCGGACCAATTACATCGAATCGCATCGGAGGCGGGGAGCGCCTTCTTATATTTTGCGGTCCCATTTTCACTCCGCGGCAGTAGTAGGGATTCTTAGACCGCGACCTAAGGAGACTAGTACATGATTGTTGAGTTTGCGTCGAGACTTACACGGATATTCTTCCTGTTCGTGGTGTTCATCGCTTGCGCTGCGCTATTGGCGGGGCAGGGACAGGCGCCCCCTGCGGCTCCCCCGAGGATAGCAACTCCTGCGCCCGCTCCTACTCCCGCGCCCGCACCCGCACCGCCGGTCAATCCAGTCACAACAGGACCGCTGCCCGGCCGCGGACTGGCTCAACACCCGTTCCTCTATTGTGGGGAGTATGACTACATTCATCCGATTCAGACCATGTACCTGGTACGCGGTGGGAAAGTGAAGTGGAAATACTCGATTCCAACTCGCATGATGGTGCACGGAAAATCGCAGATGGCCGAGTTCGGCGACTGCACCCGATTTTCCAACGGCGACATCCTATTCAGCTATCGTTGGGGAGCGAGCATCGTTACGCCCGATAAAAAGATCATTTGGAATTTCGACGCTCCCGAAGGCACCGAGATTCATTCCGCTCAGCCTGCCGGGAAAAATCGCGTGCTTCTCGCGGTCAATGGGAATCCGACGAAGCTCCTGTTGATTGACACCGTCAGCGGAAATGTTGAGAAGGAGATTCCACTCCCAACGCTTCACCCGGATCAAGTGCACGCGCAGGTTCGCCGCGCTCATCTGACAGCGGCCGGCACTTTTCTCGTTGGAAAAATCGAAGAGCATCAAGTGGTTGAATATGACGCCACCGGGAAGGAAGTGTGGTCGATTGCAATTCCGGGCGATTGGGATGCCGTGCGGCTGCGGAATGGCAACACGCTCATAAGCGGCAATTCATTTGGGTTCGTGCGCGAAGTGAATCCGAAAGGCGAGACCGTCTGGGATCTCGAGAAAAATGACTTGCCGGGCTATCCGCTCGACGTAGTGCAAGAGGTCGGGCGATTGGACAATGGAAACACCGTGATCGCGAATTGGGTGGCGGGAGACACCAAGCCGCAAGATTGGCCCAACACGATCCAGATCATCGAGGTCACGCCAGACAAGAAGGTGGTCTGGGCGCTGCAAGAATGGGGCGATCCGGATCTGGGACCGGCGTCTTCGATTCAATTGCTCGATCAAAAAGGCAAGCCTGAAAACGGAGAACTCCAAAGATAGCCGGCGGCATTAACTCTCCGGACTAAATCAGATGAGCAATCTTCACATTCTCCGCCGCGTATTTCTGGCCGATTTCCTTCAACTTGCCCATCGAGGCGACTGAATCGAGCTCCGGTAGGTGAGGGTTTTCCAGGAGCAAGCTCTGAAGTTCCTTGCCCTTAAAAGTTTTATTGTATCGCACATAACTGGTCCAGCTGTGTCGCGGAAGACCCGCGCCGATCAGGTCTCCGACCTCCCCATCGAGGGGTTCGCCATAAGTACATTCACCCATCGTGCGGCTAAGAAAATCCTGTTCCCATGCAATCGTCTCGATGAGCGCGGCTGCGGTTTTCGTGACATTGTATCCATGCCACATCTGCCACGTCTTTTTAGGTAAGGGCATCAAGAAACGCAGTGTTCCGATGGAAATTAGGCGGATATTGTCCGGCCCAGGCTCCCAGTTCAAGTTATAGGGAGGGAGAATCGCGGTAAGAACCGCAATAACTGAGGGGTTGTTGAAAGGCGTCAACCCCCCGTCCACAAAGACGAAAGTCGTCTCGCCCAGCGTAATCACCTCTGGCTCGAAGTAGGACGGAGCGGCCGTGCTGGCCCGAACCACTTGCCAAAGAGGAATATTCAAATTGCAATCCGGAAGTTTGCGATCGTTATACTTGGCCTTAGGGTTGTTCGTGAGCGGCCACGCCGAGCCTGTGCTGTGATTTCTCAGCCCCACTAGCAGAAGTTTCTTTAGTTTCGAGGTTCCAAGGAGGGCCGGCTTGCCATCATCCTCTGTGAATAACACGTTCCGCAAATAGTTGGAGAGGTGCTTTGCCTCGTAGAACGTCGTCGTCAAACGGCGGTACCAAACGGCAGGTTGAAACATCTTTGCGCTTTGGTCGTCATACATTTCGCGGATTTCATCGACGGACTTACCCCAGCAAAGGCACGTAGCGATGATCGCTCCGGTGCTGGTACCCGCAAAGAAATCGAAATAATCCGCCAGGACGAGGTCGGGCTTCTTGAAATGGTCTCTCAGCAATTGCTCGATGCGGAGGAGAATCTCCAAACTGAAGACGCCCCTTACTCCTCCGCCATCCAACGCAAGAATTCGCTTCATACGGTTCCTATTCCCCCGGAATTTTCACGTTTCGAGTGAGGGATCGCCATTCGAGCAATTCTACAAGCAGCGCCTTCTCGATACTCCCCGCGACTCGAAGCACGCTTGGCCAAGTACGCAGGGCTTCGAGTTGCGCGTCCCAATCTGTCAGCAATTCGTAGAGCTCTGCGTACCGGCGCTCTCGTCTCTCGCTATCATTCACGACCAGCAGTGCACCCGCAATCGTCGCAAGCTGGAAGAGGATCGACACTGCAAGTGCAATCCACTTGTCACCAGTTCGCGCGCCGAATCCGGCAACACGCGCAGCTCCCAGAAAAAGATAGACGCTCATGAGAATGGCGAAGCTCACGCAAGTCCAAATCCCGATGCGATAAAGCCGGGCGTCACGTGCTGATTTTCTGGCATGCCGACTGAAATACGCAATCTGGTGCGAAACTCTCTCCTTGCGGTATCGCTCCTTGAACTCTTCGAGGGAGTCAGATTTTCGAGAGGGATCAATCGCTTTCAAGAGATTCAATGACATAAGCATGCCTGAAAGCTCCGGAACGATGTCCGGCCCGATCACTTCGTACGATGCGGGCGTGTACCAAAAGGCCAGTACGGAGCGGCAAACCTCCGCTGCCGTGCGAGTCCGAGCCCAAAGTACCTGTCGCTTTTGCAACTTCAGTGCGGGAGGAAGGAGTGCGGCAAGAATCCCAAGCACTGCACCCACAGCGATCCAAGCGTCCACGCCAGGCGCCCAAGACCCGGCCCCGCTGACAATTGCGGCTGCCGCAGTGCAAATGATGGGAATTGAAGCCAATTGTCGAACTTCCGGCGCGAAGCGGGTCGCGCTTTCGTCTACCTTCTTAAACCATGCCGATGCAAGAGCCTCTGGCGACTTGGCTTCGGACTCCTCCTTAGGTTCGGGTAGTTCGTTCAGGAAATCCAATTCGGGGTCGCGCGTTAGTGCCGCGGCGGCGTTTTCATTGAAGACGCGAGTTTCTCCGGTAGAACTATGAATCCAGACAACGGGGCGGCCGAGCTGCCGCGCAAATTCGAGAATGTTTTCAGTGCCGCCCAAACCTCGCGCAGGTTCTCCATTCCACAAGGCGAGGAGAAGCCGGCTTTGGTGAACGGTCTCGATTCCGCATTCGTAGTAACGTTCATCGCGGGATTGATCTCCTCCCGTCACCTCAACTGAGACGGCCTTTTTCACCACCTCCTGGACTTGCATCCAAGTCGCAGCGTCGAAATCCGCTCTAAACTGGCCCTGCGGCATGGGCAAAAGAATGCGCAGCGGAATTTCCAATTGAATGCAGCTCTCCGCGAAGATCAAGTCCCCGCCGGCCGCCGCAGACGAGACTCCATAAACCATCCCCGGGATAGTTTCCTTTTTGTCTTTCAGAAATCCGTAAATGAGCTTTCGGGACTTGTCTTCGTCAGGGAGAGAGCGATGCCCAGTAAAACCAATCGCTACCGTGATCGGCAGCCGAATGGAAGATGCCCCTGTCGTCACGCTGGGCCTCGCCGCTTTGCTAATCCGTATGGAGCTGCAGGACTTCAGGCAACGGGAATTTTGAGATGTCCACCGTAACCTGCGCCGAAAGCTCGCCGATGAGGCGGAACATGTCTCGATTCCAATACCTGTTCGCAGTGACAGTTGGTTTGCTGTCGTCGGCCACGGAGTAAATGTTCCCGTTGTAGTTTACGGAGATCAGCGCACGTTGAGCCGGTGCGGGCGTGCTGGTTGCATCCCACTTCAAGCGGAGTAGGGGGAGCTGCTCTACCTCAGGCACCAAGTCTCTGAATTTGGCGGAAGGCTGGGCATTCGCTATCTCCTGGGCCATTAGAGCAAGCTGGTCCGCCACGAGCTGTGTCTCAGCAGCGATTTTTTGCGCTTGGGCCTGGTCCGTTGCCGAAGCTTTCCTAGCAGTCTCGTTCGCATTTACCGCCGCCTTCTTGGCCTCCGCCGCCCAAACATTGACTCTGTCTAGGAGCGGATCTGGGGGTATCAGATCGTCGGACTTCAAAAGATTATCGAACTCATCCTGCTCCTGTGCCGCAGCAGCCATCAAGCCAAGAAGAGGTCGCATTACCAACGTAATCTTCAATATTCCCGGCACGGCGACTTTCCCTGAACTCGCCGATCCTCCAATATCTTGATTACGACATGGCTGTATGCCGACCTGACCACCGCTTGTCTCTTCTATGGAGAAGCCTTTGCGAAGAAGCCCTTCCAGCACGAGGTGCAGCAGGCCCGGGACATGGCTCAGTTTGTCCTGCAAATCGCCAGTGGCCGTGTCGTCCTTCGATTGAACTCTTTCCTCAATCTGCTGCAAGTCGGGACAGACCGAATCTGTGTCCGCAATCTTGTCCGACACATTGGTCTGGTCACAGGAGACAAACGGGGGGTTCAACAAGAATACCGGGTTGAGGTTTTCCTGCCCGAGCTGCCATCTACCGTCCCTCAACTCCCAGACCGTGTTTTTCCCCCAGGCGGTGTTGATATCGCTCGCTGTTACCACTGAGCTTGAGCTGCCTGAGCTGTCAGCACTCGGTTTCGCCGCTGGCGGATCCGAGCCGGCACCACCGGCTGGTGCGCTTGCCTGCGGAGGACTTAGTGATCCCGACCCATTACCGTTCGGTCCATTGGTCCGCTCCACGAGATAGGAATCTGGGTCGACAGGGACAAACTGGTTCACGCCCCTCAACAGGAGGAAGCCATCCCTCTGCAAGGCGTACAAGATCGCGCTAGCTCTAATAAATCTCACGTAATTCAACGGATCATCGGGTGCATTGCGAATGATCTCGGTTTGGCAGTCGTTTTGGCCAAAGCCTACAGTCAGTTCAATCCGATCCACCATCAACCGAAAGAGCTGATCGAGTCGCCAGCCCTGCTGGTAAAGCGTGTAGAAAGTCTCAGCGGAGATCGGTCTCAATAGGAACTGCGCGTTGGTGTCGTCGTTCACGGGAATGAATGTGAATGCTGGGTCCTTCTCAAAGATGACACCCGGAGTGCCGCCGCCGTTGGAGACTCCAGTCGGCGGATTATTGCCTCCGCCCGCGAATGGCGAGTACAGGCCGGAACCGGATAAAGAGCCTTCCATGCGGTAGCTGGTGGAGATCTGTCCCATCTTGAAGAAATAGGTCGGGTCGTGGTTGTACAGGCGCGCCAAGTTCATGAGCACTTCCTGATTGGAGGTCACGGCGTAGGCGTTCTCATAGCTCGTGAAATCTGCCTTCATTCTTGTAGCGGCACAGCCGAAAAGTCCGAGTGACACGAGGACTGCCAGCGATACCAGCAAGCCACGCGCTGCACGTCGCCTCGCTCGCTGAGGGGTGACACATTCATCGCAAAGATGGAGCTCCTGGGAGCCCGCCTCGTGATCATCCTCTTGCGAGGGACGTGAAGACTCATTCCCAGTAGGCACAATCTCTCGTCCCACTCGGGCGCTCTTGAATGTCATGGCGACGCTCCTAAACGGAATTGCCGCATTATACATGTAGAAAAACATCGGGCAACGCGAGATATCAGGGGGGGCTCGTCGCTTCGAGTCCGGCCGGAGGTGGCATAGCGGTCGGAAGGCAGCGTTCCCTCGTGATCTTGCGGATCATTTCCATGGCGGTCGCAAGGGAATAAGAAATATCGCGTCGAAGCGTTTGCCGTTATGATGCCGCAGGCATGCTGCACCGTTAGGCGGCGGGGCGCCGAGGCGGAGCGAGCCGTAATCGTGCGTGAGGGAGCAAGATGACTGACAAATCGGTGACCGTCCTCGGAAGTTTCGTTGCTGACCTAGCGTTCCGGACGAAGAAGGTTCCCGCCTGGGGCGAGACGATTCTCGGGTCGGACTTTCGGCTTGGACCTGGTGGAAAGGGCTCAAATCAAGCTGTCGCCGCCGCTCGCTTAGGTGCCAAGGTCGCCTTCATCAGCAAATTGGGCTGCGACGCTTTCGGTGATCTCGCACGCGCCACCTATGCGGCGGAAGGAATTGATACTCAATACGTCTTTAAAACCAACGAGTACCCGACCGGCGCCGCCACGATCATCGTCGACGAGGTGAAGGGGGAAAACGCGATTATTGTTGTGCCCGGCGCATGTTACCGCGTCACGCCGGAGGAAATCGACCAGGCGAGCGAACTTATCTCTCAATCCTCTGTCTTCCTCACTCAGCTCGAATTGCAAATCCCCTCAGTGGAACATGGCCTGAGGCTTGCGCACAGTTTGGGCGTCCCGACGATCCTGAATCCGGCGCCAGGCCTTGCGCTGCCTGAAGGTATCTTTGCGATTTGCGATTACTTGACGCCAAACGAGACAGAGGCAGCCACACTGACTGGACTGTCGGTATCCTCGCTCGCTGAAGCTAAACGCGCTGCCGCGGCGCTTCTCGATCGGGGCGCGCGCAATATCGTCCTGACGCTCGGCGCCCAGGGAGCCCTTATCATGAACTCGCGGCTAACAATACTGATCTCCGCAGTGGAGGCCGGGCCAGTAGTGGAGACGACCGGGGCAGGCGACGCGTTCAACGGCGGCTTCGCAATTGCGCTGGCGGAAGGCGCGGACATTGTCGAGGCGACGCGATTCGGGTGTGCGGTTGCAGGGATTTCCGTGACCCGGGCTGGCACTGCCCCTTCAATGCCGAAGCGTTCCGAAGTGGATGAACTGCTTAGGAAGACATCGTCAAGTTAACTTGCTCGGTGGAGCTTCCATAATGGGAATTACTTCGCAAAGCGGAGTGGCTGACGCCCGCCGACACGAGGATTCCGTTGACAGAGAAAGGATAAAAAGCTATATACCCACAATCGGTCGATTGGGCCAACTGCCGCGTCAATTGCTCTGCAGCCTGTCGACGCGGGCGGTCCTTCAGGGTCGGCAGTTGGCGGGATCGAGGGGTTCTGTTGCTTCCAGGCGCTGAGGCGAGGCGCTGGAAGCAGGATGGCTCGGTTGAAGTCAGAGGGCTGTTCCCACGCATTCGGGCGATGCATTTCAGCGAGCGGTCAAAGCGCCGCGAACCACATTCTCATCTTCTCGCGCGGATTCTCCAAAGATTCGAGAATGCACGCTCGGAATTTTTCCTCGTCAACAATTGAGTCGCGGCGCATGGTCAGCGCGCGCGAAAGAGTAGGCACTGAAAGGAGCTTTGGACATGGCGACCTCATTTAGCCCGCGGAAGAGCGGGGGTTTTGGAGCTGCGATAGTAAAGCGGTTCGCGGCTCTGGGAATTTGTTCCGCGCTGACTCTGGCGGCAGCCGCGATGCTGTTCACGCCGAGAGCTACGGCGCAGCAGACGGGTGTGCTCTCTGGCAAAGACATCGCGGAGATGTATAAGCCGGGCGTTGTCGAGGTGGAGACGGCGTGGACCGCGAACGCTACGGTCCCGCAATGGGCACTTCCACCGGAGAGCGTGAAGGCGCTGGAAACCGTAGCCGAGCGGGAGGTCAAGGCAGGCACGATCACAGGCTCTGAGCAGGACATACTCGCCGCGATGATCGGAGAGCTGGCGAAGAATCCTTTCAGCTATTTGGTCGCGACCAATGAACCGGATCCAGCCGTGAAGAATCCGCTGGGAGTGCTGGCCACGGGATCTGGATTCATCATCACGCCGGATGGCTACATTGTAACGAATGAACATGTCGTCGCGCAGACAGACGAAGTGAACAACCTCTTTGTAACGACGTTGATGCAGCAGCTGACCGACGTGGACTTGGCTGACCTAGAGAAGTCGCTGAACAACACAAATCTTACGCTCACGGATGATGAGAAGAAGGACTACACGCAGGCGATGACTGCGTACTACACGAAGTACGCGCAACTCTCGGTGCAGCCTCGCGCGGTTACGGCGCAGATCGGTATTGCGATCCCAGGCTTGCCCACCGTATCGAAGGGAGTTGTATGCGATGTGAGGAAAGAAGGCGAGGTCACGCCGGGTAAAGACGTAGCCGTTCTCAAGATCGAATTGACGGACCTGCCGACGGTACCCGTGGGCGACGATACGAAACTCGAGACTGGCGATCAGATTTACGTGATCGGATTTCCGGCCGCCGCCGACATGCCGTCAAACCCGACGGGTGTTGAACCGACGCTCACGGCGGGCGTGATCAGCGCTCGAAAGACAATGCCTGGTGGATGGCAGGCCCTTCAGACTGACGCCGCGATCAACCACGGGAACAGCGGAGGCCCCGCATTCAATGATGAAGGACAGGTAATCGGCATCGCGACCTGGGGCCCGTCGGATACGGATGCTCAAGGTATCAAGTTCCTCGTGCCGATGAGCATTGCTGACCAGTATTTGAACGAGCTGAACATCAAGCCCCAAGAAAGCGATCTCTCAAAGAAATACATCCAAGCGCTGAGTGACTTCCATTCGGGAAAGTGCACCACAGCTCTGAAGGAATTTGAGCAGATCAAGGAGCTGAACCCTGGATTTCCGTATGTGCAGGACTACATCAGCCAATCGACGTCCTGTAAAGAAGCGTCACCAACGTTCCCGATGATGTACGTGATCATCGGCGGCGTTGCGCTGATTCTCATCATTGCGGTCGCTGCGTTTGCGCTGATGAAAAAGAAGCCCGCTCCAGCGATGGCGGGAGCCGGCGCCGCGACGATGTCGATGCCGATGGGCGGGGGCGCGCAGCCGACGATGACGGCAGGCGCTCCGCCTCCGGGAATGCCCGGAGCATATGGGGGAGCCGCTCCGATGGGGGCGCTGCCGCCCCGGAGTTACGGGAGCCTCCAATGTACTTCGGGCTCCGCTGCGGGCCGCCGTTTTGAAATAACAAAGTCGGGTCTGCTGATTGGCCGTGACTCGGCCAAGTGCCAAGTCGTGCTCACCGACGACGCGGTCTCGAAGGAGCACGCTTGGATTGTTCCCGTGGAAGAAGGCGTGATGGTAATTGATCGAGGATCAACGAACGGCGTCTTTGTCAATTCAGTGGACGCGCCGAAGGTCAGTAAGGTCAAGCTCCAGCACGGGGACAAGATTTACATCGGCAAGGGCACGGCCGTATTCACATATCTGAGCAGCTAGGTCGCTCAAACAGAAAAGGACGGGAGGACAGCATGGCAAAGTTTTGCGCAAACGGACACCAGATGGAAGATTCGTGGGAGATCTGTCCTTACTGCCAAAAGACAGGATTCGATGCTCCGCCGCCGGGCAAAACGCGAATCGAGTCAGACCCCGTACCTGCCGCGCGCGGCGGAATGCCAATGGCAGGGGCGGGCGGTGCGCGAAGAACTGTCGTCATTGGTGAAAAGCCGGCCGGGGCGGTCATTGGATGGTTTGTTGCGTTGAACGGGAGCCAGATGGGCGAGGATTTCCGAGTGCGCGAGGGCCACAATGTGCTCGGTTCTGCACCGGACTGCGAGATCGTGTTGGATGACGGCACGGTTTCCGCAAAGCACGCGAGCCTCAAGCACAAGGACGGCAAGTTCTGGCTCACGGATCTGGATTCGACAAACGGCACATTCATCAACGAGGGGACGGATACAATCGCTCGGGAAGAGATTAAGGACAACGACACCATCCGCCTGGGCAAACTGGCGCTAAAATTTAAGTGCCTGTAAGCGACGGCTTCGGAGAGTCATGGAAATCCGGCCGGGAGTCGATCTCGCGAACCTGACCGATGTCGGCTGCGAACGAGAAAATAACGAAGACTATTATTGTTACGCCGAGCCCGAGGACGAAGAGCTCTACTCGAAACGCGGACGGCTGGCGGTCATTGCGGACGGGATGGGTGGCTACGAGGGCGGCCAGATAGCGAGCCGCATGGCGGTGGAGGCCGTTCGCGAGGCCTACCTGAAGGATCCCGAGCAGGATCCAGTCGACGCTTTGCTTGAGGGTTTTCGCAACGCTCACCTCGCGATTCTCAGCAAGGCTCGGGAAAACCCGACGCTCCAGGGGATGGGCACGACCTGCGTCGCAGCGGCAATTCTTGGGAGGGATTTGATTTACGCCCACGTTGGGGACTCACGGCTCTATCTCATTCGCGGCTCCGAAATCACGCAGATCACGCGCGACCACTCCTACGTCAACAAATTGCTCGAAGCGGGAATGATCACCCCCGAAGAAGCAAAGGTCCATCCCCAACGAAATGTCCTGATGATGGCGCTTGGTTCGCGCGGAAAAGTTAGCGCTGATTGCCCCAACGATCCAATGGCGCTTCAGGCGGGTGACACCCTTCTCATGTGCACGGACGGACTCTCGGGCTTGGTCAGCAATGAAGAGATGCAGCAAGCTGTCACCGGAATGCCCTTGACTCAGGCCTGTAAGGACTTGATTGAGTTGGCAAAATCGCGTGGAGGATACGACAATATAACACTACAACTGCTGCGACTATCTTCCAACGACCTGAAGAAGACTTCGGCAGAATAGAAGGCCGCCTGGACCCGAGAAGATGATTGGGACACAAATCGCGAATTACAAGATTCTCGAAAAAGTAGGCGAAGGCGGCATGGGTGTCGTCTATAAAGGCGTGGACGTCACTTTGGACCGCCTTGTTGCGATCAAAGTCCTCTCCTCCGAGCTCGTCGGCAATCCGCAGTTGGTGGAGCGATTCCGGGCAGAGGCCAAGGCACAGGCAAATCTCAATCACACCAACATCGCTACGCTCTACAGCTTCATGCAGATCGAGGGGAATTGCATCATCGTGATGGAGTTCCTCGAGGGCGAAACTTTCGATCAAATGATCCGTCGGCGCGGCGTGATTCCCGCGGAAGAGGCTGTGCCGTTTTTCAAGCAAGCTCTTCTCGGAATCGGCTTCGCCCACCGCGCAGGAATCATTCACCGTGATATCAAGCCGGGCAACATCATGGTGACGCGCTCGGGCATCGTGAAAGTGATGGACTTCGGCATCGCGAAGGTCCTTGGTGGCCAGCGCCTAACGCGTACAGGAACGCGCATGGGGACGGTGGCTTACATGTCCCCCGAGCAGATCCGAAATTTGCCTGTGGACATTCGCTCCGACATCTACAGCCTCGGCGCCACTCTCTACGAATTGTTGACCGCGCACCTTCCATTCGAGAGCGACAGCGATTTTCAGGTAATGTCCGACCATGTAAATGTGATGCCCCCGCCGCCGACCCGCCACTATCCCTACATCCCCCCCGGGATAGAACAGTGCGTGATGAAGGCGCTCGCGAAAAATCCGAACGACCGTTTTCAAACCGTCGAGGAGTTTGGCGCGGGCCTTGAACACCCTCAAGGCTTGCCCGGGTATTCGCCGGCGACTCCGATCTATGCGCCAGGGGGTCAGCCTGTTACATGGGGGCCGGGCGGCGGACAAGGGCTTCGCACACCTCCGCCAGGCGGACCGTGGACTCCTCCACCAGGAACTCCGCCTGGGGCCCCACGCGGAACGCCGCCTCCGGGCCAAGCTTCGATGTCGGGTGCAACGTGGGTAGATGGAATGCCCGGACCGATCCCGGGAATGGCTGGGGGCGGCATGGGTGGCGCAACCCAGATGACTCTGCCCCCGATTGGCCCCGGCGCAGCTAAGCCGTCGTTTTGGACCCAAAAAAATATTCTAATCGTAGCGGGCGGCGCCGTTTTGTTAATCCTGACCGTGGTTGTGCTCGCGGCTGCCATCGCGCACCACAACCAACACACGACTACGACGGGCGGCGGCACAGTGACCACTACGGGAACGCAATACGTCGTCGGGGGAGGCGGATCGTCGAGCACGACCCCAGTGGTAGGCGGAAATACCGGCGGGGGCGCGACCGGCGGTGGAACGACGATAGGCGGTGGTGGCGGGCTCATCGGCGGCGGGACCCCGACACCTCCGACAGGAGGGCTAGGAACCGCTCCAACTGCGCCAGGGAGAACTCCTCCGCCTTCCAAGCAGCCTGCGTCCACGCCACCGCCACCTCGTAAAGCAAGCGGAGGTTCACAACCTGCGACGCCTTCAACTCCGCCGCCTGCAGCCGCTCAACCAGCGGCGCCCGCGAGCGGTGGATCGCAGCCAGGACAGCCCGCAGCTGTAAATCAGGCGACGACCGCGGATCAGACGGCAAGGTCCGAGTATGCCCAGAACAAGATTCTTGAGCCGCACAACGATTGCGCTCTCTACTGGGCGATTGTGGCGCGGTCGGGCGGCAATCAGGACGGTGCGGCGCTGGAGAATCAGATCGTCTCTCAGGCACGAACACAGATGCAGGCCTACTACCAGCAACACAACATACCGATGGCAGCCAGAATTCTTTCCGACCTGCTGGCTTTCTATCCGACGAGTCCGGAATTTCTGCAGGACAAGAATACAATCGAAGCACAAGCGCAGGCCGCTCCCAAATCTTTCTTCGTTCAACATCGCCACGTCAATTGGAGGCAGGGCGCGCAACAAGCCTACTGCGAAGGGAACCTGACGATAGGAGCGGACGGAACCGTAAGCTACTACTGCACACAGACATTTGACCCCACGGGGCGCTGCGACCGAGTGACCTTTCCGAAGGGATCGATCAAGGAAGTCAAAGTAAGCGGCACCCAACTTCATCTTGAAGTAGATCATCAGGGTAACTGGGACTTTTATGGGACCGCGGCGGCGATGAGTACCGCATTTCAAGCAATTTCGCCTTACGCCGCCAAACACTGAATTGCAACGACAATCCGCGACCGCCGTTCTCTCTATTCTCATTTTGACGGCGGGATGTCTCACTACGCTCGCGATTCGCCCCCGAGCGCAGTCTCCCTTCGCGGCGCAAGACCCCGCCGAGACTCACTCGGGCCAAGTCGAATTCCTTGTGCGCATGGTTTCCGTCCGCGAAGCAAAATTCCTTCGGGCCTCGCCGCTTGATGCAAGTGCGCGTCTGATTCCTTGCCATGGATGCTCCGCCCGAAGAACGGAAAGCCTCGTTGAGCTTCGCGCGTCGAGCTCGGACGTCATCGCTGGGCAAAGTTCTGGCACGGCATCTGTCACGCTTGTTGGCGCCTGGCGGATTTGTTCAGACTCAGGCCGCATCGTGAATTCAAGCGAGCGCGCGGTTCTCACTGCCGAGCTGGATCACGTTGATCTCACGCTTGCTGTGCCTGAAGAGGAGTATGTAGCCCGGGTGCTCGCGTCTGAGGCGAGCAATTTTCGATCGGATGAGGCGCTCAAGGCGATGGCAGTCGCCGTGAGAACTTACGCTGTGCGATTTCGCGGACGGCATCACACGCAGGGCTTTGACTTTTGTGATTCCACACATTGCCAGGCGCTGAGGCTCGGCTCGGTCCCTCCTCGTTTTCACGCGGCGGCGCAATCTACAGCGGGGCAACTGCTCTGGTATGGTGGATCTCCCGCGTCGACCTACTACTTTCTCGACTGCGGCGGCACAACTGAGGCCGCCGGGCAAGACTGGCCCGAGCGGAGCACTCCCTATCTCGTGGCACACGCGGACCCATATTGCGTGCTCCACGGTCGTGCCGATTGGACGGCTTCACTCACTCACGACGAAATCACACAGGCACTCGCAGAACTAAAAATTCAAACCCCCGCCGCCTGGAGCGCAATCACGATTGTCTCGCACCGGCCTTCCGGTCGCGTGCGCCTTCTGAAAATTTCGGGGGCAACTCGGCTTCTGATCTCTGCCTCCAGATTTCGGCTCGCCGTCAACCGCGCGATGGGAGAGAAAATTCGAAGCGATCTCTATGAAGTCTCCGAGCGCGAAGGCCAATTCGTGTTCCACGGATACGGAGCGGGACATGGAATAGGTCTTTGCCAGAAAGGCGCCGACGTCATGGGGATATCCGGAAAGACTTATCGCGAAATCCTCGCATTTTATTATCCCGGCACAATCCTGGGGACTACGTCACCGGAAGCTGACGCGACGCACCAGATCAGCCAGTCGATCTCAAAGAGGTGACGCCCCAATGAAACGGGCAAAGAAAGACCAATCCAACAAACTGTGCGAGCCGAGCGGGATCTCCAGGCGCGAATTTGCTCGGCGCGCAGCCGCCGTCGCCGCAGGAATTTCCGTCGCGCCAGGGAACGCCCTTGCGGGCGGCCGGAGCTCGGCCCCTTCGGACCAGCAGCCTCCCGCCGAGTCGCTTTCGCCGAGTGGCCAGATGGAGGCGGACGCCAAAACGCAATTCGCACTCGCCACTTACGGCTCGCGTCTCAACGACGACCAGAAGAAAGATCTGACCAGATTAATTCGAGAGTCAATCAAACCGCTCGAAGAACTCCGGCAATACGCTTTGACGAATGGAGTCCAACCCGCGACGGTACTTCGGCTCTATCCCGAACCTGGATTACGCATCCCCGCAACCAGGCAAGCGCGCAACAAGCGAAAGAAGAGAACTGGAAAATGAGCGCGGGTGTCGCAGACACTCTCTTTCTTCCAGTAGCGGAGCTGGCGGGGCGGATCAAATCGCGGTCGGTCTCGCCGGTAGAGTTGGCTGAATTCTATCTTTCGCGCGGCGAGGCACTCGGACCTCGCTATAACGCGTATGCGATGCTCACGGCCGCGCGCGCCCGAGCGGCCGCAGATAAGGCCAAGCGAGAAATCGACGCAGGGCATTATCGTGGACCTTTGCACGGCGTCCCATACGCCGCGAAGGATTTGCTGGCTGTGCGCGGCTACCCGACAACATGGGGCGCCGCGCCCTACGCGACTCAACAATTCGATTACGACGCGACTGTCATCGAAAAATTAGACCGTGCAGGCGCCGTCCTCATCGGGAAAGCGGCCATGATTGAACTCGCCGGCGGAATGGGCTACCGGTTCGCCTCCGCGTCACTGACTGGGCCCGGGAAGAATCCATGGAACACGAATTGCTGGACTTGTGGCAGTTCGAGCGGCTCCGCAGCGATCGTCGCCGCCGGGCTTGCACCTTTTGCGATTGGGACCGAGACGTGGGGCTCGATTCTCTGCCCCTCGTCTTTCTGTGGCATCACGGGGCTTCGTCCAACCTTCGGGCGTGTCAGCCGATGGGGAGCGATGGCGCTGGCCTATTCGATGGACAAGATTGGTCCGCTCGCGAGAACGGCCGAGGACGCTGCACTCGTTCTCGAGGCAATCGCGGGGCCGGACGCAAGGGATCGCAGTTCGCTGCCGCCGGGACAGGCAGAGTTTCGTGCGCGCGAGGCCGTGCCGACGCGGCCCTTACGAATTGCGCGGCTTACGAACGCATGGGAGAAGCCTTCACCTGAAATTGCCTCAGCAGCGGATAATGCTTTGAAGTTGCTCGGTCAGCAGGGATGTCATGTCGAGGACGCGGACTTGCCGAAAGGCCCGTGGGAAGACGCCGGTGGAGTCATGATCGCGGTCGAATGCGCGTCCGCTTTCGAGGATCTGATTGAGTCTGGCAGGGTCGCAAAACTCACGGACCCTCTCGGGCAAATCAACGGATACGCATACAAGCAAGTATCAGCGTCGGATTACGTGCAGGCCCTGCGCGTGCGAGAGATTCTTCAAGAAAAGATTGATACTCTGTTCGAAAAATTCGATGTGATTGCCGCGCCGGGACAGCCGATAACCGCCGCCACCCTGGAGACAAACCTCGAGACCGATTTGAGTTTCGCCGATCCGCTTGGCGGGATCGGAAATCTCTGCGGCCTCCCGGCCATCGGGGTGCCGTGCGGATTCAGTTCCTTGGGAATGCCCATGGGGATTCAGTTTCTCGCCCGAGTTCGCAACGACGCCGCAGTCGTTTCTGTCGCCCGTTTCTACCAACGGCACACCAACTGGCATACAAAGCGCCCACCGATGACCTAGCAGTGTCCGAGGGCGTGCGTCGGCCCGATGCAGCCGCTCGGCGGATGTTAACTTTTTGAGCTTTGCATGATCAAGCTGCCACCGCAGGCTATTGAACTTCGCGATATCTTTTCGGTGTTTCAATCGGGTCGCCCGCCCTTCCGGAAAGGCATCTGTGAGCAAGATATTCGATGGCCTGCGGCGCGCGCAACAAATGCGCGGGCGGCAAGAACTAGGCGAACAAACAATCACAAGTGATGGAGCGGATTGGGAACGCCGCCGATCCCCCCGCTGGACGTTGGACGTGCCCGTCTTCGTCTATGGTCACAACACTCGCAAGCAGCCGTTTCACGAGGAAGCTCATACGTTGGGAGTGAGCGCGAACGGAGGCTTGCTTGTGCTTGGCGCAAATGTGAAGCCCGGGCAAAAGCTTCTGCTCGTCAATAAGTCCACCCAGACCGAGTTGGAATGCAGGGTTGTTTATCTCGGAACGCGTCGGACGAGGACAATGCAAGTTGCAATCGAATTCACTCACCCCAACCCGGCGTTTTGGCCGGTCCCCGAACGGCGCTAGAAGCCACGAAAAGTTCTCCTGTGCGCGAGCCCGTCACGACAATTTCCCCAGATACAGCGCCATTCCAACGGCGGCATCCATGTCCACTCGCTCCAGCGCTTGAATTTCGCGGCGGCTTCTGATTCCGCCGGCAGCCGTGATGGGCAATCGCGTCGCGCGACGAAGTTCGCGAAACCATTCGAGATTCGTACCTTTCATCGAGCCTTCATTGTCCACGTACGTGCAGAGAAACGCCGAGGCATAAGGCTCCAGCTCCGCCAACACGTCGCGGGGTTTCAGCTTGAGTCGCTCCCTCCAGCCTCTGACAACAATTCTTCCGCCTTCTGTATCGAGAGCGAGCATGATCCGATCGCGTCCGCAGGCGGCGCGCAATCGGCGCAAGAATGAGTGATTGACGCGTCCGCGGCGAAACGCCGCGCTCCCGATGATGATCTTCTCCGGTCCCCAACCGACGATACGGCGGGCCTTTGCAACGCTCCGGATGCCACCTCCGACACGCACCTTCATACCCGCGTTGCGACCTGCTTTGCAAAGCTCCCGAACAAGACGGGCATTCGATCCCTTTTCCATCGCCGCATCGAGATCGATCACATGGAGCCTAGGATGAGAACGAAATCTCTCGACGAGTCCCACGACATCATCTACCGCAAGACGCAGTTTGCGGCCGTGAATGAGCTGCACGGCGCGTCCGTCCTGCAAATCAATGCACGGAACGAGCATGGCTCAAGTCCACACGCGCATCGGCACGCCGCGATCGGCGAGATAGCGCTTAAGAGCGGCGAAGCCTTGCAGATTATCGTGAAAAATCGAAGCCGCAAGGGCAGCGTCCGCCCTGCCCTTCTCGAAGACTTCGAGAAAATCTTGAGGCGTATCGGCTCCTCCCGAGGCGATGACGGGAACCGAAACGACATCGGAGACGGCCGCAGTCAGCTCGCAATCGAAGCCGCTGCGAGTACCGTCGCGGTCCATCGAAGTCAGCAAAATCTCACCGGCGCCTCGCGCCACGCCTTCCTTCGCCCAAACGACTGCGTCCAGGCCTGTCGGATCGTGGCCGCCACGCACGTAAGCCTCCCAATGATCTCCCGCGCGGCGAGCGTCAATCGCGAGGATGACGGCCTGCGAGCCGAATTCGGCGGCCATTTCCGTCAGCAGCTCAGGACGATGAATCGCTGCCGTGTTTACTGTCACTTTATCTGCACCGGCACGAAGGATCGCTCGCCCATCGTCGAGCTTTCTAACGCCGCCTCCCGCAGTCAGTGGAATTGCGAGCTCGGCTGCCACCCGGCGAATCGTTTCAAGGAAAGTGGGGCGGTGATCGCGGGACGCAGCGATATCAAGGACGACGAGCTCATCGGCGCCTTCCTGGTTGTAGCGCGCTGCCAAATCGGCAGGATCGCCTGCATCGCGAAGATGGATGAACTGGACGCCTTTGACGACACGGCTACCGTCCGTGTCAAGGCAAGGAATGATGCGGCGCGCTAAGGTCATTGAGCTGCTCTCGAAGCAAGTCTTAGAAAATTGGAGAGCAGCTTCGCGCCTGCGCCGCCGGATTTCTCCGGGTGGAACTGCACGCCGCAGAGATTGCCACGCTCAAGCAATGCGACGAATCGCGCGCCGTGCACGCAGGTGGCCGTGGAGGCGCCACTCGCTTCCGTGGCCGCAAAAGAATGCGCAAAATAAAAATACTCGCCGGGAGAAATCCCTTCGAGCAGGTGCGGCGCCCTGGCGCGCTGCAGTTGATTCCAACCCATATGAGGCAATTTCTCAGTGGCGGGAAGTGCCGCGACGCGGTTCGGAAACACTCCGAGACCTGCGTCGTCCGGGGCCTCCTCGCTCGTTGCGAACAAAGCTTGGAGACCAAGGCAAATTCCTAGGAACGGGATCCCGGCCGCAATTTTTCCGCGCAGCGACGCGATCATGCCCTGAGAATCGAGCTGGCGCATTAATGCGCCGAAATGCCCAACGCCGGGCAGAATGATAGCGTCCGCTCCCGTCAATTTTTCAGGGTCGGCCGCACGAATCGTTTCCGCCCCTAGGCGCGCAAACGCTCGCTCGACCGAAGGCAAGTTTCCCGCGCCGTATTCCACCAATGCGATTTTCACAGCAGTCCTTTCGTTGTAGGGAGCATTCGCTTAAGTTGTGGATCGCGAGCGACGGCAAATCGCAACGCGCGCGCGAAAGCCTTGAACATTGCCTCGACTTGATGATGCGACGACCGTCCGTAAAGGAGGCGCAAATGCACGTTTGCCCCTGCTGCCTGGGCGAACCCGCCAAAGAAGTCCTCAGCCAGCTCGGTTTGAAAATCCCCTACGCGCTGCGCGGAAAATCTCGCGCGCACAATGCAGTGCGGCCTTCCGCTCAGGTCAATCGCCGCCGCAGCCAATGTTTCGTCCATTGGCATGAGGAAATACCCTGCGCGGTAGATTCCCCGCTTCGAGCCAAGAGCTTTTCGCACGGCCTCGCCCAAAGCGATGCCGGCATCTTCCACAGTGTGGTGCTGATCCACATCGAGATCGCCACGAGCAAGGAGCTCGAGGTCTATCGCACCATGACGTGCGACGAGCTCAAGCATGTGGTCGAGAAAGCGAATGCCGGTTGAGATATGCGCGCGGCCACGGCCGTCCAAATTGAGGCGAACGCGAATGTCGGTCTCCGTCGTTGTGCGGCGAAGCTGAGCGCGTCTCATTGCCAGTAGTTCTCCAATTCGTTGACGTTGTCGAGAATTCGGATGGCTCCCAGCTTGCGCAATGTCAGCCCGCGCACACGGCGCGCCTCGCTGTCCTTAGGCAAAACTCCGAGGAACGGAACACGCGCGCGCCGCGACGAAAGCGCGTCGTCCAAATTGTCGCCTAGGTAGAGTGCTTTACGTGGCGGCAAGCCATCGAGCAATCGAAGCAATCCCTCGGGATGCGGCTTCAAATTTTCGAGATCGTCCATGGTCACGATCCTCGAAAAGAAGCGGCCGACTTTCAGGCGGTCGATCGTGAAGTCGAGTTCGCGCCGGGTGCGTCCGGTGAAAAGAGCGAGCGGGGCCCGGCGGGCCCACTTCTCAAGTCGGCGCCGAGGCACGAGCCAGCGCTCCCGTTCGACGTTGCCCCGTTTGCCGTTTTCGCCCCAATAAAACTTCATGAATTGGCGTTTCACATGCGCGTACGACGTGTTTCCACCGAGCGAGGCTATCCAATCGGTTGAGAGCCTCCAATCGTCGTTGTAGCCAGAGCGATTCTTCCATAGCTGGACTTGCGCATACGTCACGCGACGCCCGGTGAAATAGTGGACCGTGTCCAGGATCGAGCGGTGAAATGAGCCGCGCACGTCCACGAGTACACCATCCACATCGAAAATCACTAACTCAGGACTCAGTTTCACCGGTACACCTCAATGGCTCGCAACAATCGTCGCGTCTGCGCGGGCGTTCCTACGGTGACGCGAACGAA